>Ga0190284_1000048_pt1 | contig 106587 bp, 65 predicted proteins | sample 48691812_MG_FD_161668 | JGI IMG/M metagenome (GOLD analysis project Ga0190284, IMG submission 161668) | Hydrothermal vent microbial mat bacterial communities from Southern Trench, Guaymas Basin, Mexico - 4869-18-1-2_MG | ecosystem: Environmental > Aquatic > Marine > Hydrothermal vents >... | reverse complement strand
GTTCGACTATTGACACGCCGAGCCTATGGATTCCATTCTGCAGAGGCCACAATATGTATGATCATGCTATGCTGTACGGGTATCAAATTGTCACCAGTGTCGAAAAAACTGTGATTTCAACCCACACAATTGTCAGGAGAGCCTTTTAAAAAGGAGTGTTTCCATATGTTGATGTCGGTCCTTAAGATGGAAGAATACAGGTCTCTAACGGATAAAGATTTAAGTCAAATAATAAGATCAGAAAATGAAGTCAATCTGTATTACAAGAGAATTTTCGACATTGTCTTTTCATTGGCGTCTTTTCATTGGCGGTAATTGTTTTTATTTTTCCCATCTTGCTCCCCGGCATTTCCGTCATTATTAAGCTTACATCACAAGGTCCAATATTTTTCAAGCAGAAGAGAGTTGGAGAGAAAGGTAAATGCTTTAGTATGATAAAGTTTCGATCAATGAACGATCATTTGTGCCAAACCACTATAGAAATTCATTCATGTAATAATTTTGGAAAATTTATTAGAAAGTACAGATTAGATGAACTACCACAGTTCTTCCATGTGCTCAAGGGTGAAATGTCGGTTGTCGGCCCTCGGCCTTATATGTTTGAAGATGTTGAAGAGAGCACTAACTATATTAAAGACTTCGAAAAGCGTCATATCGTCAAGCCAGGAATAACCGGATTGGCACAAATCTTTAATTTATGGATAAAAGAAAATACAATTCATACGATGAAACAAAAATTTAAACATGACATTACTGTACGAGCCTATTCGTTACTGTACGAGAGAGCAGATATGAAGGCGCAGTGTCTGGATTCGAACAAGTTACATCGGAATTAAAAAAATATATTGGCTCTCGAATTCGTGTTCATTGACTGAGACCAAAAATTAAGATGCATACATATGTAGAAGAAAAAATAAAGTGCAGAGGTTAAGTAATTAAAAATGAAGATCATTATCGACAGTACTGAATGGCAACGACAACAAACGGGGATGACAAAATATGCTGAATTCTTAGTCAATAAATTGATTGAACTATATCCGGAAAATGATTATACAATCATTTTGAACGCGCAATTTACCTATACAGACGAATTTCTAGAAAAGTTGAATATATATCATACGCGGATCCGACATATCGGCTGGAAGCGTGAGATGGGATATGGATTGTGCGTTAAAAATATACTGGCAAATTATGATATTTATCATTGTCTCACTGAAAAGTGGCCGACATTTATGAAGGGCGGCATCTGCACTATACATGACCTGAGGCACACGCGAAAGAACATGTTCGCAGGATTCTGTGGCCTCAAAAACATCTGTTTTGCTCATATGATAAGAACAGCAGTAAAGAATACAGACGAAATAATTACAATTTCAAACAACACAAAAAGTGAGTTGCTATCATATGTGGGCCAAAAATGGGCACCCAAAATTCACGTCGTGCACCACGGAACACCTGACGACCTGCCAAATGGTGTTATCGACGATACTATTGTTGAAAACAAATACAACATCAAAAGTCGCTACTTTATCACGGTAGGTGAAATCAAACGACACAAAAATGTACTAGGCCTGGTCAAAGCCTTTGATGTGTATAAAAGAAAATATGATAGAGAGTGTATCAAACTCCTCGTCGTGGGTAAAATAGTAGAAGATGTTATTGTCAAAAAATCTCATATTATTAATAAAGATGATGTTATTTTCACTGATTATGTCGAGCTCGAAAATTTAAACGCCCTCTACAAAAACGCGGTTGCGATGGTAATGGTCTCCATGATCGAAGGCTTCGGATTCCCGGTAGTCGAAGCAATGGCGCGAGGAATTCCGGTAATCTGTTCCGACACTACTTCTTTGGTTGAAATATCAGATGGCGCAGCATTAACAGCCAATCCTTTCAACAGTGAAGAAATCGCCTATAAAATGCACAGACTTGCAACCAACGATGGTCTACGAAAAGATATGATCCGTAGAGGAACAAAGGTTGCAAACAAATACTCATGGACGAATACAGCGATCAAAACAATGAGGCTGTATCAAAAAATCTATGATAAACGACAACGAAAGAGACAAAGAAAGAAAAGGGTCTTTTCAGCAGAATCTTTGGGTTGAATCACGCTTTGAGAGGTGTTCGAGGGGGTGATATAACCAGGTTTTTAGCACATAAGCATGTTTGAAACCGTACAATTTTCTAGTGACCAATTATATTTTGTTGTTCAAACACTTCACGGCGATCAAAAAAATCACGTTTCTCGCCTTAACCAAGTTCTTGATCAGCTCTTTGTGGGAGCGTAGTGATCGTGCGATTTCTTTCATGGATTCGATTCGAGACCGCATAACCTTCGTACACCACTTGTCCAGAAACTATCCTGCCCAATATGGAGATAGGTATTCAAAGAGGCGCTGGAAATCTTCTTTGAGGAGATGGCTTCTCACTGTTTTCAAGCCGTAAAAAAAGGCACGCAATCTTGGCACATTTTCTAATTCCCTGGAAACGTTTACGGGTATGGGGTTAATGGGTGCCAGGTCGTTGTGACAAACATAATAGACGAAGGGGCTTTTATATCGTTTGATGACAAAAGCATCTAAGGGGACAACACAAAGTACCCACACCACACTCACTTTCACTTCATCCACAACTTTCCGTAATACCTCATGAGGTCACAATGAGATCCTCTAACATAACCGCGGACTTCGCCTGCGGCCCATAGCCATTAGCCTTTAGCCAAGAAAAAAGAAGATAAATGAAGACCGGGGCTATCGGACCTCGACGATATATTTCGTCTCAGCATGCGAATGCGAACCGGTGCTTGCGACTCCCCCTCGTGCTGCCTTGACGGGTCGGCCGCCCGGTGGTACAATCAACCGAAGAAAATATGCTCGATAAATATATCCGTATTCAAGTTAGGTTGATGTCTGGAGGAAAACAACATGCGTCGTTTCTTTTGCCTTGTCGTCCTTTTGGTTCTCCACGCCGCCGGAAACGGCGCTACGATTCGTGTTCCCGGCGACTATCCCACAATCCAAGGAGCCATCGACGCCGCCGTGAACTACGACGTGGTGTTGGTGTCACCGGGGACCTATATTGAGAACCTCGTGATCAATTCCAAAGAAATCACCTTGAAAAGTGAACTGGGCGCCCTGGCCACCGTCGTCGACGGCGGCGTGCCTGTCAATCCCGACCACGCTGCCGTCGTCGAGATCGTCACGGCAGATAGTACGCGTGTCGAAGGATTCACTCTCGCCAACGGGAAAGGCGTCAACGTCAGCGGAAGCCATCGCGGAGGCGGCGCCTTCTGTACTGCGAGTTCTTTGGTGGGAATTTCGGACTGCATCATCAAGGACAACATCGTGACCGGTTTGGGAGGGGGAGTCTACTGTTCGGACGGAGTCGTGTCCTTTAACAGATGCCAAATCTCTGGCAACTACGCGGGCACCGATGGCGGAGGAGCCGCTATCTACTGGTACGGCGAGGCCCACTTCCATCATTGTATGATCTTTGAGAACACCGCGGTGGCGCGAGGAGGCGGGGCTTACTGCCGGTTCAGTACGCTAGGCAGCTTCAATAACTGCACTTTCCACGAGAACATCGCGGCAACAGGCGGCGGTTTGATGACCGATTTTCTCGCCAATTTAACGCTGATCAACGACATCTTCTGGGCGAATGCTCCACAGCAGATCTACGTCGGGGACGACAAGGGTGCATCGGTGGTTAATATCCAATATTCCGACGTTCAGGGCGGTCAGTCGGGAGCCTTCGTGGCGCCCAACGCCTCGTTCACGTGGGGTGCCGGAATGATCGATGCCGATCCCCTCTTCTACGATCCGAACGTGTCGGATGACTACCACATCACATACCTTTCTCCCTGCAGGGAGGTGGGGAAGATAATAGGTACCCAGTTGATCGACTTCGAGGGGGATTGGGGATACTACGGTGTCGGGTGGGACATCGGCGCTGACGAGTTTCACGAGCGTCTCTACCACTACCATCCCGTGATGGCGGGACTTCCAGCGCTCATCTTTGTCGTTGGCACCCCCTCGGCGCCGGTGACGCTCGCCCTCGGCGCGGGGATTCAGGATCCTCCGCTGACCACAGCCTACGGCAACTTTTTCCTTCAGTTCCCGCTGCGGCGGTTCCAGATCGGCACGATCCCGGCGAACGGCATCCTCGCCATCACCCCCACGACTCCGCCTTTCTGGCAGTCGGGCGACATCAAGCCGATCCAAGCGCTGGTGGGTCCGATCGGAAATCCGTCCTCACTCTTGACGAACCTCGACCTGCTGATCGTTCAATGAGGGGGCCGACCGGAGCGGGGCTGCTCATCGAATGCAGCCTGAAACTGTGGACAGGTGGTACAGGCAAGGCTTTCGGCTTTTCTGGCTTGTGAAGTGACGGAAACGCGGAAGACCGTCGGTTGGAGAGATCAATCGAGAACTGTGGTGCCCCCCGAACGCTCAGGGAACGACATAGACTGCGACGGCGTCGGACGCGAAATCGAGCGGCACTATGGCGGCCCAGGCAAAGTGCAGCGTCCGGCCCACGAAGTAGGTGCTGAACGGGCCGAGCGTCGCCACGCCCTGGCCAGCCCCGTTCAAGGTTCCGTAGAAATCGACGTAGAACGCGCCGTTGAGGTTTGCGAGCCACGAGATCGGTGAACCAGTCCCTGTAGATAGGGATCGTGGCGTACTTGCCGGGCTTGAGCGTGCCGGGCACGGTGCCGGACAGGCCGGCCAGTAGGAGATAATTCCGGGTGGCGTGCTCGGTCCCGCCGACGAAAATGAACGCGACCTGGCCGCCCGCGGTTGCCGAGATCTCCGTACCTTGTTTTAATAGAATTTCTCATAAAATATTGACCATAGTCACTGACCATGGTACTATTTTGGGCGAATTAATCAAACGCACCATGTGTGTCTTGATTTGGAAAGCGGCATGGAACCGGAAAAGATAGCCATCTCGAAGTTCAAAGCTACATGCCTTGAACTCCTCAAACGGGTCAACCAGACTGGACAACCGATCCTTGTGACCCGCAATGGATCCCCAATCGCCATGATCGTGCCGCCCCCTAAACCGCAAAAACCCCGATCCTGGCTGGGAAGCTTCAAAGACGCCGGTTGTATCAAAGGCGATATCGTTCAACCCGCTGCTGATCTCGACAACTGGCAGGTGTTGGGATCATGAAGTTGCTTCTCGATACCCATATTTTCCTCTGGAGCTTGCTGGAGCCCGAACATCTTGACCCCAACGTAAGTCAACAGTTAGACGATCCAGGCAACGAGCTATGGCTCTCGCCGATATCGACTTGGGAGGTCATGATTCTCGCCGACCGGGGAAGGATCGATCTGAACGCACCTCCAGATCGTTGGCTGCAGACTGTTTTCAGTACGGTTCCCTTCCAACAGGCGCCCCTCACTCACAACATCGCCATACGCAGCCGTGAGATCCAACTGCCTCATCAGGATCCGGCTGACCGGTTTCTCGTGGCCACCGCCCTTATTCATGACCTGACTCTGGTGACCGCCGATCGGATAATTCTGGAAAGCGCAGCCTGCAAACTGCTGCCGAATAATTGATCGGATCATCCGCTCCGGCTCGAAAAACCACTCAGTGCCTGCCCGCGCATAAAATACGATGCCGTAGCAATCTGCTCAAAGGTTTATGGAACGCCAGAACGTCAAGGACCGTCCTTCTCGTGATGACAGGAAGGACGATATGTCTCGGAGACGACGAGTCGACACCTCAACCGCCTGACACCACGCCTATAACAGCAGCCAGGCGAATTGCGGGATAATTGGGTACGCCTCCTTGATACAGGGGATAGGCCGCTTCACCTGACGCAATAACCCCCCTGGACTGAAGTTCAGGGGGATTATTGCATTACTCAGAGGAGATTGTATTTAGTTTACAGCGGATGCTGGATAGGAAAAAAACAGGTAGAAATCATTGTGTTACATCGATTTCCACTGAATCGAAATGAATCAGCGAATTCTTGTCGAGCACACCATTTGGTTTGGAGTCCACGGCCAGGTAGGCGACGTAGGATCCGACTGGTAGTGATCCATCGAATACGGTGTCCTGCATATCGGCTATCGGACCGGTGTAATATGCGTTGTTAAAGCCGGAATTCCACCCCGAGTAGGGGCCTGTATTGTCGAAGCTGAACCATCCAAAGGGTGTGTCGAATACCACCCAAATGTCAACCGGGACACCTGAGAAGAGTCGAGGCTCAACGTCGATGGTCACCTCGACTATAGTACCCTGAGGAACGACCACTCCTAAATCCTGGCCATCACATTCGATGTCCAGACCGATCGGTAGTTCATCTCTGAATGCATCGCTTGTTGCACAGCACCCGATTGCCGCGAGTTCTCCCAGGTTATTGTTGTTCAGATTTGTTACAGTGACCTCGATGAGAGCAACATCGTGTGACAATTCCCAAATCCCATCACGCCTTTTGTTCCAGCCGGCTGTTTCGATAGCAGATACAAGCTCGGTTTCGGTTTTTGTGAAGTGCAACTCTATGTCAGGACTCGGAGATGGATAGAGTGTTATCTTAGCCTCGATCATTCCTAAGTCGTTTTCAAAGATTTCTATGCGGTAGAGGTCGAAGGCTTCGCTCGGAACAGGATCGGCCCAGAACACCAGAGGAAGGGGAGGACCACTGCCTGTGTTGAACTCCCCTATCCCGAAACGCCCCCGCAATACGGTCGTCGGCGTTCCTGTGGGATCATTGATATTGGGTTCTTGAATCTGAGTTCCCGAAGACAGATCGTGCGTAAAGAGAAGCTCCGTACCGGCTGCGCCGATTGTGAGGCTCGTCGGATCGATGTATTCGGCCTGAGTTTTCGTCGAGTGGTCTTTTTCGGCATGTGCGACAGCCACAGCTTGGTACTTGTGATCATGCCAGATATATCCAGCTACAGTCGTAACATGAGCTTGCCCGTATCCATAGCCACCGGATGGATCTGTCTCGGTAGGTGAAGATGCTTTTGTCGTTTTAGTGGTGTCTTTTCTTGCACCGCCGTATTGCCATACTCCAAAGCCGCTTCCGTCAAAATTCACGCTCCCTGCCGCCATATAATAGACGTGACCCTGATTGATCGACCAATCAGGGCCAGTGGACCCGATTGCTTTTATAAAACCTTGCCCATTTGATTCGACTTCAACTGCAAAGGTCGAAGGTTGCACCAGGAAAAGCAATACCACAATCAGATATAGGACAGAAGTTCCTCTTGATTTAGAACCCTTCGTATTCAACGTTTTTATCCTCCACAAACAAAAAACAGTATAAAGAGATCTTCCGGGATTTATGATTCAACCGCACCAGGAACAGACAGGCAGTAAATATCGCCTCACTTCTTAGGAGCGGGTAAAGAGGCGAATGAATGACAGAGACCGGCTCTAAGGAGCTATGTTCCGATGTTGTCTATATGTTGAGAAATTATAGAGACGCTTTGCACCCTATCAGTCGGTACGGCTCAGAAACGAAGCAAATACAGGTCGATGTTCGTTGACTGATCGCTTGCTTTGCAAGGGAATGCGAAAAAAAGGAGGAGTGACTAGCATCAATTCCTTTTTTTTTTTGAGATCTTTTCTTTCTTGTCACGCTAAACTGCTCGAAACACGAATGAGAACGCGAACAACCCAATATTAGATCACGCCTAATACGGTGCCGTAGCAATTCGTTCAACGGTTCAGCAGGTGAAGTGGATATTCCGCAGGTAGCGCTGGATCTCATACTCCATGGCATATTCGTAGGATACCAGCGCTCAGTCTGTTTTTATTCGTCAGATGCGGCCGATCCAAGAGTCAGGCCGCGGCTGCGGATCTGGGTGAAAGTAAGATAAGAAGGTAGCGAGTTTGGAACGAACCACCATTCAAAATGGCCTGCTGACAAGGAGCTCGAGGGCTGCGGCGGGTGATCTTCTGCGGGTCATAGCGGTTTGGACCGGATTTTTCTCTGGGACCTGGCGGAAAGGATCGGCGGCAAGGCGGTTCCCGTGGAGGAGTGGCCCGCCGCATCACGGCTGGATCACCGTGTCACTAACCTCGGAAGGAGGGCCTTCGCGACCTGTGATCAATTCGATGGCTGCAACTTTGTATGCGCCACAGGCCTCGGGGGAGGTGTCCCACCAATCCGCCGTTTCCCTGCCCTCCACGTGAGCGATGGGCTCGAACGGACCGCCGGGATAGGACTCGCGATAGATGCGGTATCCGACCACATCGTATTCCGATCCGGTCACCGGCCAGACGAGCTTGGTGTAGTTGGTAGAGCTGTAGATGTAGGCCGTCGGTTTCGCCACCTGGCGGGGCGGAACGACATCCAGAGCCGCGGCAACGGTCCGTGCCTCGACTTGCGCCGGCGACACGATGTAGACCGGAGATCCCGAGAGCTCCACGTCGAAGCTCGATCCGCCTCCCAGATTGATGGTGTTGCCTTCCAGGTCAAAAACCTCGGCCTGCTTGCCGGGGATCAGCGCCACCTGGGAGAGGAGGGAGTACGGATCGTCGTAGTCCGCGTTCCAGATCACGGCCACAACCGGTCCCCGCTGGTCCAGACCGGGGTCTGCGCCTGCGGATCCCTGAAGCCCGAACGATGTTCCCCCGGGGGAGCCGCCTGGGCACGGCAACGTCGCGGACGCACCTCTGGCGAGAGGCGTAGCCACGAAGAGGCAGGCGTACACATCCAGCCCGTGTGGCGGGGCCAGGGGCAGGTCGGTCGCCTGGATCTTGCGGAGAAACCGCGGCACCGGTCCGAGCCGCGCCGTCATGGCTGCGTAGGCTGTCAATGACACGGACCCCGTGCGATCGAAATCGAGCATTCCGTAAGGGCTCGTCTGGTTGATGCTCGTGCTCGAGGCCAGGGTGAACTGGAAGAGCTTGTCCACGCCGGCAGCCAGCCCGAGGATGTACGATCGCACGAGCCAATCCCCGGCCTCGCGATGCCTGTCGAGGGAACCGCTCATGCCGTCATAGCGCAACAGATTCGTGCTTCCGTGCATGTGCGGGACATCAGTGTAGTTCCGGACCGTCCACCAGCCGATCTCCTTCACCCAGTACGGCTTGTCCTTCGGATTCCCCGTGGGGCTGGCGTCGGCGATCACCCTCAGCACTTCCTCGATGTTCTTATCAAAGGCGAGACGACTGCCTGTGGCGGACATCTCGGGATAACCGTGCTGCTCGTATTCGTTCCCCGCCGAGCCACCGGAGATTGGCATGGTATAGTAGTGGTGTGTCACGGCATCGAGGGCGTCATAGGCACCCGGCATGTCGATTAGGAGATCCCTGAGCCACTCCCGCCACTCGTTCAGGTTCGTGTCCCACCACTTGACCACGAAGCTGCTTCCCGCAGGTCCGGCGATTTGGATCGGCGCCAGGAGACCAGGTGCCGCGGCGGCTGTGGCCGCGCGCAGGAGGAACTCGTAGTAGTCGATTGGATCGTAGTGGCTGGGAAGGTAAGGGTGGTCGGTTTCGTTGAGGATCTCGTACCAAACCAGTTGTTCCGGACCGGGATCGTCGAAACCGTGGAACATGGTGTCGAGGAAAGTTTCGTAGTGTTCCCACTCATGCGAGGCGGGGATCGACTGACCGCCCTGGGACGGCACCTTGTCGATCCAACCTGGTATGGCGCTCGAGTTCGCCACCGTGATCAGTCCGTGAGCCTGCCCCAGGATGACGGGCAGACTGTTCCAGTGGAATAGATCCCCTTCCTGGTGGCAATAGATCCAGTTGAACGCCGAGGAGTCCCGGTTCCACCGGACGCCGACCGCCTCGGCGAGCTCGAAATGCTCCTCCACACGGCAGTTCAGAGCCATCAGGTGGCTCGGCACGTAATCGCCGCTGCCACCCCCGGAGGAGATGAGGTGCGTACCAAAGGGCGAGTTGGGATAGGGACGGACTGCGTAGGGGGACTTCTCGAACCGTGTGATCACCACCTCTTCATGGTCGATCGTGGTGCTGCCTAGATTGTCCATGAGATCGAGATCCACCCGGAAGCAGCCGAGCCAGCCGGAACCGAGAACCGGATCGAGAATGGCGGCCAGATCGAGGAGCTCGATTTCCTGGTATCCGGTGGGGGAGGGCGCAAGATCGAGATTTCCGGCGCCCACCTTGTGCCCAATGCGATCATAGATGGTCCAGTGCAGCCTGTGATTGTCGGTGGCGGGTAGGGGAGCGTTCTCGAACACTTGGAGCATCAGGCGAATCGTGTCCTCGTCCGAGCCGTAGAGGTTCCCTGCCCGCGGCCCACCGTCATTCCTGGTGTAAGCGAAGATCTCCTGGGCTTGCGTGTGATAGGAGAAATCCGTGGCAGCCGGTGCCTTTTCCAGTTGAACCGCGTCAACCCACAAGGTCCCGTTGGAACCTGGGCACGGCTCGTTGTAGTCCCCGATCGAGATGTAGAACTCGTAGTGCTCGCCCTGTGCGAGATAGAGCGATGTTTGGATCCGCTCCCACGAGCTGTTGGTCGCCGTGATCGAGGAGGAACTGCCAATCAACGGTGTTTTTACGTTCCTCATCTTGATGCGGGTCCTGGCTATCGAACCGCCGCTGGTAGTCCTGACCCAGGCGGAAAATGTGTATTCTCCCTCATCGAGTCCTGTCATCAGGCGCATGGGAAAGTTGATGCCCACGTAATCGCCGTTGCAGTTGTCGATCTTGATGGAACGGAGGCCGTGATGGGAAGTTGTGTTGTCGTAGATCAGCGGGAGGTAGCCATTCGCGAAGGTCCAGATATCGCCGTACTCCTCCAGCCACATCCGGCGAGAGGTGGAGAAACCGTCGGTGAAGGTGTACCCGGCTTCGAGATCGACCTCACCCAGCTCGAAGCTGCAGCCTTCCCAGATCGTGTTGGTCGTGCTGTGCAGCCCACCATTAACGCCGTGATGCTCGCAGTGAGCCTTGAACTGTGCGTGCGCCGTTGCGGCTGTTGTCGCAGCGGTAACAAGGAGTATCAGAAGACACAAGTATCTGCCGGGAATCACTTCGGCCTCCGCTTTTCCGGCGGGAAAGCGGCGTCTCCCACCTTTTTCTCGATGTAAAAGAGTTGTGCCGATATTTCGGGTGTTCTTCCGTTAGACGCGGATACCAGTATAGCCTACAAACTCTCTTATTGGGTAGGGGCTGGAATCGACAAAGGCGCTCGACATGGTGGTAGCGGGTTTCGGCCTCCTCGCAACTGGGCACGATCACCGACAATGTGCCCGGCTTTGCTCCAGGCCGCTGATCATCGGCACTCAGGTTGAGGGGATACGGAGGGAAATTTCTTCTCCTTCTCCTCCGTTGCGACTATCCTCTGGACGATCACAATCCGATTGAGGTGCGGCCATGGATGCAGATATGAAACTCCATTTCCTCGGAGGAGCCTCGAGTATCGGTGGTTCGGCCACACTGCTGCAGGTGGGCGATTGCGAGATCCTGGTCGATTGCGGGATCCGGATGACCGGCACCGCCCCCCTGCCCGATCTCGAAGTCCTCAGCGGGCGGCGGCTGGACGCGATCCTGGTCACACATGCGCATACCGACCACACCGGCGCGTTGCCGGTGATCCACAGCGCTTTCCCCAACGTCCCTGTGTACATGACGCCACCCACGCTGGACCTGGTGGCGATCCTCCTGGCCGACGCCCTGAAACTGATGCAATTTGCATCGGAAAGGGAATATGAGATCCCCCTCTACGGCGAGGCCCAGGTCGAGTCGTTGCTCCAGGCGGTGCAGCCGGTCCCGATGAGCCAGGGATTCGAGGTCAGGGGGCTGAGGTTCACCTTCCTCCCGGCGGGCCATATTCTCGGCGCCGCCATGATTCACGGCCGGACACCGGCGGGGGATATCCTGTTGACCGGTGATTTCTCCGTGACGTCCCAGTTAACCGTCCCCGCCCTGGACCGCCCGCGGGTCCGCGCGGACCTGGTGGTCTGCGAGTCCACCTATGGCGACCGCCTGCATTCCGACATGTCGGCTGCCCGCAGCCGCCTGATCTCCCAGGTGGCCAATGTGAGCGAACGCGGCGGGCGGGTGCTGATTCCCGCCTTTGCTATCGGCCGCTCCCAGGAGGTGTTGCTGATCCTCAAGCGCGCAATCCGTTCCGGGCGGCTTCCGGAAATCCCGGTGTTCGTCGACGGCATGGTCCGGCGGGTGTGCGGGGTGTACTCGAATCACCCGGCCTACGTCACCCGTTCCCTGCTCCACGACCAGCGGCGGGATTCCCACCCCTTCTTCGCCTCCGGGATCGCGCCGGTCTCCGACTACCGGGAGAGGGAAAAAATCCTCGCCAAAGCCCCCTGTATCGTGGTGGCCTCGAGCGGGATGCTCGCCGGCGGGGCCTCGGAATTCTACGCCCGGCACTTCGCGCCCTGCCAGGAGGACGCAATCCTGATCACCGGCTACCAGGACGAAGAATCGCCAGGGAGGGCCCTGCTGGACCTGGCCGGACTCGAGGGTGAGCGCCACCTGCGCCTGGGGGGCGGCAGCGTTCCGGTCAAGTGCGCGTTCGACACCTATTCACTCTCGGCTCACGCGGACCGGACCCAGATCACCGGCCTACTCGAGGTCCTGCGGCCGCGAACAGTGATCCTCGTCCATGGTGATGCCGAGGCCAAGCGGAGGTTGGGGAGCTCGCTGAGCTGCGGCGACGTCATCATGGCCGAGGATGGTATGACCCTGTCGCGGAGATTCCCGTCGGGGCGGGGTTCGGCACCCCCTTCGAGGGATGAACAACTGGCCGCCTCGGTCAGCGCGGCCCAGGCCGAGGCCGTCCTGTCGACCCTCGATGTCGATGCGGTGGGTGCCAAGAAGGTGGCGGCTGCGTTTTTCGGGGAGGGGGTTTCGAGGCCGGCCGCCGACAGACTGGCGGACAGGCTGATCGAACTGGGGTTCGCCTCCCGCGACGACACCAAGCGCGGGCTGCTCTGGCTGGAGACCGGGAAAGATGAGAACGACGGGCATCTCGTGGAGAGGCTCAAGCGTGAAACCCCCAAGGGCCGGCTCCTGGAGATCTGCAACGCTTCCGGCCTCGATCACCCCATTTTCCAGACTGTGCGCCGCGGTGGTCGATTCGCCTGCCGGGTCGACATGGTCATCGGAGAGCGCACGGTCGCAGCCGAGCTCGACGGCGCTCCCGATGAGAAGTCCGCCGAACAGCTCGCTGCCGAAAAGCTCATTGCTACCGAGCTCGATCCTGGCCAGAAGAAGGAAACCGCTGTGGGAGAGAGGGAGTCTGCGATCCTGAGCCGCCGTAATCCCAAGGGCCGGCTCCTGGAGTTCGCCGCGGCTGCTCGACTGACTTCCCCCACGTTCGAGGCCGCCCCATCGGCCTTGGGGACGGCGGTTCGCTGCGCCATCAACCTTGGCCCAGAGCGGATACTCTCCGGCTGGTTCTCGGCGAAAAAGACCAAGACTGCCGAGCAGGCTGCGGCCGCGGCCCTGCTCGATGATCCGAGGATCGCCCAGTTCGAACCTTCGGGCCGGCAAGGTGAGGTCGAGGCCGGAACGGCGAACAGACTCGTGGACCTGAACTCTCTGCGCCAGCGCGGCCTGATCATCGATTTCGGTTTCGAGATCGAGGCTGCCGGGGACCCACACACCCCGCGTTTCACCGGACGCGCCTGGGCGCAACTTGGCGACGGGCGCACGATCTGGACCGCTGTCGCTGTGGAGGGCCGCAAGAAGGAACTCAAGCGGATTTGCGCCGAAGCGCTCTACGAGACGATAATCCGTGACTCTTCCTTATTCTGAAGCGTCACCGAGCTACTGATCTCAAGAGGATTTTGGCGTGGCTTCTACCTAACAAGCTTGGCATCCTCTCACTTCGTGGTTGATCCGATTTTGGATTGCACCACGAAGGAACACGAAGATTGAAGAAAAGTGGACTATACGTGCTTTCACTCTGACAAGCTTCTCAGCAGCTCTCAGGCGAGCCTGTTAGTTTCCGGGAAATCTGGCGTACGCGCCAGGAACGTGCCTTCTAAGTAAGCGGTTCGCGGTGACGATCCTTTATTACCAGTGCGGCGATCATACTGGCTGCTGACATGGCTATCAGGTAATACGCCGGGGCGGCTATATCACCGGTGGCCTTGATCAACCATGTACATATGAGCGGAGAGGTTCCGCCAAATACAGCCAGAGTGATATTATAACCGATAGCCACACCGCTGTACCGGAGGCGCGTCGGGAACATCTCCACCATAGTTGCCGGGACCGCACCCTGAATACCCGCCATGAGCATCGCGCATATGAGTTGAGCGATGATGACCAGATGAAGCACGCCTTGATCCAGCATCATAAAAAGCGGGTATCCCAGTATGATGAATCCCAGTGAGCATAACGCGATAATCTTTTTTCTTCCAAACCGGTCTGATAATCCTCCAAAAAACGGTATGGCCAGCATCATGGCGAGCATGGCTGCGGTATTGACCCCTAGCGCATGTGACACATGAGGTTTTACAATCTGTGACAGGTAGGTCGGCATCCAGACAAAGAGCATATAGAATCCGCCGCCCATCAGGATCACTATTGCCGCAAGATGAAGAATGCTACCGGGCATTTCTCTAACGACATCCAAAACAGGATTCTTAGCCGTTTTTCCCTCTTCCTTGGATTTTTTAAATTCCTTTGTTTCGGAAAGCCCGGTGCGCATCCAAAGGCTGAAACCGCCTATACCGATACCCAACAAGAACGGGACTCTCCATCCCCAAGTTTTCAACGCTTCGGCTGACATCACACCATGCATCACCGCCGCCACGAGGGAACCGAGCATGATCCCTCCGACAGCACTGAAAAGCGTCCAGCTTCCGAAGAAACCCCTGCGTTTCGGCGGGGATACTTCTGTAATAAAAGCGATCGAGCCGATCAGTTCACCGCCAACCGAAACGCCCTGGGCCAAACGTAGGATAATCAGAAGCACCGCGGCAAGAACACCTACCTGTGCGTACGTAGGAAGGAGTCCTACGAGAGTGGTGGGCAGCGCCATGAGAAGGACCGATATTTCCAAAGCTTTTTTCCGTCCGATCCTGTCACCGATGAAACCGAATAACATACCACCAAGCGGTCGCATCAGATAACCGGCCGCAAATACACCAAATACCTTGATCAGGCCGGCGAGTTTATCCTCAGAAGGAAAGAACTGCGTTCCAATGACAGGAGCGAAGTACCCAAATATCGCAAAATCATACCATTCCAATACGTTGCCGATAACGCCGCCCACTGTATTTTTGATCAGATGAGCGTTACCCTCTTTTTTCCCGTTCGTCATTTAGCTTCTCAAAGTATTATCAACACTGTCGGTAAGAGATATTTTCTTTTTTGCGCCTGCTCCTTCACAGAAACTCTTATCGTCACAATCTCCTATACTCTTCGGCTCTTGGACGCTGTTTCAATGACTAAAATGAGTGCCTTTTTCTTTGGGTATGTGTGTCGGGTGATCCTTGAACCACTCGAGGTGCCGGCGGATGTCACTCAGGAGAAGTTCGGCCATATCACGGCTGAAACCCTCTTTCACCACAACGCGTTGAACGACGAGGTCTTCACGGTTTTTCGGCATTGAATACGCCGGCACCAGCCATCCACGGTCCCGTAAACGTTCCGCCATATCATAGAGTGTGAAGTTCACATCCGCGTCATCCCTCAGTTTCCAGGCAAACACCGGGATAGTATCGCCGCGAGTAATCAGATCGAACGGCCCTAATTTTTCTATCTCTCCGGACAGATAAAGCGCAACATCCCGACAGTTCTTATGAATAAGCTGGTACCCGTCCCGTCCCATACGAAGAAAATTATAGTACTGTGCTACAACTTGGTTACCTGGACGCGAAAAATTCAATGCGAAGTTCGGAAGGTCACCGCCGAGATAATTACAGTGAAATATCAGCTCTTCCGGAAGTTCTTTTTGATCGCGCCAGATGATCCACCCAACGCCTGGATACACCAATCCAAATTTATGTCCGGACGTATTGATGGATTTAACTCGAGGGACGCGAAAATCCCATTCGAGATCGGGTTGTAAAAACGGTGCAACAAACCCGCCGCTCGCTCCATCGACATGAATGGGGATATCGAGGCCTTTATCCGTTTTGAGTTTGTCCAGTACATTATTCATTACTTTGACCGGCTCATAACTACCGTCAAAAGTGCTTCCCATGATGACAACGACACCGATGGTATTCTCATCACAGTATTCAGCGGCTTCTTCGGGGCTGAGATGGAAACGGTTACCTTCGAGGGGAACAAACCGCGGTTCAACCTCCCAGTACCGGCAGAATTTCTCCCAGCAAACCTGGACGTTGATACCCATGACCATATTGGGTTTGTCCGTGGGTTTTCCCTGTGCCTGCATGCGTTTGCGCCAGTTCCATTTGAGCGCCATCCCGCCGAGCATGGCGGCTTCACTGGAGCCGATCGTTGAGCACCCGGTTGCTGTTTCATGATCCGGTGAATTCCAGAGACGTGACATAATATTTACACAGCGGAGTTCGATTTCCGCGGTCTGAGGGTACTCATCCTTGTCGATCATGTTCTTATCGAAAGTCTCGGTCATGAGCTTTCTTGCTTCCGGTTCCATCCAGGTAGTGACAAACGTGGCAAGGTTGAGGCGCGAATTTCCATCCAGGGCCAATTCATCATGAATAATGTTATAGGTAATCTCGGGAAGCATCCCTTTTTCAGGGATTTCATACTTCGGGACCGCCTCATCCATGGCTCGTGAACCGTACGTCGGAGTTATGTAGGATGTATCGTCACTTATTTTTTTCTTGAAATGCATGATCTCCCCTCCTTAAATCAGTATATCCACATGTCTTTATCACCCGCCAAATATTTTTATCACGTTTCAAGATGGAGTTCAATGAACTAAGAAATTGGACGGTAGACAGATTTTAGACCACTTTCATTGGTCTTATCAGAGGAGGTGGAGCGGCGGTCTCCTTTTACGAGATTCAAACCGATGCGGAGGAGTCCGCCGGCAGAAGGAGGAAATCTTGGGTACGGCTCATCCAGAACCTAGATCCGGATGAGGCGGCCTGGCTGGATTCGGCCACCGGCGCGATCTGAGCTGGGAGAATCCGAGCGGACAAGGCCCGGCAGAGACGGTTTCAGCATCCCGAGCGCCGGCGCTGGTGAGGCATCGTGTTTCATTGGTCGCGAACGACCGCGGGCCTGCACCGTGTTACAACAACGTGCACAAAAAGCTAAACATTCTAGGTGTCCTCGGAGCGGTCATGCTGACGTGGTTGGCTCGCGGCAGCGTTCGTGGATACCACGGGCTGGATGTCGTGATCGTTCATTCGTGAGGGAGGGTGGATTGATGGTGCTGTCGAGTCGGGTCACTCATCTGAGGCTTCTGATATCTTTGTTCCTGCTCATCCCGGTTGGACCGATGCAGGTGGTATTGATCTCAGAGTGTCGTGCCCACGGATCGCACAACTATGAACCACCGGCAGCACCACCCTCGCGGCGCGCACAGGATTCCGGATCGAACCGTGGCAGATTCCGCCCCAGCCAACCGAATCCTGGGACCGGGACCGGCAGGGGGGCCACAGCCCGCGGAGCCTTTTCGCGGAAAGGCCGCGTGGCAACTCCTCAAACCTCCACGTGGCAGCAATGGTGGGCCCGCAACCGTTATCAGTTCTTGGATGTGCCGCATGCCGAGGATGAACTGCTCGCCCGTTTTCACGCGAGATCGAAAACGAGCGATCGCAACGCCCTGCTGCGATCGCGAAATGCCTTGCGTAGAGGCGCCAGATCACACCTCAGGCTCTACCTCGATGACCGCTCGGCTCGGGTGCGACGGGCGGCGCTGATCGGCCTCGGTTTGATTCAAGACCACGATTCCATCGAGACGTTCATGAGTGCCCTGCGTGAGAACGACCAGAGCGTGAGATGCGCCGCAATCCTCGCGCTCGGGATGTCACGCAACGATCTGGCGCGGGATGCTCTGCTCGATATCATCGAGGATACCGCCGCCGGCCGCAAAATCACTGGCGGGTCGGCTGTTGCACCCACCTTGCGCGGATTTGCGCTGCTAGCCGCGACCATGGTGGATAACCAGGCTTCGGAATCACTGACGTCGATATTGAAAAAGATCGCTGACGATCGCTCCTGCGACGACGAGGTGCGCGCCATGGCGTTGATCGGCCTCGGCCTGTCAGGAGGTGAAGAAGCCGCAAAGCACTTGATCGAGTTCTGCTCCCGACGTCGAGAGCCGGAACGACTGCGCAGCCATGCGGTCACCGCTCTGAGCAAGACGGGCGAAACGGCCGCGCTCGGCGATTTGACGCGATTGCTGAGCAGCGGTCCAAAGGTCGTGAGACAGTCGGCCGCTCTATCCCTCGGGTACCTGGCGCAGCGCAACGATACGATCACCGCCAATCAGCTCTTCAAAGCCTACAGCCGCTCCAGCAACAAGGTTCTCAAAGGATTCTCACTCGTTTCCATGGGACAGATCGGTGGCACCGAGACACTGCGGCGGCTCGAGGTCGTGGTCAAACGAAACTCCTCAGTAGAGCTTCCGTGGGGGTGTATAGGGCTCGGCCTGGCTTTGTCGCAGTTGCCAGCTCATGAAACACCGACCATCCTGCTCCAGGCTCTGGACAAGTGCAGGAACAACTCCGACAAGGGTGCCATCGTCATCGCTCTGGGATTGGCGCGATGCGAGCAGGCCTCTGAAAAACTGATGGAACTACTTCACGAAGGACGCGACCCCAACTTGCGTGGATACAGCGCGTTGGCCCTCGGCATGATCGGCGACCAAGACGCAATTACGATCCTGCGTAAAGCTGCTCGGGAGATTCACGCGCCCCAGGTCAACACTCAGGCCGCATTGGCGCTCTGTCTGCTCGACGATACCGCGGGATGCAACACGCTGCTCGAGCTTCTCTGGGACTCCAAAGACGAAGCCTCGAAGGCCATGGCTGCGCGGTGCCTCCTTTATCTCGGAGATGAGATCGTCGTCGAGAAGCTGCTCGAATTCATCAGCACCAAACACTCGAATGAGACCACCTATTTGTACTGCCTCGAACTGATTGCCAAGATGGTCATGGAACATAAGTGCCCCTTCGTCGAGCGCATCGCGAACAGCTCCAACTTTACATGCGAGTCTCCGCTCGTACCGACCATACTGGATATCGGTGTCTAACTCCTAGGCATTCGATTGACGGATGCTCAGTACCTAACGAGCCTATGAGCATGCTTTCGTCGATCGGATTGTCGTCGCGCACCTGCTCTTCGATGTAGACCTTTACCCAGAGCTGCCGAATGGGAGGATGCCACTCGCACCGGCACGAGCGGGTCCTGGTGGACAAAACCCTTGGCGGGTACGATCGGCGTTGCCATCAATTCTCACCTCTTCAAGGTGTTGGTAAAGGAGCGGACTGATCTCTAAGTACAAAGGGTGCATCGCAATTCGTGAGGATCGAACCAGGGCGGATTACTGAGGTTCGGTTTTGTTTTACGCGCTGATGGTAGGTGTTCTTCAACGCAATGCTACGCACCGGACGGATTGAAGTTGATCCTCTCGAGTTCGTGATAGAGGTTGTGGATACACCTTCCCGGTGAGCATAGCCGTAGGGTTACGATCTACCTGGATCTACTCCAACCTCAGACCCACATCGGAATATTCGAGCCACCGCTGCCCGAGTCATTGCTATCCGCAATCCGTTCCGCAAACGCGCGCGCTCCGCGACCAGGAATGACGTTCTCATCCAGAGCACCAATCAGGTGGAATAGGCTGCCAAAAGCGGTTAGATTGAGAGTGTGACCGGCCTCGTGTTCCATGTGCCACGCACCCGATTTGTAGTCGACGAAGGAAAAGTTACCCATGTTGAAGGCTGTATCCGCGTAGTTGAGATTGGCGACAAGACCTCCCTTCACGAAGATGGTTCCCGTCTTCCAGTCGATCTTCATGTCTTCGATACGCAGATAAGGTACTTTACCTCCGGTAACCAGATGCAACAGCCAGCTCACGATCAGGAAGACGAGGCCCAGCGCTACGATCAGCCAGCTCATGGGCATCAACCAGGCCAACCAGCCGATAAATCCCTGGTAGACGCCGCTCTGAGATATTGGACTGAATACACACAGGAAATTAAACAATCCAAGGATTATCCCAACCGCTATTCCTGCCTCCAATCCGGCGATGTAATCAAACAGCGCAAAGGCTACGAGACCATTCAAACCGGTATTGATACCGATCAAAAAGCCGCGCATGAACTCACCAAAACCGGTGATCTTGTTCGCCGGCGCTGCGGCTGCTGCCGCGATGATATAACCTAAAAGCGCCACTCCCGCAAAGACGCCAAGCGCGATCCATTCGACGCCTAAACCGAAATACAATCCCGCTGCGCCGCCGATTCCCACCAAGGCACCAAGGAATGCAATCCCAGTTTTGAGTTTCATGGTTAAGACTCCCTTTCTCGACTGAAATGTTTTTTACACCGTTGCATCTGCCAACGAAAATCCAGGTCCAAGCTAGATCAAATAGCATCGATTTCACCTCGATCCGGGTAAAAATCCTAGACTGGTCTTTAATAACGCCGAAAACGCGCGCTATCCTCTCGCTATTAGTTTGAGTAATGACGAAGGATACCCGTGGACTAAACCTGTAGTGATCGCCGAAGGACCCCGATCACGGGCGTACCCGAGCATTGTCCAGGATCCGGAAGGAGTGATTCATGTTACGTACACAGATGATCGAGAATGGATTGCACACGTCCTGATGAACGAGGAGTGGGTACGGAGAACAGCCAGTAACCGATGATCAATTGGAGGGAAAATACAAAAGATTTTCTCGGCGGAGAGCGAGAAGGATCTCCGAGGTTCAACAGAAATGCATTTTTACCACGATGAATGCTGCCATGATCTCCGGGTGTTAAACCTTCGAACCATCCTGACTGAAATCGAAAACCAGGGATTCCGGCTAGCGTCGAAAGACGCGAAGTCGGAATCCCTTTGGTGTGATTTCCGCATCACGATAACCCCGGTGAGGCGATCATCGGTCGCGCAACCATCGGTCGCGCAACGATCCGCATGAGGGCTGTGCCGACCTGTCGATGAAAAATTAAACCGGGAAAAATCAAACCGGCCGATTCGTGTAATATTACTTTTTCCAATCAGGCAGGCAGGCAGGCAGGCAGGCGATTCGAGACGCGCAAGCCTGCCTTTCCGATGCGCATCAAAGCGCGACTATTGGCAAAGGAACGCTTCTAGTGCTGCCAGGGCTTTCACCGGATCGGTTTCTCCATGATAATTGGGACAGTCCAAGGTTTGTAAGTCAAGATAGTTATTGGGGTTACGGTATTCCAGGATACCAAATAATTTGAAATGTTCCCAACCTGAAGCATAACCACCGGTTTGAACAAGCGCTTTTATATCGGGATTTTGCTGGAGATAGTAGGCCTCGTTAAAAAAATTGGAGTAAAAATTGCTGACATTACTCCACGAATTCCATTGCTGCTTGACCCTGGGAGGGATGTTAGCCGCTCCAGCCCACTGAGGGTCGATCTGATTGTCGAACGTTCTGGTGTACCCAGAGTTAGCACCAATCGAAATGACAGTTCCGGTCATATCGGGCGAATGGAAACGGTTACCCATAATTTTCAGGTTGTCCGATGCTGCATCCGAGCTGAAATGTATCTGATAGCCGGGAGCCGCAATCATTCGGTTGTCTTTGAAATCTAGATGAGTGACACTTTCTAGTTCAATTCCGTTGTCATTGAATTCGATGTTGTTGGTATTGATATTCAGCAATGCACTGTGTACGAGATGTATAATGGTTCCTGAATTTCCCGGTGGAACCCTCAAAAGCATCGTGTTATTCGAGATGTTGACATTCTGAGTGTACGAAATATTGAAACAATGTTGATACATCGAATCAAGCCCGTTGTCACTGATTTGTCCATAATAAACGGCATGCATTTGAATTCCGACATTGTATCCGGAGGTTATGTTACCCAGTATATTGGTTCCCTCGGGCACTAGATAATCGAAGTTCGGTCCGTTTGTGGTGAAGACACTGTTGGGCAGCCTATTGCCGTCGAGATCCGTGGAATAGATTTCGATACCGATTCCGGTGCAAAACCCGTTATGACCTCTTCCAAGCATGACATTGCTCGAGATCCTGTTCTCGATAGATCTGCCAAGCAATCTGATTCCATTTTCGCAGGAGCTGAAATTATTGCAGGAGATCAAAGATTTTGGCAGGTTGAAACCCTTGATACCGACAGCCAGACAGCTAAAAAAACAATCGCTTATCGTACAAAGTTCGGTTGAGAAGGGAGATTCATCAAATATGCCGCCGGTAAATTCAACGCCACCGCCCCTGGCCGAAGTATCAAAATTGACAAATTTAATGCCTCGAAAAGTGACACGTTTGGCGCCATCGATTTTAAATGCAAAAAAGTCACCTGCTAAGGAAAGCGATGATCCCGGTCCGGTTCCTTCAATCGTAATCCCGCTGTCGCCGACATTGGAACTAGTGATCAAGACGGTGTTGTTGAGCTGCCAGTTTCCTTCTGGGATGTAGATGTGCCTCGATCCGGAATCGATTTCATTCTGAATGAGATGATCCACTCTCACCGCGGACGGTGCTTTCCAATTACACGAGGTTTCATGAGCAGCCCCTATACCATGGAGTACGACGAATAGGGTTATGATCAACCGATATTTTTCCATTGATTCCTCCTTCGATGGTGGAAGGAATGAAGGTGTCGAAGCACCATGCAGCCCAACCCACCGGTTTTTTTTCAGAATCCCGCTAATCGACCAGTAATAGAAATGAGATCTGGCTGTCAGCGGTCCCGAAATTTTGGTTTTTTTTGATATTTATTTTGGGATTGGGGGATCAAATTTCGAAATAAGTATATTTCTCATATCAGCCTTATCCGGTCGTTATCCGTTTCTGAAGCATCGCATCTCTGACATAGCATCGCGATGTCAATGGTTCGGCAGGCTCATCACGGCACAATCGAAATCAGGGCTCATCCGAAAATCTGTTAACTTATTTTGAAGCATTCCCTTACAGTGGTGCAGTTGATGATAGACCCGTTTCGAAGGGCACCATGCAAAGCTACTTTCCGATACTGATCGCGTTGATACTCCTTATCACCTTTCCGGCGCAGCAAGCAGCTGCGCAATCCGGGAGGTCGGAATGTTCCCAAGCCCCAAACTTGATCGCACACTGGATGTTCGATGAGCTCGTGGAGGGGAGATTCGCGGATGCTTCCCAATCGGGTATGGCTGCCCGGGCGCAAACGGTCATCACCATGCGAAGCGGGGTATTCGGCGCCGCACTCTGGCTGGAGCGGAAATCCGTGGTCCGTGTTGCGACGGGCGATGTATTCGAGTCTTTGCCTGCAATCACGATCTGCTCGTGGGTCAAACCCAACGATCTGTCAGGATATCGTGATATATTCCGGAAAGAGGACGGAGCCCGGCGGATTCTTTTTTCCTTTCAGACCGACGGCCGAATATTATCGCTAGGCCTGCAAACCGAGGGCACTGGTTACCAAGAATTGGATGTACCGGTCGATCCGGCCGCGTATGCAACACCGAAGCCGATGACGAAACACTTTAGCCGAGTGATATGGAAAGAGCATGTAGGGCGTATGAGAGCCGATGAAGCTGACAATCAGCCACTCCATGGCTTCCTGCAGCTTATCGCCTGACCCTTTGCGGTTTTGCCGCGATTCAATGTTGTCAACTTTCACATGGCTAAACAGTTACCCGATGACCAAGCTGTCCTACCGCAGTCGTCTGGTCGACCTGACGTCGAGCGGAAAACACCACCGCGTGCAGGTCGTCGACGAGATGAGCCGCCGGAGGCTGATCGCATGGGTGGATGCAATGTGTCCCTACCGAGGCGATGAGGAAGTCAGAAAAATCGAAGATCCCGAGTTCCAAGGGATCGACTGGTTGTCGATGCGGCCACAGATCAAAAACGCTCCCCGCATAGTCCGTCCCGGGCCCTTGGAAAACGGTCCATAGGGATTCACGAACCTGTGCTGCGGGAGAGGCTGATTTGCCTCTCCCCATTAATCGGACTGATTCATTCAACCACCGTCAGCACAATCAAGTTCGTCAGCCGTGAACTTGGCCAACTGATGCTGCCGACCAGCGCCTGACCAGCGCACTCGTTACCGCTTTGCCACGTGGGAGGCACTGTGGCTTGATGGTCGATCACTCCATTCGCAGCGGTCCTGCCGAAATAGAATGAGGTTACGGGTGCTTTGACGTAAAAATCTCCGTATATCGTGGGCATGGCCGGGTCCCGGACACCTGGGCCCAGGAAAAGTTCCGTAGCCATATCGGGCTGACCGGTCACCCGGATGGTGATGACGTTGCCGGGGATCACCTCTCCCAGAGAGTAGAGGTGGAAATAGAACTCGTCGGCACCCACATCCACGCCGTTCGACGCCGAGCGCGGATCCCCCTCGAAATCCTCGGAAGGCAGGCCCGGAGCGCTGGCGTCTCCTGCATCACTGCAAGGGGAGTGGAAGAAGAGGTGGTAGTCGCCGTTGGCAGGGTCGACAAACAGAGGATCGGCGTCAATCATTCCCGCTCCCATGTTGAGAGTGCACCCTGAATCGAGGTAGATCGAAGCCTGGCCGCCATCGAGATCACAGTGGCTGATCGTAAGCGTCGACGGAAACGCCCCATTGCCGATCCAGATTTCGGGCCCTTCGGGGGCGTGGTTGTTCCAGAGGATCGTGTTCGACACAGTGAGATCGCTTTTTTCGCTGCAATGGATTCCGCCGCCCTCTAAATCGGTCGTGTTGCCCACGATGGTGTTGTTGGTGAGGGTTGCCGTCGTCGACCATCCGGTGGCATAGCCGCCACCTTGGAATCTGGCCCAATTCCCGGCCATGATGTTGTTCGTCACGGTCATCACGCATCCGCCGCCGCAGATCGCTCCTCCGTCTCTGCTGGCCTCGTTGTTCACAAAATGGTTCCCCGTGATGGTCGGCGAAGCATTGTTGGAGCACTTCACGCCTCCGCCATCTTCGTAGGAAATGTTCTCGATGAAGGTGTTGCTCGAGATGATCGCGGGTCCGTCACAGAAGATTCCGCCCCCGCCATCGTAGCAGGTATTGTGCGTAAAGACATTTTCGGAGATGGTCGGAGACGATCCCGAAGAGCAATAGATACCGCCCGCGAAACCATCAGCATGGTTGTAGGAGATCTCGTTCTCGGTAATTGTCGGAGAGGCGTATGAGTAGCAGTAGATTCCCGATCCGTAGAAATCGGCCTCATTATCGGTGATCGTGTTGCCCGTGATGACAGCAGCGGAATATTCGCAAAAGATGCCGCCTCCGTGAAAATCGGACACGTTGTTCGTGATGACATTGTCAGCGATGATCGGGGAGGCATAGCTGCAAAGGATCCCGCCTCCGCTCATGGCAAAACCGTTTTTCAAGGTGAATCCCACGATTCTCGAAGTCGCACCTTCCCGGCTTTCAAAGGTCACTACGCTACCGTTCTGACCGCCGTCGATGACAGTCGCGCTCGGACCGGTCTCGCTGATCACTGTTATGGCTTTTCCTAGAAAGTTGATGTTTTCTAAATAGTTACCTTGCCGAACGATAATCTTGTCACCATTGACGGCTGCATCGATGGCGCCCTGGATCGTAGAATGGTCGTCAGGAACATAAATAGTTGCAGAAAAAGTGAGAGTATGAAAAAGCAGAATAACGGCGATGGTTGTGGCTAGCTTCATAGAGCATCTCCCTTTTCTGTGTAATCGAGGCTGGTCCTTGTTGCGTGAGGAATTTTTCAAATGAGCAAATATTATATGTCAGTGTTGGGTAAGGCTCCAGTAAAAAAACTAACGACCCGAAGTGGGGTTCCGACCGGAATTGTAGGAATATAAGTAATGGCCGAGACTCGGTGTATTAGGCAGGGGACGAAGTCTGTCTCGAGCATGCGTTTTTTTAGAAGGCAGACCTCGAAACCGGAGCATACCGTACTGATGTCAGTGAGCGGGAAAGCAGCTACCCCGAAAGCACGATGTGGAAAAACCTGCCTGCTTTCGGATTGTATGTGCGGCACGTGCGTGAATTGGCTATTCACGGATTCCGCCTGCACCTGTCCGAAGCGGACGATCGCGCCCCTATCTGGGCCGATGACGTGCAGGACCTTCGGATCGAGGGCGCTTGGATCACCGGCACCGTCAATGTACAACGTCCCTTTGTGTATATCCGTGACGTGGAAAACGAGATCATCGAGCCCCCGCATCAATGGCGCAGAGAAATCATTGCGGCTTTTGAATAGCCAGGAGAGTGACAGCACTTGCAATCACACAGGCGGAGACAACCTGTACGTAAGGTCACCGCTGTCCGATCCGACCATTTCACTTCTCCCAGAAGCAAGGACTCATCGTCGCTGCTTTCTGCCACGAGGTCGATCTCCATAGGACTGCGGTCCAGGCCAGTTCCCCACCAGCGGCTGGCCGGCTCCCAATCGATATCGCGACGAACAAGGCCAAGATCCATCCGCTCGATATGGGACCTGTCTTCAGGATTACGTGAGCCCGGCCACAGAGGGGTGGGGCGCGGTTCAATACCAAACCGTGATTTTTCGCAGCGTCGTCGGCCGTAGAGAACAAACAATGTGCTCTCCCGTTTGTCGAAGAGTGCTCGAATTCTCCCGAGTTCTTCAGCTCTGTCCAGGATTTTTTATTTCACGCTTTGAACTCTGCAATGTACATGATGCGCAGGCGATCGCCCCTCGGGCATGATCAATCGCGGTCCTAAGTCGGCGGGTCCAATCCCGGTCCGGCGGCCGGTTCCTGCCGGTACCGGTTCAGATCGAGAGGCGTCCACTCGCAAAGCTTCGTGACCTCGCTCTGTACTCTATTGAACCGTCACCTCGACGAAGTCGTAGAAAGCCTGTTCCTCATCGAAAACGCCGTTCACGTTGATGTCGGCGCCGAAGACAAAGCTGTAGCTGCCTGCCGGCAGGCTCGGGCCGTTGTAGACTGTCATCGGGCCGAGTAGAAACAGAGGACCTTGAAAGGTGACGGTGAAACCCGGAACTCAGCGCCGCGGGTTGACGCGGTAACGGTACCAGCCGAGCGGAGAGTCGACCAGCAGCCACCAGTCGGCATTCTGGCCTCCCTGGGCGCCGGGGCTCAGGTCGATATCGAGCTTCAGGTTTGTGCCCTGAACGATCACGAAGGGCGCACCGTCCTCGAACACGCCGGCCGGGGTGCTCACTGCAAGCACTACTGAATCGCCGACCGCGGCTTCGGAGATGCCGCTGTACTCGATGCGTATCTTTCCCGCGTCAGCTCCGGGCTCGACAACGAACACGTATTTCAGTTGGTTGAAAACGCAACGAGCCGGGAGCGTTGAGCTCCCGGCTCGCTTTCCTGACGCACCGGACTTCGCCGAGGCCATCAATCAACGGTGACGATCATGAGGTTGGTCAGCATGAGCTCACCGCCGATCAGCGCTTGAAAGGGATATCTTTCTCCCGTGGTCCAGGTCGTGGGTACGTCGGCATGGACCGCGCAGATGCCGTGGGAGGGGATGTCCTTCAACAAGTAGCGCACCGCCGGCATCCTGATGTAGAGGGTGCCGTAGCTGGTTGGTTTGGGTGGATTGAGAAGTCCCGATCCTTCGGCCAGGATGGCGCCGGAGCCGGGTAGCCCGATCAGCTTGATCATGACCTGGTCGCCGGGAACGACGGGGCCGGTGTAATACAGATGCCTGTGGAACTCATCGGCACCGATGTCAACCTCGCCGTCGGCTATGCGCGGATCGCCTTCGAAGTCCTCTTGGGGGAGCCCCACCGCATCTTTGTCGCCAGAATCCTTACAGGGCGACGTATAAGCCAGGTGCAGGTCATCAATCACCGGCTCGACAAAGTGTGGATCTGAGTCGATCATTCCCGGTCCCGCATAAACCGTGCATCCGTGACCGATGAAGATACCGTTCTGCCGATCTTCGACCAACGAGTGCTTAATCGTGAGTGAATTCTGGTAGGGCAGGTAGTCGTTGCCGATGTGAATCTGGACACCCTCGGTTGCCGTGTTGTTCCAGAAAATCGTGTTGATCACGGATACGGAACACTTGTTGTTGACGCAGAGTCCCCCTCCCTCGAGAGCCGTGTTGGCGAAGAGCGTGTTGTTGACGAGAGCCGGAGCTGTGCTCTCGCGGCAGCACATGCCACCGCCGCGATGAGATGCTGTGTTCCTGAAGATCATATTGCCTGCCACGATCGGAGACGAGCGGAAACTATCGATCCCCGCACCACGATAAGCGTTGTTTGCGGCGATCCGATTGCCGGTCACTGTGGCGTCGGCGGCCTCGTGACAACTGATGGCACCTCCGCTGTGTTCTGCTGTGTTGCTCGTGATGAGATTGTTCGAGATCAGCACAGCGCCCTTCTGACAGTAGATCCCTGCACCCCGATTGGCTTGATTGGACTCGATCGTATTATCCGAGATGACGGAGAAGGAATCGAAGCATCCGATCGCAGCGCCGTTGATGGCATGGTTGCCCGTGAAGTGATTGTTGAGAATGGTCGGTGACGCTTGCTGGCAGAGCACGCCACCCCCGAGGTCGGCGTCGCCATTGAAGATCATAAAACCCTCGAGAATCGAGTCCGTGTTCTCCCCGTTTTGAAAAGTGACCACACTCCCCGACTGGAGCCCGTTGATGACCGTCACATCAGAGCCGCGATCGCTCGTGACAGTGATGGCCTTGCCAAGAAAGTCGATGTTTTCACGCCAGATTCCCGGTCTGACGATGACTGTGTCGCCGGCGGCAGCGGCATTGATTGCCGATTGAATGGAGGCGTAATCGTCAGGAACGAAGATCTCTACTCCATCCGCCGTCAGCATGGGGCAAACGAAAAAAATCGCGATAACCAGTCTCTTTGTCCAGCCCATAATCTCCTCCTTGTGTTTATCGTGACGAGGTACTCGAGAAATCAGGTGTTCTTTTGGTCGAACATCGCCGAGATCCCAACCGATCCGACTCTTTGTTTGTAAGCGGGATTGCGCCGTTGGATTTGAGCTTCAGTGGGATTATTTTGAAAAAAAAGGAATCGTGAGCCTCTCCCCGCCCTTTTGGCGTTTGGCCTTTCAGATCCAATAAGTCCGATGATTTCGCTAAAGGAGGATTCGCGATGAACACGACCAAGACGCTCTACGGATTGTTTTGCTTTCTACTCCTCGCCAACCTCGGTTGGGGTGCCACAATTTGGGTGCCTGACAAGTTCGGGACCATCCAGGGAGCCATCGACAACTCGGGACCTGGCGACACGATTATCGTTCGAGAAGATGTTTATTATGAAACGATCACCTTTCCAACCCACCAGATCGTCCTCAAGAGCCACCGCGGGGCTGATGTCACGATCATCGATGCGAAGCGGAAGGGGCCCGTGGTGATGTTCCCGCCTCATTGCGGGCTGGGTCACAACACCGTGCTCAAAGGCTTCACGTTGAGAAAAGGCTTCATCTTGCTGGGCGGTGGGGGCATCGACTGCGAAGGCAACTCTCCGGCGATACTCAACAACATCATCGAGGACAATGAGAGTCGAGTCGGCGGCGGGATCACCTGCCGTTCATCTCAGGCCGTCATCAAGAACAACACCGTCAGGCGCAACACCGGAGTGGAGGGCGGCGGGGTCCTCTGCATCGACTCTTCTCCGGAAATTGACAACAATATCATCACCGACAACTACTCCACGATCGGCGGCGGCGGGCTCTCATTCAAAGGGTGTACGGCCACTGCGGTCAACAACACCATCACCGGGAACAGAGCGTTGTGGTTCGGCGGCGGCCTCTTCTGCACGACGAGCGCCAGCAACGCCTGCGACGTGACCATCATCAACCCGATCCTCTGGTCGAACGTCGCCGCGAAGGGGCCCGGACCAGAGATCGCCGTCGACGACAGTCCGTCCTTTCCGTCCACCGTGACGATCCGCTATTCAGATGTGAAGGGCGGCGAGAGCGGGATTCACTTGAGCGGCTCCACGGCATCATACACCTGGGGGCCCGGCAATCTTTATCCGCCGGTGAACCCGGAGTTCGTTGCCGTCGACCCCTACTTCAAGAGCGGTGACTTCCACCTGACCTACCCCTCCCCCTGCCGGAACACGGGCGACAACGCGCCGTGGACCGGGTCGGACAAGGACTTCGAGGGCGACAAGCGCATCTACTACGGCATCGCGGACATGGGCGCCGACGAGTTTGCTCCGCACATCTATCCGCCCTGGTTAGAAGTCAATAGCAACTGCATCATCGCTCTCGAGTTCGTGGGCGAGCCGAATTTCTCTTTCAAAATCGGAAAAGGCTCCGGCTTCAGCGATCCGCCCAACCCGACGCCCTACGGCGACCTCTACCTGCAGCCACCGTTCGCCATCTACACGCTCGGCCCCATTCCGGCCAGTGGCGTCTACTCGCTGGAACTTCCGGTTCCTGCTTCGTGGGCTCCTGGCGACGAGATCCCCATCCAGGCATTGATCGATTCGGAACTCACCAACCTGGCTGTGATCGCGGTGGTGAACGAGGATCCGCCGCCGCCGCCCGACTATCGCTATGACGACGGCTCTTCGGAGAACCTGCTCGGCCTCACGGCGGGCGGCGACATGTGCTGGCTGCAGCGCTTCGACGCCATCCCCGGGTGCGAGACCATCACGAGCGTTGAGGTCATGTTCGGCTCGGCGGCCTTTTCCGGTTACGGCCCGGGCAACGGGACGCCGGCCACGGTCTTCGTCTGGGACGACCCCACCAACGACGGCGATCCGAACGACAACGTCCTCCTGCAGAGCACGGCGACCTTGATCGACTACGAGGACTCCGACATCCTCTGCGAGATCACGCTCGACATGCCGGTGGTGGCGAGCGGCGAGTTTTACGTGGGTTGCTGCCTGACCCACGGGTCGGGTCAGTACGTGGCGCCCTTCGACACGGACACGCCCTATCTCCCGGGCCGCGCGTGGTACTGCGGCACCGACGTGCCGGGCACCTTCGATCCCGGCAATCTCGGCGGCCTCCCCTTCCCGCCGGTGGAGTGGAACTACTTCTGGTGCCTGCGCGCCGAATATCAGTAATTCCTCCATTCAGACCGCCTTCGCGACAGAAGCCCTCCTCCGCGGCGATGCTCCCCGGAGGGGGGCGTTCTCGTGTGAAATGCCTTTTTGTATCCACGAAGAATCCCTTATAATCAGTTCCTTAGGAAATGAGACTCCGAATCCGGGCCTTGCCGCCAGCCAAAGGAAATCCTCGATGATGGACGCGCCCAATGATGTGACGGTTCTGCTTGCGGCCGTCTCATCGGGCGACCAGGACGCCAAGAACAAGCTCTTCGCCGTTGTTTACAACGAACTCCACAACCTGGCTCACAACGCCATGAAACGCCAGCGCGCCGGCCACAACCTGCAGACCACGGCCCTGGTGCACGAGGCGTTCGTGCGCCTCCTACCGCGGATCGAGACGAACTGGCAGGACCGCCGTCACTTCTTTGCCGTCGCCGCCAAGGCGATCCGCCACATCCTCGTTGCCGAAGCCAGGCAGACCAACGCCGCCAAGCGCGGGGGCGGCCGGCGGACGCTCTCCCTCGACGAGATGCGGGACAGCGACCACGAATTTGACTGCTCCCGCACGTCGTTCGAATCGCTCGATGTGCTGGACAAGGCGCTGGAGAAGCTGCAAGCGATCGCCGGCACCGAGAGGATGTGCAAGGTGGTGGAACTGCGTTTTTTTGTCGGCCTGACCATCGACGAGACCGCCGAGGTCTTGGGGATTTCCAAGGCGACGGTGAAACGCGACTGGGAGTTCACTCGCGCCTGGCTTCACGATGAGCTCAAAAAAATGCAATGACGAAGGATACTGAACGACTCGCCGTGAACCGGGAGTTGTTCGACGCGGCGCTCGCCGCTGGGCATGATCATTTCGAATATGTTGATACCTTCACCGAGCTATGGATAGCATCATGTTACCCTTGCTCGTCGCGGATCACGTTTCGACGTGATCCGCGACGCGGGAATCACAATGGCTTGAAACAATCATCCACCGGATCAACGCCGGCGAGCTCCGGCTTTCGCTTTTTTCCTGCTCTTGCTCTTTTTCTTGCTTTTTTTCTTCGGTTTTTTCTTTGGCTTGCTCTTTTTCTTGGCTTTGCTTTTGACTTTTCCCTTGGCCTTTTTTCCCTTCGATTTCTTTTTAGACTTTGCCGCCGGTTTCTGCTTGCTCTTTGCGGATGCGCTTTGACCGGGCGGAATCACCTCGATTCCTTCGGGTGTACCCGCCGATCCCGAACCACAGGCGGAAGAAAGCGATTCGGACAAGAGATTCTTGAGTTGATCCTTGGCCACAAAGAACTCCGTCTCCAGGGAGAACAGAGCGGCTTGCAACTCTCCATTGTCGAGGTGGAAGAGGGAGGTATAATCGCTCTCCAGGAGCCTGTACACCTGAAAGATCGAGCTACGAGGGTCGCAGTAGAAAACCGCCTGTGTATCGGATTTACCTTTCAGGTTCTTGAAATTGTAATAGGTCCAATGGAGCTCGGCTTCCTCGAGAAGCGAAATGACATCACGGATATACTCGAGGTGGTTGCCGCCTCGCGTCATGGCGCCGAACTCACCGATGTAAAGAGGTCGTTTTATCTCGCGAGCGTAGGCGATCCTGCGGTGCAGCACCTCCCTCATGGCCTCCTTGTCGAAGAGCTGCCCCCCGATCATCATGGGGTACGAATCCATCCCCTCGACGGCAAATTTCCCAGGCACATAGAAATGGGCACTCAATACGGTGTTGGCGTCTTCGGGCGGATCGATCCAATCGATGTCGATCGCCCACGAATTCCCCTCGAGAAAAATGATATGTTGCGAATCAACCTCACGGATCGCAGCCGTGATACGGTTGTAGAGGTCATTCAAGCTGTATTTGTCAGGGGCGAACGGTTCATTGAGAAGATCGTAGCCGGCGATGATCGGCCGCCCGCTGTATCGTTTCGCGAGTTCCTGCCAGAGCGCGATTATTCGCTCCTGATTGAGTCGATCCAACCAGAGCGTATTGCGACCCGCGTTTCCCGAGTGAACCGACGGATTGTGACCACCTGGTGACTGGCGCATGCTGAGTATGAGGTAGATGCCGTACTTCTCGGCCCATTCGACGATTCTGTCGAGTCGTTGAAAATTCTCTTCCTTGTAGACAAAAGGGAATTCGTCGTACTCGTAGTCCTTGTAGGTCAGCAGGGAGAGTCTCACCGTATTGACCTTCATCGCCTCGAGGATGGTGAAGTCGAATTCGGTGATGACGTGGTCGAGAGTCGAGTCCACGAATTCCTCGAGAGCGGAGTCTTGCGCCGTGAGGAACGCAAGATCGCCGCGCGCACTGCCGAAGGAGTGCTGGATCCCACGCATACGAAACTCGTCACCGTCTGCGCCGACGATTTTGTCACCGGAAACGGAGAGCCACGCGATCGAACCGCCGGAATTCCCACCGGCCGCGACGAGGCAGCGGTTGGCCGGCGCAAGAGTCATCAGAAAAACAAAAAGGGCCGAGAAAAACGCGGCTCGTAGGTAATAAAAACACCGGAAAGTGAGACAACGCGATACCATACCAAAATCCCCGGAAGTAGAGTTTATCCTGCCAATTGAGGGTTTCATCGACCCGTAACCGGTCCCGCGCGTAGGCAAACGGTGGGCAGAGGCTTGATCCTCAGTGGGTATGACCCCCCCTAATAAAAAGTCCCATCAATATATATTAATCGGATTGCGGCGGGTGGAATTTGAGCCCAATTGGTATAAAGTTTTAAGCTATTGTTGTGAAACAGGTAATGCGTTTTGCTTGGAGGCGGTGTCGCGGTGAGGAGTCGTTGGTTTTGCGAATCGAACCGGGATTATCCGCACGCCGGCAGCGGACACGTGCGCCTACGCCGCAGCACGGACTACATCGAACGCGTCGTCGACCTCACCGGCGCCACCGATGTCCACTTCACCTATCATGATAAATTCAGGCGATCACCTTACTGCGTATTGGCACCGCCGACACCGGTGCGGACGAGCTCCATCCACATCTCTTGGATGGCGGATCGATCGTTTCAGGTGGTAGCATCAGTGCCCGTGTTTTGGTTTGACGATCCACTACTGCACGAACCGGTCGACATGTCCGGTTTGGACGGTCTCGAGGAGGATGAATGTGATTGCACTTTGTCTTGTCTTGGCTTTGACGCTGACCGGTGGGCCCTTGGAATTTGGCTCGGCTGAATTGGAGAACGCTCTTCGAGATGTGGGATTGACGATAGACACAATCGAGGCCGGCATCGATGGTACAGGAGCGCCGGAAAGCTATGACATCCGCTTTGAAGGGGGAAAGGCTTTTATCCGAGGAGCGGACGCGTCCGGCGTTATGTACGGCGCCCTGGAGTTGGCGGAACGTGTGAAGGCGAAAGGCAGGAACGCCTTTGACGGGGAGACGATAACTGGACGCCCCTTTTTGAAACAGCGCGGTCTCAACATCTTTTTGACCCTGCCTTGGGATTATGAAAAGAACAACACCTGTTACGATCCGCAGGCGTTGGTTGATCCGCAGCGGTGGTGGTTTCAGAACGAAGACTACTGGCGATCCTTGCTGGACTCGATGGCCAGGAGCCGGCTCAACTGGCTCGATCTTCACGGCATGTGGGATGTGAGCGTGACCAACGCGCCCAATCTGTACGCTTATTTTATCCAGAGCGAGAAATACCCTCAGATCGGCGTGGCGCCGAAGATCAAGGCCGCCAACCTGCAACAATTGAACCACATCATCGAGATGGCGAAAAACCGGGGAATCCAGGTGAGTCTGATGGCTTACGAGGCCAGGATTACCATTCCCCACAACCCCAAACCTGCCTATGAACAGACTGAGAAGCTGGCTTACGACTACACCCGGGAGATGGTGGAGAAGATGATCCGTCAGGCGCCGGGGCTGCACACCATCGGCTTCCGTATCGGGGAGAGCGGGCGTGGCGGCGATTTTTTCAACTGCTATCTGGAAGCGGTGAAAAACAGCGGCAGGGATATCCCGCTTTTCACGAGGAGTTGGGTCACCACCAAGGCCAAGGTGGTTCCCCTGGCCCGCAAATCCTCGGACTTTACGGTGGAGATCAAATACAACGGAGAGCAGTGGGGCGCGCCCTATCCCATAGCTGGAGGAAGGGCTGCCGGTTGGTACAGCTATTCATTCGAGGATTATCTGAGCGACTCATCGAGAGAGGGGGCGGTCAAGCTCTGGCCCGGTCATGGGGATTGGCCCCATGAACCCTACAAGATCGCCTGGCAGGTCAGGGCCAACGGCACTCACAGGATCTTTCCCTTTTATGAGCCGGGCTGGGTCCGGCGCTCCGTCAAAGCCATGCGGATAGGCACAGCCGTCGGTTTTACGGTGGAGCCGCTGAACGCCTATTATCCCGCTTCTCCGCGATACTACATGGCGGACAAAAACGATCTGTATTGCAATTGGATCCATGAGCGCGATGAGCTCTACCTCTTGCTCTGGGGCCGGTTGGGATACAATCCGGATCTCGAGGATTCCTTTTTCGATTCCAGGGTTCCTGCCTTTGCAGAGGCATGGAAAGCGGCGTCAAAGGTGATTCCCACCGCCTTTTGTGCCTGGAGTCTGGGGCCGGATCATCGCAACCATGCCCCGGAAATGGAGTGGGGCGGAAACACCTACGAGTTTCTGAGTCGGGAGCCTTTCGACTCGCATGTGTTCATGTCTTCGAAGGAAGCCATAGCCCTCGATCACACCCGGGGAAAGGATGGGCGTTTGCGTCCCTGGCAGGCCGCCCGGCGCCTGGATGAGCTCTCACGAAAAATCAAAGACACCCTGCCCGAGCCCAGGGACCCCCGGGAAAGAGAGAGGGTGATCGCTATCCAGATGCTGGGTCATCTGGCGGATTATTATTCCAGCAGGATCCAGGCGGCCTATCACTGGGCAACAGGTGACGGGTCTGCCTCTCTGATGGAGACGGCTCTTGCCGCCTGGAGGGCTCTCGGCGATCAGGATTTCTACAAGCCCTTCACCGAACGGCTGAGGATGCGCACCAATGAATTCCATTGGAAAAATGAGCTTGCAAAGGTGGAGCGAGAAGCCCGGCGGGTGACCGAAGATCCCCGACAAACACTCCCCGGTTTTGAGGCTTTGCCCGGTTCCGCGACGCTTTCCTGGAAGAGCGCCGGGCAGCAAGTAGAGTGTGTGGTTCCGTCAAAGGGCTTGACCCGCGCCTGGCTGTTGAAAAAGCCGCTGCCCAGCTCCACCTTTTTTCACAAGGTTCCCATGGAGAGGAAGGCTGAGCAATTTATCGCCTCTTTCGAGTGTAAGAATTGGGGGCACATGGTTGCGGCCGAGGTGGAGTTCAATGGGCATGTGAGGCGGATCCCTTGCTGGGAAAAATCAACGCCCTATCTGATCATTCCGAGCCGGCAGGGGCCGACTCCCAGGTTTTATTCCAGCGAAGAGGCGCTCACCTATCTCAAACCCGAAGTGCTGGATCGGGAGAAACACGGCCCCCTGCTGGTCTGCCAGCGGGGTTGGCATTTTCATCGGCGTTTCCCGGCATCTGTCCAGCGCAAGCTGCTGAATGCCGTAAACCGAGGAATGACTCTGATCGTCATGCAGCAGGATTTCACCTCAGGCCGGTACCCCTTGACCTGGTTGCCCGATCCACCGCGATTGGAGAACAAGAGCGCAGCGGTCTTCGATCCCCGAGGGGCCTTGAATCTGCCCAAGATCGAGGCCGATGGGATCCTCTGGCAGACCTTTGTTCCGACCGAGGGCTGGGAGATTCATGGCAATGAGGGCCTGGTTTCCCGTTCCTTCGGCAAAGGAAAGGTGTGGCTGCTTCAGGCGAGGCTCATGCAGAATATGCACCATATTTCCAGCGCCAACGCCCTGTTGCAGCTCTTGAAGACCGGTGACGCCGGAAAGCCCAGGATCATTGTGGACGCCGGCTCGGAGGGCGCCCATTACGCCACCTCTTTGTTTACGGATTTTATGAACGCCCATGAGATCCCTTTCCTGACTCTGGGCGAGGTGATCGTAGCGGAGCAGGGGATGGATTCGTTCGAACCCGTTCCCGGTGGGGTCTGGGATGACACCGTGCTGCAGGGTCGGGGCGCGGAGCTGATGAAAAATTATCTGGAGCAGAAGGTGCTCGAGAAGGTGTCCAAACCGATGCCCTCCTCGCGGGAAGGCTGGGAGAAAGAGAAGCACGAGGTCAAGCGCGAGTTCCTGCGCTGCCTGGGTCTGGATCCGACGCCGCCCCGAACACCGCTGAACGCCAGGGTGACAGGTGTCATCAAACGCAGCGGTTATCGCCTGGAAAAGATCGTGTACAAAAGCCGGCCCGGGTTTCCGGTCACCGCGCATCTCTATCTACCGGATCCTCTGCCGGACGAGAGACTTCCTGTGATCGTGAATCCCCACGGGCACTGGCGGTACAAGAAAGCCCAGAAGGAAGTGCAGACGCGTGCCATCTTTCAGGCCCTTCAGGGTTATATGGCCCTGGTGGTGGATTCCCCGGGGTACAGCTTCGAGGGGGATGCCCTCATCGAGCGCAGGTACGCAGGGGGGCATCGGGACCTGCGCCTCACCCTGGGCTCTTTCAACACCACAGGCATTTATGTGTGGGACCTGATGCGAGGCCTGGATTATTTGGAGACCCGGCCCGAAGCGGACATGACCAGGGTGGGGCTCACCGGGGCTTCCGGCGGAGGGCTGGCCACCTTTGCCGCCTTTTCGGCAGAGGACCGGTTCTCCTGCGCTGTGCCCGTGTGTTACGCAACGAGCTTGGAGACGAATTTTTATAACGGCTGCGACTGCAACCATATCCCCGGATCGATCCAACTGGGGGACCGGGCCAACATCTTGGCGGTGCAGGCGCCCAAGCCGATCTTTGTGATCGGCGCACAGATCGACAGGGAGTTCCCGCCTGAAGGAACCCGCCTGACCGGGGAAAAGTTAAACGCCGTCTGGGCCCTGTATGGCAAGCAAGAGGATACCATCTGGCAGATCTTCGAGGGCGGGCATGACTACAATCAAGAGATGCGGGAAGCCATGATCGGTTTTTTCAATCTTCATCTGAAAGGCCAGGGTGACGGCGGTCCGGTGCCTGAGCCCGAAATCAAAACAGAACCCCACGAATCCCGAGAGCTGCTTTGCATGCCCCAGATCCCTGAGGGCTTGAAAAGCATGCAGGATATCGCAGCCGAAAAGCTCAGCCAGGTTTCCCCGAAGAGCTTTGAACAGGTGGTGGCGCTCAATGGCGGTTTACCGGGACCGGTGGATCTGGATTTCACAATCGTTCAAGATCGTCCAGGAGATGACAAAGGCTATTATGTCACCTTGACTTCAGAGGGGGGGGTGACCATCCCCGGTATCCTACTCCTGCCGCAACAGGAACCCAAGGCTGGTTTGGTTTTGGTCTCCGAAGGGGGCAAGACCGCTGCGCTCACTTCTTATCCGGTTGAAAGCCTTCGCAGCCAGGGTTATGCCTGTCTGCTCATCGATGTGAGGGGCTTTGGCGAGCTGCCGGGGCTGGATCCCAAGCTCATGAGCTATCTGGGAACCGGCGATCCATTTGCCATGGCCTGGGATGCTGTCCGCGCCGCGGAAGCCCTGTTTCGTTACACACCCAGAGTTGGTGTGATCGGCCGCGGTTCCTGCGGCGCACAGATCGCTCTGTTCGCGGCCTTGATGGAACCTAGGATCGCCTTTGTGACCGGTTTGTCCGGGATCCGCGGATACGAGGATTGCTTGCGCGCGGATGTTCCCACCTTTGCGATCCAAACCCGAGCGGCCCATTCCGCCCCTCTTTCGCATTTGAGATCTCTCGTGAAACAGCCGGCAGTCTGGTCCTATATGGGGGCGGATGAGCCTGATCTGACTACATTGGATTGGTAGATGTCACTCTGCTCCCAAGCCGTGCGTGCCAAGATGGGTACAGTGCTATCCTATCGCGGTCCTATCGTCGTCTAGACCAATCGCGGGGAGCCCGCGGACGCGGAGCAGGCGATCACCTGTTCCGCGTCCGCGGAGGGAGGGGGCGCCGTTTGACGAATGCGACTCCGTCCAGATGCGACGGCCCGGATCTCACTGCACCGTGGTCGCCACCAGGTTGGTCACGTTGCCTTCCTGCGCGGCTTGAAACCACACATCCACGCCGGCGACGGATGATGGCACCAGTATGGACCATTCTGCGGTCCCCTGAGCATTGGTCAACACCTTCGAGGTACCGGGCACCTGCTTGGGCCGGTCCAGGCCGAGAACGATGTTCAACGGTGGATAAGGGGTACTGCCGACACCGGTTGCGCTGTAGGCCAGCCAGGTATCGGTGTACGCCTCGCCTTCATACGCCGTGAATGTGGCTCCCTGCCCGGCAATCAGTGGATCGGGATGCGAAGAGAGTCCAAAGAAAGCCACATCATAAACGTACGCCGAGCCCAGATTCACGCCGGGATGGTTGTCACCGCGAGCCCCGACCATGGCGATGTCACCCGAGATCGAGACCGAACTGCCGAATAAATCGCCAGTCGTCGCATCGGAGGCCATCAATTGGGCTTTTTCGGTCCAGGTCCCGGCAGCGGAGTCATATCGAAAAAGGATCGCTCTACAGGGTGTGTAGCCCTGCCCGGGGTACGTTCCTTGCGGCTCCCCGATCAGGGCCGTCTCGCCGGAAATCGAGACGGAATGACCAAACATTCTAAAGCTTCCCCCGGTCGAGTTGACCAGCTTGGCTTCCTCGTACCACTTTCCCGAACCAGAGTCGTAACGGAAGACGTAGGCGATGCCCTTCTCGTAGTCGACGCCGCTAGCGCCGACCAGTGCGAGGTTTCCGGAGATCGACACGGCGCAGCCGAAGAAATCGCTGTCGTCTCCATCAGAGGCGAGGAGTTTGTCCTCCAATGTCCAGGTTTCAGTGTTGGGGATACGGCGGAAGATGTAGGCCGAGCCTGAATTGGAGCCGAGGTCATCATCGCGCATGGCGCCGATCAGCGCGAGGTTTCCCCCGGTGACCGCGACCGCGCACCCAAACGAGTCCCCGGCCTGTCCATCGTCCGCGCGCAGCTTGGCGCTCTGAACCCAGGGTGGTCCCAGATCATGATGTTGGAAGACGTAGGCCGAACCGGAGCCGTCGCCGTTGTCGTCGTCCCCTTCGCTGCCAACGAGAACATACCGGTCCCACGACGTGGTTGTGATCGCGACGGAGCAGCCGAAATCGTCATAGTAATCTCCATCGTTAGGTTGCAACTTCGCTTCTTCGTCCCACCAGATCCCGTAGTCGCGGAATACGTATGCCGAGCCTGCGACACCGGAGCCCAACGCGCCGGCGACGGCCCAGACCTGTGAGATCGCAACGGACAATCCGAGGTAGGAGTACTCGTCTCCATCATGGGCCAGCAGCTTGTCCTCATCCATCCAGGTCATGGAGACGGGATCGTAACGGAATATGTACGCTGCTCCTGCCACGTAGCCTTGGTCCTTATCGCCAAATGCACCTACTACGGCGACGTTGCCCGAGACGGCTAAGGAGTTGCCGAAGCATTCACCGCCACCGGCGTTTCCATCGGACGCAACCAGCTTGTCCGTCTCGAAACGCTGCCCCCAGGCGGGAGTTGCGCACAAAACGAGCACACACACCAGCGTTATGGCCGTTGAGCGCCAGGATTGCCAATTCCAGGATCGCCAATGAACGTAGAGTGCAAATTTCGCGCTAATATAGTTCCACGCTGTTTTATTCATCGTATTCAACCTCCAATGAGTATGACACTCAGAGAGTGTTTCTTGCACGGTGAGTCGATCGCCACTCGACCCTGATCGTGGTCCATTTGAAGCATGCTTCAGGAACTGTTCTCACTCGGAATGACGCGTAATTTCGCGGTCCACCCCTTAACGAAACATTTTATTTTTCAACCGACTTCGGAGCCATCGTAGACCCGGTCGACGTTGCGTATTCCAGGGGATACGATCGTTCGTTCCGGAGGAAGGCGATCACCGATCGGATCGATTTCTTGCGGCACAGCCACTCCGAAATGGCCGAGATGTTCGTGGTTCTCTGCAGAGTGAGCACAAGCCGTGAACCGAGGGAAGTACCGGATCATACTCAGCGAGCCGGCTGTAACTCTCGACACCGGCGGCGCCTGAGGTGGCCGGACGGTATGAGGGCCATGCCAAATTGACGCCACATTTTTCAAATAAACAAAAAATAAATTTTCATGATGCAAACGCGATCGCTTTTGCACCTTGACGTGTGGATGCATCTTCTGATTGCGAGCTCGATGCAGAGGTGTTTAATTTTTAAGATTACTCGGTTTTTTGAAGGAGAATTATCATGAAACTTTCCGATCGGACAGCTTTTTATCCAGTCATCGCTCTCGGATGTTGTCTGGCTTTTTTTGCAGCTCTATCACCAGCGGCATACTCACAGTGCTTTGATGATCCCACCGACGCTTCTTTCACACGTCTCAGCAGCACCACTCTTGGAACGGCAGCGGACAGTTCTGCCGTCGGCGTCGAAGTGGTGGGTCAATGCGCTTATGTCTCGCTGAAGACTGATGGCAAGCAAGTGGTTGTTAACGTTCAGAACCCGTACGCACCACTGGTCCTGCCAACAATCAATCCACTGTATTCCGACCAGTGGAACGATCCCTTCTACTTCAACGGTTTTGTCTTTTCAGCACACCGCTGGGGTGGCTTGAACATGATGGATGGCATCAATCCTTCAGCGGGTCTGCTGGTTGTCAGCTCTCAGAGTACCAACTATCATTTCAAAGGACTTGCCGGCTTGAACGAGAACGGTAAAGCCTATCTCTTTTACTCCGAGGCCTTGACGTCCGGTGCGGATGGCGGTTTGAGGATCTACGAGATCGACAGTGGCGCTCTCGTTCCAACTGGAAGCTACATCTCTCCCGATACCACAGGCGGAGCTCTGGCCGTAACGAGCGACGGGATGTGGGCCTATCAGAGCGACAACGGCGACAGGCAAGGCGTTTTTCAGGCCATGAGCTTGAACTACTATGATGTGAGTGACAAAAACAACGTTGTTTTCGGCGGGAATCTATTGCTGCCGACCCTGGAGGCCAACCGCTCCCAATCCGCCGACATGGTCATGTCCCCGGAAGAGGACTACCTCTTCATGGCGACCAGTGAAGACGGCTTGCAGGTGATCGACATCCTGGACAAAGCCAATCCGCTACACATCAAGACTTACACCCAGAACGGATTCAGAATTGACGGCCTGGTGATGACCGATCCTGACACCCTGATCGTGACGGCTTACGTGAAAGGTAGCAGCTCGTATATCCTGGCGGAACTCAATGTCAGTCTTCCCGGTATCAACGCTCCTATCCTTGGCGTCACCAACATGCCGATGGCAGTGGTGACCGACGTCTTCGCGGCCAATGGCTTGCTTTACGTTACCGGTCGCAACGGCGCTGATGAGCCGGTCCTCGAGATCTGGCAGTAATTTACTAGATGTTTTTAGGAGGTGATTTGTAGGAAAGGGCCTGAGTGAACGACCCATGCCGCAGAGCTCCCCCGGTCGAGCAGAGGTCACGCAAAAACTCTGCTCGGCCGGGGGAGCTCGCTTGGGTTGCGAAACGCTAAGGAAACAATCCTTGAAAGCGCAACGGGATGCCAGAAAGCCGGTTTTACGGCGGCAGGGTCAAAGTGACGTTATCGAACTCGTAGTCCTGATCGTATCCCCCAGACCCCTGTCCGACGAGCCCCACCTTACCCGCCGAATATGTACTGTCGGTGAATGTGGTTTCGAGAACACCGTTGACAAAGACGGCGAAGGCGGTGCCGGTAGCTTCGACTTGGAGAGTGTTCCAGTTTCCCGCACCGTCAATCCAATTCACAGAATGGCCGCTAACAATGATTGTGGGAGAGCCTTGAATGTTTATATAACACTTGTAATTTCCGGTGACATCGGCCGTAAGTTCATAGCTATTGTCGATGTAAGGCTCCGGTGGCTGCCGGTCCAATGGGGAAGGCGGAACGATTCCGCGGAAAAAGACGCCGTAATCATAGGGTCCGGTGAAGCCCGTGTCGAGCATCCGCAGGTCGACACTATAGACGAAGTCGCCGTAGTCGAACTTTTCATAGTACGAATTGAAGTAGTCAAAATAAGGGCAGTCGAGATAATAGACTCCGCCAACCACAGACCAGTGCGGCCCATCAGGCATCCAATCGTCGGCTAGATTGTCTTCGAAGTCTTCGAAAAATCCGGCGTAGGTCAAAACCTCGAAGTCGACCGAATCGTAGATCGCGATCGCTGCCATGTCGAGCACGCCGTTCGGGATGGTATCGAGAGCCAGGTAAGCGATATATCCACCCAAAGGCAGGAGCATGTCCAAAATGGTCTCGTTCACGTTTGCGAGCGGGCCCGTGTAGTAGGCGTGATTCACACCTGAAAACCAGCTCGCTCCATTGTAGCAGTAGGTCCCTCCGCCGCTGACCTCGACGACGCACCAGAGGTCAACAGGTGTGCCTGCGTAGTTGTGAGCGTCGAGGGCTATGGTGAGCTTGGTGTTCTGATTGTGAGGCACGACGACGTGCTCATCGTGTCCATTGCATTTGATATCGAGCTCGGGGATGGCATCTGAGTTATAACCCGAATTTTGAGATCCGAAAGAGCACTGCTGACCGGTGATGGATTCGCCATCTCTATGGATGGAGGCGGTTTTCAAATCGCCGTGGCCTTCAGCGCAGCAGTCTTCGAGAACCCTTTCCCGAATAGCGATTTCCCCCTCAGCGTCATCGTTTTGAGCCAATCCGTTCGTAATTGCTAGGCTCGCGCATAGCAAAAAATAAAAAGCGCTAAAGTTTGATCGAAACATACAGGACCTCCTTCTTCGAGAACTTCCGACTCTCCGCAAAGACTATTGCCGCAGAGCTCGGTACTCTGCGGATTTTTCCGGTTTTTCCCATAAATCGTAGAGCTTGATCAGTTGACAGAGAGCAGCGCGCGTATCCTGATTTTTTGGACCGCGAGCAGCCTTCCATCCACAGTAGCTCTCCAATAGTGGTGTTTCGGCTTCTTGGAATCGTTCGAGCTTGAGGAGACACAGTCCATAACTCAGCTTCGCCTGCAATACAAAGGGGTTGTTCTCGCCAGATGTCTTTGAAGCAACGTCTACAACCTCCTGGAAGAGTGGCGCAGCGACGGCTACCTTCCCCTGCACCATGATAACCCCGGCCAGATTGGTCAAGGATTTGAGGATGTTGGGGTGGTCGGGTGGTAGGACTCTACGATATCCTTCGAGGGACTGTCGATGCAGAGACTCGGCTTCCGCGAGCTTTCCCAGGCTCGTATAAACATTGGCGAGGTTCAACATCGACGTGATCGTATCAGGGTGATCTTCTGGTAAGATCCTGCGGCGGATTTCTACAGTCTTAGTGAGTAGAGCCTCGGCATCATGGTGCCTCTGCATGTTCCAGAGAAAGCTGCCGAAATCGTTCATCATACCCAGCGTTCTCGGGTGTTCCTCACTTGACGCTTCCGTCTGGATGGCGAGAGCTTCTCTAAAAAAGGATTCTGCTTCGGAATAGTTCTGTTGTCCCCAAAGCACTTTGGCCAGTTCATTCATCGTGGCTGCAATCTTGGTATCTCCAGGTGGCAAGCATATACGCCGTATCTCGAGTAGCTCTCTGAGCAGTTTTTCGGCTTCGGCCTGTTCACCCATGTTCCAACAGGTGACGGCTAGGTTACTCATCGAAGTCTGGGTCTCCTCGTGCTCGTCGCCAAGGAGGTGACGACGCGCGTCGAGGACGTCAAGATACTGCGATTTCGCCAGATGCAGCTTGCCGAGCTTGAGGTGGACGCTCGCGAGGTTGCTTCTCAGCGCCAGGGTCTCCAGAGACGATTCCCCGTATTGCCGGCAACAGATTTCCAGGGCGCGGGAGAACTGCTCCTTGGCGGGATCATATTTTCCGAGACTCAGATAGGTTTTGCCGATCGTGTCGCGTAAGGAAGCTTCGATCTCAGGTTGATCGGCGAACTCGAAGGTGAGTCGTTCGTGAGCCAGATCGAGCACCTGAACGACCGTGACATCCTTGCCGCTCATTCCTGGATCAGCGGAGGCGAACATCTTTTTGAAAAACTCATTGATCCTGCCTTTTTTTTCTTCCTCCTCAATTGCTATATTCATGGCTTCGACGGCTTGGTCTTTCGCGTCCAGAGCAAGAATTTTCTGTGATTCGGCATCGTGCGTGGCTTTCAGAGCTTTGTCGCGCTCGTCCTTGATGCGGACCAGATAGAGGGGAACAGATACTATCAAAGCCAGCACCGCCAGCACGGCCACTCCAAACACCAAGCTCACCACGGGGCTTTTTTTGACGCGCTTCAAAAATTTGGTTGCCAAAGAGATCGGTTTGGCTTGGATCATTTCGCCCCTGAGCAGTCGATCGATATCATCGGCAAACTCCCGCATCGTTTGATATCTGCGGTCAGGCTCTTTGTCCATGGCGGTCAGGATGATCGTTTCCAGGTCTCGTGAGATCGCTGGATTGATTCGACGCGGAGCGAGAGGTTCCTTCTCCAGGATCTGGCGAAACACCTGCTCTGTGGTTTCACCCTTGAAGGGTATGTATCCCGCCACGAGCTCGTAGAGGGTGACTCCCAGAGAATAGATGTCGGTGCGGTGATCGATTTTGTGCCGCCTGGCTTTGACCTGCTCCGGGGAGGCATAATGTGGTGTGCCGCGGAACTGCCCGGTGATCGTCAGCGCGGAGCGTTGCATGTGCCGCGCAACACCAAAGTCCATCAGGATGGCGCGATCCGACGGTGTTATCCGTATATTGGAGGGCTTCACATCGCGGTGGATGATGCCCGCCTGGTGGACGCATTCCAGCGCCTCGGCGATCTCTTTGACCCAGGTCAGGGCTCGGAGGGCGGCAACTTTTTTTCCATGTGAAGCCGCATCGCGGAGCTCGTCTTCCAATCCTCGACCGGACACCAGTTCCATCGCGAAGTAACGCACACCCCGTTCTTCTCCGCTTCCGTAGATCGTGACGATGTTGGGGTGGTTGAGCACGGACAGGGCTTCGACTTCCCGCCAGAAGCGAGCTGTGGTCTCGAAAGATCCGCTTCGATCGGGGTGGATGATTTTGAGAGCTGCTTTGCGTCCCAGCGATTCCTGTACCGCAAGGTACACGACTCCCATGCCGCCTTCGCCGATCCGTCCGATCAGTTTGAACTCTCCGAGCCGCTCGTAAGGAAGGTTGCTCTCGACATCGAGCTCAGGCTCGCCGTCACGGCTTCGAGATGGAACTTTCAAAAAAGGGTCCCAAGCCGGTTTCTCCAGAAAATCCGGCAGGCTCTCGGCCGATGCCAGCAGGGATTTGACCTTCTCGCAAAGCGTCCGATCATCGGAACAAGCTTGATCCAAAAAAGCGGATCTTTCGGCTGGGTCGCGGGCCAGAGCGGATTCAAAGAGCTCTTTGACTTTCAGGATGTCATCAGCGTGCATCTTCCGCACTCCTCACAATCTCTTCATGTAGCCAGGACTTTGCAAAAAGCCAGTCTCGGTTGACTGTCGCCGTCGAAATATCGAGGAGCTTCGCGGTGTCGATGATCGTCAATCCTGCAAAAAAACGAAGCTCGACGATGATACACAGCCTTTCGCAGCCAGGCTTCCGACTGAGCTTGTCCAGAGCCTGATCCATTACCTCCAGATAATCGAACGGGACGTAGGGAGAATCGAAGGCCTGTCCCGGCTCCTTCACGGTATGGAGGGAGAGCACTTTTTGCTTTCCTCCTCTTTTTACCGCCCTTCGAGCTCGGGCTTCAGCAATCAGAACGCGCCGCATCGCTTTGGCTGCGATACGGAAGAAATGGGAGCGATCCTCCCACTGGACATCACTGCTGTGTACGAGGTTCAAATAGGCTTCGTGGACAAGAGCCGTCGTCTGGAGGATATGCCCTGGACGTTCTCGACGTATAGCGGAGCGGGCCAGAGAATGAAGCTCCTCATACACGACCGAGAACAGCTTTTTTTGTGCACTCTGATTTCCTATTGAAAAGGCATGCAGCAGCGACGTGATATCGTGAGCAGCAGGATCGTCCACTGGCGAGGGCATATAGAGATCTCCAAAGGCAGTCGCAAAGAAACAATTGCTCGACACTATTTATCTTACTCTTTTGTGATATTGTAGGATAGTGTTATTTACCGGCTTTTGCTTTTCAGAGGCTGTTTCATGGACACCTCGCAAAGCGAGATTGTTTGATCGCGGCATCCCTTTCACTTTGCCCTGCGACAGGATAAAATGGAGCATGAGCCGGCAAGTGAAACTCGTGATATTCGATCGGTATGAGGAATGCTGACATCCGCTAGAGCAGGGGGGGCTGATGGAAGCAACCATTCAATTCACACTGAACGATCATCCCGTCAGCGTGGCCGCCGACGGGATACGCAAGCTACTTTGGGTCTTGCGATCCGACCTGGGCCTGACCGGCTGCAAATACGGATGCGGGCGCGGCTACTGCGGCGCCTGCACCGTTCTGGTCGACAATCGACCTGTTCGGTCGTGCCGAACTTCCCTGATCGAGGTCCAGGGCAAAAAAGTCGTCACCATCGAGGGTCTGGCGCGCAATGGACGCCTCCATCCGCTCCAGACGGCTTTTGCGGATCACGATGCGCTCCAGTGCGGGTTTTGCACCCCGGGGATGATCCTTCAAGCTGCGGGGCTGTTGCATCAAAACCCGAGCCCCAGCCGCTCCGAAATCCTCACATTCATGAACCGCAACTACTGTCGTTGTGGCGCCCATGCGCGGATTGTGAGAGCGATTCGGTCGGCGGCCCACGCAATCGAAGGAGGCGGGGAGAAATGAGAGACAACGATGATCTCGATCTCGATTTTTACGATACCAACATCCCACCCTCCCCCGGTCTGTCCCCCGACCGCAGAGAATTCCTCAAGATCCTCGGTGGGGGGATCGTCGTCTTCGTGACCTTCCGCGATGCCGAGGCATTGCAGCAGGAGAGACGCCGGCGACCTTTCGGAAGGAGCATGCCTTCCGATCTGAATGCCTATTTGAGAATCGGCGAGGACGGAAGGGTCTCCTGCTTTACCGGCAAGATCGAAATGGGTCAGGGCATCATCACCTCCCTGGCGCAAATGCTGGCTGATGAGCTGAACGTGCCCCTCGATTCGGTCGATATGGTCATGGGGGACACCGATCTCTGTCCTTGGGACATGGGGACCTTCGGTTCCAGGACCACCCGCTTCTTCGGGCCGCCCTTGAGAGCCGCTGCTGCGGAGGCGCGTGCGATTCTCATGGAGCTGGCCGCAGAACGCCTCGAGGTCCCGCAAGACCGGTTGAAAGCTGCTAATGGCGTAATCTATCACGTGCAAGAAGAGAGCCGGCAGGTATCCTACGCCGCGCTCACGAAGGGCAAGGAGATCACACGCCATCTGAATGCGAAAGCCGATCTGGAAGCTGTCTTCGAGTTTACAGTCGTTGGCCGACCCGCCACGCGAACGGATGCCCTGGACAAGGTCACCGGCAAGGCGCAGTTCGCCGGAGACATCCGCCTACCGGGCATGCTGTACGCGAAGATCGTGAGGCCTCCCGCACACGGCGCGACGTTGAAGAGCGTTGACACGTCCGCGGCCGAACGTATGGAGGGTGTTAGCATCGTTCGACAAGGCGATCTCATCGCCGTGCTGCACGAACATCCGGATCTCGCTGAAAGAGCCCTCGAGAAGGTGAAAGCGGAGTTCGAGCTGCCGGCGATCGAGGTCGACGACGAGACGATCTTCGACCATCTGCTCGCGGTCGCGCCCGAGGGTAGGGCCGTCTCCGGGGAAGGTGATCTGAAGCGGGGCGCGACGCTCGCCGGTAATCTGGTCGAAGCTACTTATCTGAACAGCTACGTGGCTCACGCTCCGATCGAGCCTCACACGGCGGTGGTGCGGATCGACGGAGACAGGGCAACCATCTGGGCCTCCACCCAGACCCCGTTCCGTGCCCGGGAAGAGGTGGCCCGGGCTTTGGGGATCCCGTCCCGAAACGTCCGCGTGCTGACTCCCTTCGTGGGAGGTGGATTCGGCGGCAAGACACGCAACCAGCAAGTGGTGGAGGCGGCTTCTCTGGCACAAGCCAGCGGCAAGCCGGTCCAGGTCGCCTGGACCCGCGCGGAAGAGTTTTTCTACGACACCTTCCGGCCGGCTGCCGTCGTGAAGATCAGGTCGGGTGTGGACCAGGCCGGCAAGATCGTGCTCTGGGACTATCACGTCTATTTCGCGGGAGAGCGAGGCTCGCAACACTTCTACGACGTGCCGCATCACAGCACGGTTTCTTACGGCAGCGGATGGCGGGGTACGCCGGGCTCTCATCCATTCGGAACCGGCGCCTGGCGGGCGCCTGCCAACAACACGAACACCTTCGCCAGGGAGTCCCATATCGATACGATGGCTGCCGAAATCGGCGTCGACCCGCTGGAATTCCGCCTGCAAAACCTGAAGAACCCCAGGATGCTACGCGTCGTGCGCGCCGCAGCCGAGACGTTTCAGTGGACACCCGCAAAGGCACCGAAAATAAGGGGTTACGGGATGGCCTGCGGGATCGATGCAGGAACGTACGTGGCCACGATGGCCGAGGTCGAGGTGAACAGGGCCAGCGGAGAAGTGCAGGTGAAACGGATCGTCTGTGCTCAGGACATGGGACTGGTCATCAATCCCGCGGGGGCCAAGATTCAGATGGAGGGCTGCATCACGATGGGACTCGGATATGCGCTCACCGAAGAGATCCACTTCCAGGGAGGGAAAATACTCGATCGCAATTTCGGGTCCTACAAGCTTCCACGCTTTTCGTGGCTGCCCGCGATCGAGACCGTCCTGATCGATGCGAAAGACTCTCCACCTCAGGGCGGAGGTGAGCCGGCGATCATCGTCATGGGTGCCGTGATCGCCAATGCCATCTTCGATGCCACCGGCGCCAGGCTCTATCAGCTCCCCATGACCCCGGGACGCGTAAAAAGGGGGCTGGAGGAGATCTAGATTGCTCATCGAGGTCCGGGTCTCCAGAGCCGACTCACCATATTCCCGGTAACAGATCTTCAGCGCGCCGGAAAGAGTAATTGAGCCGGTAGGCAAAAAACCCCTTCCGAGCCTACCTGCTCGGGAAGGGGTACCTGTTCGAAAGGTAGAATTTGTTCTGTTGCTCTACTTCAGTCTCTGCCGCTGAAGGTCGTCAATAACACTATAGGTGCCATCGGCGCGCAGGCACCAGTACGCATTGTAGCCGACAGCCAACATCTCCTCGGGAGGAAATTGATTGTTCATCAGATTATTGGGATCGAATCCGCCAAGAGTATTCGTTCCGCAGAACCAGGCGTTACCTGCGATATAGGGAGTGGTCTGGTCCATCGGTGCGACATACTCTCCCCCGTTGTGGGAGACGCAGCAACCCACGTAGAATTCACCGACTACATAAACCGGCGTAGTCAGGACGATGATGTTGTAGATATCGGTGTCAACGTTTTGGACGATGGTAGGTTCTTGCGTGAGCAGGACGCAGTCACTCGGATCACCATCGTTGGTTGGATCGTCCCATACAAAGACTTCGCAAGGAGTGCCGTTGCCCGGGCAATATCCCGGATACATGGCAGAGCCGAAAATGCAGTGGATTTCGTCGATCGTCCCTTCGCCCGCCGGTTCACCGAACTGGTGCATCCAGCACATGTCACCGCCCGACGACCAGCCGAGGAGATTTTCGGTGGTGGCGTCGTCATACCAGAGAGGCGGCTGAAAGAAATTCGGCTGCAACGAGGAGTAGGAAGTGTTGAATCCGCCAGGCCAGTTGGGTTGGAATAAGTAGAAGTACTCGTCGGCGCCGATGTCCACGGTGAACAACATGACGCGGGAATCGCCGTCAAAGTCATCGGACGGCAATTCAGGTGCAGCGTTCGTGCCCATTTGCTTACAGGGTGAAAAGGCGGACAGGTGAACGTCGTCGCGAAACATCGGGTTGGTGTTGATGTTGCCGTTCCCCGACCAACCGCCCTCCACGTCGCAGAAGGTGACGGTGGCCGTTCCGGAGCTGACGTAGATTTCGGGGTAAGTGGCGATATTGTCCCAGAGGATCGTGTTGGTAATGGTGGGATAAGCGGCACAGTAGATCCCTCCACCGAACATGGGGGCTGTGTTTTTCGTGATGGTGTTGTTGGTGATCGTCGGAGCGGAGCCGTTTCGGCATTCGATGCCCCCGCCATGGCCGTCGGTTACATTATTGGTAATGAGGTTGTTGGTGATCGTAGGATCGGACCAGTTGTCGCAATCGACTCCTCCGCCCCAGTGGGCATCGTTGCTCTTGATGGTGTTCCGGTTGATCGTAGGAGAGGAATAACTCATGCACGCTATCCCTCCGCCGTTCCAGTCTGCGGTGTTGTCTTCGATGGTGTTGGTCGATACGGTCGGCGATGCGGCGTAGCAGCAGATTCCACCGCCGTCGTTCTTGACCGTGTTGAGCTTGATCGTGTTTCCGGTGATGGTCGTGTTTTTATCGGACCGATCCAAGTAGAATCCGCCGCCGTCTTCATCGGCGGAATTTTGAGTGATAATATTGTTTTCGAACTCCTCAGAACCCTTCCCGTAGCAGAAGATCCCGCCACCGTTATCATTGGTCGCTACGTTGAGTGTGATGGTATTGTCGACAAACGATGCATTTGATTTGTAGCTATAGATTCCTCCCCCGTTTGCCTGGGCTTCGTTCTCCGAGATGGTGTTCGTGCTGAATTGGGGATTAGAGTTTTCCCTGCAATACACTCCTCCGCCGTCTTTCACCGACCAGTTCGAGGAGATCGTGTTGTTGGTGATCACTGGCGTTGAATTGCTCGTGCAGTAAATCCCTCCGCCGCCGTAGGACACACTGGAGCCGGTTACCGAGTTGTTGGAGATGGTGTTTCCATCAATGGTCGCTGTTGATCCTCCGGCGCATGAGATCCCTCCGCCGTTACCGTTGGCCGCTTCGTTTCCAGTGATGATATTGTCGGCGATCACGGGATTGCCGCCGGAGACATGAATTCCGCCACCAGAGTCATAGAGGCCGTTTGTAATCGTAAAGCCATATATACCACCCTCAGTCACCTGATCGAAAAACACGGCACAGTCCAACCGGTAAGCGTCGATGGTGGTTTGCGCTGATCCCTTCTCGCTTCTCAAATCGATTGATTTCGAGATGTAGATCGGCCCGGCCCAGGGACCGTTATTGTATGTGTCAGGCCTGACGATGATCGTGTCGCCGCTGCCGGCCGCATCGACGGCGGCTTGAATCGTGGCATAATGGTCCGGAACATAATAGGTGGCTCTTTTTGAGCCGCCCGATCGAGATTTGGGTGTGGCGGTCTTCTGTGGTTGTCTGGTCGCGGATCGGACATCAGTCGAATCACCCCTCGGCGTTTCCTGAGAATAAGTGTTCGCCGGAAAGATCAGAGCGATCAAAACGGCTGCGGCGCAGAAAACCGATGCGGCGGCCTTCTTCCTGACATTTGTCACGTGGTTCATGGATAACTCCTCTCTCGATGATGACCCGTTTTGCAATGCGCTTTGCTGTTAATTTACTTCGTATTCATCGCTGTGTGTGATACGAGTCGGTTGTGAGTTGTCTGACTCGCGTGCCGTTCCTTCCAACTCCGGCGTAAAAGTGGAGTGGGTTTTCTCACTGTTTTTTTATTTTTCGGGAATTTCTTTTATTCGGATTGCTAGGCTGCTTACCCGCCGCGGTCCTGTCGGCACAGACTTTTCGCATACTAAATGGCAGCCCGCTGGTCCCTCTCTATCGTCAGATCACCCAGCTCCTCAGTCCTGGAGGGACATTTCTGAGCACTGAGCACTCGGGAGTCGATTCGCCGGCGATCCAGCAGGTCTGGGAGCAGCAGCGCCGCGAGATCGATGCTGTGTATGGCGGCGAGCTGAGTCCACAGCCGATACCGATATGTGCATACCTTGGAAACTCTGCCTCGTTAGGCGACGATCTGCCACCGAGTGATCATGGTGACGTCAGGGAGCGACTGATGCGGCGCGTCGCCACCCTGTCCGCGGTGTTGCGCACCGGATCGAATGGGTGTTCGTCACGCACGTGCAGCGACGAAATGGACTCGCGAGTTGAAGATCCCACGAAGCGTCCCTATAGTAGCGTTGATGATTCGCGAATTATTTGCGGATTTTGCTTTGTGGGCACCGACCAGGTCGGTGCCTCACCATCTTCCGGAGCATCCGCAATTCCAGAGATAGAATTCAGACCAAAAGCTTAGTTTTGACAGGAAGAGGGCAGAAGGAGCCACATATGAAGAACGGAAAGGTCTCGTTTCCCGACGCCAGGATCCCGTACGGGACCTGGGGAAGCAGCTACTTCCCTGCCTGGCAGATGTCCCCGCTGGCCGAAGTCAACATCGGTCAGTTCGCCGGGGAGGCTGCCAACAGGATCTTGGGCCTGAGAAAGGTTCCCAAGAGCACGCTCGATTATCTCGTGATCGGTTCAACGGTCCCCTGGCACTGGAAGTTCTGGACCGCGCCGTTGATCTCGAGCTGTATGGGATACAGGCTGCCCGGCTACCATGTGGAACAGGCCTGTGCCACCGGGCTGCAGGCCACGATCCTGGGGGCCAACGAGGTTCAGGCCGGGTCTTGCGATGTTGTTGGTGTCTTGACCTTCGACCGCACGAGCGATTCTCCGGTGGGTGTCTTTCCCGAGCGCCGCGCCTACGAGCGCACCATGGCTCTTGGCGATGTGTGGGACAACTTCGGGTTTGATCCTGCCACCGGTGGGGCGATGATCGCAACAGCCGGAATCGCGGCCCGCAAGCACAAGATCGACCGCCGCGAGGTCGATGAGCTGACCGCCTACCGCTATGAGCAGTACTTCCAGGCAAAGAGCTCGGGATTCCTCGACCGCGTGCTCGTCCCCCTCGATATCCTCAACGTCCAGGGACGTCCCCTCGGTAGGGTGGAGGACGATCTGGGTGTGCGGAAGGTGTCGCTCGACTCCCTGCGCGCCATGCCGGAGTTCGACACGTGCATCACCAGCGGCACCCAGACGCACGCCTCCGACGGCATGGCCGTTCTGCTGGTGGCGACCCCGGAGAAGGCGCGCGAGATAAGCCCGCGGCCGGAGATCGACATCCGTATCATCGCCAAGACGGAGGTGCGGGCTCTCGCCGGCCTCATGCCGGAGGCACCGGCCCTGGCGGTTCAGAAGCTGCTCGCGCGCACCGGCCTGACCATGGCCGACATGGCGGTGGTCAAGAACCACAATCCCTTCGCCGTCAATGACGCCATCTTTGCGAAGGTTCTCGACTACGACTGGCGCAAGATGAACACCACAGGCTGCCCGCTGGTCTGGGGGCACCCCCAGGGGCCGACCCTGACGCGCGTGCTCATCGAGGGCCTGGAAGAAGCCGTCGACCTGGGCGGTGGCTATGTCCTCATTTTCGGCTGCGCTGCCGGAGACGTGGGGATCGCCGCGATTCTGAAAGTCACGGAAGGAGGGAACCAGTCATGACAACCACCATGAGGCCTGCCACGCTCGAGACGCTCGGTTTGGGGACGGTTCTCGAGATCTTCCAGCGCGGGCGCCAGCCGCTCGACACCGCGGCCCTCGTCGACGAGGTTTTCGGCGGCCCCTCCGACCGCGGCGCGCTGGTGATCTCCGGGGCCAACGGCATCGTGGGAGCGGGCAAAGCCATGCAGCTCGGCTCGCGACTCGCGCCCTATGACATTCCTGTCGTCGCGCTCGACTTTCCCGGCGTTCCCGACGGCATCGGCGGGCAGTACCCCGGCCTGGTGCGTGCCTTCGGCCAGGGGGAGGCTGCGCGGATCATGGAGAACGTGATCCGGTTCTCCTACGACGGGAGCCATCTGCCGAAGCGCATCAAGGCCTTTCGGCCGCGATTCCTCCTGGAAGCGATCCCCGAGATCCTGGAGATCAAGAAGGCCCACTACGAAATCTTCCGGGCGACCTTTCCCGAGATCGAGATCCGTTCGGTGACCTCCGGCTTTCCCGCCTCCCAGCTCGGCGTGGGGATCGCGCACCCCGCCTTTCCCCATGAGATCAACAAGATCTGGGAGATCGTCGAACCGCAGCCGTCCGCCGCCACCAAGCTGTTCTGGGCGCTGGGGATGATCCCCGTTCCGGTGAGCGATGATTGGTCCTTCGTGCTGGACGTGCTGTTTTGCGGCCTGACCCAGACGAGCGCCCGGTACCACAGGGCCTCCAACATGCCGTTCTGGAAGATCGACAAGTACGTTCGCAAGCTGCTCGGTCCGAACCCCTTCCGGGCGCACGATGCCATTGGCGCGAAAGGGGCCAACTTCCTGACCTGGTCGTGTCTGCATCACCTGAGCCAGCATTACGGCCCGCTTTTCGATCCCACGCCCGAGCTCGTCGAGCGCAAGCAGAGCGGTGAGAACTGGTATCCACTCAACCACTTCAGGCCGCTGGTCAATTGGACCCTGGACGCCGAGCCGGAGGCCGAGTTCGAGCACTGGATCCTGGGTCCCATGATCCAGATGACGAGCCTGCTCCTCCAAGAGGAGCGCTCGCACCTGTCGCATATCAACTCCATCGGCGAGCTGTGCGCCCAGTTCCGCAGCGGCATACCGGCTGTGGTCCGCCGCATCGGCGTTGACGAGGCGCTCAAACAGGTCGATGCCTATCACGCACTGCATCCCGCGGATGCCGAGAAGTGCTGGTATCCGGCGGTCTTCGAGAAGATCGACGAGCCGGCCTGGCAGCAGCTCTACGTCAACGCCGAGCATGACGGTACAGCCGGCGTGATCACGTTGGGGCGCGAGAGCTACAACAGCGACGTCGATGCCGAGCTGAACCGCGCGATCGACTGGCTCAAGGCGGCCGGCATCGAGCGGGTCATCGTCACCGGTGATTTCCACCTCACAACCCAGCTCGTCGGGGCCGACACCACCGAGTTCTTCCCGGCGCTGGAGGACAGTGAGAGAGGTGTGGCGATCGCTCGGTCGTGGTCGCGCACAGCCAGGCGTCTGTACTCGGAGTTCGAGGCCTCTGTCGGGTTCATCAACGGCAAGCGCTGCCTGGGGGGTATGCTGGAGCTCTTCATGCACTGCCACTACCTGGTGTCGGCCGAGGACGTGGATCTCGGCATGCCCGAAGTCACTCTGCCGGTCGTACCCGGGATGGAAGGCTGTCACTGGCCGTTCCGCAAGACCGGACCCGAGCAGTGGCCGCGGCTCTTCGAGCTGCTCCTGACAGGTCGCTCGGTCAAGGCCAAAGACGCCGCGGGCTGGCTGGTCGACTTTGCCGGGCCGCTGGACGCAGCGTTGCAGAAGGCCTGGATGATCGCCAACGGCGGCGACCACGGAATCCGTGCGCGGAAGGTGGAGGAGCAGGCTCTGATGAACCTGCCTGCAGACGCCTGCGGGCTCGCAGCGGCCGATGATCCCGCCGTAGGAGCGGCGCGTGAAGCGATCTTCAAGACGATCCGCGCCGCCACCGAGGTTCCCCTCGCCGAGGCGCTCGAGATCCAGGCGCGGCACTCGGGCGGTTTCATGACCAGCAAACCCTGCTTGAAGGGCGCCATCGGAACGGCTTTCAAGAAGACCTGGAAGGTCTAGCCCTGCCGGTGAGCTTTCTCCGGAAGGTATAGGTTACCCATAACGAACAGACGGTTCGCCTTTTCCACGAGTGAAGGGGCGAACCGTTTTGCTTGGGCGGTGAAGGGGCCAGGCATCTGCCGATCGCAAAATCGGACTGGCCGCCGCTCAGTTTCTGTTCTCGAGAGAGCGAGCGGGGCGAACGCCGATGTAGTTCATTGGGCGGTCCTTATCAAATCCGCTTCTGACGGCTGAACGACAGTCACGCGCCCGGTTGTGCCAGCCCCCACCTCGGTAGACGCTAAGGTGGACATCGCCATATCCTCGAGCGGAGCCGTTTCTAGGGGCTCCATCGTAGTTGCTGTGCCAGTCATCCTGACTCCATTCCGAGATATTTCCATGGACATCGTGCAATCCGAAGGGATTGGGCAGAAAAGACCCTACAGGCGCGTGGAATGGATATCCATCGTGCAGCCATTCTTCGCAAAATCCTGCAAATATACCTGTTTTTTTTAATGACGAGTCCGCTAGATTGACGGCACCATCGAGCGATTGTTTTTCGTTCCCCGTTGACCATATCGATGTAGTCCCGGCACGAGCAGCATACTCCCACTCGGCCTCTGTCGGCAGCCGTAATTTCAAGCGCGAGAGAACCAGTGTGCACTCCCTCCAACTTACATTTTCTACCGGATGAAAGGGGGTATATTGTCGATCTCCGAATCTTCGAAATGGATTAAAGATGCTTGGATTCTCGCGAGTAAATCCCAGCCAATGTCCTTGAGTCATTTCGTATTTGGATAGGAAAAAGGGTTTGACCGAGACCGCGTGGATCGGGCCGTCAGGTGATTCTACCTCGGGATCCGCGTTGGGGGAGCCCAGGGGGTGGTCATTCGAGGGAAGCACCGCACCCATGTTGAAGGTACCTCCGGGGATGAGCACGAACACCAGACCGATCTCCTCGGTGAGGATCAAAGTGCCGTCCTCGTCGCGCTGCGGTACCTCGCCGGTTTGCAGGTGGGCGAACTCCCAGAGACCGGAGCGTGGATCGCGGCCGATGGGGATCAAGCCGACCTGAGGCTCGATCACGAGGCCATCATACCGCGGGCACTGGCTTCGATCGGCAATGGACGCGATGGCTGCATTCCAGGCGTCCCGGTGCTGGGTGATGCTCTGCGCCTCCACCGTGGTGGCGAAGGCCAATCGCTCGCGAATGCTCTGCAAGGCTCCGTCGTCTTCATGCATGAGGTGCTCGATTCCTCGAATCAGGCCGAGGAGCGTATCATGCTGCCACTGGAGCTCGCTGCCTGCGAACTCCCACGTGCGCCTTTCGGAGATGACGTCTTCGAGGCCAACGATCTCCCTCTCGAGGTTGGTCAGCTTTTTTTCCAGTGCCTCCTGGTCGCCACGCGTTTCTCCCTCGGCGGCGGCGGTCTCTGTCGATCTATCGGACGCCGGAGGAATCTCTGTGATCGCCGCGATCTGCTGCGACATTTTTTTTCGCGATGCTTTCAACCCGAGCAGCTCTTTCCAGCGGGGATGGCTTTCGCGGTTCTGCTGGCGTGCTTCCGCGTCGTAGGGCCTGGCCTTTTTTTGCAGCGCTTCGAGTACCACGCGATGGCTGGCGAGACGGCTGATGAGCTCGTTCGCCGCGGCTTGCCAGCCTCTCAGCTCCTCGATATTCTCGGGATAGGCAGGCCAGAGCGAATCGGCGACTTTCTCGAGGTTGGTCAGGCGCGTGACGTCGGCGAGGCGGATGACCTCTTCGTAGCGCTCCTCGGCAATGCCAGCCTGCTCATCGGCCTTCTGTCCGGCGGCGATCGCTGCGTTTTTTTGCTGCTCGATCTCAGTGCGAGCCGTTTCGGCTGCAGTTCGTTTCTCCCTCTCCTTCACGGCGATCACCCAGGGCAGCACGATCGGAAAGGCCGTCAACGCTGCAAGAGCAACAAATATCGCCGAACTCGCCACAGGATGACGCCGGACCATCCTCGAGATCCGGCTTAGCGGCCCAGCCGGCCTGGCATCGATCATCTCCCCGCTCACGATCCGCTGCAGGTCAGCGGCGAAGTCCGCCATGGATTGATATCGCCGGCCAGGATCCTTCTGCATGGCCTTGAGGATCACCGTCTCCAGGTCTCTGGAGATGGTCGGATTCAAGCGCCTGGGAGCGATCGGGTCCTTCTCCAGGATCTGGCGGAAGACCTGTTTTGTCGTCTCCCCCTCGAAAGGGACCCGGCCGGTCACAACCTCGTAGAGCGTGGCTCCGAGGGAATAGATATCGGTTCTCAGGTCGATCTCCTGGGGGCGCGCTTCGACCTGCTCGGGAGACGCGTAGTGGGGTGTGCCCCGGAACTGCCCGGTCAGGGTCAGCTTGGAAAGCCTCGTATGACGGGCTACGCCGAAGTCGGTCAACATGGCGCGGCCCTCGGATGAGATCCTGACGTTCGATGGCTTGATGTCGCGGTGAATGATGCCGGCTTCGTGCGAGCAGTCGAGGGCGCAGGCCACGGCTTTGATCCAACCGAGCGCCTGCGGTATGGAAATTTTATTGCCGCTTGCCGCGGTTTCCTTCAGGATCTCATCCAGGCCTTGCCCTTCGATGAGCTCCATCGCAAAGAACTGAACCCCTTGTTCTTCGCCGCTGCTGAAGAGGGTGACGATGTTGGGGTGATTCAAGCCGGAGACGGCCTCCACCTCGCGCCGGAACCGCTTGCCGGTCTCGAAGGCACCCGTCATTCCCCGGCGCAGCACCTTGAGGGCGACGTGGCGTCCCACAGGTTCCTGGAGGGCGAGGTAAACGATTCCCATGCCCCCTTCACCGAGCTGCTCTATCAGCCTGAACTCCCCGAGCCGCTCGAACGGCAGATCGGATTCGATTTTCGGATCTGGAAGTGCTGTCCCTACTTCAGGGCCAGTAAAGATGAGGCTCTGCCACGCCGGCTCGTCGAGAAAAGCGGCAGGAACTCGTGCCTGCAGATCCAGAAGCGATTTGACCCGCGAGAGCAACGCTGGGTCATCGGCGCAGGCCTTGCGAAGAAAATCATCCTGTTCCTCGGTTGGATGATCCAGAGCCGCTTGAAACAACTCTTCCAGACGCGAAAAACTGTCGGCTTCCTCCATGGTCGACTCCTGGCACTCCGGATCACCAAATAATGCGAAGAACCATCAAAGCGGTCGCATCTCTTGTGAGCTTCTCCGTCGAGTATCCGCCCTGATCTCCTCCAATATCGAAGAACGAACACCTTTGAAAGGATATTATTCCAAAAGGTGAGGCGCACGCGGGTTGACCATGCCGATTTTCCGATTCGCGGTGTAGGACACCTTTCAGAGGGTACACACCGCTGGATTCTAGGGCGCGGCGTGCTCGAGAGCGACGCCGACGGCCGGCCGGCCCGCGCGGTCGGCACCGCCCAGGACATTACCGAGCGCAAGCAGGCCGAGGTGGACAGGCAAGAGCTGCAGGACCAGCTCTGGCAGTCTCATTTCCCCAGTTCGTGTATCTTCGATTTCACCTCGTGCAGCCACGCGAGCTGCGAGGTGAGCGCAAGATAACTGCTGCGCGTGGCGAGGTAGCTGAAGAGATCGCCTCTTTTCAGATAGCCGTCGCTCAATTCACTCACGAGCGCGATCTCCTCGTTCACGAGGATCGTTGCGTTGTCCAGGAACGACTCCTGCTGCTTCGACGACAGTGCTTTCAGAAAATAAAAACGGGCTCGTAAAGGATTGTAGGTGGCGACCGACGATCGCTCAGGCAGGGGTAGGCTGAGCCACCGGCGCAAAACCTTGGATCCTTTCGGTTCGATTGCGTACAGGCACCGCGCACGTTTCCCGTGCGATCCCGATGATGAGGAGATCAATCCCTGGTTTTCCAGCCGTTGCATCAAAGGATAAATGGCGCCGGCACTCCCGCTGAAATGGGATGAGGGGGATGTGAGAAACTCCTTGCGCACCGCGTAGGCGGTGCAGGGCCCGAACTTCCAGACGATACCCAACACGACGTACTCGAGATCACTGAAGTGAGCCATGGCTTGTTCCATGAGACAGAAAAAGTAAGATCCGGTCAAACAATTTTATAGTACGAATAGTACTATTATGCATATTGCGATTCGTATTATGCACGATTTATTGTGCCAGGGCTCTTGACTGAAAGGCGCCCGAGCAATGGAGGTCGATGGGATGAAATATGCGACATTGGTGTATTTCTTTGCAGGCATTCTGGTTATGTCTGTTTTGGGCGCCCGGGAGGATCATTCGGAATCAACGGATCTGCTCATCGATCCCCATCTCATCGCGGAGGCCGCCGAAGTCTGGTCGATACTGACGGCGTCGCAAAACAGGGTGTGGCCGGGATGGGATGTATCGGATACTCCGATCCTCTTTTATCTTCCCGGGCAGCAGGACCTTCTCATCAACCATCCGAATCCGCCGGAAGGTTTTATTCCGTACAAGGGGCCGCTTTCATTTCCAGGGGCCACGATGTTCGTCCGCAACGGCGCCACCTTCTTCGATCTGGACGGGCAGAACACATCCACGAGGGTCAACGGGTTGAGCACCCTCGTCGTTGCGGACACCCTGTCGAACCTGCGGCAGCAGCTCATGACGATTTTGAACGATCCCCGTCCCGTCCGGGAAAAATTCCCGCCAGGCAACTACGACGTCCTCGCAACAAACCCTTACGGCCAGATGACCATGATCGCCCACGAAGCTTTTCACGTGTTTCAGGAGAAAAAGGCCCCACAAAAAGGGGGGGACGAATCAGCTCTGCTGGGCTACCCTGTGCTCTCGGTCACCAACAACGTGGGATTTGCCCTGGAAGGGGACATACTGGCCGAAGCGATTCGTGCGGAAACGGTGGGAGGGTGTCGCGCCGCAGCCGTCAGGTGGTTCGCCGTGCGCATGGATCGGCGCTATCAACTACCACAGGATTCCATTGCCTACGAAGATGGGATCGAGTTCAGCGAAGGGCTGGCAAGATATGTCGAATACAAGCTCGCGGCGGCCATGGAGACCCGGCAGCCGGGAGATGCTTTGAAATGGATCCGCGGTTTTCGTGGCCGCAAAGGTTATTCCGCCTACCGGGAAGGCATCATCGACATGATGGCGAATCATATGCGCGGTGCCGTCAATGTAAACAACGATCCCTACGGAACGGCGCCGCTCCGCATGAGACTCTATTTTTCAGGATTGGCCATCGCGGCCGTGCTCGACCGGCTCTCACCGGGCTGGCACGATCGTATCTTCGAAAAGGAAACCACCCTGACCGGGCTGGCGCAAAAAGCCATCGAGGCCTCTTTCGAGGAGCTGGAGCAGGCCCTCGCCGAGGTGCAGGATTCCCCGTCATATGAGTCTCTCGTGGCGGAAAAGGAGCGCCTCGAGCAGGACGGAGAGGCTCACGTGGAAGCGCTGCTCGAAAGTATCGTGCACGGAAAAAACACCTTGCTCACCATCGAGTACGGCGCGCTGGATACTGCTCGAATGGGCCTTCGCTATACACCTTTCGGACTGACCGTGGTGGACGAAGACAGGGTCATTTACAGGATAGTACCTTTCGGGGCGATGTTCTCGAGACGTTATGAATTCACACAGACCGAGGCGACACCCGCTCTGCACGATCGCAAAAACGAGCGTTTCGAGTTCCAGCTTCTCGATACTGTATCTCTCGAAGACCTGACGAGTGCCCTCAACGTGGACGAGCTGCCGGAAGAGCCGCTGCGCAACTGTGAGTTTGACCTGCCTGGGGTCCACCTGAAAGCGGGGAAAGCGGCCATTACCTGGACTGGCGAGCGCATTACCGTGACTTTCCTACCTGGGAGACGTTAGAGCTGATGATCAAAGCGATACTCCTCGACGTGTACGGTACACTCATCGATTCGCCGCTGCGGCTTGCTCCCTACACCAGCCTGATCAAAGCCGCCCAGCTCCCCGCGGAACAGCGCGCCGAGGCGCGGCGGGTGGTGATGACCTCCCGTTTCGACACGGTCGGCGATGCAGCGCGCATGGTCGAGGAACGCTTTGGTACCGCACCGCTCCCGCGGAATCTCGTGCGGAGTGTCGAGAAAGAGCTGGACGTGCAGCTCGCCAGCTTCGAGTTCCTCGACGGCGTTGAGGAGAGCCTCCCCGTTCTCCAGGCGCGCGGCCTGAAGCTGGTGCTCGTCTCGAACCTGATGACGCCTTATAAAGCGCCAATCCGGCGGCTCGGTATCGAGGATCTCGTGGACGAAGTGGTCTACTCCTGCGACGAAGGCTACATGAAGCCGGAGCCGCAGATCTTCCAGATCGCCCTCGACAGAGTGGGCGTTGGCGTCTCAGAAGCGGTGATGGTGGGCGATAATCCGATCGATGATGTGAAAGGAGCGCGGGGGGCGGGGATCAGGGCTCTGCTGCTCGATCCCACAGACAACGAAGGTATCGCGACCCTACGGGGATTATCCCAGACGCTGGAGCGGATCGACGGGAGAGCGTCGTGAACGAACCGATTGATTCAACTTGGAGTGTTGGAGCACCGGCTGATGTCTCAACGAGAAAAGACGATCGTTCACCGGCATCGTACTCCAGAGACTCATTGAAGAGTTTCCGAACCTTCACCTCGCGATTCTGTTTAATTTTTTTTAAATGAAGATCGATGACCCGACAGGCGCGTTCGTGGCTTTTTTATGCTTCTAAATCGTTTCAAAGCCAGATCAAGAATCTCGAAATACTCCGTCAGGTTGTCGTGATCGGTATCGGATCGAACCAGGGCCCTGCATTCCGGCGGGAAAGACCGCTCGCTTGGCGGTGGTGACGAACAGTTCGCACAGAGCTCTGCTTTTCATTTTACCGTTGAGTTGCGTACCAAGACCTCCCGAGATGAGTGGCACCGGTTCCTACCTTGAAGTCACCAGATGTTCGGCCAGGATGATTCTCGAGAAATATCCCGATCGCACGAGATCCTGGGAAGGTAACGACTTGGTGATCAGGACCTTCTGTACGGTCCTGTTGCTGAGCTGCGACAGTCTTTCGATCTTCCTCTTGACCTCCTGAATAACATCTATCCCGATCGAAACGTCTTCGAATTTGACCTCGCAGATCGTGACAACTTTGTCGGCTCTGTCGAAAACGAGGTCCACCTGTACCCCTGACAGCTTCCCACCGCCGCCATGTCTAAAATACGGGCCCGCGCGCGCGGTATTGAACCGCAGAGAATCCGAGCAACCACGCGATCTGCTCGCTGTGATCGAGGCAGAGCAGTTTGAACCCTGGCCCAAGCCAGGATCGAAAGAGGGCCGACGTGGATATGTGGTCGATGAAATGGCCGCTCTGCCGAGATGCCCTTGCCCTGTAGGGGCGGAGGAACGCAAATGTAACATAGGAGAAAAAAGTCGCAAAATACGGTGCCGTAGTACGGTGCCGTAGCAATCTGTTCGCACCGCACACTTTGCATGCAGATTCCCGAGGTCGAGCTCCTGGCTCTCGAGGGTGGCGACAGCCCGCCGGGGGAGCGTCTAACAGAGTACGGATGCCTGAGCTTCACAGAACAAGGCCGGTCCCGGGCTACACGACCAGGACTCACTCTAGGCGAAATCTATTCGGTACTCTCCGTCCTTCATCAGGAGGGTTTTTTCACCCGTGGCGAAGACAACGGTGGCTTCTCGAATTTTTACGTCCGCCTGGAGGGCCGGGATGTAGACCCGGTCGATGTGGACCACCTTGTCGGGCCCGGAAAAGTCGCTCGGGCCGACCTGACCGCCGAAGTGCTCGGAGCGGCCGAAGGCGATGTGCAGGCCCAGTTTCTCGTCGAGCAGGATCTCGCCGGTGGGCTCGAGACCGAAGTCTCCGAGCACCCCCAAGCCGAGCTCGGCGAGGTTGCCGTAGGCTGGTTCGGCTGCGAGCTTCTCGGCCTCTTCTTTGGATTTCGGGTTGGAGCTCAGAACCTCGATCGCCCGGTTGGCCTCGACTTCGTAGACCACGATGTCGGCGCCGAACTGCACGGGGAGGGTGCCCTTGGACTTCGTGGCTTCACCGGCGACCTCGCCCTCATAGGGTACGATGTAGGACTCGCCCGACGGCAGGTTGCCGGCCACCCCGCCCACCGGGAACAGACCTCCCGAGGCGTGGGCCGTGCGGTGCCTGAGGTCGAGGAACAACTCGTGCTCCACGCCGCGGGCATCGAAAGTGATTGCGCAGCCCTCGGCTCGATCCAGAATAGATTTCAGCCTGTCCACCCGGGCTCCGACAACCTCGTAGTCCACCCGCAGCGCCGGGATCATCGACGGGCTGAAACCCGGCATGGTAGCCGCGCGAAAGTGGTATTTCTTGGCCGCCATCTTGAGCGGCGCCGTGGCCGAGAATTCGGTGGGAGCAATCAGAATTTGGTAGTTCTCGAAAATGTGGTCGAACGCGACCGTGCTGCTCTCGAAGCCGTCGGCAGTCTCAGGCAAGGGCCCGTCCTCGTGAATCGTGGCCGTTGCCGGCAAGTCGGCGTTGTTCGCCCGAGGGTTGCGGTAGAGCGCCAGGGTGATCCTCTCGAGGCCCAACTCGCTGGCCTTGAGAGCGAGCAACTCTGCCCACTCGGCGGCCATGTCCCGGCGCACGCGCCAGTCGTTGTTGTCCGGCACCTCGGCGTCGGGCATGTCCACAATGATCGCCAGCCCTTTGTCGTCCTCGCCGGGAGCGAACACCCGCTTGACCAGCGCGACCAGTTCGGACTGAGTGAGTTTGTCTGTCATCTCGATTACTCCTCGATGCGGGTTTTGCAGACGGTGTCAAACTGTCACGACTTGGAGAACTCGAACTCTCCAAGTCGTGACAGTATAACGAATCGATCGCGACTTCCGGCTCAGCGAAGTGCTTCTTCGAAAGAAATCTCCAGGGTCAGCAAGTTCATGGCCGTGGCGTAGACCTTCCCTCCAGCCACACCCCAGGGATCCACGGCAGCATCCCATGATCCGCGCGCACAGCCATGCTTCTCCTGATTCTCGACGAGTGCCTTGCGTGCGGCACGAGTCCAGTTCACCCAATCTTTCTCGTGCGCATGGTACCAGCCGGCTGGCTTGCCGATCCCGGTCCTCACCTCCGACGCGAGGAATAATGAGCCGAAGTACCAGTAATGAAAGTCGATCGTCCCTTCAGCAACACTCCACTTGGGTGGATTGACGCGCAGCAGCTTTGCACCTGCCGCGATGGCGTCTGCATGGGACTCCGTATCACAAAAAATCTCGCAAGCCTGCGATCTGCAGTAGATGGCGACCGCGGTAAGGGTTTCCCCCTTGCCGAAAGGCCATCGTTTCTGCGTGCCAAAGATTCGTGCAGAATAGGTTCCGCACTCTTTGTAACCGGTTCTACCGGTATCCGGATTGGTCATTTCGTCGATGAAGACGAGCGCCTCTTCGAGATCGACCTTGTTGTACGCGAGATCATATCGATCGGCCGCGACCAGACACATGATCATCCAGCCTGTGACGGAGGTGTCGTTTTTGAATTGGCCGTCGAGTTCGGGGTTATTGTAGCGCCAAGCCTTGCCGGGATTTTTGTTGCGGTGCACGAAATCGAGCGCACGCTGGGCGGATTCTGTGAGACGCGGCGCATCGAAGCGCCCTCCGGCCTCGATGATGGCAAGCGATGCAATTGCTTGGTTGAATACCCAGTGCATTCCTGCGTGGGGTCCGAAACTACCGTCTTCTTCGTCTTGGATGTCCAGCAGGTAGTCCGTACCAATTCTGAGGGGTTCGCTGCAAGGACCATCATCAAGGGTGACGCCACTATGGATCAGTGCAAGCAGTGCCAATGCCGTCACCCCGACATCGTTGAGCGCTTTGCCCTGAGTCGAGCACCTTTCCGTAGTGCAGAACCTGTTATAACCGTCACAATCCCAGTATCCAGCGGGATGCTGATGGCGGACGAGCCAGTCGAGACCGCTCATGATTGCTTCGCAGACCTCGCGGCTTGCTCCGCTGGGAAGCGACCACTCGATCCGACGATCGGAAACCGTTGCTCGGCGAGAAGGATCTGTTTTCTCGTTGATCGGTACATTCGTGCCAGCCGGCGCTCTGGCTGCGGTCAATCGATCTTGGAAGAACTCCTTCTCTTCGAAAAAATCGAGCCGGCGGAGCGCCCTCCGGGCATCCCTGTGGTCACCACGATAGAAGTGGAACAGGAAGACTTCGGTGGGTGTCAAGGAGACTGCTTTGCTTGCCCAGCGCGTTAGTTCGCGCGATCTCAGATCAGTGAAGGCGATCTGAATCGATACATCGCTGCGGATCGCGAGGATCAGCGTCTCGTCGACACGATCGAAATCGATCAGCCTTCCATGATAAGTAACACCTCTTTTAGAAAGCGCAATGTCTCGACCAACGTGCTTTTCGAGCTGCGCAAAAGCCGTTGGTGTAACCAGTGAAATGTTATTGATCCTTTCGATCCACCGCTCGATAAATGCGCGGTCCACAGGTGGCAGATCGTGCTCGTCACGTATTGCGGTCAAGTAATCCTGCGCACCGGTGACATCGCCAGTGATCATGTATTCCTCGATTTCCGACATGATTTGGCTCCTTTGCGGAGACAACACACAGGAAACAGCCTCAACCGGAACGAACGTCACGATGCCGAGTACGACGATCATCGCGGCCGTGTTTTTCCAAGCGCCCATGATTCGACACCTCCAGAGTCCTACCATCACGTGAGATCGAAAACCGTTAAGACTTCGAATCTTTGCACCTTATTACGTGCCATTGCGCATTTCCGAACGTTGGAGGGTAGAAATTTCAATCCCTTTCTTCGATTTCGTAGCGTGCCAAACCCTCTATTTTTGTGCCTCACACGGCGTTACGCGCATATGTTGTTTTAGAGCCGAAGCCTGAGAAGGTGATGCGGTACCGCATGCGGTGGAAATCGACGCCAGGGCGGGACGAAAGAGAAAGAAGAATTCCTGGGCGGAATTGATGAAGCAAGCGAAATCTGGGCAAAATGGGTCCTGTTGCCCTTATCCGCTCAGGCGTTCGATGATCGCTCAGACCCGAGAATCCACCGAGCATGGGGCGATTGGTTGATTGTTAGATCTATTCTGATATAATGTCCCCGCCGAAACGGAGTAAATGCCTAGCTTCCAAAGACCCCTGAACAACGATTCATCCGGGTCGGTCCGCGGAGTCGGATGGAGCAACCGGATTTTGTTACGAAAAAGAGGAGGTACAGATGTCTTGCTTCACACCCCGGACGGGAACTCTTGCCGTTGTCGCGCTGCTCGTGTCAGCTCTTTCCAGTGACCTCTCCGCCGGTGACATCAACGTTCCCGGCAACTACCCAACGATCCAAGATGCCATCAACGCCGCGTTCAGCGGCGATCGGATTCTGGTCGCCGACGGGACCTACTACGAGAACATCGACTTCATTGGAAAGGAGATCGAGGTACGGAGCGTCAACGGCCTTCCCTCGGTGGTGATCGACGGCAACGGCGGCGGCAATGGATGCCAAATCAAGAACGGCGAGGGACCGGGCGCGATTATCACCGGCTTCGTGATCACCAACTGCGCCCACGGTATTTACTGCGCCAGCACGTCGCCCCGTCTCGAGGAACTGACCCTCACCGGAAATGGCCAGGGCCTCGAAATAAACAAGGGCTCGCCTTCCGTCGTGGGGTGCACCATCTCGAACAACACCGCCAATCCCGTCGTGGACGTTTTTCAGAGTACGACGAGCTTCACCGACTGCGTGATCGAGAACAACACGGGCCGGGGAATGACTCTCGATGGCACGAACGCCACGCTCCTGCGCTGCAGGTTTCTCAACAACGTGAGTTCCGGATCGGGAGGCGGCGTCTTCTGCACTAACGGTGACGCCACCGTCTTCACGGAGTGCGAATTCAAGGGTAACACGGGCCACAGCGGCGCCGGAGCGATGGTCGCCTCGAGCGGCACCACGAAGTTCCTCGGTTGCCTCTTTTCGACCAACATCGCCAATTCACATGGGGGCGGGCTGCAGATCTCCGGTTACGGCAACCCGGTTCTGGAAGACTGCACGATCAGCTGCAACACCTCACTGTTTGGCGGTGGCGGCGGGCTCTATATGGGCGGCAGCGGCAGCGTCACGCGCTGCTTGATCGCAGACAACATTTCCTATGGCACGAGCTATACCGACAGCGGCGGCGGAGTCCTTATTTCGGGCGACCTGTACTTCACCGACTGCATAATCAGCGGGAACCAGGCCACGGACAACGGCGGCGGCGTCTCGATCCTGGGCGGTGCGCCGGGGTTCACGCGCTGCGAGATCAAGAGCAACGATTCAGGCGACATGGGTGGCGGGATCTACACGACCACTCCCGGTGGTGTCATCGATCTGGAGAACTGCATGATCTGCGACAATACTGCGGCCAACAACGGCGGCGGGATCTACGGATGGGGGGCTCTGCTGCAGATCACCAACTCCACCGTGGCGGACAACATTGCCGCGACCGGCGGCGGTCTCTATCTCGAGTACTACACCACCGACGCGAACCTGGTCAACGCCATCGTGTGGCGGAACACGCCCGACTCGATCACCCTCAGCGGCGCGACATGTGAAGCGGTCTATTCCGACATCGCCGGTGGCTGGCCGGGCAACGGGAACATCGACGCCGATCCCGAGTTCGTCGGGACCGACGACTGGCACATTGAGGGGAGTTCGCCTTGCGTGGCGACCGGCACCTCCGATCCTGCCGTCTATCCTTTTCTTCCCTTTGATGACATCGACGAGGAGGACCGGCCGCAGGGTACCAAGTACGACATGGGCGCCGACGAAGTGGCCGGCGGTGGGGCGGAGTTCTTCCTCGTAGTGTCGCCCGACCCGCTCCAGTCCGGTCAAACCGGCACCTTCACGGTCAATAACGGCCGGCCCTTGACGTCGACGTGGCTGGGCTACAGCATCGTCGGGCCCGGGAGTTTCTACATCCCACCGTTGAACGTGACCCTCGGGCTCAGCAACCCGCGCCGGGCCGCCGGGCCGGCGATGTCCAACTCCGAGGGCGACGTGGTCTGGCAGCTTCCCATACCTCTCTTCGCCGCGGGGCGCAACGTCTGGGTGCAGGCCGTGCAGTACGGAATGGCCACCAATGTGGTGGCCACGGCCGTGCAATAGAGGGACTCGATTGGATGAAGCCGACCGGTGGGAGGCGATTCTGCCGCGTAGTGAGACAGAGTGTCCACATAGTCCGCAGCGAGGTGAATCGAAGGATAGGAATCTCAATCCCTTTCGTCGATCTCGCAGCGTGCCAAGTCCTCCCGTCTGGCACAAACTGGGCACTAAAACCTGCCGAATTGTGTTGAAAATCTGAGACTGAGACGCTTCAAATCGGAAAAGGAAGCACTCCCGGCCGGTCCAACCTCTCCTTCTGGACAAAAGCGAGGCAACAGTACCCAAAAGCCAGAACACGGAACGTGCCTCCTCCTCAACGCGAGTGACGGTCACGTTGTTGACCTGGCGCTGCTCTTCGGATCTGGCTATCAGGCGGCGGGATGTCCTTCCGAAGGCGCGCGAATCCGTCTTCATAATCCCGCAATCGATGTTTTTGCGGACGACATCACTCCATTCGTTACGCCAGGGGCCGTACCGTCTCTCCAAGCGCTCCTCGTAGGTCGATTCGAATTCATCGAAGTGTCGATCAAGGATTTGATAGAGCAAAGTCTTTTGCGGCTGACGGGGTCGGTAGAATGCTTGGTTTGTGTCTCGGGCTGGCTCCATCGGTAAAGTCCCGTGAAGCTGGACGGATAAGCTGTGCAACGGTTACTGGGTGACCCGATCGAATCTTATGATTTAGTGCCGAAAGAGCCAGAGCTGATACAGCCGGTCCATCCCCCTATAACTTTCGCGCCGACCCTATGCGGTTGAGTCGACTGTATTCGTGCGACATCTCTCCGGCTTATCCCCGGTGGCAATCCCCCTGGAAACAAAAATACCCAGGAGGCAGTGCAAGCTCCGGGGTGATGGTTGTGTTTGGGTTTTGTCGTTGTCGAGCGGTTTTTTATTTTTAATAGCGCAAATGGGGTACAGAAGTCAACTGTTGCAAAATAGATATATTTTAAAATGACATGCAAAGCTTGTAAGTGCGCGTTTAACACGGCCGCAGAGTGTGAATTCTGCGACTGCTGTCACACCACACAACGCGTTGAGTATGTCCGGGGCTCTAAATTAGGAGTCAAGATTTCGGATGACGAGATGGAAAATATCCGCACCGAACGACACGAGACCCTACCGAAATGAAACTATATCCTGCACCTGTCAATATCACGATCTTCTCGGGTGATCTGAACGGAAACGACGGATTCGGCTTCGTCCGGATTGCAGAGAATTCGCACCACGTCCTGAAGGCGACCGGCACGACCCTCGGTACCATTCTCGATGGATTCGTCATTTCGGGAGGCAACGCCGACTATGTTGGTGATCTGCTGTTGGGTGGCGGAGGGCTGTTCATCCTACAAGGAAGCGCGACCGTTCGCGGATGTCTGTTCACCGCCAACTCCGCGACCACCTTCATCGGCGCAGGGGGGCTGGGCAGTGGTTCCACTATTGTGTTGGCAAACTCGGTTCTATGGGGAAATCGCCGGGGCGCTTTGGGTGATGAGTCAGCCCAGATCGGGCTGGATGGGTCCGTCGGAATCATCAATTACAACCTCATCGAAAATCTGACCGGGAACTTGGGTGGTGCCGGAAATATCGATGGTGATCCGCTGTTCATCGATGATGATGGTCTTGACGATGTATTCGGTACCATCGATGGTAATCTCAGGCTCACAAGCGGTTCACAGTGTATCGATGCCGCGGACAACTCAAGCGTTCCCAGCGATGAATTCGATTCTGATGAGGATGGTGATACGAGCGAACCCATCCCGTTTGATCTGGATAGTGGGCCGCGTTTTGTTGATGATCCCGATACGCCCGATACGGGCCAGGGTCAAGCGCCGATCGTTGACATGGGGGCGTATGAAGTCGATGCCATGTCATTGAGTGATCCGGTTCCGGGTTTGGCTGGTGGATTGAATCTCTGGCGAACCGACGGCGCGACACCCGAGCATAGCGTGTATTTCGTGTATGGCTTGCGAACGGGATCCGTGAACGTGCCGGGCTGTCCTCCGGGCACTACGGTGTTAATACGCAATCCGACGATATTTGGTCGCGAGGTCGCGGATGAATTCGGAATTGCGGTCGTAAAGGCATTCGTACCCGCCGCGGCATCCGGTCGCTCGGTTCGGTTCCAGGCTGTCGATCAGGAAGCGTGTATGGTGAGCAATCTGGTTTTGTTCACGTTCCCCTGATCGAGTGATAGCGCGTTTATCCCAGGAACCGACGTCCTGACTGTCCGTTGCTCTCTCAATCGAACATCGGTGTGGAGGATAGGAATCTCAATTCCCTTGGTCGATCTCGTGGCGTGCCGAGCCCTCTCTTATTGCCCACACTGGGCGGTGAAACCGTCCGGAATGAGGTAAGATTCTAAGACTGAATCGCTTTAAATCGGAAAAGGAAGTACTTCCAACCGGTCGGAGCTCTCATTCTGGGTTAAAGTGGGGCCGAAGAGCCCCAAACCCTGAATCCAGAGCGTATTTTCTCCTCAGCGTCCTCCTCACCGCGATCCCGCTTTCTCCTTTCACCAAGAGCACGACTCGAGTAGACCCCGTACCCGAGAACCCTTCGTTTGTTCCCGTCCGGCACGTGCATCAAGATCTTGGCCACGAACTCGAGAAAATCGACCTCGATCCGGTCGGTACCAAGCATGGCGTTGAAGCCGGCTCTGTAGATGACCTTCTCGGCAAAGAGAAGCATGCGCTTCTGTTCGCAAGAGGGGCACAGCTCGCTCTTGCGGGAAAAAGCGAAGAGATTTTCTTTGAGACACTTAGGACATCGGAGGCCCGCGATTCGCATTCATAATGACTTTATACCCCTTGTCATCGTCCGGCTTGGGATCGTACTCCGGCTGGCCCTCGACCGCGCTCAGCTCGTGCGGCTCGAACCCCTTCACCTGGCGCGGATCGTAGCTCGGATTCTCATCGACCAGGTCGAACACATGGACGAGCTCACGCAGGGAATGACGCGGTACGACACCAACCTGCCCCTCGAGCCCCTCGGTGACGCGCTGCACGAAGCGCTCGATGAACTCCTCGGAAACCACTTCCTCGAACCGCGCCCGGTCGGCGACCGGATAGATCTCGCGCAGCTTGAGCGCCATCGCGCTGAGCCGCTGCGCTTTAAGGGGCTCCAGCAGGATCTGTGGCTAGCGCAAGCTGATATGGCCATCGGCAGTCTCGAGCAGCCTGATCCGATCGTGCATCGGCTGCAGACCGGCCACGCCGCGGGGCGGGCGTCGAAGAACTCGGGCGTACCCGTGAACACCCACATGAGCCCTTGTGGTCTTTGTCTTGGTCACAGATCTGACGGATCGCGTTGAGCGACTTGCCGCGCACATCCTTGCGCTGGCGCAGAAGCGTCTCTACCTCGTCGACCACGATCATCAGCCCCTCGTAGCCGGCGGCTTTGACGATCTCCAGGATGCGCTGCAGGTAGCGCATGGCATCGGCCCTTTTGATATTGCCCTTGATGCGGGCGCGCCACTTCGCCGCCGCCGCCACGTTGACACTGCCCGAGAGCCACGAGATGAACTCGCTGGCGGCGACGTAATAGCCCTCTTGTTTGCGCTATAAGATCTCGGTCAGCACCCGCGCCATGGATTCCGGCGCCTTACCGCCGGTCATCGAGGTGATCTCCACGCCAAGACGTTGCCGCACACGATCATCGAAATCGGTGGCCTCCTCGTCGGCCCCGCCGTAGAACAGCGCATCCTCAATGGGGTCAGCGCAGCGTAGTCGTCGATCTTGATCGAGAAGCGCCAGAACGCCCGATTCGATCCCAGCATCCCCACCGCTTCGTCCCCGGTGATCGAGCCGTGCTTGTAGAGGTGCAGAAAGATCTTGTGGATCCCTCCCTCGGGCAGTCGGTCTTTGCCTGGGTGCCGGTTCCGGTGTCTCGCCGGCAGCACCCCGCTCGCGGCAGCGTACGTCGAACCTGCCGTCCACTCTGTAGACCGTCAAATCCTCCGCCGGCGCGAACTTGCTGGTCACCTGCAGCACCGGGATGATCCGCTCCTGCGGACTGTTGCGGTCAGGCGTTTTTCCAGCGCAGCGGTGACAAGAGCAGTATCCTTCATCGATGACTCCGTTGTAACTACCCGTCAGAGTGTAAATCACGTAAGGATAGTCGTTTCAACGCTCTCCGCCAACGAAGCAAGCCTGGCACTGCCCCGGCCCTAATCCGCCGAGCCTATCAACGGCCTTTGAGACACAGCCGGCCGTTGCGCAACGTCAGATTGTGGCCGAACTTTTTCGACCAGACGGTATCGATGTGGTCCGGGATCTCGTCGAACGACCTCAGCGTAGGATCGTCCCCATCAACGGCAGGATGGGCCTCAAGTCTGATTGAACTCCGAACAGAACTTGGGAAAGATTTTCCGCTGGAATTAGACTTTCGAACAAATTGCTACGGCACCGTATCGGCACCGTATTAAAGGGGCTTCACTAAAACACACGCAATTGAACCCACCCCGGATGCACTTGTTTGATCCCCGCAACACTCCCTCGCTAAGAATCGATAGGAATTTGTTTGACGCCTCCTGATGCCCTTTGCCACGCGTCAAGTGTATGAGGCGGTTGGACAGATCGCCTCGAATCATCGTATCTTTTCTCCTTTTTAACGATTCTTTCTGTCGACCTCTAATCCGTCATTCGCGGGTTTCAACACAGCAAGCGCTTAACAATCTTATTTTCGTCCTGACTTGTATACTTACAAACTACACGTTCAAGAAATTTTAGTCAATCGACTTATTCTGTTTAAATCAAGCTACCAAGATTTTCATATTTTGCCTTCCTGTGCCTATCTAATAGTTGCTTTAAATTTCCTGTCTCCCCGCGCCGCTCGGCTGCTTCGTTTCAATTCCGAAGAGCTACGTCCTACGGGCCCATTCTCGTCGGAACGAAGATTCTTGCAGGCGCCGGACCTTCCGTTCTTCGTCTCTTTTTCCTCATGCCTCGCCGATTAATTGTTCCTATCAACTAATGTCTTCACTTCTACTAAAACGGTAACCAGACATCTTCATGATATTCCCGTTCTATAACTTGCTGCCTTGTTAGATACTCGAGCGTTTGACTGTCCAGTATACCATTCCTATCATGATCTCTAAATATAACAGTATCCGTTACCCAAACATACTTATTATCGCTTCTCAAAACTGCGTTACTCTTTGGGCCTGGTTGCCAACTTGCGTTTTTATACATTGCATATATATATCCCTCCGTCTCATGATTTCCAACTGTTATCCTTCTATAATTCTGTATTTGAGGCAACTCCGGAGGCCCGAACAAATAATCATACTCACCTGTATTTATATCCATTCTATATACGAAACGACTTTCCCACGTAATTAACAATAAAAACCTACCCTTAGGATCTGCAGCCAAATCACATATATGCGTAAGCTCCTTTCCTCTGTATAATTCCTTTTTACTTACCCTGGGCAATGACCAATCTTCAACTGGATCTTCCCCTTCTACAGTTATTTGATAAGGTAACGAGAATACGAACTTCCATCTTTCAACGACAGTTTCCCCGTCACTCGTTACACCCACAACGTACATATATTGATTCGTCGGTGCTAATGCTTCGAGTATTTCATATGTCGTATCAATATATTGAATTTTTGCATTCCATACACCTTCTGAATCTATTCGCCATTTCCAGAATATAGTAACCTTCTTCATAGAATACGAAAATACATATTCCCCTTTCCTCAATTCAGTATCATCACCAAATTGCCTCGTAGATAATAATATAGGCTTAGGAATAATATCGTACGGCACTACGTGTTTTTCACTGTGCAGATTCACAACTGAAAAGAACATCATCAAAAATACAGTTATAATACGTTTCATCTCTTTTTCCTTTCTTCAATTTACTAGAACTGAATACCTGTACATATTCCAAATATTCCGCAAATTGAACACGGCTTCCATTCTTCTACAGTAGGATAGTATATCCTTGTTACACTGTAAGACCTTGCCATCACCTGAAAAAGCAAGCACAATTTATTTGCTAGTTCTGTTGAGTTTGATACCCCACTGCCACCTCCCATAATATTTACTATTATTGAACACAACTTCTCTGCGTCGTTCATTTGAATTTCCGCGTGCCAATAAGGATACTCTGGTTCTAATGGACTTGGTTCAAATTGTTCATCTACATGCTTGTATTCGTGTTCTAATATCAGACTCAATAACCAAACCATGGCTCCGTTGTAACCTTCAGTCATCTTTTCTAACTTCAGAGCCCCGGACATGGTGCAGGAATTTCCGCGACGCGATTGATTCGAGCGAGTGGTCTTGTGCCGGAATCGCAAGGTTTCTCCCGGTACGGACCGTCTTTGGGCTTGAAGCCTGTCGCGGAAATTATCTCGCAGCCAAGGACGCGATTGATGCCTATGCTCCAATTAGAGGCGTTCTCGCTATATCGTGTCCGGGGCTCTGAACTTACCAAAATTGATCCCCACTATAACGACATCGTTTTCTTCATCCAGCCAATTCGAGTTCCCTATATGCTGATCCTCTTGTTGTACATTTGTTCCATAATAATCGATATCGGCGTAAACGATAGTTACCCCTGGAGGTATCTGTAAATCCTGATTCGCTTGATTGATTATGTCCTGTTGTCTACTTGATAATCCCTGAGATAAATTGTATATACCTCCTTTGTCTTGCGCCCAGACATAACTGCTACTAATCACCACTATAAGCACCAAACTCAATCTGTACATATCAATCCTCCTTTAACCTTATTTATATTATATATTATTGCTTTCTTGTATTTTATAAAGAATTTTGTTGTTTTTCTTCTCCCCGCCCCGCTCGGCTACTTCGTTCCAATTCCGACGAGCTACATCCTACGGGCCCATTCTCGCCGGAACGAAGGTCCTCGCAGGCGCTGGCCTTTTGGCGGTGCGGCTCCTCTTCCTCGTACCCCGCCGACTGCGTCTCCCTCTCATCACCGGCTTGTTCCTCCATCCCCCCCTGGATCCGGTATGCCCGAGCCCATATCTTGAGCGTCCGTTCTCCATCGTCCTTCGTCTGACGGATCCCAAAACAGCTCTTACTCTTCGTCTCGTTCTCTCTCTGCAGCGATCCCATGAGATAGGAATTTCAATCCCCGTCGTCGATCTCGCGGCGTGCCAAACCTTCTCCTCTCGCACAAACTGGGCGATGAAATCGGCCGGAATGAGGTAAGATTCTGAGACGGACACGCTTCCAATCGGAAAAGGAAGTACTTCCAACCGGTCGGAGCTCTCATTCTGGGTTAAAGTGGGGCCGAAGAGCCCCAAACCCTGAATCCAGAGCGTATTTTCTCCTCAGCGTCCTCCTCTACGCGCGTGGCGGTCCACCCCTCTTTCGTGCTGCCCTCGACGTACTACGTCGATGCCAGCAACACTTCCGGCCCCTGGTACGGGACCGAGGATTATCCATTCCAGTATATCCAGGACGCCATCGAAGTCTGCTACCGAGCTGAGCAGATACTCGTTGCCCCCGGATTGTACGTGGAGAATGTCGACTACCTCGGCAAGGACGTGTCGATTCTGAGTACTCGAGGACCGGACTTCACGACGATCGACGGAAATCAAACGAGTTCGGCGGTCGTGACCTTTCAATCCGATAACGGCCATGGATCCATGCTCGACGGTTTCACGGTGACGAACGGCGGTGGAGGCACCCCCGGCGGGATCTACTGCGAATATAACTCCTCACCCCTGATCCGTAACAACATCATTGTCGGAAACACCGCTTGGAACGGCGGCGGAATCCTCTGCGCGAACAGTTCCTCTCCGACCATCACGAAAAACATGATTCTGCGCAACACGGCCTTGACCGACGGCGGGGGTATCTACTGCGAAGACGCAGCTATCGTCACGAACAATGTGATCGCCGATAACGTCGCAACGAATCGTGGTGGCGGGGTCTTTTTCGAGGAAACGACAGCAACGGTAACGAACAATACGATCACCGGAAACTCATCTGGCCAGGGTGGCGGTGGGATCTATTGCTACTACAACACCTCCGTAGTGGCCACCAACACGATCTTCTGGAACAACGACGCACCGCAGGGCGCTGAAATCTACATCGACTCCACGTCGACCCTGACGATCAGCTACAGCGACATCGATGGCATGCAGGCCTCGATCTATATCAAACCCGGCGGAACCATCATTCCCGGTGACGGTTTGATCGACGCCGATCCACGGTTTGCCAATCCCAGCCTCGATGATTATCACCTAGGTTCCGATTCTCTGTGTTTCAACGCCGGCGACAACACCGCACCGGCACTTCCGCGTGCGGACTTCGAGGGTGGTCCTCGAATCTATCCAATAGGTCATAAGGTCGACATGGGAGCCGACGAAATCCACTGGTTGATGGAGCAGCCGCCTGCGTCGGCCGGCGGGATCGTTCCGGCCGGGCCGGCGCCCGGACGGCAGCGGACGCCTTAATCAGTTCACATCGCCCTCGATAGGGTCGAATAATACACCTTTACGGCTTTGCGATCCGTTGCTTCTCGGAAGCATCGGATCGCAAAGCCCAAAGCGTCGACAGGGAATGGACGAGTCAAGCGTGGCCATTCCCTGTCGTGGATCATAATTTTGTCACCACTCCACCCACTCAGGACCTCGGTGGAGAAAACATTCCTAACTGCAGCAGCATGCCGAGTGAATTCATCTGTTCCCACTCACGGCCGATCTTCCCCTCTTCGGCCCTCTACATATTGATCCCGCTCACTTGATCTGTTTGCCCGTTGGTGGGATGCCCTGGAAAGGCCCTTGGTGAGTCACGCGGCCCTTCCACATGACGGCGACGGCATCTCCATCGGCAAGAATGGTCTGAATCTGGACACACCAATCGGGAAAGGCCTCGTGCACTGACTGTACGAACTAGCGAAAAGACTTTGTTGCTGAGGATCGGCCGGTTCAACCGGCTGCGGTGTGTCGGGGAACGAGGTCTCGGCTTCTAAATGCTCGATTTCGACCGCCGTGGCCTTCACCGCAAACACGGTTTCTCGAAGACCAGCCAGTTCGCACAGGTGCGTTTTTACATCCCGCCACGTAAAGCGCGCGAGCTCTTGCGGATCGCTCGTGCGCGCTGGAAAACCTGCTGCAGATCGACGGCGCCTTCGCCGAGGGAGAGATTTTCTGGAGCGCCGTGCGCGAGATCAGCCGCGTTGCCACCACGTAGACCGAGAAGGAGTGGCTCGCCGTGTTTTCGAGGAGGATTATCATCGCTGCACCGAATGCGAGCACGCCTGGACACTACGACGGTCCTGAAGGAATCCCTGCGGCCAGGGTCGCTGCACGCGAGCCGCTGGCCTATAGCGCTGGCGCAGGTTCTCCATTTGCCCTCGAGTAAACCGGTAACGAGAGCTCGTACAGGAACGCGAACGAGGGGTGACGGTGTCGGCGCCGACACTGGTGCAGGCGCCAATCACAGCGAGGTGACATCTGGCACAACGCGAACGGAGCTGAGTAAAGCGTCCGGAGACGGTGTTGCCGCAGAGCGAGGTGACCCCCGTGAGGCACTTTCACCCGCTAATCCGCCCCACGTGGATCACCGAGCGAGATATCACGGAGTAAACGGGGCGCCGCAGAAAGTGTCAAGAGAACAGCGCGACAAACCCAATACACCGGCCGTTCGGCAACAAGTGCTGAGCCGCGAAGGCGCGCGAATCCGCATTCATAAATATCGTAATCGATGTAGTTAAAGAACGGCATCACTCCATACGTTTCGCCAAAATCCGTATAGTCTCTCCAAGCGTTCCTCGTAGGTCGATTTGAACTCAATAAAGTGCCGATCGAGGACTTGATAAAGCAAAGTCTTTTTCGGTTGGCGGGGGCGGTAGATTGCTTGGTTTGTCTATCGAGCCATACACTGAAACGATACACAACGTGGTGTAAGAAGAATCGATATCTGAGATTGAAATATATCATGTTCAAGCTGAATGCCAAGCTTCGTGGCTACTACAATTACTACGAAGTCATCGGCAACTATGACAGCCTCGCCGAATTCTTCTATCACGCCAAGCGAAATCTGTTCAAGTGGCTCAACAGGCGAAGTCAGAAGAAGAGCTATAACTGGGAAGCCTTTGCGCAGATGCTCAAGACCTACAAGCTGGCCAAACCCCAAAACGTAGAACGCCGCAAACCATGGAAGGCATATGCGCGGTCCTGAGCCGGCTGCGGAAGCGAGTGCTACTGAAGAGCTCGGTGCGGGAAAACCGCACGCCGAGATCTGTGCGGGGGCCGCCGGGTAACCGGCGGTCCTACCGCGATCAGGGAGGGCGTCATCGAATAGAATGGCATCTGCACCAAAAATGTCGCTCTTTCCCTATCATCAATTATCCAGACGAGCAGGAACAGCAAGTTCTACCTTATACTCTTTTAATCCTGCCTTAGTGCATGCTTCCATGACCTTTTGAATGTATTTGAATTCCGTGTTATGAACGGCGCGGATTATGGCGGACCATTCCGGATTCTCACGATGCAGGCTGTTGATTTTTCCGTAGAGATCTTTCCAATCCGTTACCTCCTTTCCATTGACACGAAGGATCAATTGTGTGGGATTGTCTTCGTTCCTCTGCACCTCGATGAGGATGCCGTCGTATGCGACAGCCTTGTCAGTTTTACCGTAGTTGAAGAGCTGGAACTCCCAGATCGACGGGCCTTCATTGGCTTCGAGGATATTCAGGCGGACATGCCTGGCACAAACGGGCTCGAATTGCAGAAAGGCAGCCGTGCCTAGCTTGTTCCCGGCGCGGCAGGTCATCCATTTGCCATCTGTTTTGTACTCGATCTGGAATTTTTCAACACGCCCATCGTAGGCTTCCGAAATACGCGCAGAATTGAATGTACATGGGGCACCAAGATCGTTCTCGAGCCATGCCTGGCGGGTTCCGGAGTCGGTGGCCCACCGTGTGGCGGGGTCGCCGTCGAAAGCTTTGGCGGGACCGTATTCATCCATTTTTCGGAAGAAATTGGATGCGCTGGCCTTCTTTTGAAAAGCAAGGGAGGTGGATCCGAGTGAGACCGGTGCGATCCTTTCTGTCGGCCCAACAATTTCGAGCACCACGATCGTGTCGATGTTGCAGCGCGCTTCAGCTGCCACGGAAAGTGTGATATTTTCCTCGCTCTGGTTCCACTCCACATGACCGCCGCCGAGAACAGAAACTGTATTGATGGATGCATCGATGGGGGGCAGATGAAGAGTCTCTCCCGGCCAGTTCAGGACGTGAACGTAGATCTTGTTGTCTTTATAGGTCGATGCAATCCAGGGATCCGGTTTGAAGGGGCCTCCCCGTGTCCCGTAAATCGCTTGCCCATATTTCTTCAGCCACTGGCCGATCTCTTTCAGGCGTGTAACCTGTCGCGGCTCGATACGACCGTCCGGCATGGGACCGACATTCAAGAGCAGGTTTCCATCGCCACCTACGGTTTGTACCAGGATTCGGATGCACTCCCTCAGCGATTTCATCGTATCATCGGGCTTCCAAGCCCACTGACGGCAGAGGGTCATGCACGTTTCCCAGGGTCGGTCGACTTGGAAGGGGCCGATCCGCTGCTCCGGAGTGTCATAATCACCGGGTAAACCGCAGCGGTTGTTGATGATTACCTGTGGTTGAAGGTTCTTGATTTTGTAGAAGAGAAGTTTCGAGTCCCAGTCGCTCGACGTTCCCCCGAGGCCATCGAACCAGAGCAGGTCGACTTTGCCGTAGTTTGTAAGGAGTTCCTCCACCTGCTCATGCATGTATTTAACGTATCGGTCGTGATGCTCTGTGCCGTAGTCGGGATGGTGCCAGTCGGGTGGGGAATAGTAGTAGCCGATGGCCAGGCCGGCATCGCGGCAGGCTGCGGTGAGCTCTGCCACGATGTCCCGGCCGAAGGGTGATGCGAGGCTGGTGATCTTGTAATCGGTCAGCCGCGAATCGAAGCTGACAAAGCCATCATGGTGCTTGGTTGTGTAGACCACATAGCGCATGCCGGTGTCTTTCGCAATCTGCGCCCAACCTTCGGCATCGAACGCGACCGGATTGAAGTCCTTATAGAGATTGTCGTAAATCTCGATCGGAATCCCGCTACGAGCCGCACCTGAGCGATGTCCACGCCGCGGTCCCTTGCGCGACCACCCGATCTCGGTCCCCTTCAAAGAAACTGGTCCCCAGTGGATGAACAGACCGAAACGGGCCTCACGCCACCAGGCTAAACGGGCCTTGCGGTGGACTTCGAACTCTGGTACATCTTGCATGTAGTCCGGGGCGGTCGCGCTGCCGGCAACCATTTCGATCTGCAGGGAGGTCATCAACTGTGATGCGATTGCCGTCAATTCATCTTTCGACACCAATTTTCCGGAGCATAGTATTTCCAGAGCAACAGGTCCCTGGCATACGATCAGGCTAGTCTGCCCCCGAACCTCGCGGATGACAAAATCCTCCGTTTGATAGAATATTCCTTGCCATAGATCCTTTCTGATGAATTCGTAGATCTGTTGTATGCTGACACCGTCTTTTCTTTCGTCTTCTTCATCTTGGATCAGGTGAAGACGTTCCATTGCGGTAACGTAGCGGAGCGCTTCGGCAGGCGCTGCGAACTCGAGAAGGCGCAGGGCGATAAAGGTCGGAAGCAACGGTGTAAAATCGGAGCCGACGTCCTTCGATGTCAAAACCACGACGCTGTTCTGTTTCAGGTTCGCAGGCCCATGCCGGGGAGTATGAGGGGGAAGAAGGGAAAGTACTGCATCTATATCGTTGCGGCTCGACGACGATTTTATGACTAACCAATCGTTCACATCGTAGCGGGATACCACGAGGCCGAGCGCCCGATCAAAATCATAAATGAGTTCCTCACAGGATTCGGGATAGAGAAACCAGGCCGGATGATAGATGAACCTGGGGTCCGGTGGTGGAATCGAAAAAGCTCGGTCTACGGCATCGGGACCACCCTCTTCAAACAAAGCCTGAATAAACTTCTCACCTTCGTGGTAGACTACGGTCGTCTGTACACCCAGCAGTCGTCCAAAATGCTGCCAGTAGATCTGCTCTCCCTCGAAAACCTGCGATGGCCCTCTGACGGCAGAACCAGTCAGAATCTCGACACCAGAACTCCAACCGGCTGCAGAACAAACCTTGCGTGCAACGAACTGGGCGTGTCCTTCGATGACGGCTCTGAAAGCCGCATTGGCGCCGGTGTCCTTCAACGACCGCAGTTTACTCCGGATATCATACTTCTGGTGGTCGGCGGCGTGGACACATTCTCGGGCCAGCAGAGCTCTCAGCACTTCGGGTGAGTAATGGTTTTGCGTTTCGAATTTCTGGGAACAAACGAGAATCGTCTCTCTGGCGGGATCGTAGAGACAGCCATAAATTTTGGAGGTTTTGCTCACGATACTTTCAATATGTTCCTCGAGGAATTCCAGATCGGTGTCCAGCATTCCCCTTCGATCCTCGATACTCTCGCGGAGTGCTGACGCCAAATCCTCCCTGGTAGCCAATCGCGCTGATATAGAACGTTCGAGATCGATCCCGGTCTCCTTCTCGATCCACGGAAGTACCTCCTTGATCGCCGCCGACAATGATTCTTCGTTGATCTCAAAGGCTGTCTGAGCGCTACCCGCTGGAGCCAAGAGACAGAGGATCAAGAAAAATAGGCCGAATCCGCTCTGATTAGGAATTCTGAAACGTGCCATCACTGTGACTACCTCCCGTATGACGAGCTTTCTAACATCATTCAGGACAACAACCGGAATTCCTTTGTATCACGTCATGTCGTTGAAATACAGGGGTACACATTCGACGGCAGGCGAGCAAAGCTTTGTTGAAGAACTCGGACCTTGCGATCCCATCGCTGTTTTTTGTGCACCATTTCGATGAAACACGGGGTCTTCAATACGGAAGATGACCCCGCGTGCTGACCGTTGCTGCGGAACTGGTATTTGATAAACTGCATCCGGGGATCGGCTGCAAGCCAGGCGAGGCTCACGATGAAACCCGAAGAACTGCTCGAACATCGGGGTTTTGGAGGATAGGAATCTCAATCCCCGTTGTCGATTTCGCAGCGTGCCAAACGTCTCGCACAATCTGGGCGGTGAAACCGGCCGAAATGAGGTAAGATTCTGAGACTGAATCGCTTTAAATTGGAAAAGGAAGCACTCCCAACCGGTTAGCGCTCTCATTCTAGGCGAAAGTGCCCGCAACCCCGAACACGGAACGTATTTCTTCCTCAACAGTCGTAACGATCTCGTCGTTGACCTGGCGCTGCTCTTCGGATCTGGCTATCAGGCGGCGGGATGTCCTTCCGGCGGCGCGCGGTCGTTTTTCGCGAGGTGACTGAGTATTTTGTCGATCACAACAGGCTCCGTAATCACGGAGACCACTCTCATTTCTGATCCGCATCGGGAGCACGTTAAAGTCGAAACCTCAAAAACTCTCTGAATGAGACGCGCCCAGGACTGTCTTCTTCGCTTGGCAAATTCGTCTGCTGCGAGGTACTTGCGGACGATATCACTCCACACAACGCACCAGGGACCGTACCTTCGCTCGAAGGACTCCTCGTACGTCGATTCGGATGATCATCCGGCGATTCTGATCGATCGGGCCGAGGAGAATTTTAGATCCGGTCCGGTCGCAAGCCTAGGTTAGAGAGCCTCGAGGCGCAGGGTGGCGAGATAGATCGCGGTCTTGCCCTCGTGGCTCGAATAGTACGACACCAGGATCTTCCCATCCTCCAGAACGAATCCCGGGTAGCTCGTGTCGCCGCCGCTGGGGAGGGCGAAGAGGAGCTCTTCGGCGCCGCCGGTATCGATCCAGAAGAGCGACGTGTTCCACTGGCGGTTCTGGTGACCGCCGCGCGTTCCCATGAGCAGGTGGCCGCCGGGTAGATGGATGAAGTTGGGGCCGCCGAGGCGCACGGCGAGCTTGGCCCACGACCAGTCCCGATAGGGCGGGCTGCTCGTTCCTATGAAGCCGCACCTGTCGCCTCCCTCGCGCCGTATGAGCGCCACCAGCTCACCGCCGGGTAAAAAACGGAGCGTGGTCTCGTTCGGCTTGCCGTCGATCTCGAAGGAGGTAACGTGGTCGTAGTGGATCCCGTCGCGCGTGGAGACCAGGTGGGTTTGCCAGCCGGCGGACAGGGCCTGGTAGACCACACCCCACCCCTTACCTTCGTGCCAGGTGACGCGCCATAACCAGTCGTGATCGGTCCTGATGCTTTCGGGGATCACGATCGGCTGCGGCGCGGAGAACGCCGCGCCTTTCCGATCGGAGAAGGAGACGCGCGGCTCACGCCGCAGGTACTCGCTGCCCCTGTAGAACGATCCGGCCATGATCACCATGATCCGTCCGTCGGGAGTGCGCGACAGTTTGGGATCTCTCAGATCGATGGCGGCTTCGTCCAGCAGAGCGCTCGATCTCCAATTCGCGCCGTCGTCGGTGGCGATGATGCGCACCGTACCATTGATCCCCGGAATATGCCCGGAGCCTTCACGGAAGGCGCAGTACAGCCGGTCATCGAAGCGGATCAGGTCGGTGAAGGCGTTGTGGCCCGCACGATCCCAGATACGCTCCACCGAAATGACCGCATCCTGGAGCGTCACCTCGCGCGCGAGCGCGGATGGCGCCAGGCAGAGCAGCACGAGCCAGAGAAGAACCCTCAGTGCGCCGGAAAGTAAAAACCGCCTGAACATGATGCCGTGATTGACACAGTTGACGAGCACGTTACCTTCCTGGAAAGTGACATACGGTCAGTCTGGCCTGACCGTCGATATTCGGCGAAGATATCTGAATGTAACCGCAGGTCTGCATTGCGATCAAGATGGAAAGGTCGGTGGAGTTCCGCTCGTTTTCCTGGTACCTCACCGATTTCGCCGCTGACGTTGATCGTAACGCAGGTCGATTCCCTGATTGTTCTCGAGGATTCTGGCGATGTGCGCGTCGGTGGAACGTTGTGACAGCGGGTTTCCGCTGAGGTTCAAAGTCGACAGGGTCGACAGCCTCGCCAGGGGGGAGATATCCCGGATTCGGTTGCCATCCAATCCCAGGGTGCGGAGGTTCTTCAGCTTGACCATTCCGGAAAGATCCCTCACCTGATTTCGCTGCAGCAGCAGGATTTCCAGCTTTTCGATCGCCAAAACGGGGGATATATCGCGAATTTTGTTGTAGTCCAGGTTGAGGCTCTTGAGGTTTACGAGCTTCGCGAGGGGGGCAAGCTTGGCCAACCGGTTACCCCGCAGGTTCAACGACTGAAGATGGATCAGCCGTGTCAGGGGAGAAAGATCGGAGATGGCATTGTCGCGCAGTACGAGCGTTTCCAGGTTTGTCATGCGCGCCAGCGGCGACAAATCCTCGATCGAGTTGTCGGTCAGCTCCAGTGAGGTCAGGTTCGTCAGCTTCGAGAGAGCGGCGATGCTGCTGATCCGGTTCTTTCTCAGGCACAAGGTGGTCAGGTCAGTCAACTTTCTCAGCGCCCAGAGATCTTGAACCTGGTTGTCCCGCAGGTTGAGGTGCTTCAGCCGCGTCATTGCCGAGAGGGGTGCGATGTTCCCGATGCGGTTGTCCCGCAGACACAGCCACTCGAGCTGCGTTGATCCTGCCAGCGGGGATATGTCCACGATGCGGTTGTGTTCCCCGTTCATCTCGACCAGTCCGGTGAGGCCGCTCACTGCGGAGATGTCGGAGATCAGGTTGGCACGGATGTCCAGATAGGTGAGTTTCTTCAGGCAAGCGACGGGTGAGATGTCCTCCAACTTGTTCTCGCTGATATCGATCCACCTGAGCTCGGTCAGGGAGGAGAGCGGGGAGAGGTCCAGAGCGCGGTTCTTGCCCAGGCTCAGTTTCTCGAGGAGGTGCAGCCCCGACAGCGGAGCGATGTCATAGATGTCGTTGTTCCACAGGGTGATGTCCTTCAGCCTGACCAGCGTGGAAAGGGGGGAGATGTCACGGATCCGGTTGTCCCGCAGGCTCAGCCTTTCCAGGCGGGTGAGGCCGGAGATGGGGGAGATGTCGATCAGTTTGTTGTAGCCTACGTCCAGCGTCACCAGGTCCGTGAGCCCGGCCAGGGGCGAGAGGTCCGTGATACCGTGGTTTCGGTAGAAGGTCAGTTGCACCAGTCCGGTCAATCCCGCCACCGGCGCGATGTCGGCCACCTGGTTCCTCTGAACATACAGCTCTTTGAGATTGTGCATCGCCGCAACTGCAGAGATATCGGTGATCTCGTTTTCGGTCAGAAAGAGCTTTTCGAGATCGGACAGGCGCGAGAGCTTGGAGATGTCTGATATGCGGTTGCGGCCCAGGTTCAGCTCTTTGAGCAGGGTCAGCCGGCCGATACTGGTCAGGTCGCTGATCTTGTTGCCGAAGAGGTTCAGCTCCTCGAGGTAGATCGCATGCTGCAGGCCGGTCAGGTCCTCGATGCCGCGGTTGCGGACTCGCAGCGAGGTGAGGGAGTGCAGGCGGTCGGTGGTGATGGCTGTTTTTTCGTCGATGCCCAGAGCACGGCGCACGCCGGCTTCTAGTTTGGGATCCTTGAAACGTATCTCCGCCTGAGAAAACGCCTGGTTACAGGTGCAAAAGGCGAAGAGTGCGATCAGCAGACCTCTTTTCATCATCTGTTGACTCCCGGCTTTTTGGTGTCCTTTTGAATGCTGGAGAACGTGGCGTAGGGCGCCTGCCTGTCTAGAGATACTATGCTCCCTTTGACGCGGAAGTCACCGATTGGTTCCCTCTCGGTGGTGCCTTTTGCCGGATCTGACTTGGAGGAAAGCGAAGAGAACCGATCGTGGATGTTGAGACCCGTCGCCGGCATCCGCACGTTGCCGCAGATTTCTCTGGCGATCAATAACGCGAGGATGCTGCGCGTCGCTATCGAGGCGGGAGGGGTATTGGGCGTTTGGCTACAATCATAGAAAGGATCGAGAAGGAGTTGGGCCTGGAACCTCTCGATTTCGTTGTGGCTGTCGGCGAGCAGACCGGACGATCATAAACGTCGACGAGACCATGGGCGAAGGTTTCGTGTACGAAAACGAGCGAGGGTACATCGACTCGAAACGCGGCAGCCTATGACAGCGCCGGTCAGGTCGACGCAGCTCCTCGCTTCGAGCCGCTGGTGGAGTTGAGAGTCGGTCGTGACCAGGGAAATCAACATCCACTAGTTCCGGCATATGATCTCACTCAGCGTGTAGCTCTGCTGGAAATCCTTCAGCTCGGTTCCGCTCTGGACGTTGTCTTGGTACTGCAGGTATGCCGCCCGCGCGAACTGGGAGGCTTCGGATTCCGATATGTACAAGATGCCGTCGTCGATATCGACATTGACCAGTGCAAAATACCGGGGAAAGAAGTCCTGATCCTCGATGCTGATGAAGGCTTCTTGATTCCCCGTTTTACCCAGCATGAAGAGCCCTAGCTGAACAGCATCATAGGCCTTCCGGTTCTGAAAGGTGACCTGAAGATCGAGCCCTTCTTTCAACGTGTAGGATTGAGAGTTGACCTTGTCCAACCCTTTATTCTCGTGGACATCTTTATTCATCAGACTGGCGCAGCCGGTCGCGGTCAGAAAGACCAGACAGCACAGAACGGTATTAAATCTCATATCTGCCACCTTGTTTAACGCGGTTTGATAGACTCTCCATTACGATTTTTCGTCGCGTTCTCCAGAATTCTTTAGGCGGAAATCACCGGAAAGGAGAGGGTCGAATCGACGCCCACCGGGGACGATGGCTCCACTCCAACGCGGCCGTATACTGCCGTACACTCCAGCCGGCGCGAGCACAACCCGCTTGTCGAGTTGACAGCCCGGCCGATCGGCCTGTGCGATCTGAATAAATGTCCTTTTATTGCCGAACATTTGTTCAGTGAGCTGGGAAAAGGTTTCGGAACGGGATAGAACCCCACGGCTCGTGGAGGTGGCACGGCTCCATTACGAGCATCGATTCAGCCGTCAGCAGATCGCTGTGAAGCTGAATAGCTCGCGACCAGGAGTGTCGCGATCATTGCAACAGGCCCGCGACGAAGGCATCCTACGCGTCGAGATCCGGGATCCCCCGGCTTGCGACATCCGCCTCGCGAAAGAGCTGCGCGAGCGCTGCAGATCAAAACAGGTCATCGTTGTTCCAGGCGACGGTCGCAACGGCTCCGCAACGCTCGAGCGTCTCGGAGCCGCGGCGGCAACGAGACGGATTGGATCCGTTACATCCCCTCGAGAAACTCGACGAACTTGCCCTGCAGCTCGTCGAGATCGACCCCCTCGAAGGCGGCGTCCACGCACCGTTTCGGGCCGATCCCGCTTAGCGAACCCTCGAGCAGCTTGTCGTAGATCGTGCGCAGCGCCCCATCGCCGTTCCTGAGGAAGTAGACGAGAGCCCAGGCCTGCGGATAGAGGATCTCGAGATCTTTGTAGAAAATGTTGCCCTGGATGCGCACGAACTCATCCAGCGGGATGAGACGTTCGGCATTCTGTTGCAGCAACCGTACGTAGCTCTCGAAGACCGCACCGACCGAGAGCGTTCTGCCGAAACGATTTTTGACGAGGTAGGAATAGTACTCGGCAAGACCTTCCTCGAACCAGGTGGGGGCGTTCGCACCCAGGCCGTCGAGATACTGGTGAAAGCCCTCGTGGCGGGCGATATTCGCCGCGTCCCCTTTGTTGCGCGGATCGTTCAACACGAGCAACTGCTTCACGAGCTTGCTGTAGAGACCTACGGTGTTGTGCGGTTCGGTGGTGAAGAGGTGCTCCGCATAGGCGTCGTACCTGGCTTCGCTGGAAAAGATGAAAACCTTGCATTTACCGCCGCCGGTCCACTCGGTCGCGAGCTTGCCGAGATCGGCGGAGACGAGCTCGTGGAGCTCCTCCAGGACCCTGGCTATCTCAGCGCAGACCTTGCTGTTTACGTCGGAGGCCACGAGATAATGTTCGGAGTCGACCTGGTGGGCGCGCAGCCAGTTCGGCCCGCGATCGGCCTTGACGAGAATTGAATCCACCTCGTCGAGCTTCGGGTGGCGGAGTTCGGCGCGCCTTGCCAGGAGGACCACCTCGCGGGCCCTATCACGATCTCCCCTGAGAAGTGAGGTTCTGCAGAGCCCCACGTATATGTCGACGTTTTTAGGAGCTTTTTCCAGGAGCGACTCGAACTTCTCGGCGGCCTGCTCGAGTGAACCCACCTGGCGGAGCAATGCGGCGCGCACAAATCCCGCCGAAAGGAAATCGGGATTGCGATCGCAAACCTGCTCGCACAGGTCGAGGGCCTCGTGCAACCCGCCATTCATCGAGTAGGCTGCGACCAGCAGGAATCGTTGCATGTCCGCGGGCAGCGCGTCATTCGGGAGCTCGAGCAGGTAATCGAGAAGCTCGCCGGCGGACTCGTTCTCGATCAGCTTGGCGGCTGCATCGAAGTATCGCTCCTGTTCGCTCGTGATGGGCCATGGCATGTGCTCGATGTCGAGCCCTGTATCCGGCTTCTCTTTCCGGCCGTCGAGAAGCCACGCGGGCAGGTGCGCGTTCACGTCGTAGCTTTTGAGGAACTCCTGCTCCGCATCGTGCACGTTTTTGTCGAACAGGCCCTGCATCCACGTCGGGTCAACCTTTCCATCGATCGTGATCCGGGTGAAAGCCGGCATATGAGCGATGCCGAGCCGTCCCCATCGGTCTTTGGCTTTCTTGGCTTTGACGACGGTGCGTCCCTTGTAGGAAAGCGTGATCTGCGAGGTCGAGACAGCCAGCTTGATGCGGTATTTCTGCTCCCTTTCGATAACCGACTTCTTGGAGGCGAGGGAGGTGGCAGTATCGCCGGCGACCTTTTCGATGCTGGCATTGGTCCAGGTCTCGAACATTTCGGATTTCTGATGGTGCCCGGGGCAAATGCGGTAGAACCGGTCCTCCTCGAGGCAGGCGAACAAGGTCAGCGTGAGGAATCGCGAAACACCCAGCGACTGCACGGTGTACTCGTCTCCCGTGATCTCCACGTTGAAGGGCCCCACGAACGGTGCGGGATGCAGCAGCACATCCACACCGCCCTCCTCGAAGTCGGCGAGCTGATCGGGTGTGTAGATCAGCTTGATCTTACCCGTGCGCGCCTGGTAGCTCTTGAGATCTCCCGAGAGGAGCTTCTTGGGGTCGGGTAGGGGGACGGCGAGTCTGAGATCGCACCGCGTGAGGTCCTCGGCGATCTCGGTGCGGCGGAATCGGACATAGTCGCGCCCTTCGTGCTCTTCGAGGAGCGTCAGAATCCGCTTGTGTGCGTCTTTCCATTTCCGCTCCGCCATCAGCTTGCCGATCTTGGTGTAGGCGCGCAGAAACCGCTTTTCATCCTCTGTCGCTTCGTAGGCATCTGCCGGGAGCACGACCGGGGCCGCGCCGAGCGTATCATAGGCGGCCGAGAGCCCCATAATCAGCACGAATCCCGCAAGGAGCACGTGGGGCGAAAGCGGGGCAAAACGCAAAGATCGAATCGATGTCATCAGATCTCACACCCTCTCGTCGTATCCGTTGCGCAAAACGACACTGCCGCAGCACCGCAGGCCGAATTTATAATTGATAGCGTCGGGGCGCACGGCGCTATCCTTCCAGGAGAACCTTTTCATCTCCCTCGAAAATGATACGACGGCATCTCCGTTCTTACAGCTTCTTCGGTGATGTTTTCTAGAAAACGAGCCGCCACTCCTGGTGGCCGGGTGATCCCACTCACTCGACCGGGAGCGGCGGCTCTCGTTTTCCCTGAATCCCTGGACCTGGGCTTTCAAATCGCCGAACCCCTCGGGGAAATTTCGGGTCTTGTGCTTGGTCAGCCGCAGAGTGTGCTCAGATTCGCTTGCAGATCACATTGACGAGATCGCAGAGCGTGACGTTGAAAATCCCGTCTGGAGAATTGTCCATCACGAAGAAAAGCGTGTAGACGCCCGCCGGCACCGTCTGGTTGAGCACGACCGTCGACGGGATGTCGTTGAGGGCTCCTTGAAAATACGGGGTGCGGATCGCGCTCCAGTTCCCGGAGGGATCGCACCATTGGTTGCCATAAATTGTCAATGCCCCCAGCCACAGCTCCACCGATTTTCCTGCGTAGTCACCCGAGTCGAGCTCCACGGTCACGCTGAGATTGTCGCTTGCGGTGATTCGAACTTTTCCATCCTCGCCGTTGGCCTTGATGTCGAGCTCGGGAGGTTGATATCCGCTGTCGGAATGGACCTCGAAGTCGTCGACGTACCAGCCGGCGTTTTCGTGATGTCCCCAACTGTCGGAGTATTCAACGAGAAAGAAAGAGATCCGTACCCTTTTTCCACCATATTGAATTGAGTCGAGGGGGACGTTCCTGGGAGTCCAGGTGCCGGAGTCACGCCTGTAGGTTTCCAATGTATCCCAGGCCGACCATGTACCATTGTTCCAGACGCTGATCTCGAGCCTTCCTTCATCGTCGTCGTAGTGTTCCCGGCTGTAGGCAAACCAGTGCCAGAACCTCAGGATCACCTCCTCGTTGGGCCCGACGCTTCTGAGGGAGATATCAGGGCTCTCCAACCGGCTGTCCGTGTCCTTGGGGTAGTATCCGTCCAGAATGGTAGAAGCACAATTGATGGGGCTGTATGCCGTGATGGGTGCGCTGGTGGGTTCACCGACTTGCCAGACTCCGTTGTGCGGCGACCACCCTCCCCACGGGTCATTCGGATCCTCCCAGTCCCAGGAATAGACGATCTCCGCCCGCGCCAGGTCCGCTGACAAGAAGAAACCGGCCAGTACGAACGCGGCCACGACGAACAAGATTTTTGGCTGTCCCTTGGAAAACATAAGCCTCCTCCGTTTTTTATTTCTGAATATCCGTACGGGAACGCCAAACGTTTGGCGTGCACTCCAGATCATTCACGATTTCTATACCGGCGGGCCGTTCAGTTCTCGCGGGATCAACCTGAAATCGTGTTGAAAAGTGCATCCGTTTTCTTGCCACGACGGTATGAGAGAGGTGTTGTGCTCCAGCGGGGCGTTTGAATACAATACGCCCCGGAGAATTCTCGCCAAGGGTTACAGCTTGATCTCCTGCGCAGAACCACCGGCATTTTTCGGCGTGAGTTTGGGTGCTTCAGGGGGTGTGACAAGTGACGAATCCGCTATCGAGAGAACAGGTCTCCAGGCTGGCTGAATGTGCCCGTCAAGGGGACCGTGAAGCCTTTGAAGATCTCGTCAAGCGGTATCACGGGCCGTTCAAGGGGTACATTCTGACCAGGACGTCCGGCGACGAGAGTTTGGCCGAGGACGCACTCCAGCAAGTCTGGCTCGACATTTGGCGTGAGCTACGAAAAACAGCCGAAGAAGGCGGCTTCGATGCGGACAAAGCGTCGTTCTACACGTACGTCATCAACCGCTTCGTCAAGTTCAAGGTCCGCCAGATCCGCGAGGAGTCCACCAAGATGAGTAGAGAGGGTTCTCCTGTTCAACGGGAGGACCCAAAGATGCAGATCGATCCTCTTGGTGGCCGTGAAGCGAGCCCACCCGAGCAGCGACTGAGCATGACGGAGGACCTCGAGGAGCAGCTCAGAGTCTACTGTGAGCTCTTCCGCATCCTCTTTCTCTGCGGTGGGTATCCGCACCAGCAGATGGCATTCGGCTTCTCCAAGCATCTCTATGGCAAAACCAACGACAGCACTCTCGAAGGCAAACCGGAGAGGGTCGCCCGCGAAAACGGCGGTCTGCCCCTCGAGACCCTGCTGCGCGAGTACTGGGAGCTCTACCGGGCCCAATCGAGCATCGATGACGAGCAGATTCTTCGGGATCTGCGTCGCTCGCTCGAGCCGGTGAGGGACCGGATGGCCGTGAAGGTGAGAGAGCTGACCGCTCGAGACAAGGCCTCCCAGAAGCAGCTCGAGGATCTGCTGGAGAAGACAGTGGCCGCCACCTGTCTCCACGATTACTACGCGACCCGCCGTGGTGGATTTTCCACGGCCATTCCGGGCTGGTGTTTCAGGGTGGAAGAGCGCGTGCGGACGGTGTTGAACACCGGCTCGAAGGCATGTGGCCGATGCAAGCTGCGTGACCTTCGCCCGTGCTCGAAAAACCGATCGGGAAAATAGAAAATACCCTGCAAGAACTGCCGGCACGCGCTGTATCTGTTTAACCGATCGTTGGGAAAGAAAACATGGAGCATCCGCCAGTTGACGTCATACTGCGCAGCTTGTCAGACGAGGCCGACGAGGAGGATCGGATCGTCGTCGATTCCCACGTGGTGGACTGTCTCGAGTGCCGCAAGAAAGTCAAGCGGCTGCTGCACATCCGGGAGAACTTCGATTCACTGTGGGAGGGTATGAACGCCGTCGATCACGGCCGGTTGTTCCGGAAATGGCGGCTCGCCGTTGCCCTGGAGGAGGCGGCCAAGCGCGAACCCTCGCTGGCCGCCAAGGCGCAGCATTGGCTCCGAGCCGTAACCAAGGGTGTGGATACGGTCATCAAGGTCCTCGTGGATCGAGAACGGAGAATCGTCGCGGCCGCCGCCGAGGCCCTGCCGCAGGAGCAGGAGTTCGTGAGACATTCTGCCGTTGCCGGGGTGGGGACTTCTGAGGAGCAGGCGCGTATCCAGGACCATCTGCGGAGAGGGAGCGATCTGCTCGCCCGCAATCAGCGGGAACAAGCCGTCGACGAGCTCATGAAAGCCGTCGAGATCGATGCGCGCTCCCCCCAGGCAGTCACATCCCAGGTGGTCCGCCGCGACGACTGGGTGGTTCAGGTCGTGGCCGACAGCCGCCGTGGGCGGATTTCGGTCAAGTACAAAACGCGAGCAAAGGGACGAGGTCCATCGCTGGCGGTGCTCCTGCATCACCAGGCGGGCCACGATCTGGTTGCACCGTTCGAGGCCGTGGAAAGCGAAGGCTACGACCTGGCCGAATTCGAAGACGTTCCCAGCGGCTGGTACCGCATTGAGATCGGCCCGTTCGTGGATGACACATGAGCGGCGAGCACGAGGAGACACAGTCGGAGCTGAAGCCGGCGCTGACAATCGTTGTTCTGCGCGGACCAGGCGTGGACGAGCCGCGGGAACGTAGATTCACACAGCCGGAGATCCTCATCGGGCGTCCCGATCCAGCAAAACCAAGTCACGTGCCCGATCTGGATCTCGAGCCGGACTTCCAATCCAGCAGGAGGCACGTGCGACTCCTGTGGAAAGATCGGCGTTGGTTCATCGAGGATCTCGGGAGCCGGCACGGAACCCTCGTAGACGGCGAAGAGATCAAAGGCCCGGGACTCGTCCCGCTGCCTGCTTGTGCGACCGTCTCCACGGGAGAGACGACGTGGACACCCATTCCGCAGGGCGAGATCCTTTTCCGGCAGGGCGGTGTTTTCGTTTGCGGAACCTACTCGTCCACACTCAGCTACGCGGCACATCACAGCCGAATGCCCTTGTTCGGTCCGCTCACCGTGCTCCATGCCGGCCGATCCCCGTCGCCGCCGATCAAGCTGACTCTGCACGTGAAGGATATCAGCGACGCCTCTGAGCTCGAGATCCCGCCTCTCGATCCCGGTAGCCGGATCGCGCTGGAAGTGCCGCAGATGCGGCTTCACACCGAGCGCCTGCGGATCATGACGGAACCGATCCGCGGCGAGCTGCGCATCAATGCTGCACCGCGCGGGGAGGATGCTGTTTTCAGCGGCGTGTCGGTAGCAAAAGAGATCACGATCCTCGGGTTCTGGGACTGGTCCTACGAGCCGGCGGCGCGTCGTACGATCGCGGCTTTCGTGTCACCTCGGCATCCATTCGTTGAGCGCGCTGTCGTCGAGGCCAGGGGGAGCCTCCAAAGGATCGCCGGACGGGATTCCTTCGGCGAAGTCCTGCGCTCGGATCGAGGAGACCCCGAATCGTTGATTCTCGAGGCGCTCTACGATTCCCTGGCTGCGAACCACGACGTTCACTGGCTGCCGCCGGAATCGGCGGGTTTTTCAGGGCGGGGGATGACACACCAAACGGTCCGTCCGCCTCACAGGATGTTTCCCGGCGGATTCGGCCGCGAGGCGCAGGGTACCTGCCTGGACCTGGCCGTTTTTATCGCCGGCTGTCTCGAAAAGGTGCAGCTCTGCCCGGTGCTGGTCTTCGTCGGTGATGTTAGCGGATGTGGTGGTACGATTCCGCGTCACGTCCTGGCCGGATGCTGGGTCGGAACGGTTCCCGGCGGCCGGCCTGTATTATCAGAGGCGGAGTCTATTCGGCGTGAAGTGAGCAGGGGCAACCTGCTTCTGGTGGAGAGCACGGGCTTGACCGCGGACACCGGCACACGTCTCAGCTTCGCCGAAGCGCGCGATGCGGCTTTGAGTCAGGTCGGAGATGCGGAGCGGCTCTGCCTGGTGGATATCATGGCGCTGCGGCCTCCCTTCGGTGTGATCACACCCATGGAGGCTCCACTGGATCCGGAAGTGGGTTGGGCCTTCGACGCGGCAAGGGCTCTGTCAAGATCAAAACAGCGCGAGCTGATCGAGACGACGCACCTATTTTTCGGTGTTCTGACCGTGGGGGGGCCGGTAATACGAGCGCTCTTCGAGCGGCTTCCTGTTGATCGCGGGATGGTCTGTTCCCGTCTCTCCGACCAGATCCAGGCGAGGAGCTTCCAGGGAGAGCCGGTTCCCACGCGCAACTACCATGAATGCCGCCGTTTAGCTGAGACGCTTGCTCGCGAGGCAGGCGTCCTCACCGTTCGCGAGCAGGATCTTCTCTGGGCTCTGCTCTTGAAGGGACCGGACAGCTCGAAGTTCCAGGCCGCCTGCCGGGACGCTGGACTCGACATCTCCGACCTCGCCAGTCTCCTCGAGGAGCACTATCCCTGCCCCGACACGCGCCGGTCCACCAACACCAAGGTGATCGATCCGATCGACTGACCTCCGGCGCGTTGATTGCGCTGCAGAAACCAGCGGCGGGTCAACCTCTCTCGCCGTAAGTGGCGGCGTAGATGGGCGTACGTCACCGCCGGCATGGCAAAAGATTTTTTGCAGCCTCGAGGCTTAATCTCGACCTAAAACGCCGTAGAATTTCGCTCACTCGAGGGTATTTCGGCTCATGGTTTCATCGCAGTCATCGAGGCCCGCAGTCTCTTCGCAAAAAAGAAGAGGTTTTTTGGGAGGTACGACATGGAGGAGAAGAATCGGTCGGGTGATTCCGGTTCGAGAGACAGGCAGACACAGCCAGGTTCATCGAAGGAGGCCATCGGTGACGGGGACCGTTGCCGCTCGCCTGCCGAAACGGCGGACAAAGCGGAGGCGATCCGCGAGTCTGCGCAGCAATCGAGGGACGCGGGAAAGCTCTTCGACAGCATCGACGACAGGTGTGCATCCGGTGATGACGGCGCCACGCGTACTGATTTCGGCGACGCCGTCGTTCCGCCCCGGATTCCCGCCGTTCTGGGAGATTTCAGGATCCTGCGCCCCATCGGAGCGGGTGGCATGGGGGCGGTCTACGAGGCGGAGCAGATCTCGCTCAAGCGCAGAGTGGCGCTCAAGCTGCTGCCTCCACATTTGTCCCTCTCCGACAGCGCGGTGCGCAAGTTCCGGCGCGAGGCCGAAGCCGGTGGCCGCCAGAGCCACCCCGGAATCGTTGCGGTCCACGGAGTGGGGGTGGAGAACGGGATCCATTACATCGCCCAGGAACTGGTGGAGGGCGGGGATACTCTCCAGCGACGGCTGGACGAGGTGCGCAGGACCGGCGAGCCTCCACAGGGCTACTTCCGCGAAATGGCGGCGTTGATCGCCGCGACCGCCGATGCCCTGGCCCACGCCCACGCATCCGGCGTCGTGCACCGCGACGTCAAACCATCCAACATCCTGCTGGCCTCCGGCAACCATCCCAAGGTAACCGACTTCGGCCTGGCGCGTGTCGAGAAAGCCCTGTCTCTGTCCAGGAGCGGCGAGTTCGCCGGGACTCCCTACTACATGTCTCCCGAGCAGGCGCGTGGCCAGCGCGATCGCATCGACCAACGGACCGATGTCTATTCGTTAGGCGTCACGCTCTACGAAGCCCTGACCTTAAATCTTCCCTTCGAAGGCGACTCGACCCACGAGATCATCAGAAAGATCGTTTCTCACGAACCGCGTGATCCGCGGCGCCTGAGCGGTCGCGTGCCGCGCGACCTGGCCGTAATCTGCCTCAAAGCCATGGAGAAGGACCCTTCCCGGCGTTATGAAAACATGGCCGATTTCAGCGCGGATCTCCACCGCTTTCTTCAAGGCGAGATGATCCTGGCGCGGCCGGCCGGGCCGGCGACACGTCTTTGGAAACAGGTGAAACGGAAGCCCGGGCTCAGTGCCGCCTCGAGTGTTGCCGTTGTCGCTCTGGCGGCTCTGATAGTGGCCGTTTCCTCGTCGTTCGTCTCGACGAAGGTCGCCGAGCAGAAAACCAAGACCTTGCAGGAGGTGACCTACTTTCTGGACACCATTCTCGCCGCACCTCATCCTGGTGTGGAAGGAAAGGATGCCAAAGTTGTCGACGTGCTGGCCAGGGCCACTGCCGAGATCGAAAACGCCTTTCCCGATGAGCCCGAAATCGAAGCCTACCTGCGCAACACGATCGGTAGCACATATATGGGTCTCGGCCTTCTCGCCGAGGCGAAACCGCACATTGAAAAGGCACTCGAAATCTATCTCCAATTGAAGGGTGTGGAAGACCGAACGACGCTTAGAGTGCAGACCAATCTGGCGGAGCTCATGGCACAGGGCGGTGAGCTGCACGACGCGGAATCGCTCCTTAGGCGGACGCTGGAAACACAGCAGCGGTTGCTGGGGGACCACAACGAGGACACTTTGGTCACCATGAACAACCTCGGCGTGACACTCTCCAACCTGGGCCGGTCCGACGAATCGGAGGTGCTGCTGCGCGAGTGCTACGCCAATCGCCAGGAGCTTCTCGGTCCGCAACATGAGAGCACGCTCGATTCGATGACAAGCCTCGGTGTCGTTCTCAGGCATCAGGGCGAGCTCGCTGAAGCGGAGGTACTGTTGCGTCGCTGCGCCGAGGCGTACGAGCGGAACATGGGAGAGGAGCACCCGCGGACGCTGATAGCCATGAACAACCTGGCCGATTTCCTGACAATGCGGGGAGAGCTGTCCGAGGCGGAGTCGCTCCTTAGCCGCGCACTCGAGATCAGCACTCGCACTCTCGGAGCGGACCATCCCGACACGCTTCTGGTGATGAACAACCTGGCGGACATGATTCGCGCTGCGGGACGGTACGCCGAGGCGGAGGAATTGATCCGACAAGTTATCGAAGCAACACGCCGGAAACACGGGGATGAACATCCGGATACGCTGGCCGCACGAGACATTCTCGTCACAGTTCTCATTCGAAGACGCAGTTTTATCGAAGCCGAAACCGAGGTGCGCGAGGTGCTGGAGCTTCGGCAGCGCCTTTTGGGCGACGATAACAAGAGCACAATCAACACCAAAAACAACCTGGCTATCATCCTCATGAATCAGGAAAAGGTCACCGAAGCTGAAGGTCAGATCCGTGAAGTCCTGGAGTCAACCAGCCGTGTTTTTGGTGAAGGTAATCTCGATACCATCACCGCAATGAACAATCTCGGAAGTATTCTAGCGGATCGTGGAAACCTACCCGAATCCTGTTTTTGGCTGCGCAAAGCTCTGGCAGGAAACATCGAATTGTTCGGGCTAGAGCACATGAAAACGCTTACGGCGAAGGCAAACTTGGCTGACACTTTGAGGCGTCTAGGAGAGTTCGCTGAGGCTGAATGCCACTTCCAGGAGTGTCTCGAAATCAGTCCCCGCGTCTTTGGAGAGTACCATCCGCAGAACCTCCAGATTGCCGATGGATTGGCCATCTTGTACCTCGACCAGGGCCGCAACGCCGAGGCAGAGCCGCTTTTGAGAGAGGTCGTCGAGACCAGCGCGAAGGTTTTCGCCCCCGATCAGTTAGAAAGGGTTTTCCACCACCTCCATTACGGAGAGTGCCTGTTTAAGCTGAAAAACTACGCCGACGCTGAGCCCCATCTCCTGTTAGCTTACGAAAAGATGGACGTTCTTAGAGGTGAAGAGGACTGCTGCACTTTGATGGCAGCTAGATATCTCACTGCTCTCTACATCGACTGGGGTAAACCCGACAAGGCCGCCGATTATCGCGCTCTCTTGCAGGCGCATCTCGAATCCACCGCACAGGGACAGTAATCATCTTCCGCGTCGTCACGCCCATCCGTTATCCGACCGGAAAAGGGTGGATGCAAGCAGCGTACGTATTACAGTGGCCTCGCGACCGCCATCACCGATCCGTAGCCCGACGGCTTTAGGGAGGGCGGCGCGGTGCGATCGAGCATCGATCCGCCTGCCGATTGCTCGCATCGACGCCCACCGACGATCCTCGAGTTCACAGCCACACCGAGACTTGTGGATCTCCTCCCCGTGGAGAGCCACGACCGCCACTCGCTGCGTTCTCTCCAGCACCGGGGCTTGTGGATCTTTCCTGCGGCGGGTGACGACCGCCGCTCGTACTGCTTGCCCTGCTTCTTCTGTGGTCCCATCCGTAGCCCGACAGTGATGGAGGGCGCCGATGCACCTGCTAGCAGTTATCGCCACCCGATTGCTCCCATCGACGCCCACCGACGATCGGCGAGTCCTCGACCGCACCGGGCCTTATGGATCTTCTACCCACAGCGAGTAAGGACCGACATTTGGCGGGTACACTACCACACCGTGCCTTGTCGATTTCCTCCCCGCGGAGAGCGACGACCGACACTCGTACTGCTTGCCCTGCTCCTCCAGTGGTCCCATCCGTAGCCCGACGGCTTTAGGGAGGGCGGCGCGGTGCGATCGAGCATCGATCCGCCTGCCGATTGCTCGCATTAACCAGCTCGGAGGGAGGAAGGAGCAATCCAATGGTGATCACGTCTACCGGGTAATCTCGCACTCCCTCACGGCCGGGCTGCGGCTGGTACCATCGGAAGAGCTGGGTGATGATGTGAATTGCGGATTGGGCCTATTCGCAAAGGCCGGCTGTTGGCTGTTTCCTTCTCGATCCCGTCCCAAACACGGCCGTAAGTGGTTATCGTTGTTCACGTGAAGGTGAACCACACATTCCTATCTCAGCCGTCACGGCCATCGGTTATCCGACTGGTAAAGGGAGGATGCAATCAGCGCACGTATGACAGTGGCCTCGCGAACGCTATCACCCATCCGTAGCCCGACGGCTTTAGGGAGGGCGGCGCGGTGCGATCGAGCATCGATCCGCCTGCCGATTGCTCGCATTAACCAGCTCGGAGGGAGGAAGGAGCAATCCAATGGTGGTCACGTTTGCTGGGTAATCTCGCCCTCCTTCACGGCCGGGCTACGGATGGTACCATCGGAAGAGCTGGGTTATGATGTAAATTGCGGATTGCGCCTATTCGCAAAGGCCGGCTGTTGGCTGTTTCCTTCTCGATCCCTTCCTCAACACCGCCGTAAGTGGTTTTCCTTGTTCACGTGAAGGTGAACCACGCATTCCTATCTCAGCCGTCACGGCCATCCGTAGCCCGACCGGTTTAGGGAGGGCGGCGCGGTGCGATCGAACATCGATCCGCCTGCCGATTGCTCGCACTGGCCAGCACTGATGGAGTGAAGCTCAATCGAGAAAGCGCAGACGATACACGTCTTTCACCGCCACGCCAGCGACGTGTTCCAAAAATCAAATCCTTCCCAAAAAACACAATCCTAAGCCGCGAGAATCCTACCTTCCTCCTGTAAAGGTATCAGATTCCCAAGATACACCGGAATTGACCGGCTCCCGTTCTTCTGGGATGGGTTTTCGTTTATAGAATGCAGGAGTGGAAGAGATGAAAAACCAAGGATTCCTCGCGACGAACTCGATCGGGATAGGCTTTCGATACCCGACGTAAAGCACGAGGCGGATTTAAATTTTATTTCTCGTCCAGCTTCGAAGGAAGGTGCGCTTTCCCGGTTTTGCTGCAAAACTTTCTTTCCTGCGGTGGGGATTTTATTCAGAGAAAGTTTTTTTTGACACGATGCTCTAGGCTCGGCGACGTGGTTGGCCTCGGGAATTTTCTCACCGACGAACTCGGCGTCAGCTTCGAGAAACATTCATAGCAAATACATAGGTTGGGTTTTCTATCCGGCATTTGGGAATGCCGGGTCTTTCCATTTCTTAACGCGCATTTTTTGACAGGAACAAGGCCACGAACTCGCTCGTGAAGTTGTTTCTGTTTGTGTTACGTGATCGTTCCGATTTTGACGGAGCGCCTCACACAGTGTTATCACGGAATGAGGAGGATTAAACATGTTCGGCAATCGCAATTTTATTGGATTCATAGCCAGGGGTCTGATCGTCACGGGATTCATGCTCGTGATGTCAGGTTTCGCGTTCTGTCAGGACTACTACGTGGACGCCGAAAACGGCGACGACTGGAACTCCGGCTCCCCGTCGGCGCCCTGGAAAACTGTGAACTTCGCCCTGACGGGACCGCATGCTCCACTCCCCGCAGACTCCACCATCCATCTCTACGGCACAAACGGAGTCTCCTATGGCGTAGGCAACGGCGACTCCTTTCCCTGGGTGCTTTACAGCAATATGAGCGTCGTCGCCGACAACACAGGCGGATCGGGATCCGATTGGATCGTCGACGCCTCCGGGAGCGGCCAGAACATCATCGAGCTTCACCCTAACAGCCAGTTCCCGAGCAGCGTCATCCAAGGGATCGAGGACGTCAACCACCTGTACGATCTGATCCTTCGCGGCGGTGCCAGAGGGATTGTGATGGAGCCGGTCGGAATTGCCCACGCTCCTACCATCAAGTACTGCAAATTCGAAAACATGAGCGCCGAGGGAATCCGCATCGTCGGCAACGCAAGCGCAACCGTCGCTCCGCTCATCAGCGACAATATCTTTGACGCCAACAGCGGCAATCAGATCCGCTATGAAGTTCCGGGCTGCCAGGCGCGGGGGACGATCGAGGACAACGTATTCTCCAGTGGTGGGGGGCACGGCATCTACCTCACAGGTATCCCGTCCGGCGGAGGTACGACGGTGATCACTGGAAACGATATTTCAGGAAACGCTGACGGCTATTCCGGACTGCGCTCGGACAGCTTTACAGGGAAGGTTGAGTGCATCAACAATACAATTAATTGCAGAGACTTTGCGATTAATATCTCTTCGTGCGATCCATGGGACCAGGATTCGAAGGTCGAAGACAATCATTGCACCGCCAACGATACACACAATAGCGCGATTTATATCTCTAATACCGATGACGTCACGCTAAGAGGAAACACCGGTATAGGAGGTGGTTCTGGGACCTACAGCTGTTACTACTGCATCTACATCAAGGATTCCGACAGAGCTATTGTCGATAACAACGTCTGTTCCAGCGCCTACTCTTCATGTGTTTACCTCAGTAACGCCAAAGATGCCGTTTTGACCAACAACGTCTGCGAAACTGCCGAAACCAATCACGGAATTTACCTCGACAACTCAGACAGAACCGTTCTCGAGAGTAATTCTTGCTTCTCGAGTGCCAAGCTGGGGATATACGTCTACAACGGCTCCAGCGAAGTCATTATCCGGCAGAACGATTGCTTTTCAAACGGCACGTGGGGAGTTAATGTCAGTGGCTCCTCGGACGTGGAGGTCTTCGACAACACCTTGACCTCGAACAACACCGGCGGCCTATATGTCGGTTCGACGGGAGCTCAGGTTTTCGAGAACACGATTATGATGAACGGCGGCACGGGTATCCAGGACGCAACCTGCGACGACTCCTCGTACATCTGCAACCTGGTCGCCAAAAACGGCGGCGATGGAATTGTACTCTCGGCGAGCTCCTCGACGACACCGCCCAAGATCTACCACAATACCGTGGCCTACAACAACGGCGACGGCATCTGGACGGCTCTTTCCAGCACCACCGATCCTTACGTGGTCAATTGCATCTTCTGGGGTAGCGGCGGTCTCGACATGTCGGGCCTGGCGTACGGCCAGTATTACCACTGCTGCGCCTGGAGCGGCATCTCCCCGGGGAACGGCAACATTCATGCCGATCCTCTCTTCGTCGATGCGGCCAACGACGACTACCATCTGACAGATGCTTCTCCCTGCATCGACGCCGGGCTCAACGCCGTATTGGAGCGGGCCAACGATCTGGACGGGATTCCCCGTGTGCTCAACGGAGACTGGATAGGTACTACTGTTACTGACATGGGCACCTTCGAATACACCGAGGTCGCTCTCGCTCTAAGCGGAACGTTTCAGCAAGGGACAGTCGTGGACGTAACCGTGACAGGCCCGCAGTTGGCGACCTTCGGCGTGTATGCCGCCGTCAACATTGCTTCCTTTCCCGTCGGCGCGCACCCCGGCTTTCTACATTTCTTCTACGGGACGGTGTTGTTCGACATCTCGAAGCTCTTCTCGTTCACGCCGATCCTATCCGGCCAGCTCGACTCCAACGGCACGGCCACGGTCCAGTTGAACCTACCCGTCGGTTCCGCCGGCCGCTGTGTTGTCCTGCAGGCCGCAATAGACCACGGGACTGGAGGCCAGTTTACCAACGCTGAGAAGTTTGCAATTTTGAAATAACCCTGGGTTATCGATCCCCTAACGACGGCCCGAGCCCGCAAGGAACTCTCTTTGCAGGCCCGGGCCTTTATAATGCCCATCTGATGCGGCGCGGCTGAATTGGTTCGGGTAACTGTTTAGCCATGTAAAAGTTGACACCATTGAATCGCGGCAGAACCACCCTGTGTCAGGATAGCTACGTTTACAGATTCCATCAGACTTACTCTTTCCATCTAACGTCGCGAATCAACGGCGCGGTTTACCGCGTCCGCTGGATTTGTCGTGTTTTGCCACTCGCGTGAGCCTGTGCTTAATGGCATTAAAGACTTCACGCTTACCTTCTACTCCGGACCATCGCTTGATTTCTTCAAGATCTATATCCTTGCTAGCTGCCACCAGAACCGCTTGTTCTAGACATTCCGTATCATTGTTGTGGTAGTACCACGCGAGGCGGTCCTTGACACAATCTGTAGGAGAAATGATCTTGACGACGCCGCTCTCTGTCGCGATCTCATCGATCTGTTTAACAGGTTCTTCTCCTACACCAAGTGGGCCTGGAGGAAACTCGACTACCAGAGCTGTGTTCGGGTGACGGAAGTAACGGCTTATTTCGCTGAAACCCAGCGTCTCCATCGCCTCCCTGACGGCAGCGCGCTTGGCAGATCCCACATTCACGAAGTCGAGATCCATCGAAACGTACTTTTCGGCGCTATAGATTGAAACGCAAGATCCACCGGAAAGTACAACATTGATTTTGCGGCGTCGAAACTCCTCTGAAATGTATGCGGCAAGTTCTAGCCGCGTCATGATGGCGACGGGTTTCACAACGGCTTCCCCCTTCGCCGCGGCCGCCTTCGCACGATGCGAAGGCGCTCCTGCTCCTCAATGGGATAGAAACCCAGGGCTTTCTCCAGCAATGCCATCAACTCTCGCAGGAAAGGATATCTCGGATTGAAACGGTACATTCTGGTTCTTCCTGCCTTGTAACTTGCAAGAACTCCGCCCGTCTCCAGTTTGTCGAATTGCTTCTGTATGCCATAGAGGTCCGTATCAAAGAAACGCGCAATCTCACTCGCGTATCCCTCCTCGCGAGCGAGGATAAAGAGCAGGCATCGCTCCGCATTGGTAGACCCGAGAAGCGGCTCCAGCATGGCTTAACCTCTGATCTCAAACACCAATCGACTTATCGTTATCACCACTATCGTTGGTTATATCACCACTATCAGTGGTAGTTTGCCATGAAGCCTCGAAATCCGCAAGCCAATTCTCTTCTGGGCACAACGTCGGCCACTCCGGTTCACGGCTTGGTTATTTGCCGATAGCTGCGTTGGCGATACGGCGTGCCTCCACCGACGCATCAATTCTCCGATGAACCAACGAAACGAGTGATAGAATATCGAGCGCGTCTTGCTTGTCGATTGGCCAGGTGATCTTTGGAGCGTGAGCGGTTGTGTTGCGGAACGTGCCAAACAACCCCTTCAGCAGATTCATGAAACCCTTTTGTTCGCTTTTCTCGCTATCCGTTTGCAGTGAATTCAGAGCAAGGTGAGGAATCTGATTCCTGAATGCGAAAGTGGTGTCAACTAGTTCAGAGCCGTCGGCAGCAAGTCCGGTTCTTTGGCGGATCTTCTCGGCAACACTCTTCGTAGCCTCAAAGACCGTGTGGAAGTAGTTGTTGACCAGCAATTCTTCACGGCAGAATCGAAGAACATCAGGATGAATATCTCGCTCGCGAAGAATACGATGAAGGTCGTCGGCTCGTTGAGCAGCTTCCGTCAACGTGGACACCGGTGTGACGACTCCAATCCTTCCGTTTTCACGCAGTTCCATCCCTACAAACGCGAGGACCTCATTCAATTGCGATCGCTGCCCTTCGAAGTAATCCACCGCGCCGACGTGGCGTACAGGATTCATCGCCTGTTGGATGAAAGCAACGACGTTGTTTGCGCAACGGTCGACGTTCTGTTTGTTGTTTAGTGCCTCGAAAAGACGTTGACGCTTTGTGTGTCCGGGAAGCGGATCCGCGATGTCGCAAGCGTCGAGAAGTTGTCCGATCTCAGTGCCAGTCAATCCTGTCGATGTGTCGGCGAGGATGTTGCAGAGCGATCGGAGAACTTCCGTGTCGATCGTTGGGATTGGCATTCCGTTTCAATCTCCACTTCGGCAATCGCTGATGTTCAGGGGCGAAGGGGGGCCACCTTGCCTTTTCTTCGCTGCGAGGCGCTTCGTCTCGAGCTCCAGCGCTTCCTAGAAAATCAAACGACGCCCTCCTTCGTCCGCTGCAATTACTTGTTCAAGTAAGCCGCTTCGCGGCAGTTAGAATCAAAGGCCGCTCATGGTATCATTACCAATCGTGCGGATCGGTATCTTCCACCCGGCAAGGAAATCAAATGAAAGGAAGGTACCATGAGCGACATTATAAAACGATTCAGTCAGGACCTCCAACTTGCAGGCTATGCCGAGAGGAGTTCACAAGCCTATGTACAAGCAGTGCTCAAACTGCAG
>Ga0190284_1000047_pt1 | contig 106736 bp, 86 predicted proteins | sample 48691812_MG_FD_161668 | JGI IMG/M metagenome (GOLD analysis project Ga0190284, IMG submission 161668) | Hydrothermal vent microbial mat bacterial communities from Southern Trench, Guaymas Basin, Mexico - 4869-18-1-2_MG | ecosystem: Environmental > Aquatic > Marine > Hydrothermal vents >... | reverse complement strand
GGGGTTTTATCAAATAAACGCCACAACTCACGTTCTTTTTCCGGATAATCTTTCAGTCGTTTTTTATAACTTCCGATACGAATTAAAGTGGTGCCTTTAAACTTGACGGGTTCGTGGTTAGCCCGATCTTCCTTATTACCTTTTTTTAGCACGACGGTATTTAAAGTCAGTTCCAACAATTTCATGGGTTTGATCGTGGATGCCCCATACCAGATACGCATAAGTTTTACCACACAAAGCGGCACTATTTGCCAAAGCGGCGATATATTCGCCAAGTTCCTCATAATCCTTATAATTTTGTTTAAATTCTACCCATTCTATCTCAGTGGGTAAATGACGTAATTCTGCTAATAAACTCTGTAGATAACTGTCTATTCCGTACATAACGAATAGTTTTTCTGTTGGATGAAAAAAATTAAATGTGGTCTGTCCCCTATTTTCACTATTTTCAACGGATATTGGAGCCCTTCGCAACAAATTATCGGATATTTCAAAATGTATTAAAAAGTCTTACAAATTTTTAATTTCTCTTAAATATCTAATTTTATCTAAACTTACTTCTGTCGCAGTACTTATCTGCTCATCAGTAAAATCACCCATGCTTAGCATTTTTCCCGCCACTTTTTCTTTGTCGGTTAACTTTAATTCTTCAGCGACGGGAAGACGACTTGGGGTGGGGAAGTTAGTACAGATAATATAGGTATAAAGCTGTTTACCTTTAATAACTTCTTCTTCATAGAGAATATGGTCATCAGTATGCAAATTGCTGAACACCACATAGTAACCTTCATTCAAACCTTCTGAATTGAGATACTCGGCTAATTGTCCTTTACCCTTTTTGTGCAAAGTGATATTACTAAATACTTTAACCTCAATCAGATAGCGGTTGTTTTTATAAACAATGAGTATATCGGTACGTCCTGCGCCAGAAGGCACTTCTATAAAAGTGTGCCCTTCTAATGCTTCGACAAAGAAGTTAATAAAACCATCTAGGGAGTAATGCCAAGCGGCTTCTTTGAGATTCTCGGTATCAAAAGCTTTAAAGCCACGCCGTCGCACATATTGTCGATATTTTTTGAGTAGGGCATGGATATTCAAGCCGTTATCTTTCAAGTATTCACCGAAGGTGTCATCGGCTTTAATGCCATAATGCCTCCTTTCACCATTATACATGGGACGAAATGCGGTGATAATACACTTGCTATATAATGGTACTAATATTCCAACATGAGCATTTATATTATCAATGACTCCATTGGCATGTAAATAAGCAATGTCTTCAGTATGGACACTGAAATCAATCGGTTCTTCGCCAAACAGTAGACGGTACATAAACGCCTTTTTTTCTTTGGCTTTTTGAACAATATTGATGATGTTTTTATCATACTTCGATTTTAAAAAATAATTTAACGTCTTGAAAAAATCTGTCATGGTGACGGTTTTATCAAGAGCTACCCTTTCGATTAAATCTAAGGCTAACGCACACACAAGCCCGGGTTGTCCCTTAGTATTGGCATAAATCGCTTTGACCACTGGCTCTTCAAATCTTTGTCCCGATTCAATGACATATTGCGCAATTAAGCCATTAACTTCTTCAAAGGTAAAATAAGAGACTTTTAACTCTTCGGCTACATTAAACGGTGAAGCACCTGATGTCACCAGTTCAGCGATGGTACTGACACCGACTAAAATTAAGGAATGAAGCGCATGATATTGTTTTTCGTGATACATTTGCCGAAAGGTGTGCATCACCTCACTTAAAACCGAATCGGGTATACCTTCAAATTCATCTATCACCAGAACGATAGGCTTTGATTGCAACTGAATCTCTTCAAAAAAATCTTTCAGTTCTACGGGGTTTTTAATTGTTAGTCCAAGTTTTATCTGATATTCAGCTAATTTTTGATGAAATTCATTATTTAGGGCTTGGTAAAAAACTTCTTTATCTACCGTTTTCAAACTTTCAAAACTCATCCAAATGGGAGTAAAGCCTTCCTTCTTAAGCATTTCTAATAAAAGTTGAAAATAGGTTGTCTTGCCGGTTTGGCGGGGAGCAAACAAAGTAAAGTATCTCCCTTTGCGTACTTTTTCGAGGCCAACTGCGATTAATGCTTCACGCATTACGGTGTAATGAAGGGCTGGATCACAAGGGCCAGAGGTGTTAAATTCTCGCATAAAAATGGTTTCCTTAATGGTTTAAATGGTTGTAGGATTAATCCTTTAATTGTCTGAATTGGAAATAATAGGGGACAGACCACATTTCTTTTCAAAGCGTTGTTCGCTAAAAGTCTTTTGCTTCCAAACGAATAGTTTTTCTGGGTGCTAAATCTCAATATCTTAGCACACGTATCCATCCTAATTTTATCCTTAAATGTCTGAATCAAAATTTACAGAATTAGAGAATTTACAGAATGATTTTTTAATCAGGATTGGTTTTTATTCTGAAAATTCTTAAATTCTGTGAATTCTGATTCAGACAATTGAATGGAGGGCAACAAAAAGACGTTGCTCACCCTACATGGCTACGCTTGCTTTTGCTTTTGAGATACCGAATTTGACGCAAGTTGCGGTGCCAAGACTTGTAAATAAGCCTGATTAAAAAACATCCAAATTAATAACGGTGTAACCGGCGGGAGAATTAAGCTCCCAAATTGAAAGGCTAAGGCAATGGCTTCACGGGACCAACGGCTACTGACTATCTGAAGAGAAATACTGGGTTCGGTGTGGAAAACCAGCGTTTTTAAAATCAGGGCAAGGACACAAAAGGCTTGCACCGGCAATAATATCAGTAACCAAGCTAAACCAATTTGACGGAGTTTACGACTAACCGTATTGGGGGCTGCGAAGGTTAAAGCCATGAAAAAGGGTAAGCCGTAACCATAAATCAGTGGGTTGACATCAAAAGTAAAAATCGCTTCCATCCCGGCAGGAACAGCTATATTGAGGGCAGGTGTAATTGAAGTAATCACTTCCAATAAATGACCGTGTTGTTCAACCCCTTCAACCCAAATCGGCAAAAACTGAGTCAAAATAACGTGTACCAAAAGGGCGACAGGTGCAGTCAGTGGTGTTGCCAAGTAGTACCAAATAAAAAAGGTAATGGGCAACCACATAAAGGTTTCTAGTAAAAAGAGATAAACGGATTTATTAGGCATTGGCAGGTTTAGGGGGCAAGGTCCGAATCCATATCAGAAAAACCATCAACACATCAAGCATAATCAGCACTTCCCAGATATAATGATGCGCCCAATCAAAGGCGGTTTGATTCCATTGCCCCAGATAAAATAGGCTGATGATACGGATGAGATTAAGGGCTTGAATGGTGAAGACACCGATGACAAAACCGAGTAGTTTATGTCGCCAGGCGTGAGTAGGATAGGCAAAAATCGCGGCGGTGAAAATAATAGCCGCTTCGACACCGTTACAACCAGGGCGAATAGCTACCCCAAAGTTGGCATTTTGAATAATAACACCATTGGCTAAAACTTGGTTATCAAATAATTGAATCAGCAAAGCACTGGTCGCCGCAATCAATGTCTATGATTTCATTGTAGGGGCAATCCCTTGTGGTTGCCCTTTTTTGTATCTCACCCAAACGAAAAACGCTATAATGTCTTTATCCCGCTTCTTTTTAATTAATCATAAATATTCCGTCTTGGTCCCACTCTCATAATGAGAACTAGCAACACATCATCATGTATTTCATAAATCACGCGATAATCTCCTACTCGAATACGGTAACTATTTTCAAAGCCCTTAAGTTTTTTAGAGCCAGGGGGGCGTGGATTTTCAGATAGTATGGCTATCTTGGATTTAAGTCGCGCTTGAATAGTTTTATTAAGCTTGCGAATTTGACGTACGGCAGCCGGTGTGTATTCTACCCAGTAAATTGTCATGAATTACCATCCTAATTCCTTATCAAGCTGTTCTGAAAAAATCGTGCCTGTCTCAACCGATTCCTTAAGCGCATCATTAGCATCGGCACTATCAATGCAATCTTCAAGTTCTTCAATCAGATAAACATCTTCTATCGGCACAACGGCTAAAAATACTTTATTTTGGTATATCACTTTTAAACGTGTGTTCTTGGTCGTTTTGCGATTAAGAAAATCTCCTAAAGCATCATCCACTCGGATCGAATCCAATGGACCATTGGTATAGTCATCAAGACAATGTTCAAGTTGTTTGATCACGTCAACCTCTTCTATCGGCACAACGGCTAAAAATACTTTTTTTCTGTAGTTCAAGGTCATACGTTCTTTTTCAGCTGCTACACTTTCAAGCAATTCTGTTAAAGGCGGTTGTACTTCGCTCTCTTCATTTTGAATCGCTTCATTGGGTTGCGGTGGTGGAAGCGATGTTTCTGTCAAAATGACAATGACATTGGCACGTAAGCCGGGTCGGAGTTCTGGGGAACGAAGTGTAACAATACCATCAGGCTGGATCGTCACTTCTTGTTGAATGGCTTTGAGCATCGGTTTTTCCCTTTTGTGTTTGAGTATTTATACTGCACACGGGTACAATTTAAACTTTTATGTAGGGTGGGCAAAGTCTTTTTTGTGCAACGGCAACCTCATTAGAAAAGTTCAGTTTATTACAGCAAAGAGTATAGTAAACATTATACCAATTTAATATATTCATTGATTTAAAAGTTAGCACTTTGAATAATAACACCATTGGCTAAAACTTGGTTATCAAATAATTGAATCAGCCAAGCACTGGTCGCCGCAATCAATGTCTATGATTTCAACGGTAAATAAAACGCCTTGAATGAGTAGGAAAAGTAGGAAAAAACGTCGCATCATGGTGTTAAAGGCAAGGGTTCTTTGAAGAAATGGTATAACCCCGTTTTAGCGTGTATAAAACGAGACCTAAACACATCTGTTTTTGAGCAATCTGATTTTTAAGCGTGGTAAGTTCTGAGCGTTCTTCCAATAAATCCAAACATTGGTATCAAATATAACATAACGTACCATTTACTCTTCCATCATCGCATTTTGGTATTGAAGCCCATCTGTTTTTGACGGAACCAAATAATGATTAAAGTTGTCATATTTTCTCCATAAGAAAACAAAAAATTAATGGGATAAACGAATAAATCCGTTTACTTCGCAAATCCGTTGTACTCAATTTTTGAACAAAATTACACGGATTAAATGATAAACAGGATTATCCTGCACATCCTTTAATTTGTATAATCATGTTAAGACAATTAAAATCCAGCAAATTCTTTGACGTAACTTGTTGATTAATATCATATATTTTCTTAACTTAATGGCAGTGATCCTACACTTGCTATGTTCTGCCAATGGTGGTGGGCAACTAAAAAGACGTTGCCCACCCTACATGGCTATCCAAGGATAACCGCTTCTTGGACAGAGTTTAGTTTCTTGGCGTAGCTGGTTACCACCCAACTTTAACCCATGCTATGTTCTGCCAATGGTGGTGGGCAACTAAAAAGACGTTGCCCACCCTACATGGCTAATCTTTTACCTCATATGGTTTGGTGTATGACGTTTCACTTATACACCTTACGAGTTACGAGTTGCCCAAAAAACTGCCAAAACAAACCGCAGTAAAGGTTTTCGTTTCATTTACATTTAGCTAATTTTAGCTTGTGAACGCTTTAATCAATTGCATTTTTTTGCGAGCATTTCTTTGGGATCCATATATATGATTTTTCCTTCTTTCCAAACCGGGATTTTCAAGTTTAGTTCAGCAGCCTTTTTTTGCGCCTCCTTTGAAGCACGGCACATTGCATCAGCTGCAAGTTTAGAATACGATATTTTTTCTTTCATAATGATTCTTTCAATAGAATTGGGGACTCCCCAGAATTATCAAAAATGACCCATGCATCAACACAATATTTATAGTGATTTTGAAAATTGTACCACCCTTTATTAAAACGGCGTTTAATCACTTCTTTAGGTATATTATGCCCCCCTTCTGAAACTCTTAATTTGACCCGATTGATAGCCATTTCTTCATTAGAAAGCTTTAAAAAGAATAGGATAACCTCATATCCTTGATTTTGCCACCTTTTAATACGACGAACATAATTCAATCCACTGAGGGTTGTTTCAAAAGAAAATGATTTTTTCCTTCTCACCATATCATCAAGTTTTTTCAATAATAATTTACCCGCTTCAAAAGCGACACTTTCAGGTTTGAACGGCGACAAACCTTCTGCTATCAGATCAGCATTGACATAGTTCAAGCATGATGCTTCTTCTGGCAAAAACTTTTTAGCAAATGTCGTTTTTCCAGCACCATTTGGACCTGCAATAATATAACACTTCATATATTTCATTTTATCATTTTTTTAGATTTTCTTGCTATACTGAACGCGGTTATAAATTAAACTTTTTAGTGGGGTAAAAAAAAACGTTTTTAGTGAGACAAGAAACCCCGTTTTTTCAAAAAACGGGGTTTCTAAAAAGTTCAATTTATTCCCGTGTTGAGTATAACACGTCCAAATCCCGTACTCACCCAATGAACAAACAACAACATTCCCCCAAACATTAGCGTGAAAAATGACATCATTGACATGACATATAGGCTCGGAAGTATAAAAGGGAACTACTGACTAAAAACAGCTCGTAGGGTGCATAAGCGGTAGTGCAATGCCATTAAGTTAAGAATTTTATGTAGCTCGTAGGGTGCATAAGCGGTAGTGTCATGCACCAAACATGCAATATGATAACTAATCTTTTACCTCATATGGTTTGGTGTATGACGTTTCACTTATACACCTTACGAGTTCGATGATAGCCGTAAATTCATTATGCATGGTTTTTCTCCAATTAAGGCGGTTAAGTACAAAATCATGAATTTTATGATATTTTAATAAAATTATTATACCATAAAATTGACAATTCGCTACTGAATACAACAGATTGATATCATGAGCCGCGAAACCAAATAACAGGGCTGCTTGGCGATAATGGATTGTTTATCTAGTGCATGATCGCTCGAATGGACTCAGGGGTGGAAAACTTTCGCTATCCTGCACGAGCCATAAAATATAACCGATTGATGCAATGGATAAAACACGCAACAAAAACAATCCCTTCATTGAAATCTCATCAAATCATCAACATTGCTCTCGTTCCGCTCGTTAGTTTCCATAAAAAAAGCCCCAAGTCAAACGACTTGAGGCTTTTAGTTGATTTGGCAAAGGGGTGTTTTGAGGTTTTGCCATTTTTGTCTGTCAGTGGTGGGTAACCAAAAGACGTTGCCCATCTTAATCTGGCTTAAGTGTTAAGTCCGACAGACTCCTACATATTAATTTTACTCTTTAACTTTACTCTGACCCCCAATTATTTGGGCTGGCAAAATAATTCGAGCCTGGCCCCTTTTTTTCTTTTTTCTTCTTTCTTTTCTTTTTTCAGCTAAATTATTGATTTCCCAATTACCAGCCGCATCAGTGAAAATGATGATTTCGGCGACTGACATTTTCAGAAACATCAGAAACTTCTTCAATAACTTCAATAGAGTAGAGAAAAAATAAAGGGGGATTAAATCCAGGTGGAACAAGTTTCAACTCTACTTCTTTAAACGCTGCTTTTTCCAAGCCGTTAATATAAACAAAAGGAATGTGAAGTATTCCATTATCATAAGTCACATGAAAACTTGAGCAAGAGTCCTCTGATGATTCACTGTGTGTTGTTAAGGAGAAAACATTTGGTTTGACGAGAGTAATTTCCCATCCTGATGGCGTACAGGAATTTGGAAAAGCATACCAGTTTCCTGTTTTTGGACTTTGAGCATACGTTATTGCAGTAAGGCATACAGGGCTGTTATTAGCAGGTATAGTATCCTGTTGTATGGTGGAAGAATTTTCCCAGCCTTGTGGAATATCACAGGGTGTTGAAAACTGATACCACCTTCCAGTTTGTGGACTCAGTGCATACATAATAACTTCTGCACATTCAGTATTCTGGTCACCAGACGGTTGTTCTGTTTGTGGTTCAGAAGCAGACGAGTCATTTGCTTGTGGATCAGACGAGTCGTTTGCTTGTGGATCAGACGAGTCATCTGCTTGATCGGCTTGATCATCTGAAATTATTTTCCATCTATCTGGAACATCACAGGGCGTTGGGAAGTCAATCACAGTTCCCGTTTTTGGGTTCTTAGCAAATGTTATGAGTTCTATACAGACTGCTGTGCTATCGTCTTCTTCTCCTGATGTTACAACCTCTTCTGCAATTAATTGTAGTGGTGTAAGCAATAACGAGAGTCCTATAATACTCGTAAGCAAATGGTTAGCATATCGATTGTTCATCATTTTGTACCTTTTTATTAGTTGTCCAAATATAACCTCGTTTTTATTAGCCACTTTAGTAACACATATTATCACTAAAGCGGCTACTACAAAAAGTTACTGTTCGTAGTTAGTCCAATAAAGTTGACGGTTCCCATCGTCATCTTGATAATAAACATTGAGAACGATTTGTCCTCTCGCACCAATATCACTATAGTTTTTTCCAGATAAAAGTGCTAATTTTACCTCTTGGGGATTTGCGATATAAAATGCCCCAAATCCAACACCAGTGGTATCAAGCCAGCCACCCAGATTAACACTGCCAAGCATACTACTGGCATTAATGGAAATTCCAGAAACTCCCCGTGGTGAATCACTTTGACTATAAACAGTCACGACATAATAGCCAGGCTCTAGGGGTTGTGTAGTAAACCTAGTGCCTGATGACATCTCTTTACTATAAATGAGAGTTCGTTCGTGAGTATTGACATCTTGTTTTTCTACTTTTACAGTCAACAAACTTACTTTGCCCGTGTACTCATAGGGCGTAAGGCTAACAGCTTCTCTTTTTGTTAACTGAAAAGTGATAAAACCTGGCATTCCCCCATTTTCTTTTAGGATAGCACCACCATTAAAACCACCCTCATTCATGCCACTACTTGGACTGACACTTAGTCCCCACGCACCTTCTTTTCCATCATTTGCTAATATAACATCAGCAACGTAGAACCCAGCACGATTAAACGGTACATTACATGTTATAGCATCTTCTCCATCATGACATTTCTCACCACCCGTATGTGGACAATTAACAATGACTTCAGCTTTATCACTATCAGTGGTTCCGTTTGTTCCTGTCACCGTGAGATGAATACCATAAACCCCCGGTCTTTGAAACAAGTAGGTCACTTGCGTATCTTCAGATTGAGGTGGTTCATCTATACCAACAAAATCAGGTCCTGGACAATCATACATCTCTTCTATTGATGCCTCCCATTTGTACTGAATAATTTGCCCAACAGAAGTTCTTCCATCCAAATAAACTGTAAATGGAGCAGAACCCGTTATTGTTGTCGGCTCAATATGGGCTTCTACTTTACCATCACCCGGAGGTTGTGGAGGTGGCGTCGTTCCATCAGCAAGTGCTTTATAGGCGTTTAGCCTTCCCCCACTCACTGTTTTTCCAGCGAGAGATGAAAGTGGTTCAACTGAGGAAAGAATTTTATCCCTCACTTTTCTATATGTCCATGATGGATTATGTGACCATAATAAACCAGCCAATCCTGCTACATGCGGGGTTGCCATAGAAGTACCACTGAGCGTTCCATAAGAACCGTTTGGAACAGTACTATAAATATCAGTACCGGGCGCACCCAAATCGACAGAAGTCGCGCCATAGTTGGAAAACTCAGAAAGTGCATCATATTGGTCAGTGGCGGCTACGGAGATGATGTTACTCAAATCATAACCTGATGGATAATGTGAATACCTATCGGTATTTACTGATTTATTACCCGCCGCCGCAATAAAAAGAGCTCCCTTTTGTTGGGCAAATTGGATAGCATCAGAAAGTGCTTGGGATTCTGGACCACCTCCCCAGCTATTGCTGGTAATTTTCGCGCCCATGCTTGTGGCGTATTCTATTGCAGAGATAGCATCAGAAATTTTTCCAGAAGGTCTTCCAAAGCTATCAAGCTTAAAAAATTTAAGAGCCATAATCTTCGCAGACCAGTTGACTCCAACAACGCCTGTACCATTATTACCAATAGCCGCAATTGTCCCCGCACAATGCGTACCATGAAAATGATCATCCAATGGCTCTCCATCACCATTCGCAAAATCATAACCATAGATGTCGTCAATGTAGCCATTGCCATCGTCATCTATACCATTATTGGGAATTTCTCCCTGATTAACCCACATATTGGCTGCGAGATCAGGATGTGTGTAATCAATACCAGTATCAATAACGGCAATGATTATACTGCTTTCAGTTCTAATGTCCCAAGCCGTTGTGGCACTAATCTTATCCAATCCCCACAATTGATTAAAATCAGGGTCATTTGGTGTGTTATCCAACCTTATGATATAGTTAGGCTCCACATATTCAATGCAGGAATCCGTCGACAGGCTATTGACAGTATATGCTTCCATTTGCCAAAGTTCAGCACCAATGCTTGGAAAAACATCTAATACGTTAGCAGCAGACGGAGACGAAATAGAAGCACAATATGGGCTGCGCTTCACAATATATTGGCCCTCCACTGCTTCAAATTCAGCAGCAATTAAGTATCGTGGTGTTATTAGTAATGAACACAGCGATACAACACCCACCGACTTAAAAAGTGAATGATAAGTATGTTGGTTTTTCAGCATATTAACTCCTAGTTGCTAGTCCAATAAAGTTGGCGACTACCATCATCATATTGGCGATAAATATTGAGAACTAAATACCCATTTACACCTATATCACCATAATTGTCACCAGATAAAAGTGTGAAAGACACGTCTTGTGGACTTGCGACAAAAAACGCCCCAAATCCAACACCTGTTGTATCAAGCCAACCCCCTATATTAACACCTCCCAGCATACTGTTGGCATTGATAGAAATTCCAGAAATTCCCCGTGGAGAATCGCTTTGACTAAAAACAGTTACGACATAAAAGCCAGGTTGTAAGGGCGGTGTAGTAAGCGTTGTTTGTGGTGATGTATCTCTACCATAAACAGTAGTCCGTTTGTTGGTAACCACATCTTGTTTTTCTACTTGTACAGTCAACCAATCCACCTGACTTGTATACTCATACGGTGTGATACTAACGGCTTCACTTTCCGTTAAGCTAAAAGTGATATAGCCGGGCATTCCCGCATTTTCTTTTAAAATCGCGCCCATATTAAAACCGCCAGAGTTCATTCCACTTGTCGTGTTAATGGACAATCCCCAAGCTCCTTCTTCTCCGCTGGCTAATATTACGTCTGCAACATAGAATCCTGCACTTCCAAATGGCACAGTATATTCTAATATACTCCCACAACTATTATCACTATCATCACATACAACAACCTCAATACTTGTACTCGCAGTCGCACCGTTATTATCTGTTATCGTCAAAGTGATGAGATAAGTACCCGCTGAATCAAAAACTAGGTTAACTCTTTCACCACGTTCATGTTGAAAAGAAATGCTATCAATGGATAAAACAGTCATTACATTTAGCTTTTTATATGTCCATTCATAGTTAGCGATTTGTCCAATTGACTGGGTACCATCTAAAGCAACCGTCAGTGGAGCAAAACCTTTTGTTATTGGTGCAATAATACGAGCTTCTAATTGGCTACCCGTGAGCGCACGATGGGCATTAAGCCTTCCCCCAGTTACAGTTTTTCCAGCTAAAGACGGAATTTTGTCAACAGAGGAAAAAATTCTATTTCTAACTTGCTGATATGTCCATGACGGGTTAGCAGACCATAATAAGGCAGCAACGCCAGCTACATGCGGGGTTGCCATAGAAGTTCCATCCATACTTCCATAAATACCACCCGGAAGAGTACTATAAATGTCTGAGCCGGGCGCACTTAAATCCACGGAAATAGCACCATAGTTAGAACCACAAGGATAATAACAGAAAGGAAAAATAGACAGTTCATCATATTGGTTAGTAGCGGCTACAGAAATGATGTTATCCAAATCATAGCTAGCTGGATAATGTGGAAAAACCTCTGTATCGCGTTTATCGTTACCTGCTGCGGCGATAAAAAGAATACCTTTTTCTTGAGCAGCTTGGATAGCATTAGAAAGTGCTTGGGATCGACCTCCGCCTCCCCAACTATTGCTCATAACTCGGGCTCCCATTTTTGTCGCATATTCTATTGCAGGAATAACATAACCAATTGTTCCTTTCGGATCATCATTACCTATATCTAGCTTTCTCTCAGCATCCATAATTTTTAGAGCCATGATCTTTGCAGACCAGTTAACGCCAACAATGCCAGTGCTGTTATTACCCACAGCAGCAATCGTTCCTGCACAATGAGTACCATGACCATAATCATCCAATGGTTCGCTATTATTATCCCCAAAATCATAACCATAGACATCGTCAATATAGCCATTGCCATCATCATCTATACCATTATTGGGAATCTCTCCATGATTAACCCACATATTGGCTGCGATATCAGGATGCGTGTAATCGACACCAGAATCAATAACGGCAATGATTACATTGCTTTCAGTTCTAATATCCCAAGCAGCCGTAGCACTAATCTTATCTAGTCCCCACAGTTGATCAAAATCAGGATCATTGGGCGTTTTGTCTAACCTTATTATGTAGTTAGGCTCCATGTATTCAATACAGGGGTCAACGCTTTGTAAAGTGATGGCAGAATCCTCTCTTCCCACTTGCCAAAGTTCAGCACCAATGCTAGAAAATTTTCCTAATACAGTAGCACCTGCCCTTTGCCGTAGGCGAGAAACGATTCTGCGTATACGACACTCTGGACGCAATCCTACAATATATTGGCCTGCAACCGCTTCTGGTTCTTCGTTTGCCCATACTTTTATTACAATCAACGGTTGTAGCAGCGATGCCATCACCAATAAAAAAAACAATACGAGATTCAATCGTTTGAAGAGTGAATGAGTAGAGGGTGTATTTTTCACCATATTATCCTCCATTGTTAGTCCAATAAAGTTGACGACTACCATCATCATATTGACGATAGATGTTGAGAACGAGATACCCTTTTGCTCCAGCTTCACCATAATTATCACCAAACAAAAGCCAGGTAGGGTGGGCAACGTCTTTTTGTTGCCCACCATCTTCGTTAAAACCGAAAATGATTCACAATGTATGATACGAAATGAATGCCGATGCACATAAAAACACGTTTGCCCACCCTACCTGGCTTCATGATACAAATTAATGTTTTCCATCCATAATTTTTTCACAAAATTCTTCGATTGGTAACCATTTTACCGCAAATATTAAATTATATCAAATTATTTTTGCATCACTTTTACTTTTTTATTAAATAAATGCGTATTTTATACAATGCTGATTGCTATAAAGTGGTTATTTATATAGGATAACACAATATTTGTCATTTTAATTAGGACTTAAATAGACCGACTTTAAAAATAATGCTCCATTAATTCGAGTTACAAAATAATCAGATCGTATTACTTGCGCCAAAAAATGATTTTTAGGGGAGGTTCGTGCTAATCTTGCTATTTTAGCCATCTAACAAATTAATATAGTATTTTTCTTTTATAAAAAAGGCTAAAAATAATTAGGGTCAGAGTAAAATTAAACCTAATTATCAATCTTTTTATCAATCTTTTTATTGCCCTGTTTTTCTAGCAAAATTTATTTTACTCTGACCCCAATTATTAACTTTTTAACTTTTAATGAGGTATCCATACTACCACGTCCTTAAAAAAAGGTCAAGCCCTTTTTTTTAAAATTTCTAGGTCAAAATAATATTTGTTCGCTTGCGCTTATTTTAAAGGCTGTGACAAGCATAAAAAATTTTTAAAATTCATTTTTTAAAATTAGGAATTATTAATTCGTAATTGAATTAGAATTTAATAATTGAATTAGAATTTAATAAAAGTAGCAGATGTGAAAATAATTGGAAATGTCGGGTGCCCTATGTCTACTCTATGCACATAACTCTCTAAGCGAGCGTAGGTAGAGTTTCACTGCACTCACCACCACCATTTAATATTAATTGAGAAATGGTGGGTTGCAGCGAAGCTCCGTTAAGGGCAGTCGCGGTGGTCTGCCCTACAAAAAACCATATATTGTTTTTGCCCTGACTTAACTTAATGACATTGATTCATTGCGTGCCACAATGCCTACTTTCCCTTTGAGTTGCTGAATTTGTTTATCACTTTCTTCCGGCTAGAATAGCAAGTAAAAATAGCATTGAAAAATTCGTTTGATTCGGAAAGAAGTTGTACTAAGACTGAGTAATTACGAATATTTGAATTTTTCAAAATTTTTTCAAAAAGGACTTGACTTATTAAAAATCTGGGTATAATATTTTGAGCAATAAGAATCATTGTTATGTCTTCACATACTTGCCCTACAGCTATATGGCATGGTAGTTAATTTTTACTGATAACACATTAATAATTGACCATTAACAATTAGGGTATAAGTGCTTTTTTTTATAGCCTCCCCTTTCACCTGTTATAACAAGTCCATGCGATCTATAAATGATTATATCATTCAAAAACAAAGCAACCGAAGACATATTTAATGGGGGAAACACTAAAAATGCACGAAAAACATGTCCCCAGTCTCTTTGGCGTGTTGCCTCAAGAAAACTAGATCAACTTGATTCCGTCCAAACGTTGGAAGAACTGCAAGTACCGCCTGGAAACAAATTGGAACCCCTAATTGGAGACAGGAAAGGTGAAAATTGATGCATATTCCTAAACATAGAGAGCCAACCCATCCAGGAGAAATGCTATTAGAGGAGTTTTTAATCCCAATGGAAATGAGCCAGGAAGACTTAGCTATTGCCATTCGTATGCCATACCCAATAATTAACGATTTGATTAATAAAAAAAGAGATATAACGCCAAGTATAGCGTTAAGGCTCGCAAAATTTTTAGGTATGTCAGAAAACTTCTGGATAAATTTGCAATTGAGATGGGATTTATACAATGCCAAAAAATCGGAAAAAGTCGAGTTGCAATTAATTAAACCATTCCTGTTCCAAAAATTACCGAGTGTTCATCCAGAAGCCCTTGTTGTTTCTGGAATAAGGGCTTGTTGAGAATGGGAAAATAGGGGGATGTTTTTATATCCCCCATTTTACCAGTGGAGTACCATTCGTAAACCAATGAGGAAGTTGTCTATAATCAGATTGTAATAGTAAGAAGGAACCATCACCAAGAATATCAACGCGAACAAATGGCGACTTATTCTCAGGAATATCGACTAAAAAGGAGATTGGTTTACCTTCAATTGTTGTTAATTGTTCTACAAAGGTTTTGTTTGACAAACGATAGAGAGATTTGTTAACAAATAAGGAGGGACCTATTTGTATATGAGTATTTTCCATAATGAGATTGGCATCGCTGAAAGAGGGTATTTCAAAAGCGGAAAGTCGTTGACTTTGAAATTGTTTCAATTTATCTTGGAAATAACTTGCCCTGATTTTAGCCTTAGCCATTTCCTCATGAACGGCTTGATACCATTCTTTTACGAATAAGCTGTCTGGTTTCTCCTGATAAGAAAATGGCATTTCTAACCAATAGCGCAATCTGAGACTTAATTCATAAATTAACTCTTGTTCTAATGAGTGACCTGGCGGTACGGTGGCAAGCCGACGCAGTAAATGCAGGGCATTTTGTGGTTCACTGATATCATATCTTCTAAACCCCCATCTTTTTAAGGGTGGATAGTGATTATCAAGCAGAGAACGGTATTCTTCACTGATAGCAGGCTCACTTTCAGTAAATGCTGTTAAGAGTACCTCGTTGGAAATCTCTTCTGGAAAAAAACCTTGTTTTTTTAAACGAAATGCGATATCCAACGCATGTAAGCGAGCACCATGCCAAGTCGGATGGAGGGCATCGTAAGTCGTGAATTCCTTTGGGAAAATATCTTGGTAATCTACATATTCCAGAACACCTGAAAAAATGTTCTGAAGGCTAGTGCGATATTCTTCTATATCATCTAAATTAGCCTGATAAAGGGATTTTTCCCAATGTACAGGCAAATTGAATCCTAAAATGGGCAACCCTGCATCGCGACTGGCTGCAATAATGTCTTTTAGATCATCAAGATGGCTATTACGCCCCGCCGCATATAATTGCCATTGAAAAAGGTTATTATCATAGCCATCTGGAAATTTCCATCTTTGATTTTCATCAACTTCCAAAAAGGAAATGTATTTTGGTGATGTTAAACTTTTCAGCAGGTTGCTCAAAGGCTTTTCCCAAGTATTTCTGACTTGACTCCTATAACGATATAGTTTTGAAAATCGGGGTACCAAAGTGTTTGCATAGAGTCCAATATCATAATTTCGTAACCAAAAGCCTAAGCTCAACTTAGAAAATATTTCTGATTTGAAAAAAGAACGAACACTATGAGCTTGTAGCGACAACTTCATACGATCAGAAAATGAAATATAGGCGACAGCTACAATAATTCCATCCAAATCGTAGTCGAAGCTCGCCAAAACTCTCTGTAACATGTCAGGCGCAAAAATCCCAGCATCCGCGACATCTAGGATTTCAAATTGGTTTGGTGCCACTTTATCAAGCAATTTTTGCAAGTGTGTCGCCACAAACCCACCTGTTCTAGCGTGCGAATTGGAAACGTATAAAAACCGCTTGGTATTTTTAGCCTTGGGTGGCACAGACAATGTGCCACTAGGAGCGTTATAAAGCGTTAATGCCCAACGAGTGGTGTTCTCAGCTAATTTGCTAACGTGTTGTTTTTGTAAATTAATTCCAACGCTTAATTCAAAGATGACAAGCACAAGCACAAGCACGGCTGCGCCGAGCAATCGGCGTTTATTTGTATGCGGCTCTCTATGAGAGCGGCTTATTTCTGGATAAGAATTCATGTTTCAATCGCCTCCTTTTAAAATTGAAAATAAATGAATTGAGTAATCTCTGGGGTATTGAAGATGGCAAATAACGCAATTCCCATCAATCCGACCGATTCCACCCAACCAGAACGCCCTGGCCATCGCTGAGACGCATTGGGTAGCCACAAAGTGAGTGCTGTCACAATGCTGATAAACAAAATATCCGGCAACGAAACCAAGCCCAGATTAAAGCCTTCTAGCCCAAACATACCTTGCCAGATTCTGCCAATTATCAAGGGATCAGCAACCCGAAATGGCACCCAAATCAGGTGTATAGTAACAAAGGTCAAAGCAACCGCTAAAAATGGGGGTAAAATGGGTACACTCATTACCTTTTTCATGACGTGATAAGCCCCAAGCAGTATTCCATGCATCAGTCCCCAAGCTATGTAATTCCAGCCTGCACCATGCCAAAGTCCACACAAAACAAAGGTCAATATAACATTTAGGATGGTACGAAACCATCCTTTACGTGAGCCTCCTAAAGAAATGTAAAGGTAATCTCGAAACCAGTTGGAAAGTGTAATATGCCAACGCCTCCAAAATTCTTGAATATTTCTAGATTGATAAGGAGAAAGAAAATTTTCAGTCAAACGAATCCCGAATAAGAGTGAAATACCTATTGCTATATGCGTATAGGCTGCAAAATCATAATAAATTTGCATTCCAAAACCGACTGCAATAGCCCAAGCTGAAAAAAATGAATAGGGCCCTTCCGCTAATACCAAATGGTTTACAATATATCCACAACTATCAGCGATAAGTAACTTTTGGGCAATCCCCAATGCTATTCGATCAATACCTGCCGCCCATAGTTTATCTGTTTTACCATGAACCATAGTATTAATTTGTGGAGAGAGATTTCCAAAGCGTTCAATGGGACCGGCAATCAGTTGCGGTAAATAGGCAACATAGTTAAAAAATCCGACTAAATTTTTTTCAGGTTTAATTATCCCTCGATAGACATCAATTGTGTAAGACATTGATTGAAAGGTATAAAAACTAATACCCGCAGGTAGAATAAAACCTTTGTAAAAATCCTCATTTGGAATGGGAAGTCCCAACAGTTCTCCCGCTGGTGCGACGCTTGGAAGTAGCATAGCACCATATTTGAAAAATATTAAAATGCCAAGATTGACTGTCACACTTAGAGTTAGATAAAGGCGTTTTATAACTATCTTAGAAGAATCATGCAAAAGAAGTGCTGCTGAATAGTCAACTATCGACGAAAGCAATAAAATGAGTACAAAAGAGGGTTCGGCACCTGAATAAAATAAATAAGAAAAAAGTAATAGACAAATAGCTTTTGGCATTCCTTTCGGAACAAGCTGCATTGTTATTAAGAACAGGGGCAAAAAAACCAAAAGAAAACCAATTGAATGAAATAACATAATTAAATTACTGGGAATGTACCCAAATCTCCTGTTGAAAATTAAATAAAGTTAAAGGTTAGGACAAAATGCTGTTTTTGTCTGTCTAATTGAACATGATAAAAAATCCGATTTTTGAAAAACTCGAATTTCTTTATGAGTTAAGAATCATTTTGACTACTACAGTTTTTTGTATAATAAAACAAATTAAACATTTTCCGCAACCAAAAAAAGTGCAGTGCAACCTTAATAAAATCTATGATTTCAGCTATCATTGTTAATTATTTTTTAGCAGATTCCGCTATTCGTGCGGTGCAATCCTTGCTGCCACCTAACCAGCAAGAAGAAATAGAAATCTGGATTGTTGATAACAGTGAATCAGAAGTAGAAGTTAAAAAACTCAAAGATACCTTGGGGGATATTAGCCACCTGATTATCAATGACAAAAATGTCGGTTTTGGTGAGGCGTGTAATCAAGCTTATCAACAGGCGAAGGGCGAATGGATTTTTCTACTCAATCCGGATGCTTATTTGGAATCAGGTGCCTTGACAGTTCTGCGAAATTTTTTACAATATAATCAACGAGTTGGAGCTGTTGGACCCCGTATTTATTGGGATGCGGCGCATCAATTTTTTTTACCCCCCAGTTTGCCACCCACGCCCTGGCAAATGTTTTTAAACAAACCCCGGGGTGAGCTAGGCGGAAAATTAACCTGGTTCAGTAGTCTAAAATATCGAAATCGTGCCTTACATTATTGGCAATCAACTAGCCCTTTGCGTCAATTAAATTTATCTGGAGGGCATGTCTTATTACGACATGAAGCGATTGAAAAAGTTGGCGGATTATTTGATCCCCAATTTTTTTTATACTACGAAGATACGGATTTGTTTTTGCGACTACGCCAGGCAAATTATCAATTATTTTATCTGCCCAACACGGTAGCCATTCACGCTTTTGGTGGCTGCGCCCCTGAAAAAACCGCTTGGAAATGGGCTGAAATGGCAAATTCCCATAACAAATTTATGGAAAAATATTATCAACATCAGCCATTTTACAAGTGGATTAAACAACTTTACCAAAACGAAACTATCGTACCCTGGCAACCCCAGATTGAGGATTTAGGTATTTTAGAAACGCCGCCCTGTTTTCCCGTACCACCTGCCTGGAAAAATGATTGGTTACTGGAGTGGAGTTTAGTTCCTTATTTTTTTCCTGCTGCCGGTTATTTTGGGCAAGGGGAGCAGGCAATGTTTCCGACTTCAATTTGGTCCCAGCTTCCTCCCACTAGGCATTTTGTCAGAATGGGTTCCCGTCATCAATTTTGGGTGCCGCCGCGGATTTGGCAATGGGAAACCGTTTGAAAGTGAATAAGTTAAAATGAGTTAAAATGGAAGCTTCATTTATCCCTTATACGGCTACCACGGTATTGCCCCCTGGCAATATTTTAGTCTTGGCACCTCATCCTGATGATGAAGTATTTGGTTGTGCTGGGGCTATCATGCAGCATATCGCGCAAGGGCATTCTGTCAGCGTGATAATTGTCACAGATGGAAGTGCTGCCACCGTGCATCCCGATGCAGAGAGTTTATTTAAATATATAAAAAAACGTCAACAAGAAAGCCGTCAGGCTGCCAAAATTTTAGGTTATGGTGATCCGATATTTTGGGCTATAACTGATAGAACTTTGGAGTGCAATGAGGTACTCATTCAACGATTATTGGAATATATCAAAGAAAAACAAATTACCAAAGTTTATGCGCCATCACCGGCTGAAATTCATCCGGATCATAATGCGTTAGCAATGAGTGCGGTGGAAGTGGTGCGCCGTTGTGCTGAATCAGTGAGTTTGGCAATGTATGAAATTGGAGTGCCTTTGCATCCGAATAGGTTATTGGATATTTCAAAAGTTTTGACGCGCAAACAAAGGGCAATGGCTTGTTTTATTTCCCAATTAGAAATTCAGAAATATGATTATCAGATACAAGGCTTAAATGCTTATCGCACTTATACTTTACCTGCGCAGGTGATGGCAACGGAAGCTTATTATATTTTAAACGGTGCAGAATTGCAAACTTGGCGATTATTTGGAAATTCACAGCAAACGAAAGTATTAGAACAAGCCTATCGCAAAATCAGTGAGCTTGAAACTCAGCTTGCAGAAAAAAAGGCTGAATTATCAATGATATATAATAGCCATTCCTGGCATTTGACGATGCCCTTACGTTGGTTGAAGAGTTTAGTTAGAAAAATTTTTACGCCTGGCTTGTAGGGCGAACCTGCGTGTTCGCCTTGGTTTAATTAAAGCTAAAAATCCGATTTTTCAAAAAATCGGATTTTTTTAAACCTTTAGACAATTATTAATGGCACTTTTTTTTATCCACATAATGGGGGCGCTCAAGGTTGACAATGCCTTGTTCTTCTGCTAATTCACGTTCACGCGCCGTAATCAGCCCAAAACACATACGAATGTCTTGGATAGTTTGTTCAGATAAGGGATGTTCTTTCCCTGGTTTAGGGGTTACTTCTCTGACAATATTGCTTAAAACCTTTCGCATGGTTACCATAATCTGATGTTCTTTAGAAAGTTCATCAAAGTTCATAATATTTACCTTATATTTATACTGAGCCTACTTGATGTAGTTAGTTAAATCCGCATTAGAATAATGCTGGGAAAAATCCTGCTACTTTTAATAATAACTACAAGGATTGTATATAATAAAGGATTGACTGATGAAAGGATTTTACCAATGAAGCATCTTTGGATGTGAAGAATGAAAAAAGTGATTTAAAATCAAGAATTTATGCCGAGGAAAGGACTTGAACCTTCACGGGGTTGCCCCCACTAGCACCTGAAGCTAGCGCGTCTACCAATTCCGCCACCTCGGCGTTATGTTTATACATATTACACGAATAAAAAAGAAATGTCAATAGTACGCCCGAAAAAAAAATCTTTTCCAAAAAAAGATCCCTTCGCTAAACGCGAAGCACGAAAATATAAAAACCCCATTCCTAGCCGTGAATTTATTATGCAGCAATTGGCTGATGTGGGTAAACCGATGACTTTGCCTAAAATTGCTCAACAGCTTAATTTAACTAAGAAAGATGAATTAAATGCTTTGAGTCGTCGTTTAAAAGCGATGGAACGCGATGGGCAGTTAATTCGCAATCGCCGTAAAGGTTATGGTGTCGCGAAAAAAATGGATTTAGTACGCGGACGTGTGATTGGACATCCGGATGGGTACGGTTTTTTAGTACCAGATGAAGGAGGAGGGGATTTATTTATATCCCATAAAGAAATGCGGCAATTAATGCACGGTGATCGTGCTTTATTCAATATCATTGGTATTGATAATAAGGGTCGTCGTGAAGGGGCATTAGTTGAAGTACTGGAACATAGTACTGAAGAAATCGTTGGGCGTTTTTGTCATAAACGGGGACAAAATGTGGCGTTTATCAAGCCTGATAATCGTCGTCTCACTCACAATATATTGATTGAAGGGGGAAAAAAACGGGGTAGGGCTAAACATGGTCAAATTGTGGTGGTGCGATTATTATCGCCCCCGACTAAATATAATCCGCCCTTTGGCGAAGTCATCGAAATCATAGGGGAACACCGTGCGCCCGGTATGGAAATTGATATTGCCATTCGCGCTCATGAATTACCCCATAAATGGTCCAAGGAAGTACAACAGGAAGCCACTGAATTTACGCAAGAAATTCCTAAAGAATATATAGCGGCGCGTGAAGATATGCGCGATATTCCTTTTGTGACTATTGATGGCGAAGATTCTTTTGATTTTGATGATGCAGTGCATTGTCAACCGCGTGGTAAGGGCTGGCTACTGCGAGTAGCGATTGCGGATGTGTCAACTTATGTGGAAGTCGGCACGGCAATTGATTTGGAGGCGCAAGAACGGGGTAACTCCGTGTATTTTCCCAATCGGGTAGTGCCGATGTTACCTGAAATTTTATCTAATAAGTTATGTTCGCTTAAACCCCAAGTTGATCGTTTATGTATTGTTTGCGAAATGGCGATTGATTTTTATGGACGCACTCGGCGTACTCGTTTTTTTGAAGCGGTGATACGTTCAGCAGCGCGTTTGACTTATACTGAAGTCGCGGAAGTGTTAGAGGGTAATGAGCAAAATTTTCAATACCCGCACCTTTTACCACACATTCATAACTTACATCAGTTATACCAGTCGCTCCTCAAGCGTCGTAAAAAACGGGGCGCGATTGATTTTGATACAGTTGAACCCCGCATTATTTTTAATCAGCAGCAAAAAATTGAGCAGATTGTGCCTTTGATTCGCAATGATGCACATAAATTGATTGAAGAAATGATGTTAGCGGCGAATGTTGCCACCTCAGAATGGTTAGCAGCACGGGAAATGCCCTTTTTATATCGCATCCATGAAGGACCCACATCCGAAAAGTTGGAAGCTTTACAAAGTTTTTTAAAAGAGCTTGGTTTAAAATTATGGGGCAAAGAGCAGCCACAAGCTCATCACTACGCCCGCTTATTAGAAAAAATCCAGGGTCGTCCAGATTTACGCATGATTCAAACCGTATTATTGCGTAGTTTACAATTAGCGGTTTATCATTTTAAGAACCAGGGTCATTTTGGCTTAGCTTATTCAGCTTATAGCCATTTTACTTCCCCGATACGTCGCTATCCGGATTTATTAGTCCATCGTGCTATTCGTCACTGTTTACGGGAACAACCGATTGAAGATTTTTCCTATACAAACAATGAGATGGAACTTTTAGCAGAGCAATGTTCAATGGCAGAACGCCGCGCTGATGAAGCGACTCGTGATGCTATCAGTTGGCTCAAGTGTGAATATATGCAAGATAAAATCGGGCTAGAATTTGAAGGATTGATTACCGGCGTGACTGCTTTTGGGATATTTGTCGAATTGGAAGATATTTATGTTGATGGCTTAGTCCATGTTTCATCACTGAAAGATGACTATTACCATTTCGATCCCATTGGACATCGTTTATCAGGTGAAAGGAGTGGTACAGTTTACCGATTGTCAGATCGGGTGCGCGTCAAAGTCATGCGGGTAGATTTGGAAGATAAGAAGATTGATTTTGATTTAGTGGTTAGTGGTTAATTGTTAATGGGGGAAACTTCACCATAACAGAAATAATATTTCTTGCACACCATTTTCACCGTTTGTGAAGATTGGCTAAAATTAGAAATCCGATTTTTTCAAAAAATCGGATTTCTTTTAGATCATCAATTTATTCCAGGTTTATTCGATTGTTAGCTTTTTTATCATGTCTTAATAAGATTAGCGTTTCCCATGCTAAATAACCAGTTCAATACATCAAACACTTTTTGTAAATCCATTGTAGCGGATATCTGGTTAGGGTCTTTAGTAAAAACGTTATTTTCCAATCGACCGAATTCCCAGGCTTTTCCCGTGGTCACAACGCCATAGCTTATGTTTACACCCTGTTTAAATGTTGCAGTCATTTCAGCTAAAGTCTGTGCCCAGCCTTCTTCAAATTTTTCTTGTTTTGCTTCCATAATGCAGATGGGTGGTATTAACATACCGCCTTGTTTTGTTCTTTGTGCGACTAAATAATCAGGTTCCCCTTTTAAGCCTTCATTGGGAGCCACATTGTAGGGGACATGCGACCATATATAAAGTGCATTGTATTTTTCTCCCACTAAATTAAGAATAGGCCTGATAATATTTTCACAAACAGTCACTTCATTGATGAAACTCATACTATCCATTAGTTTTTTTGTAATATCTGTAAAATATAACCCTGGTATTTCTATTTCCAAGGTATCAATGAAAGTTTTATCCATCACCTCAATATCAAATTTGTTGGTGACTTCTAAAACGGTTTTAAAGTCGCTGTATGACATAGTGTTTTACTTTTTTAAGTTTGCTTATATAAGTAATGCTTAATGGGGAATACTTCACCAAACTAGAAATACGATTTTTTCAAAAAATCGTATTTCTTTAAACCTTTCGATTTTAAAAACGAGAACATCAAGCAATAATTAACTATTTGCCGCATCATTGGGTTTAGACATTTCTTTCCGCACCACGTCCATATCCAAATCCTTGACTTTGCCAATCACTTCTTCAAAAGTAGAACCAGGTAAGCTTCCTGGTTGTGAAAAAACGATGATTTTTTCCCTAAAAATCATCAGCGTCGGAATGGAACGAATTTGAAAATTGCCCGCTAACCCCCGTTCCTCATCAGTATTCACTTTAGCAAACACAATATCCGGATATTTTTCGGAGGTACTTTCAAAAATGGGCGCGAAACTTCGACAAGGACCACACCAAGGTGCCCAAAAATCAACTATTACGATATCATTATTATTGATTGTTTCTTCAAAATCTGCTTCTTTTAAATTAACTGTTGCCATATTGGCTCCTTAAAGTCATGAAAAAACAGGGCATGAAGCCCAAAACCTTACAAGCTTTTACTTTACTTGAACTATTAGTTGCATTGGCTATTTTTGCGATTATTGCAATTATGGCTTATGCCGGCTTAAACACAATACTCACTGCACGCCAACAAACTGAACAACATGCGGCACAATTGGCGCAATTACAAATAACCTTTCTTTGGTTAGGGCGCGATATTGAACAACTTGTAGAACGAGCTATTCGTGATCAATATGGTGATAGACAAGCCATTCTACAAGGGAAAAATTCAAATTTAGAATTAACTCGCGCAGGCTGGCGCAACCCCGCTCGACAAAAACGAAGCTCATTACAACGAGTGGCTTACTTTCTCGAAGATAAAATTTTATATCGTTCTTACTGGTGGGTGCTTGATCGTGCTCAAGATACCAGCCCCATTAAAATGGATTTATTAAACAATGTCAATGCGTTCAAACTACGTTATTTAGATGAACTGTTAAAATGGCATGAGCAATGGCCCCCGTTAAATTTTATACCTAGCCAAGCTGAAAATGTTCCACCTATATCCAAATTGAGGGCAATTGAAGTAACATTAACAGTTGAAGGCTGGGGAGATATAATTCGTTTATTTAGGACACCTTAAACCTCATTCCACCGTCACCGACTTAGCCAAATTTCTAGGTTGATCAACATCCGTACCCTTAATTAGCGCAACATGATATGCCAACAATTGTAAAGGAATGCTATAAACAATAGGCGAAATAATTTCATCTACTTCCCCTAATTCAATAACTTTAATATAATCAGAGGGTTGCATAATAGCGCGATGATTGGCAAAAATATATAATTGTCCCCCCCGAGCATGGACTTCTTGCAAATTCGATTTCAGTTTTTCCTGTAAAGCATCATTCGGTGCCACCGCAATCACTGGCATTTCTGCATCCACTAAAGCAAGCGGACCATGTTTAAGTTCACCCGCCGGATAAGATTCAGCATGAATATAGGAAATTTCTTTCAGTTTCAGCGCACCTTCCATCGCAATAGGATAATGTATACCTCGACCTAAAAATAAAGCATGTTGCTTATCTGCAAAGTGTTCAGCTAATTGTTCAATTTGATCATTTAGTTTAAGTATGTTCTTAATTTGCTGGGATAAAGAACCCATCGCCTTCACTATTTTTTCTTCAACCTGGGGTTTCATGCCATGACGACGACCTAATATCACCGTTAGCATTAACAATGATAATAATTGGGTAGTAAATGCTTTAGTCGAAGCCACACCAATTTCCGGTCCAGCATGAGTCATCAAGACCATATCAGATGCCCGTACTAATGAACTCTCTGGCACATTACAAATAGCAAGACTGGGTCCAAAACCTAAGCGTTTAGCTTCATGCATCGCTGCCAGAGTATCAGCCGTTTCGCCGGATTGGGACAGGGTGACAATTAACGCACGAGGATTAGGCAAGGGTTGCCGATAACGAAATTCACTCGCGATTTCAACGACACAAGGTACACGCGCCAAAGTTTCAATCCAATAACGAGCCACTAATCCAGCATGGTAACTGGTACCACAAGCAATAATTTGCACAGCTTCTACATTTTCAAATAATTGCTGCGCTTTAGGACCAAATGCGGCTTCCAATACCCGCCCATCATGCACCCGATTTTCTAATGTATTACTAATCGCTTTCGGTTGTTCAAAGATTTCCTTGTGCATATAGTGACGGTATTCACCACGCTCAACGGCATCTGCCTGTAATAAACTGGTATGCACTGGACGTTGAATCTGATGACCTGAAAAATCGGTTATTCTAAAAGAATTGCGCTGAAGTTCAATAATATCGTCATCTTCTAAAAAAATCACCCGCTGTGTGACTGGAATTAAAGCGGCTACATCGGAGGCGATAAAATGTTCACCAATACCAACGCCAACCACTAACGGACTACCGCGCCGTGCGGCTAATAAACTACCAGGGTTTTGGGGACTAATAACAGCTAGGGCGTATGTGCCTTCAAGTGCTTGTAGGGTTGTTGACAGAGCGGCAAGTAAATTTTTGCCTTGTTGGAGATGGTAATGGATCAAATGGGCGATAGCTTCAGTATCGGTTTCCGAATTAAATTCATAGCCCCTTTGTTCTAACTGTGAACGTAATTTTAAATAATTTTCAATAATGCCATTATGTACGACAGCAATGGTATCCCTGGAAATTTGCGGGTGAGCATTTTCATTACTCGGTTTACCATGTGTCGCCCAGCGCGTATGGGCAATACCTGTAGGTGAAGATAAAAAGGTATCTTTAACTTGTTCTTCTAAAAAACGCACTTTACCAGTCACATGTTGGCTTTGCAGTCCACCCGATTGATAGTCAATAATAGCTAACCCAGCAGAATCATAGCCCCGATATTCAAGACGTTTTAGCCCTTCAATTAATATTGGTATGACATCACGCTCTGCTATGGCACCGATAATACCACACATATGAGGTGTCCTTAGTAGTGGGAATTGGGAATTGGGAATTGGAAAACGAAGTACTTTGGGAATTGGGAATAAAGATAAAAATATGATTTGAACTAGCTCAAAATAAACAAATAATGGGATAGGTTTATCAACCATTAATGATTAATCAGTTAAATGATTAATCATTGACTAAAAAATGGAAAATACTTGGAGGCAGGAAAAAAATGGCGTCCCCAAGGGGATTCGAACCCCTGTTGTCGCCGTGAAAGGGCGGTGTCCTAGGCCGTCTAGACGATGGGGACAAAATTTATCTGGTGGAGCTAGGCGGGATCGAACCGCCGACCTCTTGCATGCCATGCAAGCGCTCTCCCAGCTGAGCTATAGCCCCTCCTTTGTATAAGAATTAAGCACATTGTACAGCGTATTCTTATATTTGTCAAGCTTTTTTTGAAAAAAGTTTTTGAAGCGGCGAATTTTGTTTAGCTAATCCACCTAATAATCAGACTAACCATCATATTATAGATGTTCATAAAAAATAATTCAAAAAATGATTATATTCTTTAGTACAAAACTTTTTTAATTGCCTGAATCAGAATAGTCATAATTTTAAAATTCTTAAATTCTGATTCTAACCCTGAAAAGTGAATTAAATCAATAACTTATAAAAATTATCCTGTACAAAATACCAGGATTTAAAAAATGATTATACTGCTTTCAAGGTTTTAATACCCACCATTGCGGATTAAAAAAGTTCAATTTTTGATAATAAATAGTATAATATCTAAAATGTTCTAAAATAAAAATCCCATTTTTCCCAACTTTTTCAAAATAAATAAAGAATGTCAGCTTTAATTTGTGGATCATTTGCGTTTGATACCATTATGGTATTTAACGACAAATTTAAAAATCATATTTTACCGGAACAGGTGCATATTATAAATGTATCTTTTCTCGTACCGGATTTACGTCGTGAATTTGGTGGTTGTGCAGGCAATATTGCCTATAATCTCAATATGCTAGGTGGAGATGCAGTGCCTATGGGTGCTGTGGGAACAGATTTTGCGCCTTATGCTGAGTGGATGGATAATTGTGGGATAGCTCGTACACACGTTACGACAATTGCTCACTGTTATACAGCCCAAGCTTTCATTACCACCGACATGGATGATAACCAAATTACAGCTTTTCATCCTGGGGCAATGAATTATTCCCATCAAAATAAAGTATCTCAGGCTAAAGATGCCACTATTGGTATCGTATCTCCGGATGGGCGTAAAGGGATGGTTGAACATGCCAGACAATTTGTCGCAGCGGGTATTCCTTTTATTTTTGATCCAGGGCAAGGTATACCAATGTTTGACGGTAATAACTTGTTGCAATTCGTTGAACAAGCTACCTGGGTTATCGTCAACGATTATGAATGGCAACTAATGCGGGACCGCACCGGTTTATCACCACAACAAATGGCGAATCGTGTAAAAGCCTTGATTATCACTAAAGGGGCAGAAGGTGCCATTATTTACACCCAGGGCACGTTTTACAACATTCCCAGTGCTAAAGCGAAAGCCGTTAATGATCCAACAGGTTGTGGAGATGCTTTTCGTGCAGGGCTTTTATATGGCTTGATGAAAGAGATTGATTGGGAAACGACGGGGCGTATTGCATCATTGATGGGTGCTATTAAAATCGAACATCATGGCACCCAAAATCATCGCGTGACGATTGAGGAATTTAAACAACGCTTTAAACAAAATTTTGGTTATACGTTAATGGTTAACGGTTAATGGTTAATGATTAATGTTTGTACTCAGGGCGAACACTTATGTTCGCACCGAAAGCCATGAAATATAAGGGATATCGTAGGGGCAGACCTGCGTGTCTGCCCTTCAGAATCTCTCATTAATCACTATCCGTTTTTTGACGACTTAGAAAAGGCAATACCAATAACCAATGCAATGTCAAATACTTAGGTTCACGAAATTGATTAAGTCCAATTTGCATAGCTTGATGTCCCAAAGCCGGTTGCGCCAAATAAGTACCAAATAGCCGATCCCATATTGACAAATTAAAACCAAAATTACTATTCGTTTCGCGATTGACAGTCGAATGATGAACACGGTGCATGTCCGGTGTCACGATTAACCAACGTAATCCTCGATCAATTATTCCTGGTAATGCGATATTGCTGTGATTAAACATTGCCATCACATTCAATATAACTTCAAAAAGCAATACAGCTACCACCGGGGGACCCACTACCATAATAGCAGCCAATTTAATCAACAGAGATAATATCATCTCAAGCGGATGAAAACGGGGACCGCTAGTCACATCAAGATCGAGATCAGCATGGTGCATACGGTGCAAACGCCACAATATAGGAAGCGCGTGGAACATCACATGTTGTAGGTAAATGATACCGTCCAATAGCACAATAGCAATAAAAACACTTAACCATCCTGGCAACTCAACATTATTTAACACTCCCCAATGTGCTTGTTCTGCCACTGCGGCAAAACCAATAGCGGCTATGGGAAATAGCCAACGCAGCAAAAGATTATTCACAAAAACAATACCCAGGTTATTGAACCAGCGTACCGTTTTAGAAGCCGTTAACGCGCGGCGCGGAAAAAATATTTCCCAAGTTGCCATCAGTACTAATATCCCGAAAAAACTACTGAGGCGAATAGTCATTTCATTTTGTATTAACCATTCATTCATAATTAATAATCCTATTTTTAAGGTTCTTCTTTCTGACAGTTTGGGCAAATGCCATAGATATGTAAACAATGATCGGTCATATCAAAGTGATGTTGTTGGGCAATGGCACGTTGCCGTTGCTCAATAGCCTCATCAAAAAATTCGATAATTGATCCGCATTTGACACATAATAAATGATCATGATGATGTCCTTCATCTAATTCAAATACAGATATACCATTTTCAAAATGGTGACGAATGACTAAACCAGCCCCCTCAAATTGCGTCAATACGCGATAAACCGTTGCCAAACCCACATCTTCCCCCACTTCAAGTAAGGCTTTATAAACATCTTCAGCACTCTTATGGCGATGCGGGCTATTTTCTAGCAACTGGAGTATTCGTAGCCGGGGTAAAGTGGCTTTTAAACCCAATTTTTTAAGGTTTTGACTTTCCATTTGGAATCCTTACTTAGAGGGTGGACACAGGGTATTCGCGGTGGTCAGCCCCAGCGAATCGGCGATAAAGTCAAGCCATTTGCGTATCGCAGACGGTGTCTGTTCATTGACCTTGCGTGGAGAGAGAAAGACCAGACATCGGTTCAGGGTATTCATATTCAGTATGCACTTTGGTAATGTTCAGATCAACGCCTAAGATGTCTTTAGCAAACTGATTAAAGACATTAACTTGACTGAAAACACGTTTAAACATCGTACCATATTTGAGTAGAATAACTTCAATCATTATACTTATCTGTTCCTAAAAACTTAGACAAAGTTGAACATTTTTAGGTAATTCGTTCTCCGTTGATAATCCGGAAGGATTGCAACTGGAATCCTGGTTGAGCAGTCCCAACCGTTGGCATTCAATCCCGCAAAGCGGTTTCATGCAACCACGTACTGTACGAAATGAAGGCAGTCCCTTTTGGGTCAAATTCACCTCCAAACCGAGGCTTGAAGACTCATTTAACAAGCCTCATTTCTCAATACCAGGTACGAGAAAACTTTTCTCGTTATTAAGCCAAGAGTGACTCAACTTCTAATTATAATGTCATTTGGTTTCATTTTCAAGTCTGCTGATTTCTGGGACAACAAATCTCACGAAAGTTTAACTTTGTCCCATTTTTTGGTAGCCGTTAACTTGCTCCATCAATAAAGTTGTCACTTAACTTTAAATGTATTAAAATACACCACTTAAAAACCACTTCACATTGGGATTATATTCATGAAGTCAAAATTTCTTATCATTATTTTGGGTAGCGTCACTTTATTATCCGGTTGTGCCATCTATAAAGTAGATGTTCAACAAGGAAATCAAATCACTCAAGAAATGTTAGATCAACTTGCATTGAAGATGCCAGCCAAAAAGGTACGTTTTATTATGGGTACCCCCCTACTGACAGATGTTTTTCATCAAGAACGTTGGGATTACCTGTATAGCTTCCAACCTGGAAGTCAAAAACGGAAACAACGCAGGATTTCGCTATTTTTCGATAAAAATCAACACCTTACAAAAGTAACGGGTGATATTAAAATAAGCAAACGGCAATCTAAACCGGTATTCGTACCAGAAGAATTTGATCAGGAGCCGATTTTATAATAATTGTTAATTGTGAAAAGAAATCCGATTTTTGGAAAAAATCGGATTTCTCATTCTATTCCCCATTAACCATTAACCCACCGCCTACGACTTTCTTTAGGATCAACAATTAGCGGGCGATAAATTTCAACCCGATCACCCTCACGTAGTGCTGTACTTAAAGCGCAGGGCTGACTAAAAATGCCCACCCAATTTTTGCTCAAATCAATTTCTTCAAATTGCTTTAAAATACCCGATTTCTCAATTGCCTGTTCTACGGTTGTAGCCACCGGCACCACCAAAGGAAGAATCACTTGCTTATCCGGTTTAGCAAAAGCCACTTCAACTGAAATAGTATCATACTTTTCCATATAACTCATGTGCCCTTTTAACAAACGCATCAACTAAAGTATTGGAAATTTTAGTAAAGACAGGTCCCAAACTCATACTAAGCAGCCGATTAGAAATTTCAAACTCCAAATTTAAAGAAATTTTGCAGCCCTCTTTGCCAAGGGGACGAAAATCCCAATGTCCTTGCAAATGGCTAAAAGGTCCCTTGAGCATACGCATCTCAATTGCCCGATCCGGTTTCATCACATTAGTCGTTGTAAAAGCATGTCTTAGCCCCGCACCGCCCATCTTAATCGTTGCAACCACCTCCGATTCCGTCTGCGAATGCACTATAACTGATTTGCACCAAGGTAAAAACTTAGGATAGTCACTAATATTACTAACTAACGCAAACATGTCATGGACGGTATAATGAACTAAAGCCATTTTATGAATACGAGTCACGAAAATACCCCAATTGCATTTAAAAACACTAATCCCACACCTAACGGTGTAACATAACGTAGCAAAAAACGCCAAATCAAAAAGCCCCCATGTTCAGGGGATGAATCTAATTCCTCTGTGACAATCTGAGTTTTCATAAACCATGCCACAAAGATAGCAATGAACAATCCACCCAATGGCAACATAACATTAGCCGTCATATAATCAATCAAATCAAAAAAGGTTTTATCTTCAAAAGCCGAAAACATGAATAATGGTTTGACATGACTCCAAATATTAAAGGAAAAAAGAGTTAACAATCCAACTAACCAAACCGCTATTCCACTCCAAATACTCGCACTGATACGAGTAAATTTACCCGTTTCAACTAACCAGGCAACCGCTGGCTCAATCAATGAAATAGAAGAACTCCACGCGGCAAGTACTAATAATACAAAAAATAAAGTACCAAAAAAACTACCATAAGGCATTTGCCCAAACGCAATAGGTAAAGTATTAAATACCAATCCAGGTCCCTGACCTGGCGCCAAACCATTACTGAACACAATAGGAAAAATAATCAATCCCGCTAAAATAGCCACCGAAGTATCAGCGATGACAACCACGCTAGTCGTTGAAGCAATAGAAGCATGTTTAGGTAAATAAGCCCCATAAACCATAATAGCACCCATGCCCAAACTCAAACTAAAAAAAGCCTGCCCCATCGCCGCCAACATACCCTCGCCACTCAACTCACAACTGGCTTCAGTACAATTAGGATATAGAAAACTTTTAAAATCTACATCAAACATAAAATATACGCCCATCATAAATTCAGGCGTACTCATGGCATAACCCACTAGTACCAGCAACACGATAAACAAAGCAGGCATCATAAAACGCACCGCCCGTTCCAAGCCCCCCTGCACACCGCCAGCCACCATTATCATCGTGACGCTCATAAAAATCGTATGCCAGGCTAATAACTGTATAGGATTGCTCACTAATTCATTAAATATCGATCCCACAAAGCCGGCGACTTCATTTTGGGGCATACTATTAATAGCAGTAAACGTACCCATTGCCACCTTTGGAACATAAGCCAATGCCCAACCGGCAATCACACTATAATAAGAGAGAATCAAAAAACCGGCAATCACACCAGTCCATCCCAACACACGCCACCATTGTGAATAACCCCCTTCTTGGGCTAGTATTCGCATACTATTAACGGGACTCCTACGTCCCCGTTTTCCTAACATCACCTCCGCCATCATCACCGGCAATCCCATCAAAGCCACGCATACCAAATAAACAATGACAAACGCGCCCCCACCATATTCCCCTGTCATATAAGGAAACTTCCAAATATTACCCAAACCAACAGCAGAACCGGTAGCCGCAAGAATAAACGCCAAACGTGATGACCATTCACCATGAATAGAAATATTTTGTTTATTCATTTTTAAAATTAAAATTCCTCGTCACTCAAAAAATTATTATTAATTGAAAAAACATAACAGGTTGATCTCGCACAGCGAAGAACGAAGTTTCAAAAACCTGTCAGGTTTATACTACTATTACCACTATCAAGAAATGATTTAGAATAACCTATCTTAATCTTTAGTTGATTATAATTTAAATTCAAATAAATAAAAAATGCAAAAACACCTATTTTTTTGGAATATCAAAATTCGTGGAAAATGGCTCACATAATCAAAGATTATTTATGGTAAAATAATCATGAAAATTCAATAGTTTGTCAAAAACGGTTCACTACCAACAATACTTCATATTGCGACGCTTTTGTCAGCTAAGCTCAACCCACCACTGCTTACCACAAGCCAATCTTCAAACAAGAGAGATTAACACAATGAAACAAGTCGCCCCTTTACGTTACGATGTCATTTTCAAAAAGGCTTTTAGTCACCCTGCCCTTTTCACAGCGATTGCTAAAGATTTTTTGGGTATCCAATTGGAAATTGATAAAGTAGAACATGACAAAACTTTTATTCCATCAGTCGGTAATGTCGCTACCAAATTTGATTTATTTGCTCAAGATAACAAGAATCGGGTGATTGTTGAAGTACAACATGCCCGTTATTCAGATACTTACGAGCGTTTTGTTTACTATCAATGTGCTGCGATGGCAGAAACCATTATCAGTTCTAATAACTACAGCTTTCCAATGACTGTCAAAACGATAGTCTTTTTTACGGGTAAAAACACGCCCAGTCCGGATAGCGGAATTTTGGTGCATGATTTTGAACCGAGGGATTTTGTAACAGGTAAATTGCTAGATAATATTTATCAGCATAAACATCAACTCATTTTTGTGTATACCCATGATTTTGCAGACACACCAGAGCCATGCCGCGAATGGATGGAAGCCATTCATGATAGCTTAGACGAAAAAGTGAATGAGAATAACTATACCAATCCCGCAATTCAAGAACTGTTTACAGTGATTGAAAAAGATAAAATCACACCTGAAGAACGCGCTCGTATGAAGGATGAGTATAATCAAGCAGATGTAGAAAAGCTGTCTTTCAAAAAAGGCAAGGATGCGGGATTGAAAGAAGGTGAAGAAAAGGGTGAAGAAAATGGAATGAAGAAAGCCGCTCGCAATCTTAAAGCCCTTGGCACCTTGACAGTGGAACAAATAGCCAATGTGACTGGCTTAACTTTGGAAATGGTCAAGGCACTGTAAAAAGGAAAGAGCATTTTTTTAATGCCTGGCTATAGCTCGAAAAAACCTGTCATGTTTTGTTTAAACTTTTATAGGAAAATCAATATGTTAAGAAAATATTCCCTGTTTTTGTTATTAAGTTCAATGGTTCTAATAACCCTAAATGTTGAAGCCTCACTCATAAGCGGTATCCAAATGAGGGATAGTCGAGGCAATTCGGATACCACTTCATCACCAGGTATCTTGCAATTCACCCAGCCCCATTATCGAGTGAATGAAAATGTTAGCCAAGTCAATTTAACGATTAGTCGTACTGAAGGTAGTTATGGTGCTGTGGCGGTCAACTATACCACCCAAGATGGAAGTGCGACTGCAAATCACGATTATATTACTACCCAACAAGTTTTAAACTGGGGGGCAGATGAAACGAGTTCTAAAAATATCAATGTTCCCATTTTACTTGATAATGTAGTTGAAACGGATGAAAATTTTACCGTTATTTTGTCCAATCCAACTAATAATGCCCTTTTAGGGAGCAGCACAATTGCAACGGTGATCATTACAGATAGCATGGGGCATCCGACGACGGCAGATACAATAGTAGAAGCAGCACCGCCTTTGTTTCCTGGCACTTTACAATTTACCACCGATTATTATGAGGTTCCCGAAAACGGTGGCAGTATTAGCGTTACCATTACTCGCACTGGCGGAAGTGATGGCCTAGTCGAAGTTACCTATTCAACTCAAGATGACACAGCAAAAAGCCAAGATTATATCGCTGTTCAAGATACACTACGTTGGCTTGATGGAGAGAGTGAAAGTAAACGTATTAAAGTCAGTATTTATGACGATGCTTTAGTCGAAGAAAATGAAAGTTTTTTTATGAAACTTTCCAATCCAACCAATGGGGCAACATTAGGAAATATCACCGAAGCCATTGTTGCTATCACCGATAATGATCTGGTAACAACCTTACAATTTTCTTCAAGCGTTTATACCGTCAATGAAGACGAAAAAATGGCGACTATTACGGTGCAACGTGAGGGCGGGAAAATTGGTCAAGTATCGGTGGATTATGAAACGATAGATATAACGGCAACGGCGGGTGAAGATTATACTGCTGCTAAAGGTATTCTAGTTTGGGTGAATGGCGATACCAGTGATAGAACTTTTAGCATTTCCCTAAAAGATGATAATGTGCTGGAGGATAATAAAACGGTTCAACTGAAACTGTCCAATATTACCGGTGATGCCTTTTTAGGAACACCTATTGAAGCGACTTTGACTATTATTGAAAATGAGACAGGTGAATGCCAATCCTCCACTATCATTGATTGTGTATGGGATAATAATGGTCAGACTTTGCAAGATGTCAAAATTACACCACTAGGAATAGTTATCGGAGGGCAACTTGTCGGAAAAATTGAAAACGAAGGTAAGGTGCAAAATGTCACCTTACTGGCGAATACTTACTTAACAGGCGGCACTGAAAGGGGAATTGTACAAGGAAAAATTAAGGGAAAAGACCCTGAGAATTTACCGATTATCAACTATGTTGAGATAACAGCCGATAGCACCCTCACCAATGTGATTATGGGTAGAAATGCATACATCAACAGTGGTGTTGTTTTAAAGCAAGGTGTCTGGTTTGAAAGTAATAGCGTTATTCCCTATATGACTGATTTAAATACGGTTTTAGGGACTTTCTCAACACCCTATCTTGAAATAGATGCCATTAATGTGACCCGCGATATCCTACTCAATAGTGGCAAATATGGAATTGTCGGTGCGATCAATGGGCTACTTGAATTGACGAACCTGGCTTTAGGATTAAGGCAAAATCCAGATAATGGTTATCTAGTACTTGATGTGACACCCTTTCATTATCGGGTATTGCCGGTACAAGTGCGACAAATTTGGGGCAAGCAAACCATTGAAAATAAACAGCTCACCCCAATGGGCATCAGCACTTCTCCCTTGGGAGAAGTGACTTTCATCACCCATACGGGACGAGAAATCACGACCTTACCGGTGGTGCAAAATCCTCAAGCCTTGCAAGCTGCTTTAGCTATTTTTGGGTTGAATCAGATGAGTATGCAATCTAGTGGCAACCTGAAAATTCCTACCCTTAATGGGCAATATTATATGGTACGTCCCGATTTATGGTCTATGGATATGCCAACTCATAAGCTTGTAGGCATTAGAGGGACCAATTCATCTTGGTTGAGTAACCTAGTTGAAGTATTTTTACTCTTTGAAGGGGCTACTGGCAATGTGCGCCAACAATTACTCTATCCAGCCGCCGCTAATCCACAAGCTTTGTACGATGCCCAATCTGGCACTGATGAAAGTCAAACGGTATTGTATCTTGATGGGCGAGCGTATGTATTCACAGACAAGGGTGTGTATAAAGGGCTATTTGATTATTTAGTCACGCCGGGCAGTCCGCCCTTTGCGAGGAAATTACAAATCCTTGATATTGAAGACATTAATGCTGATGGTTTGACGGATTATCGCATCATTTATCCCAATGGGGATAATCAAATGATGTATCAATGTGCTAGTTGCTTAGAATGATTATACGTAGGGGCAGACCACCGCGAATGCCCTTATGAAATTATTTCTCTGAAAAACGATAAACCCACCATGCTACCCATCCATCCTACAATTCTTCAGTTATGTAGGGTGTGCAGCGTGTTTTTGCAGCCCACCAGCCCAAACGAGAATTCGCTATGGGCAAAAAAAACCTTGCCCACCCTACATAAAAACTCACTTAAAAAGTTAAATTGATGCCCGCGCTGAGTATATTGTTTTGCCCATTTTAAGAATAAAAAGCTTCACAAGCCTTCTTAAAACGTTCTTCAAGGGAACGTGTTTGCTCAGGAGACACGGCATGGCTTAAATACCAATGCTGTTCTATCTTTTCAACTTCATCTTGAGAATTTTTTGACTCTCTTTCTCCATCACTCATCGCCGCCGATAAACGGGTAACTTGATAGGCTAACCGAGTTGAAGTTGCCTCTGGTGGAGAATCAATGCCAGCCAAGATTTCCAAACGAACACACAAGATTTCCTTTTCTTTCAAACTATCAGCACTGACATTTTGTGTACCTGTTAAGGTAGCCGTACACGCTTGTTGAAAACGCAGTTCTATCGCTGTTTCTAAATCAACATCCTGTAATTTAGGCAACTTATCCCAAGCCGCTTGAAGCGTCGCCACTGGGTCTTCTTGAGCCAGTATTTCAGCACTCATTTCTGCTAGTTCCAGTTCAAAGCAAAAAGCAGCTTTTTGTTTAAGCCGATCAAGCTGTTCACGTCGTTTAATCGCCATAAGAAACTGATATTGTTCTTCAACCTGTTGAGAAGCCTTTCTAAAACGATCTTCCACCGCTTCAGTTGCATTCGCCCTTTTACGTAAACTAGAACCCATCTTATGCCAATCGGCTTTAATATTCTTCCATTCATCTTGGAATTCTTTCAATTGACTAGGGGCATTTTCTATCGCATCACCTTTCGCTAATGCCTCAACTTGCTCACACAAAGCCATTTTTGCCTGCATATAGACTTGAAGCTCCTTTTTATGCGCCTCTTGTTGCTGTTTACGGTAGTTAAAAACCACATCACAGGCATAACGAAATGTATTCCAAAATTCACGTTCAACACGGTGACTATTAGGTACCGTCACTTGCCATTGTTCCTGGCATTTTTTGATAGTTTTAATGGCATCATTTATTTTATGACCAACAAACGATTTGGACTGTGTATCCCCTTTAGCCACACTATCTTCTTGGGCGGCTATAACTTCTTGAAGATGGTTTGCAATTTCTTCAACTTGGAATAAAATACGTAAGCGCTGTTGGCAATTGCGATTACGTTCATCTTTCAAGTAGGTTTCTATCACCTGCATAGCCGCTTGAAAACGTCGTTGAACGACTTTTTTGTGTTTTCTATCAGTTGGACCAATGTTTTGCCAGCTTTTCTCTGTGTCGCGTACAAAACGATAAACTTCTTTCCAATTCGCATCCGCCCAATTGGTTTCATTCGTAAACTGCTCCAAACGATCACAAAGTGATTGTTTCTCAAAGAAATTTCTGTCACGCGCCTGGGACTTGATATTAAAATGCGTTCGACAAGGTTCATAAGCCAGTTGGCAAGCATTATTAAAACGTTCCCAAAGTGCTTGTGAATGACCATTGGAACCTAGATTTTTCCAGGTACTTTGCGCTTGACGAATCTGGCGAGCTACATTTTCTGGCTGGTTTTCGCTATCATTTAACAACTGTTCCATTTGGACGCATAAATGTTCCCGATAATATTGATAAGCCGTTTGACAAGCATGATTAAATCGTTCCCAGAGTTCTCGTGAATAGCCATTTGAGCCAAGCCGTTTCCAAAATGTTTGAGCTTGTTCAGTGAGTTCTGCGATTTTTTCAAGAGAGGCTGACGTTTCAAGCAAGCCTTCCACTCGTTGACATAAATGTTCCCGCTCAATTTCACTTCCCCAGCTTTGCCAACCCCGCAATTTATAAATCTTATCACTACAAGCCTGTAAACGCCTTTCCAATGTTTTATTGGAACTAGTAGATAACGCTTGAATGTCCTTAAACAACTGACGGACTTGTGGTTCCAAAGGGATAGCTGTTTTCAACTCTCCCCCTTCCAATGCGGTTTCTAGCTCTTCTAACAAGGGATTAAATTTTTGTACAATTTGTGTACGTTGTTCTTTTTGCTTTTGTAAGCGTGTTTGTAAAGCCGTCTGGCATTGTTCAAGGCGGGTATTTAATTCGCTAAAAATAGACAGTGAATGGTTATCGGGTTGCGATACTTTTTCCCAACGCGCCTGCCATTTTTGTAACTGTTCAGGTTTAATCGGTTGACGACCATTAAGTAAAGAATCTGCTTTAACGCAAACCGCTTCGAGTTGATTGACAATTTTGTGATAGGCTTGCAACTTTTGCAGCCGCTTTTGTACTGATTGATATGTTCGTTCAAAACGGGCTTGCCACTGTTTTTCTTCGTCTGGATTATCTAATGTGGAAGCTTGGGTCCATTCGTTTTGTAAGGCATTGATACGTTGTTCAAATGTTTGTTCATCAGAGCCACTGATATGTTGATGTTTTTTCAACTCTATTAACAGTGCTTCCATTTGTTCACATAAGGCTTGTTTAGTTGCCCTAAGTGGTGCTAAAACCTGTTCACGTTCAAGGGTTTGTTGATGACGAACAAAATGCGCTGTTATCGCCTGTTGCCCTTTAGAAAAACGAGTTTGAAATTCGGTTTCAGCTTCCGCTTCGACTGCTTGCCAACGTGTTTGCAAACCATTGAAGGTAGTTTGAGCGGTTTTAAGCGGTGAATTTTCACTACTCAGGCGGCGTTCTAACGATTCTAATTGAGTACAAATTGTTTGACACTCAGCACGGATTCGCACTGGGCGTTCCATTTCTTTGATGAGTTCATCCCGTCTTTCTCGTGCCCTTCGACTGATCCGTTTATCAGAATTGCGAGCGAATTTAATGACTCGTTCAAGGGTTGATTTTTGCGTGAGCCTTTCAACGGCGGCAAAACGGACTTCACTAATGGAATCATTAATGGCAATATCACCTAATAATCCCTCACGTTCAACTTTTTCAAGGGCAAGTAAACGTAATTCGACTTCAGAGCCATACTGTGCAATATACGCGATCAGTTCAGGATTGCTGATATTGTTAAGCCAAGTTAAGCGTATTTCCAAGGAGGGGCAATCACCTTTTTGACAACAGAGCAATTGTTTAAAGCGTTGTTCTGCTACTTCTCGCACCCCATGATCTTTATCATGTTGTGCAATTTGTTCTAGCACATTTAAGTCGTTAATTTTTCGGATAGCAGCCCGTTGTACCTCGGTGGCTTTATCATGTTGAGCCATTTCAATTAAAATGGCTGGCTCATTTAAGCTTTCAAGTGCGAGCTGACGGACTTCAGGATTACGATGCTGCCATTTAGGCTTGATAAATTTTGAAAAAATCATATCAGTTATCAGTTATCAGTTATCAATGGTTGATATTCAACTTTTTTGTAACTATTCAGGGCAACCGTAATGGATTAGCCCTACTTTTGAATATTTTTAGAATTAGCCAAAAGAATATTGTTGTAGGGGCAAGATTTTCGGATAGCCCTGAGTAGTTACATTTTTTTAGCTAATAGATTCTTATGAAAAATTATTTATCTAAATATTTTAAACCTTTTTTTTGTAAATAATCTAAGGATCGTGCATGAAATATAGCTATTCCCGTTTGGGTTAAATACAGGGCAAACACGCAGGTTTGCCCCTACGAATAATGTGCTGATAGCAATCGGGAAACGCTATAAACGACAAACCTGACAGGTTTTAAGTTATGTAGGGTGGGCAAGTCTTTTTTTGCCCACCAACCGTTTTAAAAAAAAGTCCAAAATTTACCCGTTAGTAGTATACTTATTTATTCTGAAAATTCTTAAATTTTGTCAATTCTGATTCAAACAAGGGTGAAAATGAGGATGAAAATTCAACCGTTAGCAGTATAACACGGTAGCCCCGGTAGTAGGTTGTATCTGTGCGATGGGTAAATTTTCCCCACGCCGCCACGCTGCCATAGCTTCCCGTTTATTTGCTCCCGTCACTAAAAAAAGTAATTCTTGAGTACAACACAAGGCTGTTACACTAAGGCTAACGCGCTCTGATGGTGGTTTAGGCGAGTTAAAAATGGCATGGACTAATTCATCATGGGGATGGTGCTGTTCAGGAAAAAGACTAGCAGTATGTCCATCTTCCCCCATTCCTAACAATACCATATCAAAGGGGAGTGCCGTTTTCACAATATTAGTATAGCGGCGTGCTGCTTCTACTGGACCTAACTGAGCCGGTATGATATGAATTTGAGCTAAGGGGATGGGCGTAAAATTTAACCAGGCGCGTGCGGTTATAATACTATTACGTTCTGCATTATCGAAAGGCAAACAGCGTTCGTCTCCATAATAAATATGCCAACCAGCCCAGTCAGTATTGGCATCTTTTAATAAGCGATAAGTTTTTTCAGGAGTGCGTCCCCCAGCGAGGACAAGACTAAAATAGCCTTTTTTTTCAATGGCTAATTTGGCAGATATTATAATACGTTGACAAGCTTCATTGGCAACGGTATCCGCATCATTTAATGGTTGCCAATGGATAGAAGAGGGGTTGTTATTCATAATTTTTAATGATTAATGGTGCAACGAAAGTTACCTGCTTTTGAATGGTTCATGGGAAAGTGAAAAAACGGGCACATTCTTGAGTGTAATGAACCCTCGCAATCACAAAGAACAACGAAGTTGCACCATTAATGATTAATGGTAACTATTCAAGGCAACCCTTCAGGATTGGCCTGAGTAGTTATTATGATTAATGATTAATAGCCACCTTTACGCCTGCTTTCCGGCAGTCCTCCAATTTTCGCCGCTTGTTTGGAAGGACCCATGGGAAACAATACATAAATAGCCTTGGTATCCACCTTTTTTTCGTCCCAAACGGACTGCATGGCTTTGGTGATGTTTCGCATGTTCGGTTGATTGCCTGCATTGTTAATGTATTCATCGCGCAGATAGTTGATGACATCCCAATGGCGTGTTGTTAAATCCTCAACGCCTTCTTCTACTGCAATGATTTTAGCCAATTCTTCATTCCACTCATCCAGATTGGTTAAGTAACCATTCCCGTCGGTTTCAATTGTTTTACCATTCAATTCGTATGCCATGTTTTCTTGTTCCTAATTTGTTGGAGTTAATTTGTACTTAATTATAGTATTAATCCGACATCCTTATGACTCAATGCTCAAGTTTTTTCTAAACTATACTTGTCCGAAAATAAACTTGGGACTCAAGTCCAAGGCTGACTTTGAATTGATTTTCGGACAAGTCTATTATACATTTGTGAAGTCATTTATCTGAACTTCTATATTTTATATTAATTTAATAGTGATCGCTATAGTTATTTCATAAAAATAAATATTCTCAGATCTGACAGGTTTCCAAAACCTATCAATCAAGCAAATCTTTAGACCAAAATATTTATCTAAAAAGCTATATCGCAAACGGGCTAGAAATTTGTAGGAGCTTCTATTAAAATAGAATATAATAACATAAAAAGCCTATTGCAAATTTTTTGAAAGAAACCAAGTTTCTTTTCGACCGACAGGTGAAAAAAATTATTTTTCTGAACATCTATATTATATCAAATTTTTTCCTGATTCCACATCAGTCAGGATGAATAAGGATTATTCATTATGCACAAAGAAAGTGGTTTATTAATTGTCGATGATGATGAACGGGGGCGTGATGCACTTAAAATTCTACTTGCTCATGAAAATTATCAACTCGCTTTTGCGGCTAATGGTGAAGAAGCATTACAACTCGCCGCTGAATTAATGCCTGATTTAATTTTGTTAGACGTTATGATGCCTGGTATGGATGGATTTGAAGTTTGTAGGCATTTGCGAGTACATACCCAGTTAGCAGAAGTGCCTATTATTATGCTAACCGCTATTAGTGACCGTAAAACACGTTTATCTGGAATAGAAGCAGGTGCCGATGATTTTATTACTAAACCTTTTGATAAAGTGGAATTACTTGCCCGCGTCCGGACGATTGTCCGTCTTAATCGCTATCGTCACTTATTGGCTGAACGTACACGCTTTGAATGGTCCGTTGAACAGTCTGAGGATGGCTATTTATTGCTCGATCAAAACGATATCATACAATATGCTAATTCAGGGGCACGTTTCTATTTAGGTTTATTAAATGAAAATGCGTTATCTGAAAAGTTTCTAAAACATGTCAACAAAGAAAATCTTAGGCGTGAACCGATAGCGGCTTGGAAAAATTGGCCTAAATCGAATGTTGGTTCTATGCCACGTTATTTGGTACGACCAGAATCTAGCCAGCATCCGTCACTGTGGTTACAAGTCGATATTTTGGACTCGCAGCATAGGAGTAAAAGTCAATTAGTGCATTTGCGTGATGTTAGTGAGCAAATGAATTTGGAGCGGCAAATGTGGACTTTTCAAACTTTGGTTTCACATAAGTTACGGGCACCACTTAATGGGTTGGTCGGTTTGCAGATTTTGGAACAAACCCAGATGGATTTATCCAGTACACAAGCCAATTCCCTCATAAAAATTGCGCGGGAAAGTGCAAAACGTTTGCAAGATCAAATATTGGATATTTTGCGCTATGTGGATTCTTCACAGTTATTACTCCAAAGGGATAATGTTTTTAATGTGTTCAATTTATCCGCGTTGATAAATGAAATCAAAGAAGATTTGAAGATTGAAACGGTGTCTGTCTCTATCGCTAACACGGTGGTTAATAAGTCGTTAGCATTTTCCGCTCAAGGGCTAGAATTAGTGTTACGTGAATTATTCACTAACGCGACAAAATTTCATCCACAACACTCTCCCACCATCGAAGTGTCAGCGACACTTCAAAATCATAAGACTATCCTAATTTCTGTCAGCGACAATGGGCAATCTTTACCCCCTCAAGAACTCGCCAAAGTGTGGAGATCGTATTATCAAAGTGAAAAATATTTTACAGGTGAAGTTAAAGGGATGGGTTTAGGATTGTCAATGATTTCTAAGTTGGTGTGGAGTAGTGGCGGTAGCTGCCGTTTATACAATCGCGAAGAGCAACCTGGACTCACGATAGAAATCACTTTGCCATTTTTGGAAGATTAAGAATTATTAATTTGAGTGAGTCGAATTTGTAATGACAATGATATTATGGGTTGAATGTACTATACTAATATTTGAAGGAAGAAATAGCATTTTTCCAAAAAAGGCTATTTCAAAATGCCTTCAATGAAACTCAAACTCACCAAGATTTATCCGAAATTTGGGGGTATTATTTAAAGTGGAAGCAATCATGAAAAAATTTATTGGCATAATGTTATTAAGCTGGCTATGGAGTGTTCATGCCCTTGCCATTGATGCCGGCTGGATTAACCATTTTGATGGCAAGCCCGAAAACTACCTGTTCAAACGAGGTAATGAAACCATGCAGGTAAGTATTTTTACGGTGTTGGAAGTGGGAGATGAAATTTCCGTCAATGATAAGCAACATAGCATTGAGCTTAGTTTGCGCGGTGGAACTTACCTGGTCCAGGTGACCTATAAAAATTCGCCATTTAGGATTGACAATGCGAATCAAGTATCCAGCAGCCACGAATGGTGGGAGTCACTAAAGCAACATCTTGATGACTGGAATAAATTGACGCAACCAGTGAGACCCAAAGAGATCACGATGCCATTATTGGAAAATTTGCAGCATCCATCTACTATAGTTGCCGGTGTTCGTTCTTTACATTTACAGTGGTATGGGGGTAAGCCACCTTACCAAGTGCAGATTAAACAGGGTCGTCGCCGGGTATTGTTTACCCACGAAACCTTTAATTCTGTTATTGAAACTGAACCGATGACTTTTGATGTCAATAAATCCTATCGTGTGGTGATATTCGATGCTGATAATCAAAAGTTCACAGGTGGATTTATAACCATCGCCTCGATACCGAATTATCCTAAAACTCTACTGGATGTGAGTTTACCGGATAATTTTCGTCAAATCTTACAAGCCACCTGGATCGCTATACAAGCAGATGGTAAATGGGTTTTTGAAGCTTATCAACTGGCAGCAAAACTGATCCCGTATCAACCTGCACAATTACTGAAAGAGGCATTGGCGCAAGGGCAAAATAAACAAGTCCGTCGTGGTATTCGTGGTTAATGGGCTTTATGCGTATTTTTCTGCCCATCAACCGCAGTGATTGAGGTAATCCTAAAAGCGAGGCTTTGTCAAAGCTTCGCTTTGAACTCACCTATTTTATCAAAAAAACGGTAACTTGACTATCAAATTTTCGGATTTTACCATGCGGAGTATATCAATTCAAATTAGGAAACTTTCACCATGAAATATTTAAGCTTAGGATTTATCTTAGTCATTTTATCATTAAGCGTAAAGGCTGTAGATATAGCACCTGAAGAAATTGATCGTTTACATAATGAAGCAAAACAAGCTTTTTTTGCAGCCGACTATGTTACCGCCATTGCAAAATGGCAATCCGCATTGAGTTATGCTCAAGCACTTAACCAAAAAGCTGACATCAGCAAATTTTTGGTTAATCTCGCTGCTGTCAATTATAGTCTTGGAGACTATCAAAAAGCTTTGGAATATTACCAACAAGCGGTGATTGTCGATCACGAATTAAATGATCAAGGTGCGGAAAGTGCTGATTTAAGCAATTTGGGCATTATCCACTCTCATTTAGGTAACTATCAAAAAGCTATTACCTATTATCAGCAAGCCCTTGAAATACAAAGAGAAATTAATGATCCGAACGGGGCAAGTAATAGTCTGGGTGATTTGGGTATGGTTTATGATAATCTGGGAAAATACCGAAAAGCCCTCGTTTATTATCAGCAAGCTTTGAAAATCAAAACTGAACTGGGTGATGCCCCTGGTATAGCCAATAATCTGTCTAATATCGGAATCGCCTACAAAAAACTCAGCGATTACCCAAAAGCGTTATCCCATTTCCAGCAAGCCATAGAAATACAACAAAAAATCGGTGACATTAGCAATTTAGCCAATAACTTGACTAACCTGGGTACTGTCTATGATAGCCTGGGAGAATATTCAAAAGCCTTAAAGCATTATCAGCAAGCCTTGCAAATACAAGGTGATAAAGGTAATTTTAGCGGTGTGGCTCTAAACCTATCTAATATAGGTGTCGTTTACGACAACCTGGGGCAATATCCAAAAGCCTTAACGCATTTAGAACAAGCCTTGCAAATACAACGTGATCTCAAAACATTTTCCGGTATCAGTACGACGCTATCTAATCTGGGCAACGTCTATAGACATTTAGGCGATTTCCAAAAAGCCTTAACGTATTTAGAACAAGCTCTACTAATACAAATAGATATTCAAGATAAGCGCGGCGAAGCTAATACTTTGACAAACCTGGCTATTGTATATGATAACCTGGGGCAATACCCCAAAGCGTTAGCCTATTACCAGCAAGCTTTGGAAATTCAACGCAAAATCGGTGAGCAACAGCGAATAGGTAATAATCTCAGCAATCTGGGCGTATTATATTACCACTTAGGGCATATTGATAAAGCGTCAGGCTATTTCCGACAAGCCTTAACTATCCGGCGCGAAATGGGCGATAAGCGGGGAGAAAGTATTGATTTATCTCATCTCGGTGCCACTTACGATAATCAAGCGCAACCTGCAAAAGCCTTAAAATTGTATCTACAGGCTCTACAAATTAAACGTGAAATCGGTGATAGACGGGGAGAAAGTAGCGTTCTTTCTAATATCGGTGCGCTATATGGCACACTGGGAAAGCATCAACAAGCTTTAACCTATTTCCAACTCGCTTTACTGATAGATCGTGAACTCGGTGATAAAATCGGAGAGGCGGCTGATCTTTCCAATTTTGGTTTGGTGTATCAAGCACTGAGTCATTATGAAAAAGCACATACTGCCCTACAAGACAGTGTCACTCTTCTTGAAGCATTAGGCTCAAATCACCTTTGGTATGCAGTACGTGGATTAGCGGCAGTTGAAGTTCAACTGCATCATACCGACACTGCTATAACTCATTATGAACAAGCCCTCGATCAGATTGAAACATTACGCGCCGGTTTGACAGTAAAAACAGATAAGTTTTCATTCATGCGTGACAAGCTTTATGTATATGATGAATTGATCACTTTGCTGCAATCCCTTCATATAAAATACCCAAACAAAGGCTATGATCGCAAAGCATTGGAAATTTTTGAGCGTAAACAAGGGCGTGTATTTCTGGAAGAAATCGGCAAAAGCGGTGCTCAACGGTTTGCCCACTTACCTGAAAAAATAACACAACAAGAACAATCACTTAGCCATAAAATCGCCAAAACACAAGCTGAATTACTATCAGCGCGTAACAAGCCCTTGCTTGAACAAGAGAGCAAACAAATCAAAAATTTAACCCAAGCTATCAAAACGCTCAAAACGCAGCAACAAGCATTACAAAGCGAGATTAAGGAAAAATACCCGGCTTATTACGCGCTTAAATATCCACAACCGGCGACTGTAACGATTTTACAAAATGAAGTTTTACAAACAGGCGAAATAATACTGGTTTATAACATCATGGAAGATCAAACTATTTTATGGATAATAGCACCCCATCAATTTACTCAATTGAACTTGCCAGCAGGCGCAGATGAACTTAATGAAGATGTCGCTTATATGCGCGATGTGATTCTTAATCGTTTACCTGAATTAGTTGAAGAAGGCTACCCCCTCTATCAAAAGCTCATACCGCATGCTGCCCAAAAGTTGTTAACGGAAGCGCACACCCTCTATATTGTGCCTACTGGCTCCTTGTATATGTTGCCCTTTGAAGCCCTCGTAACGGATGACACTCATTACTTTAAGCCCCGCTATCTGATTCAAGATTATGCTATCGCTTACTTATCTTCGGCATCTTTGCTCAAAATATTGCGTGATACTGAGGCGCACCGCAAAATTCAGCCTCGCAAAAAGCTCCTCGCTTTTGCGAATCCGACATACCAGCCCTGCGGCTCAGACCAGGGTGACAACAGATCGAGGGCGGGAGCATCTATCCGCACTCAAGCTTATCGTGAATCAATAGGGGCAGTTTGTTTTCCAGCATTACCAGAAACCGCTACGGAAGCGAACTCAATTGCCTCTTTTTTTAATTCAAATGACAATGCATTATATTTAGGTGAACAAGCCAGTCGAAACACCATACTTAATTTAAATAAAACTGGGCAAATGAGTGACTATCGCTACGTGCTATTTGCCGTTCACGGTTTATTACCCAATCAAGTGAGCGGATTAACGCAATCCGCGCTAGTTCTATCCAATGCACAAATTGAAGGTTATCTGACAATGGCTGACGCTTTCACCTTACAATTAAATGCAGATTTTATTAACCTTTCAGCTTGTAACACCGGGGGAGGGCAAAAAATGAAAGGTGAGGGCATTCTCGGTTTAACTCGCGCCTTTATGTATGCAGGTACACCCGCAATTGGAGTCACACTTTGGTCTGTCGAATCATCTTCAGCCGAAAATTTAAGCGTGGGTATTTTTGAAAATCTCAAAACAGGCAAAAAGCCGGCAGAAGCCATTCGTCAAATTAAGCTCAAAATGATAGCTGGCAAAGCCAGGCAACCTTACTACCGCCATCCATTTTATTGGGCACCATTTGTTGTGTATGGTTTTTAATGGTTTAAGTACGATATTCTGCATTAATACGAACGTAATCATAAGATAAATCGCAGGTATAAACAACAGCATGATTATCTCCCCTAAGCCCTAACAATACCCGCACCCCAATTTCTTTCTGACGCATCACATTTTGCCCTTGTTCTTCGGTATAGCTATCTGCCATGCCACCATTTCGTACAATACAGACATCGTCAAGATAAATTTGCACCGCATTAATCTCTAATGCTTCCACCCCGGCTCTGCCGACAGCAGCTAAAATCCGCCCCCAGTTAGGATCACTGGCAAAAAACGCCGTTTTAACTAAGGGGGAGTGAGCAATCGTATAAGCCACATCAAGGCACTCTTGTTCTGAAGAACCTTGTTCTACGGAAATAGTGATAAACTTAGTCGCTCCTTCACCATCTAATACAATAGCTCGTGCTAAGGCTGAACAAACCTGGCGTATCATGGCAGAAAATTGGGCAATCACACCCCCATCAGTCTTGTCATCAATAGAGAGTTTTCCCTCCCCTGTTGCTACAAGCACACAAGCATCATTAGTAGAAGTATCTCCGTCAATGCTAATACGGTTAAAACTTTCTTTGACTGTCTGATTGAGACAAGTTTGCAAAAAGTCAGGTGGTGCCGCAACATCAGTGGCAATAAATACCAGCATGGTTGCCATGTCAGGTCTAATCATGCCAGCCCCTTTAGCAATCCCTGTAACCGTGACCAATTGATTATCAATAGAATCCTGCATTGACACCGCTTTAGGCACCGTATCAGTGGTCATAATTGCATTTGCGGCATTCTCCCAACCATTAGTATCCAGAGTGGCTAAGGTATTGGGTAAAGCGGCGCGGATTTTTTCCACAGGTAAAGGTTCCCCAATCACGCCGGTAGAAAAGGGCAATACTTCGTGAGTCACACAACCGGTTAATTGTGCTACTGCTTCGCAACAATCTAAAGCACCTTGTAAACCCCGTTCCCCAGTACCTGCATTCGCATTGCCTGAATTAATTAATAAAAATCGGGGGGCAGTCGTTGCTAAATGCTGTTTTGCAATGGTTACCGGGGCAGCGCAAAAAGCATTGCGTGTAAACACGGCAGCACAAGTGCTTTGCTTCGGTAATTCAAATAAAGTTAAATCGTTGCGCTCATTTGGTTTGATTTGAGCATCAGCGGTGCCGATTTTAAGACCGGCAATAGGGAGGCTTTTTGGATAAACAGTCATTTTTAATAATGATGTTAATGGTTTAATGTGGAAAAGTAGTAACTACTCAGTTTTAGTGGGTTAGAAATACTATTTTTTGAAAAAATAGTCATAGGTGTTCGGGATTTTTATAAACCCTTGTATAAAGGCATTTTAGCTCAAAATGATTTTCAAGACTAAAACTCATAAATAGGAGGTTTTAAACCTTGAAGTGATTGATTGCACAAGTGTCATTTTGCTCATCGCATGAGTGAAATAAAGAATATTTGTTATAAATCAATAACTTGAAAAAATCCCGAACACATAAGACTCCAAGCGGTCAATTTTTCGGATTTTCGTAGGGGCAGACAGAAGTGTCTGTCCTGGCTTTCATAGCTCAGGGTCATCAGGGCGAACACACAGGTTCGCCCCTACAAAAATCCGAAGATTGACTGCTCAGAGTATATAAGTAGGTACGCATAAGTCTTTTCGAGGCTTGATCTCCGATTTTTTATTTTCGATGCTTTCTTGAGAGCTTCATTTGAAAGTCAGTCGAAATCCGATTTTTTCCAAAAAATTTTGGTAAAAAATCATTTTATTCACCAACGCTTTTTGAAAAAACTTGGGTTTGAACCACTGTATAAAAATGTTAAAAGATTTATGTGAAACTACATATAACAAAGAGAACTGTGGAAACAAAAAAATAGGATATTTTTTAATCCTTTCTTATAACCAATTCTTGTCATCAAACAATCCCAATACCTTTTCCTGTACTTTGGGAATAGAGACACGTAATTTTTCTGCTATTTGTTGACGTTCTTTGAATTTTTCCTGTACACTTGCCAAAATCTGTCGTTCATCTTTAGTCCTTAAATCTACGATTGATTCACCTACCTTTACCGAATCAAAAACACCGATAAATTTACCACTATAAGCGAGTCCAATTGCCGGTACAGATTGTGAAATTGCAGCGATACAGGAATGCATGCGCGATCCCAAAAAGAAATCACAACGACTGATGAGATATTTGACTTGCTTGTGATCGAGCGTCTCTTCTGTCAAGATAATTTTATTGGGGTACTCATCTGCCAACAATTGGAAGACTTGACGACATGCATCCGGATCACTCTCAATGCGTCCCGTCTGTGCAAATACATGCGGTATTAAAACGACGACAGTATTCTGCTGTGCCATAAACAACTTAATGATTTCGCTCACAAGTTGTTGGTAATCGCTTTTGAAACCAAATTTGTGTTTAGCCCCAATATCATTGTAAAGAAGACCGCTAATATTGAAGCCAACGATAACCTGTCCCATCGCCTTAACCTGTTCCACCCGTTTTATGATCGTGTTATCAGGATTTTCGGCATCCAGTACAAAAGCAACATCAGGGATAAACTGTATAGTCATCTTATCTGCCGCTTTGCCAAGAAGTTTTCTGACATATTCTACGCCTTCCTGATCTCTAGAATAAATAGCAGTGGTACGTGCTAACACAGATCGCGCAATGGCTTTAGAAATGAACTTGTTAAAGGGTCCGTAGGTTTGCGGCAACATAATTAATTTCTTACCGCACAAGAGAAATAGCCATTTAAACAAGGAACCGAAAATTAATCGGCGCATGTCGTAAAGATCACTAAAACTATCGCCAGCAGTAATATCAACAACCAGAGCCGTTTCCATAATGTTCTTGAAATACGGATTACGTGCCATCAACGCCTTTTTAAGCCATGATGCCGGTATCACTTTCAAAAGTAACGCATACATTAGTAGCACATAAGCGTTTTGAGGTTTAAAGATATTTCTACCAAACCACAAATTTTTCTTATCGACGCTAAATTCTCTACCGCTGAAGGTAATTTTAAATGGTCCACCATCTTCACTGGTTTGTAAAATAACGCTTGCTTCAGGCCAATGGGTAAATATGCATTTGAGACTTGACTCAGCTAATGCCCTAATACCCATGTTTGTGGGTTTGAATGATGCACCCAATACCCATATTTTTGGAAACATAAGATAAACTCCTATGGGTGACAACTTGAACATTAGCTTCACTCATATCTATTTCAGGGTTAAACAGAATAATACAATTGTGTTTTTCTAAGTGACTTGCAAGGCGAGTTTGTAATTCTGGCTTACTTATTGCTTATCTAACTAAATTTTCCAGAAGCCGTTCAGAATAACTAAATCGCAATTTATGACGCTGTAAAAAAGTATAGACTTGTCCATAAATAAATTTTAACAAAATAAAAACGTAACTACTCAGGGCTTGAGCAAGGGATTGCCATTACGTATAAATATTTTTGGAAATCGCCAAAATAATATTTTCATCAAAATAATATTGTTGTAGGAGCAATTTGAGTGCAAGCAAAAATTTTCAATGTATAGGCTTTTTCCCAAAACGGGTTTTCAATAAAATTGAGGTTGCCATAACAATATACCCCCAACTTGCTTGGGTATTAAAATTTTTTTTGAACAACAAGATGTTTTTAAGGTTTCTTATACTGGCTAAAAAAACGATAAACAAATAATGGGATAATACATAAAATAAATTATAGTTGTGCCTAAAATAAATGTAACCAGCCTCTAAATTATAGGTAACCATTTTTAGTCTATTTTTTTCAGCAAGTTTGGCGAATTTTTTAGTACTTCCACCACCCAGATGGATAATTTCTTCTGGATAGAAGATAACTTTCCAACCTTGTTTTTTTACCCTCAAACAAAAATCGGCATCATCATAAGAAAAAAACAGTTCATGTCGAAGAAGAAAACCCATCTCATCAATGATTTTTTTCCGCGTTAACAAGTAACAACCCGGCACCCAATCGCATTCTATAATATGATTATGATCTTGCTGCATATTATCAACCCCTTTTAAAAAGGAAATCTTGGGGTTGGTTTTACCAATGTTTTCTAAAAATATTCGCCAAGGGGTTGGAAAATATCTGGCTGATGGTTGCAACTGACCATCTCTCCCAACTAGGCGACAACCGAGAACACCACAGTCTGAGTTTTGTTCCATAAAGTCATAAGTCTTTTGCAGCGTTTCCTGATTAATAAACGCATCAGAATTCAACAATAAGACGTATTTGCCCTGTGCCTTTGTATAACCCAAATTATTAGCTCTGGAAAATCCGAGATTTACAGGACTTTCAATAATAATCACTTCTGGAAACTTTTCCTTAACCAACCGCACATTACTGTCCTTTGAGCCATTATCTACATAGATAATTTCTTTGTTCAAGTTATCGGTAGAGTTTATCACAGCGGTAAAACATTCCTCTACGAGTTCCTTGACATTGAGTGCAATAACTATAATTGATAAATCTATCTGTTTTTCCGACATAATTATTCTTAATTATCAGTTTTAAATTACCAATTAGGAATACGCATAAAATAACTTATAAAATACAAGGTTAATCAAAAAAATTACCTTTATGGTTGCCCTATAGGTGTTCAGACGCACGATGGATTTTATTAAATCCGCATTCATTCCTGAGCATTCTAACACGAAAAAATAAAAATACAAACCTTTTTTGAAATTTTTTAATCCAACTGAAATTTGGAAATTCCTATATTCACATTTCGCTAATGTCGGAAAAGAACAATACTAACAAAGTGGCAGATTTTTAGCCATGTCCATTTTTATCTTAATGAAAATAATAGAATTAGACTGTTTTTTGAAAAATCGGATCGAGGCTGCCTCGATTTCTAAATGAGTTAAGAATTATTTTGACGACTACAATTTCTTTTGAAAAATATCAAGTGGGTTAGAAATCCGATTTTTTAAATCGGATTTCTTTTAAGAAAAAATTAAGTCAATTTACCATGACACTGTTTATATTTTTTGCCAGAACCACAAGGGCAAGGTTCGTTACGACCGACTTTACGCTCTTTTCGCACAAATGGCAGCTGCGGCTTTTTGGCATTTGTTTCCGCTTCAGCATGGTCCGCATTATCAGCTACCTTGTTTTCTAAACCTTCTACTTTGGCATGTCTAAATTGCATGGACGGCATATTTTGTCGCCGCTGCTCTTCAACAGCCGCGACATCGGCTTCAGCACGGATTTGTACTTTCGAGATAATGCCGATCACTTCATGCTTGATTTTATCAAGCATCTGTGAAAACATTTCAAAGGCTTCACGTTTATATTCGTGCTTGGGATTTTGGTGAGCATAGCTGCGTAGATGGATACCTTGACGTAAATGGTCCATGGCGGCTAAATGTTCTTTCCAATGGCTATCAAGCACTTGCAACATAACGGCTTTTTCAAAATGGCGTATGACTGAGGTGCCAGCCTGATGTTCTTTTGCATCATACGCCGTACTTAGAGCTTCTTCTATTTTTTTGCGTAAGGGTTCTTCATGTAAGCTATGGTCTTTTTCTAACCATTTAGCTATCGGCAGACGTAAACCAAAATTCTGTCCAATAGCCTCTTCAAGGCCCGGCAGATCCCATAATTCTTCCAGACTTTGAGGTGGAATATGCCGATCTATCACTTCCATAAGGACATCGTGACGAATCGTTTTGATGGAATCTTCAACGGATTCAACTTCCATCAATTCGCTACGTTGCTTGTAGATAATTTTACGTTGATCATTGGCGGTATCGTCGTATTCAAGCAATTGCTTACGAATATCGAAGTTACGTCCTTCAACCTTGCGTTGGGCATTTTCAATCGCTTTAGTGACCCAGGGATGTTCAATGGCTTCCCCTTTTTCCATGCCCAGTTTTTGCATTAAACCGGAAACCCGTTCTGAGGCAAAAATTCGCATCAAATTATCTTGCAACGATAAATAAAAGCGACTAGAACCTGGATCACCTTGTCGCCCGGAACGACCACGTAATTGGTTATCAATGCGCCGTGATTCATGGCGCTCGGTGCCAATAATGTGCAGTCCTCCGCTTAATATCACGGCTTCATGACGTTGTTGCCAGTTTTTGCGCATTTCGTCAATTGTCGCTTGCGGAGCTTCTTCTTTTTGAGATTGTAGCAGATTATTAATTTCCGCTTCGACATTGCCCCCTAAGACAATATCGGTACCGCGTCCAGCCATATTCGTCGCAATAGTGACGGTTCCTGGTACACCCGCCTGTATAATAATCTGCGCTTCATTTTTATGGAATCTCGCATTCAACACTTGATGTTGAATTTCTTTTTTTTGCAACTCTTTTGACAATAATTCAGAGTTTTCAATCGAAGTGGTACCAACTAACACCGGTTGCTTACGCGCTTGGCAGTCCTTGATGTCTTCAATAATAGCCTCATATTTCTCTTCTACCGTTAAATAGACTAGATCACCTCTATCGTCACGAACCATTTTTTTATGGGTGGGGATAACAATCACTTCCAAACCATAAATTTGTTGAAATTCAAAGGCTTCCGTATCAGCCGTCCCTGTCATGCCGGAAAGTTTACCGTAAAGACGAAAGAGGTTTTGGAAAGTAATTGAAGCCAGGGTTTGGTTTTCATTTTGAATAGGTACTTTTTCTTTGGCTTCTACCGCTTGATGCAGTCCTTCTGACCAGCGACGACCCGGCATTTGCCGCCCGGTAAACTCATCAACAATAACAATTTGACCATCTTTAACAATATAATCGACATCACGCTGAAACAAAGAATGGGCACGTAGGGCAGCGTTGACATGGTGCATCAAGCTAATATTGGAAGCATTATACAAGCTATCCCCTGCTGTGAGAATGCCTTCTTTCACGAGATATTCTTCAATATGCTGATGTCCTTCATCACTCAAAGTGACTTGTTTATTCTTTTCATCAACGTAGTAGTCGCCAGGGACTTCGACTTCTTCATCTTTTTCAGTTTCACGCTCTTGAGGCGTTAAATGAGGTATAATGACATTGATGCGTTTGTATAAATCGGAGTTATCATCAGTGGGACCCGAAATAATCAAGGGAGTCCGTGCTTCATCAATTAAAATGGAGTCCACTTCGTCAACAACGGCAAAGTGTAAATGCCGTTGGACTTTTTCAGCGATACTAAAAGCCATATTATCGCGTAAATAGTCAAAGCCAAATTCATTATTGGTGCCATAGATAATATCGGCATTATAAGCATCCTTTTTTTCTTGATGTGACATATCGGCAACAATCACGCCGGTTGTCATACCTAGAAAATGAAAAATGTTACCCATCCATTCGGCATCACGGCGAGCCAAATAGTCGTTGACGGTGATGATATGGACACCTTTACCTGATAGGGCGTTCAAATAGGCGGCTAAGGTTGCCACTAATGTTTTTCCTTCGCCCGTCCGCATTTCAGCAATTTTACCTTGATGGAGTACCATGCCTCCAATAAGTTGAACATCAAAATGACGCATATTTAATGCGCGTTTACCGGCTTCACGGACAACTGCAAAGGCTTCTGGCAGTAAATCGTCTAGGGGTGTACCAGCATCCAGGCGAGTACGAAATTCTGCTGTTTTGGCTTTCAGTTGTTCATCCTTCAGAGCGGATAAAGATGGCTCAAAACGATTAATTTGAGTAACCACCTTGAACATGCGTTTAATGAGCCGTTCATTACGGCTTCCAAAAATTCGAGTAAAAAATTTGCTTATCATTAGTTTTGTTATTTATAAAAGTAAGTTTACTATATATATCGTTTTTCAAATAAATAATTTACTTCATCACTGCGTTTCACTTCAAACCAACCAAGTTTCTTGAAGAAACATGGGCATTGAAAGAATTTATTTTTTGAACTTTATCCACATAAATTTTTTAACATTTTTGAGAGTCAGTCGAAATCCGATTTTTTAAAAAATCGGAATTCTTGAACTTGTTTAAAATGTTAAAATATTTTTTCGTACCTACATAAGTGATGTCACGAATAAAAAATTAAAGTTTAATCTTTTAAATTATTTTGAATAATTGAGGTTCTTGCCAAACTCTGAATATATAAGGTTTAAGAAATCCGATTTTTGAAAAAATAGGATTTATAAGCTTGAATTCGAGGTTTGCAAGAGGCTCATTAATTAATTATATATTTAATTCAATAATTGTCATTAATAATTAATTATAAATTAAATCCATTTCTAAATGTTTTTTCCCGTTCGATTTTTTTAGGAAAAGTGACTTCGCTGGTTGCAAAGCCCACGAAAGCAAAAAAATATTACTGCCCGCGGGCTTCTTCAACACCAAACATAATACGATATAAAATACCCCCAACATTCACCATCATAGGTATACTCCAAATGAGACCAATGCCCAGGGGGATAATACTAATGATATAGATAATACCCATGATGAAATAGGTAAAAAAGACCTTGAACCAATGATGGGTAATGGCTTTGCGTGAAGCTTCCATGGCTCGCCAAGCCCCTAAGTTTTTTTCAACTATCAGGGGCAGGGTGAGCAAATAAGCAACACTCAGGTAGATACCAGGAATGATCAACAATAAAGTGCCTATGATCATTAAAACGCTCATTAGGAAAGCAGCGATAATAATAGGTATCGTATAGCCAAAGTAACCAAAAGCCATTGAAAAACTGACTGGCAATTCTACTGAGCGACGCACGCCAATCATCATAATACCAACAAGAAATGGGTACATGATGATCATGAAAATCAGTTGCTGAAGTAATCCTGTAAAAATTAAACTAATGCCTACAGCAATCAGAATAAAAACGATCCCGATGGCAAAAAATGTCCATTTAATACCGTAGGTTTTTTGCCACGCTTCTTTGAGAACATCGGTTATCGAAAAATCGTAATTGCCCTCAATGCCATCTTGAAGTGTTCCACCAGCAGAAGTACCCACCTTTTCATGGGATTCAGTGGCTGGGGGTTGATACGGATTAATTGTCATATTAATTTTAGTCCTTATTGATAAAATAGTTTGACATTTTAACAAATCATGTGATAATTAAAAAAATATCTGTTTATTTATAATATTAATTATCGTAGTCAAGATGATTTTTAATTTGAAAAGTAATCAGATTTTTTGAAAAATCTGATTTCTTATATCAATATCTTGTTAATAACGAAAATTTTAGATATTAATCTTGATATAATAATTAAAGTTGATGGAGTACAAACTTTAGTTTGTACGTTTCAAAATCGTCGTTTTTTAAGCCCACCGGAGCTTCCCGGTTAACATGAGAGAAAAACAATGTATTAAAATCAATTCCCATTTAGTTAAAAAGCCAATCACCCAAGCAGAGACTTTCGATTGGCAAACATTTCTAAAAAAACACCTTTACTCTTTATTGACAGCCCTGGATGGGGTATATCAGGAACCACGTTACCATCCCGAAGGGGATGCCCTCTATCATTCGCTACAAGTTTTCCAATTAGCGTACCAAACTTGCACTGATCCAGAATTGTGGGCAGCTGCGCTTTTACATGATATTGGCAAAGCAATTAGCACCCAAAATCATGCTATAATTGGTGCAAATGAATTGGAAGGACTCCTTTCCGCCCGTATTGTATGGCTGATTCGCCATCATCTTGATTTACTCGTTGCACCTCGAAACACTCGCCGCCGGCTACGCCATAGCCATCAACTCCGTGAACTTGAATTATTACGTGTTTGGGATTTAAAGGGACGTTCCCCTACTGCCACCGTTATGGCTCCTAAAGAGGCTATCAATATTCTTATCCAGCATGGTTCTAGCCTTTTAGCTCGCAATGAAACTGCACACGTTAACAATGCATTTGGTTAAATCCAACCCTTTCATCTATGAAAAAACAACGTACCAGTATACTCCGTCAAAGCATCGCTCATGAAGCGGCTCGCTTAATGTATGAAGAAGGTGTCGATCAATATTTTGATGCGAAACGTTTAGCTGCTAAACGTCTTTTTGGACGGGGTGGTAAAAAACAGATGCGTTATCGCCCTCAAGATTTACCTTCAAATGGCGAAATTCAAGCAGCATTACGACAAATCGTCCAAATCATAGAGGGTGAATTGAGTCAACAACGCCTTTTTGCTATGCGCGTGATTGCCCTTGAAACAATGAATGCCCTTGAGCCGTTTAAGCCTAGGTTGATAGGCTCGGTGAGTACCGGGCACGTGCGACGTGGGAGCGATATTGATTTACATGTTTTCACTGATAACATTGAAGACATTGAAGCTTATCTTCACTATTTAGGGTGGCGTTTTGAAACCCAACAAGTGACGATTCATGTTGCTGGTGAATATCGGGATTATACGCATATTTATTATGAGCGTGTTTTTCCGATTGAGTTATCAGTTTATCCACACGATGAGATTCGAGTGACGCATCGCAGCAGCACCGATGGTAAACCAATTGTACGGTTCAAACCTCAAGCATTGGAGCAGATTATTACCGAGCAACATAGCCATGCATGGGAATTATATTTAGGAACAGGAGAAATCCAGGAGCTAGATCAGTTTGAAGCGGAGTAAGCTTTAAAGAAACCAGGTTTTTGTGAAAAACTTGGTTTCTACACTAATCCAATTCACAATTACCCCCCACCAATCGCACGTACAATTTCTACTTTATCCCCAGCTGATAAAATATAACAATCAAATTGACTACGTGGCACAATGTCTTCATTTACTTCCACAGCTAACCGTTTGTTTTCTAAGCTTAATTCTTTTATCAAGGCTGTTAGAAGAAGCTTATCTTCAACTTGCCGTATTTCACCGTTTAAAAAAATTTCCATTATTTTTGTTTTCCGACTTGACTTATCAAAAATTTTTTAGTACAATAGTCGCACCTTTCATTTAAAGCGGGTGTAGTTCAATGGTAGAACATCAGCTTCCCAAGCTGATAGCGTGGGTTCGATTCCCATCACCCGCTCCATTTTATGGTGTCACCCAGGCGGCTCAGTCTAACTAAAAAAATACGATAGAATGCAACAAAAATAACTTGTGCAAATATAATGATGATCCACCTGCGTTTTTTCAAGAAACGTCGGTAAATAAATGTCCAAGTTATTTTGTAACTGTTCATAAGGTTTTTCAAATAAATATCTTTACCTAGCTTGCGCCTTAGTCAATTTGGCAAGAGGTGGTAATACCCCGAAAGCGTTAGCTTCAAGAAAAATAATATTTTTCGGATGTCCACCCATACCGGTTTTAGTGGCATTAGGGATATAAGAAATAGGATAGGAGCCACTTTTCCGTCAAGCTGTTATCCATTAAATCAATGTAGCGCGTTTTCGCGTTTAGGGGTACATTTTTCAATAAAGTACCAAAGCGGCGCGTGGTTTCATAAATCTCCGGCTCTGCTTCTGCGGAAAGATTGATGAGTTTAGCATAACACCCTCCTTCAAAATTGAAAATACCTTCATAATTAAGACATGTTCATCGTCAAATTTTTTAGGGGAAATTGGACGGTTAACTTTACCCCACCAAACATCTTTTTCCGTGCTTGACTCTTGCACGATAATTTATCATTAGCAGAACGTCCTGTATGCTGTTCGGTGCGAACTACCAGGGAATCCAAATGAGCCATAATACCTTCACAACGCAGAATAATTTGTTCATATAAAGCTGGTGTATTCAAATTCCAATAAATCTCATGCAAATTAGCCCATGATTTTCAATCCATAGTGACAATGAAGCTTTAATAACAGAAGAAACTTTCAAGCCAAACCTGACAGGTTTAGTTTTCGAGGTTTGAGTTTTTCTTCAAAAAACTAAAACCTCGAAAGGGTTTTATTAAATCTGCATTCCTTAGATCAATACCTTCGCCAATTTAAAATTTAAGCCATTTCAAAAACAGACTGATTTTTATTTTTAATAAAATCAATAAGTTACAAATTGACGGCTGCTCGAAATTGACGGCTTTTACAATTTGGCAAAGGTATTGTTAGGTAATGAAAATTAAAAAAAATCTAAATTTAAGGTTTAGCTTAAAAGTTTCAGAAATTATTAAAGTCTCATTCTTTACTCAATAATAATATCAAAATAATAAAATTTATAGAAATATTAAAAAGAAATTAAATTTTTAACCATTGATTTTTTCTATTTATGGGCTAATATAGAGTCATATTGAGTGTTGCTGCTAACCACCAATTATATGAATAAACTTAATAATTAGAATTTAAGATTAAAATTAAAGATTAAAGATTCAAATAAATACCTACCCAGGCTGATTTTTTAAAAGGGCTATCCGAAAATCTTGCCCCTACAATTAAATAAAAAGACAACCATAAAGAATTGCCGTGAGTAGTTACAAGATTAATTAAATTAACAGCCAATAATTTTAAAGAATAACATGTTATCTTCAACATTATATGACGATTTGATGAACGTGATTTCCAATTTTTCTGAGCGTTCCCAAAAAGTGATACTAAGACGCTTAGGCTTTAATGATCAATGTGATTCATTAGAAACCATTGGTCAAGATTTATCTGTGACACGCGAGCGTATCAGGCAGATCGAAGCCAGGTGTTTACTAAGCATTAACGAAATTTGTGGTATTACCCTTAATAGCAAACTTAAAAAGTGTTTAACGAGGCGTAGAACTCCCCTTTACCTTGATTTATTAGAAGTAGAAGAACAGTGGTTCTTCGGTTTCTCAGATAAGCTTGTTTTTTTAGCGCATATAATCGAAAAGCTCACGAAAAATCATGTATTAAAAATCAAAGAACGGCAAGTAATTGCTCAAATTAATTGTGAACAGTGGAATTATCTTAAATCTGAAACACTGGCACGTCTAAAATCACAGGTGACAACAAAACCTTCACAAGCAGAGGTCAACAAACTGATTCGCCGCCTAGCCACCGAAAATGGGGCTTTAGAACTTGCCAATTTATTGCAAGAACTGCTTAAGGATAAATTGCATTTTGCCTCACCGAAAGGAAAAGGTCCAAAAGTATTATGTAGTGTTGGACGTGGACTTTCTAGTCTCTTAGAAGCTTTTTTGCTTGAAGCGACAAAGCCGCTACATTATTCTGAATTAGCGCAAAAATGTTCTGTGCGGCTTGAACGGCGCGTAGAGGGCTATGTTCATAATAGTCTCAAAGATTTAGCTTATCTTTATGGGCGGGGCATTTACGGTACGCTAGCACATTTACCGATAAAGAGCCAGGATGATAAAAAAGCCATTTTAAGTATCACAGAAAGTATCATACGTGAAGGGCCAAGTGGGCGGCAATGGGCTTGTAGTGAATTACTTTCGATACTCAAAAAAAGAAAGCCTAGTTTACAGGCTAAATTGGATAAATATATACTCAATATCATACTCACTGAGTCAAGCATGTTAAAATCAGTGGGTCGTTTAGTCTGGATTTTGAAGGATAAAACTAATCAAGCCAAGGTACATAGAGTTGACTTACAGGAGGCTGTCAACACAATTGTTGTAAATGCAGGTCATCCTATTTCTATTCATGAAATTAAAAAGATGATCATGGAAAAACGGGGCTTGGATGAGTATTTTACTATTTTACCAACGGCACGGATAGCTCGTGTTGGACCAAATATTTGGGGATTGGTGGATAGAGACTTTTTGCTCCCAAAAAAACAACGGCATAAAATGCTTGATACGCTTTATCTTTTGCTGGAAAAACGTCAAGAAGGATTGCATATAACGGAACTCAAGAATTTACTTATTAAAGCGGGAATAACTGTACCGCCTCACTTTACTAATTATATGTTATTAAGTCTGAGTCAGACTGATCCCCGTTTTAAGGTGCGCCGGGGACAGATAGTGGGTTTATCAAAATGGCCAGATGCAAAAAGAACCTCTATCAAGGAGGCTATAGAACAAATTGCCAAAAACTTTCATTCTCCAATGACCATGCAGGAAATACGCCATTCGATTGACGAAATTGTCAAGTACGAAGTAAAACAACCCTTACATCGGCTATTGGAAAATGCCAATTTTGTGCGTGATGAACGTTCAAATACTTGGTATGTGCAAGGGGAATAATTGTGAATTGGAAAAAGAATAAAATAAAATAAATTAAGTAGAGGCTCTTGCAAAATGATTGTTTTAGAAACGTGCCTGAAATAACTTCGACTACTTTAGGGTTGAAGCAATGGATTACCCCTACGATACGAACTTCATTAGAATGAATTATACGGCTAAAAACCGTTTTGCAAGAACCTTATTAGCCTAATTTTTTAATTAATAATTCAGATTCCCAATTCCCATTATAGACATGTCTATAAAAAAATTTATATATCTTAGACATTATAGTGATTTAATGTAACCCATTGATTTACTTAAAATTCCTATTTTGCTAAAGCTAATAAAATCAAACACTTAAATTAAATCGGTATAATATCTACTACTAATGGGTAAATTTCCGCCATTTAAAGTAAGTAGGTACGCAAAAGTCTTTTAATATTTTATATTTTTAAAAATCCGTTAATAATCAATGGCGTTGCACGAAAACCACCTTGCCACCCTACAAAATGTTAATAAACTTTTGTGTATCTACTTATAAATTGATTTAGCGGAAATTTATAACGAAGTTTCACTTGACATATATGTAAGTCATAAGTATTATATCTACCACGTTACGTTTTTATGCCTGACTTTGGACACGTTTTTCAAAACGTTGGAACTATTCAAAATTATAGTCAAACATAAAGTTCTAAAAGCGTTATCAAGGTGGTGATACCAGGACATAACGATCCTCCCTCCGGATAAAAAGTCTAAGCTTTCATTAGGTGAGGGATGTGGGGTGGGTAACGTTAAAAAATGGTTACATTCAACGGAACGAGTGTTTATTAATTAAGTAACCCTAAGCTTCAGCGAGGGAATAATGGGTAGATCGTTCCCCTGTACGGATATATAGAAATATTTCTGCATTATTCTATATTTCACGACAAAATCGCGATCTAGATTTCATTTGTTTATATATCTACAAATATCCATAAAATTGCTATCTTTCAGATATCAAAACATTTATGAGTACAGAACTGATATGAATACAGAACTGATTGGACAAAGCTGGGATAAGTTGACGGATCAACATGACGTATTAGTACAGACACTTTGTGAAAGGCTGGTTAAGCAATATCCTAATTATGAAGCACTTTTTCCAAAAGATGTCTATCGGGTAATGTCAAAAATCGTAAGAACCCTAACGCTTGTTGCAAGGGTAGGTGATCCTGAAATCACGCAATCTCGGTTGGTGAAGTTAGGATATAAACACCGTCAATTTAATTTGACTTCAAGCGATTTTTTGAATTTCAAAGGACTATTCCTGGAAGTATTAGGGGAATATTGCAATAAACATTGCCCTGATGTTTGGAATGAAACTTGTGTGCTGGCATGGGAAGAAGCTTTTGATAAAATTATCATTCCATACATGACGCAAGGATTAGAAAAAATGAGTCGTTCTGAAAAAATGAGACTCATTGATATGCAAACCAGTGCGGGAAATCAACTGTTAGGTACAGTCGTCAGCATCAAACAAGAAACGGTGTATGCCGAAATCACACTTAAACTCGAAGCAGGTGATCAGATCGTTGCGGTAGTACCACAACAGGGTGTAAATAACTTAAACTTGGTCATTGGTAGTCAAGCTTATGTACTTATTAGAAGCATCCATATCATGTTGGTACATGCTGATACGGAACTTCAATTTAGTACCCGAAATCATTTTTGTGGTCGGGTGATTAAAACTGAAAGCGGTGCTGTTAATGCCAAAGTGACGCTGCAACTTAAAAGTGGTACGGTTTTTCACTCACTGGTGACTCAAGACACTATCACCGACTTAGAACTGAAAAAAGGAGAACGAGTGTGTTGTGTTTTCAGAGGTGTTGATGTCATTTTAGCCGTTGAAAAAGAACTGGGATAGTTTCCACGGAACGAAACCAAAATATCTTCAGCATGGGAATATCTTTTATAGAAACCCCGTTTTAAAAAACGGGGTTTCTTACATCACTAAAATGAAGTCTTAACAAAAATCTATGTTTTCAAATAATTTGAATATTGCGAATTTTGATCCAGAATTATGGCAAGCGATGCAAAATGAAGTCAAGCGGCAAGAAGAACATCTCGAACTGATTGCTTCAGAAAATTATGCAAGCCCCCGCGTACTCGAAGCACAAGGCTCAGTGTTGACGAATAAATATGCAGAAGGCTATCCTCGTAAACGCTATTATGGTGGTTGTGAGTTTGTTGATATAGCAGAGCAGTTAGCCATTGATCGTGCAAAACAATTATTCAATGCCGACTATGTCAATGTGCAACCGCATTCCGGTTCACAAGCAAACATTGCCGTTTATATGGCTTTATTACAGCCGGGGGATACCATTTTAGGTATGAGTTTAGCGCATGGTGGACACCTAACGCATGGTTCAAAAGTCAATTTTTCAGGGAAATTATATCATGCAGTGCAATATGGTTTAAAAGCTGATACTGGCGAAATTGATTATGAACAAGTTGAAGCTTTGGCACTTGAGTATAAGCCGAAAATGATTATGAGTGGTTTTAGTGCCTATTCGCGGGTAATTGATTGGCAACGGCTGCGTGACATTGCCGATAAAGTCAATGCTTACTTAGTCGCCGATATGGCTCATGTTGCCGGTTTAATTGCAGGTGGCTTATATCCTAGCCCGGTGCAAATTGCCGATGTAACGACGACGACAACACATAAAACTTTGCGGGGGCCCAGGGGCGGCTTAATTCTTGCTAAAGCTAATCCTGAAGTTGAAAAGAAGCTCAATTCCTTAGTCTTTCCTGGGACACAAGGGGGACCTTTAATGCATGTGATTGCTGCTAAAGCTGTCGCGCTCAAGGAAGCTTTACAACCTGAATTTAAAACTTATCAAGCACAAGTCATAAAAAATGCACAAGCGATGACAACGGTCATCATGGCGCGGGGCTATAAAATTGTTTCGGGGGGTACGGATAACCACTTGTTTTTAATTGATTTAATTGAAAAAGGTATCACAGGCAAAGCCGCCGATGCCGCTTTAGGAGCGGCTAATATCACAGTAAATAAAAACACCGTACCTTCTGATCCACAATCGCCATTCGTAACCAGTGGACTTCGTATTGGTACGCCTGCGATGACTACGCGGGGCTTAGGTGTAACCGAAGTTCGCCAGGTTGCCCATTGGATTTGTGATATTATTGATAATATAGAAAATATTGATGTACAAACATCAATCAAAGCCGAAGTATTAGCAATGTGTTCCCGTTTTCCAGTCTATAGATAAAATGATAAACTCCAAAATCCCCCCAATTCCCCCTTTAACAAAGGATGAAAACGCATCTATTTCTCCTATATCAAATGATGAATTCTCTTCCCCAATATCTTCTGTCGGAATGGGAAAATTTAATGATCAATATTACATGGCTCGCGCTTTACGCTTGGCTAAGAAAGGGTTATGGAGTACGGAACCCAACCCTCGTACTGGTTGTGTTCTAGTACGTGATGGCGAAATTGTTGGTGAAGGCTGGCACCAAGTTGCAGGTGAACCTCATGCTGAAATTCATGCGCTTGCCATGGCAAAAGAAAAGGCTGTGGAAGCAACTTGTTATGTGACGCTTGAACCTTGTTGCCATCATGGTCGTACACCGCCTTGTACTGATGCGCTTATTAAGGCTGGTGTTACCCGCGTCGTTGCCGCAATAACCGATCCCAATCCTTTAGTTTCTAAAAAGGGCATTGAACAGTTACTTAAAGCGGGTATTACGGTCGACACAGGTATTTTAAGCCACGAAGCTGAGCAATTGAATCCTGGGTTTTTCATGCGTATGCGCCACAAACGTCCCTATATTCGTTGCAAGCTGGCGATGAGTTTAGATGGGCGCACTGCGATGGCTTCTGGGGAAAGTAAATGGATTACTTCTCAAAATGCCCGTCGTGATGTACAATGTTTACGCGCCCGTAGTTCAGCAATTTTGGCAGGTGTGGGTACAGTGCTGGCAGATGATCCTCAACTGACTGTGCGTGAAAATGAGCTTTCTTGCAAATTATCCTTGGAGAAACCGGTTGTGATTAAGCAACCTTTGCGAGTAATCATTGATACCCATTTAAGTATGCCTCATGATGCCCGTATGTTAAGTTTACCTGGACAAACTTTGATTTTTACAGCTTCTTATAATAAGACAATTAAAGGCATATTAGAAAAAGCCGGTGCTATTGTTGTCTCTCAACCGAATCAAGAAAAACGGGTAGATTTACCCGTTTTATGTCAGATTTTAGCTGAAGAATATGAAGTGAATGAAGTTCAGATGGAAACGGGGGCAAATTTAAGTGGTGCAATGCTTAGCAAAGGTTTGATTGATGAGATAGTCATTTATATGGCACCTGTTTTAATGGGAAATAAAGCGCGTGGGCTATTTAATTTGCCAGAAATTGAACACCTTAATCAAATAATCCCCCTTTCTATAGTCGATATCCGTGCCATAGGTCACGATTGGCGTATCACAGCCCACCCAATTTATCAGTGAACAGTTATCAGTTACCAATTACCAATGATTTCGTTTTAATGATTTATAGATGTTCAGAAAAATATCTTTACCTATAAACGGTTATTTTATTTGATAATTGATAACTTGTAACTGATAATTAATAACTGATAACTGAAAAACATGTTTACTGGTATTATTCAAGCTATAGGACAAATTGCACAAAAACAAGCAACGGGTAGTGATGCCCGTTTATATGTGCAGACTAACAACTTAGACATTAAGACGGTGCAACTAGGGGATAGCATTGCAGTTAATGGCGTTTGTTTGACCGCTGTCACATTGCCTGGCGATGGTTTTTGGGCTGATGTTTCAGGCGAAACCCTGAACTACACCACCTTGGGCGAGCTATCAATAGGGAGTCTCGTTAATCTGGAAAAAGCCTTAACTCCCCAAACTCACTTAGGCGGACATATCGTCAGTGGTCATGTCGATGGTGTCGGCACCGTGACTCAATGTTATGATGATGGTCGCTCAACGCGCCTACATGTTCGTGTCCCCAATGAATTAGCCAAATACATCGCCTCAAAAGGCTCAATTTGTATTGATGGCATCAGTTTAACCATCAACACAGTACAAGGTGCAGAATTTACGTTAAATATCGTGCCACATACCTTAGAAAAAACCAATTTAGCTAATGTGAAAGTTGGGCGACTGGTTAATCTTGAAGTTGATATTATTGCCCGTTATTTGGAACGATTATTACTGGGTGAAAAAGCCGCTAATCCCAATGCAGATGGTATAAGTGAAGCTTTTTTACTTCAACATGGATTTGCTTAAAAACCTGTTTCATCTTATCAATACCTTTGTAAAATTGTTTTCCTTGTCATTCATACATAACTGCGTTATACTGAACACACTTGAAATTTGTGAAAATTCAGAAACCCCGTTTTTTAAAAACGGGTTTTTTTGAGGCAATGTTTTCACAAAATTCAAGGGAAGCAGTCCCACAACCGAAAATCCAAATGTCACAAAGTAGAATTAATTATTTTAAAATTCGACGAAATTGGAAAGATTGAGATGAACGTGGCGGTGCTGTTGCTTTCGAGCCTAAACTTTCTTGCCCAGAACGCAAATAACCTTCACTCCAACCCACTATCAAGAAAAATAAAGGCACCGTTTGACCTCCTAACCAAACCGTGGCAACTGATACAAAAATGAGAACATACAAACTCAGTAAAGTAAAGCCTAGCGAACTACCCGGAGGATCAATTACGGGATGCAACATGGAATGGAAAAATAATCGTATTGTCATTGTAACAAAAATGCTCCAAAAAAAGCCCAATCCCATTATTCCATGTTGGAGTAACAACAATAAAAAATGGTTGTCGATAGACTTTTGATTGGATTCAGGCCGCGGAATACCAAAACGTCCCCATCCCCAAATTATGTGTTCCATTGCAATATCAAAATAGTTGATCACTAACTGCCAACGATAAACAACGGTTTCTTGGGAGCGTGTTTCGGCAAGACCAGGGTCTATTGAGGCATAACTTATAAACCATGATATTATTGGAATACCAACAGTAACAGAGAGTGCCACAAAAAACCAAAAAATAAGCCAGCGTCTTTTTGAAAGGCCCATTAAAGGTATAAAAGCGGCTACTATTGCACCAATAATTGGACCACGCGTTAGCGTTACAAAACCACCAGCAAATATCCCTAGACTCAGCAAACGAGCCGTTGATATGGGTAACCAAGGAAATTGACGAAGACGAGGTGGCCAAGCGTGACTCCATTCCAACCAACGCTGAATCCGATAACCTACCCATAAGACAATGCCAGCTAAAATTTCGTGTCCATAAGGACCAGCAATTCGTATAACTCCCCAACGCTTTTGGCTGCTGCCTGCATTGACCCAACCTTCACCACCAAAAAAACGGCCTAATAAGGATTGCTGAATAGAATACTGTGATTGAGTGATGAATTGAAAAATCATCAACATCGCAACGATAAACAACACTATAACAATACTTTTGGCAAATGCCTCGCGCAATCCGGCCGGTTCAACTAAACTTTTAGCCAATAGGTATGGAAATATAACCGAAGCGCTAAAGTTAGCAACGAAATTTTGGTAATGTATTTTTCCTTGCGGACTTGGACTATGGAATTCTGAAAAAAGGACCGAAAAGGTGTATCCGAATACCAATAAATCAGTGAATGAAAAACGCCAACCAGGCAGTCCCCGTATCAACCAAACGGCTGTGATTGTTAAAATAGTTGCAGTACTAAAATTTGGATCCGGTATCCCCAGTATTTTCCAGTGGTAATAACCGGGAAAAAACAGTAATACCGGTACATAAATAAATATAAAAGCCCTGTGTGGCGATTGCGTCCAAGCAACATAAGCAGCCAAAATGGCTGGTATTAATATAATAATGGACATAGTGTTTTTTCATTAGGTAATCTAATCACACAAAAAACGAATGCCTTATATGCTCCTTCATTCGTTGTAATAAAAATGGATGAGGTTGCAAACTGAATTCGAGGTTTTAGTTTTTTTCACCCTATTTTTGTTTCTTGATGTGCTAAAGAAATCCGATTTTTTCAAAACTCGGATTTTTAGCCTTGATCTAAAAATCTGTTGACAAATAAACCGCAAGTTTGCTTCAAATTAAACACCCAGTTGCCAACCCAAGGAAGCGATCCACAAATAATTTATGACCACTATATAACAACTGAAAGAGTTTGATGTTGGGTATTTGGAAGTCCCTAATGTCAAATCGCATGTTAATAATCAACACATAATGACGAGTAAAACTAATAAATGCAGAACACCTCTTCAACTTCACTCAAACGTTTAGCTTTAAAAGGTTCAGTTTGGATCATGTTCGGTGTCGGTACGGGACAAGCACTGCGGTTCGTGGGAAATATGATTTTGACTCGATTATTATCTCCACAAGCCTTTGGTATTATGGGCATTGTTAATGCCTTGCTCATGGGTTTGGGAATGTTCTCCGATGTTGGTCTTAGACCTAGCATTATTCAAAATAAACGTGGTGAAGAACCCACATTTCTACGGACTGCCTGGACAATTCAGGTAATTCGTGGAATAGTACTCACGTTGTTAGCAGCAGCCTTGGCATGGCCCATAGCTTGGCAATATAACGAGCCAAGTCTAGTCCTGATAATTATGGTGGCCTCACTTACCTCTCTAATAGCTGGTTTTCATTCAACTTGGTTGTTAGTTTACTCACGTCGGATGACCTTAGCCCCACTAACCATATTAGAATTGACATCTTATCTGTTTAATTTGATTGCAATGATCTTATGTGCATGGTATTTCCATTCCGTTTGGGCACTCGTCTTAGGTGCTTTTGTGGGCAGTATTGTGAAACTTATTGCCAGCCATACGATATTGTCAGGCGTTCAAATGCGATTCCAATGGGAACCTTCGGCGGTTACTGAACTCATCCGATTTGGTCAGTGGATATTCATTAACACCGCAATGGGTTTCTTGGTTGCCCGCCTTGATGTTTTCATTTTTGGCAGTTTTGCAGGTATGGGTATGCTCGGTCTTTATATACTAGCCAAAAATCTGTCCGATTTGGTCATGCAAGTATTGAAATCACTCACTTCCAACATACTTTTTCCTGTCTATTCTCGACTTGCTAAACAAAACATTAAAATATTACGCCATAAAATGTTTAAGGCAAGAATTATACTATTAGCAGTGTTTCTGCCACCACTTTGGACATTAATTTTATGGGGAGATAATCTGGTTGCTCTTCTCTATGATGATCGTTATATTGAAGCCGGTTGGATGCTGCAAATCTTAGCGGCGGGTGCCACAGCGACCACCATTCGTATCACGATAGGCCCCATATTTTTAGCAATGGGAGATTCATTTCGAAGAATGCTTAATACGGCAATTCGCCTCTGTTTGCAGATTGTGAGTATGAGTGTTGGAGCTTATTTTTGGGGTATGCCGGGCTTTTTTATAGGTTTGGCACTGACTGATTTACTCAGCTATCCAGCATTAATCTACTTAACTCGCTCTTATGGTGTGTGGTTACCTTTATTAGATACTCTAGCGTTTGGAACTTCCATTTTTGTGATTGGAGTAGCATTTTGGCTGAGTTAATTTATCCTTAATGGTTTTTAAAAAATTTGTACTCCTGCTGCAAGGTTATTGCAACAAGAGTTAAACTTTGCGTTGATGATTACTTGGACCAACTAGATAAATCGCAATGTAGAAACTCAGCCAATTTTTGGTTAGGCTCCCGAAACCGTTCTAATAACTTCTGATATGTTTCAGGACGCATTGGCTCCGGTATGTATTGTTGTTTAAGCGATGTCTCATAATACGGTAATTTCCTCAATCCCTTATAAACGCTATCTCGCACACTTTGTGGTAATAAAGCCGCAAATTGAGGTAAGCCCGGAATTGAACGCAGAGGGGCAGTCATTTGTGATCTAAGAAAACTTCCTGTATGCCTACTACCCACGTTTGCTGCAATTAAACTATCTTGGATAAAATCAAACCCTTCATCAACATTAATAAAGCGGCAAACCTTACGCATCATATCTGTTGGCTTTTGAGCTAAATCATCCATAAAAAGAAATAGAAATGACTCTCGCGGGAAAAATCGAAGGTATTGTTCAATTTGTTTCATATAATCGCTAACATCCAGAACATAACTATCTCGTTTAATATTTTCTTCAAAGGTTTCAACTACTTTTAGTTGATGCCCCATGACTTGATTGTATTTAATATTTTGTACATATTGAGAATAGGCCCGTTTGATTGGATGCCGCATGATATAAATAAGTTTAAGCTGAGGAAGTAACTGTGCAATACGGGTAGCCGATTCTGGAAACTTTGGCCAGTGAGTGTATCTCCCGGATGCTTCCCCACAAACTTGGTGTGGTTTAGCTCCACTAAAAAGTGAAGCATACCAATCTATGCCCTTGGCATAGTTTTCGTCATTCCTAGAAGCAAAGAACTCAGGCTCTTTGGGGTTACTCATAAAAACCTGCGGGTGCCGATACAAATATTGGTACAAGGTAGAGGTACCACATTTCGAAACTCCGATAATAATAAAATCAGGTAAACGCATAATTTTTCTAAACAAAACAAATTATAGATGTTCAGGTAAATAATTTCCCTCGGGCAGACACGCAGGTCTGCCCCTACATGAGATTTTCTTTGTAGGGGCGAACCTTTGTTATGGCCCTCATTGTGAAATTATTTTTCTGAACATCTATAGTATAAATTGACTATGTGTATGGATATATGTTACCAAATTTCAAGTATTGGTTGTAGGGCGAACCTTTGTTATCGCCCGGCTTGACTTAAGGTGATTTCCAGAAATGGTATGTATGAAAGGGCGAACAGATATGTTCGCCATTACAACACAGGAAGATGTAGGAGTGGACAGACGTGTTCGCTCGCCCTGTATTTTTTTTTCAGAAATCGCCTATAAGGATTTATGTATCCTACTGATCCTTTTTTTTCAATCGGATGTTATCATAACATTTATACTCTCACGATTGTAAACTATCGTACTGTCCTCTCTTAGACGATATCCAAAGAAAAATCTGAGTAAGCCAGGTGGTATAGCATTTCCCGTTTCAATAAACGACATAACAAGCCTTCAAGATTTTGGAAACGCTTTACGGTTTTTGTACTCCACCTAATCGGGAAACGCTATATACCATTGACGAGACCAGAATAAGTCCGTGGCCGTTCACAACCTAATAGAACTGTTTCAAGTTCATTATCCCGGAAAGCACTCAAAGTGACCGGAAAGATTTGCACCCGCCGCTCTGGCATCAAGACAATGTTTCGTTTAAATCGTTTATGACTTTCATCGTCACTGCTGAAAACGAGATCAGTTTCCTGATATGCGACTAAATGGGCTATATTTTTATCCCACTGGAGAATAAAGCCATCCTTGTTAAACATAAAAAATGATTCTTCCTCAACCGAGTCCGGTGTATAGCCGACCACAACTAGAATTTCAGCCTCTTTATCAACATGGTTACTGTCAACAGTTATAACACCACGAATATCCAGTGGTTGCACAATTCTGTGTGTGGGTATTTTAATTTTTTGGAGTTACTCGATGATCAAGTTTTTTGTAAGCCATTGATTTAAAAAGAAATGTTATTTTTGTGCTTAAAAATTCAATTCCTTAAAAATCAATGACTTGCATATTTATCCCCCTAAAATTAACTATTGTGAAGCTAAATAACACCAAAAACTTGATCATCGAGAGTTACCTAACTGCTCAATGATTTTAACTATACATAGCTTATTGTGGGGCTTGGGAGCTAAATAACGGCACTTAAACTTGGTTTAGCGAACACTAATTATTTTAATATAGACAATGAGTTAAATATAATTTTCACCACTTGCTGCATTTCACTTTAACCATATTGAAAGGTCTTGTTGGATAAGTTCTTGCAGTTTCAAAATATCATCTTTGTAATATTCTTCAGTCAATTGTTTCCGTATTTCTCGTTCCAATTTTGGCTTGATCAAATTTTGTTTTTTTCCAAGATAAGTTGTCTTGAGACGAGCTTGGATCAATCGGCGTAATTTTTTCGGAAAAAACGGCTTCAGGACAGACTTAATGGGGTTTGATTGGGTAATAAATTTAAAAAAGGCGGTGTTTCTAGGAATTTTGGAGACATTGTGTATCCTGATATCAGGAACGAATGTATCATCTACATCCAAGAAACGAAAAACATCTTGTACGTTATCAATGACATTGTCACCAAACAAATCTTCATAAATGTAGACTTTAATTTGGTCACGGTTAAATGTGTCAAAATACCGTTTCAATTGGATATAATAAAGTCCTCTTCGCTTATAGTGCCAAATCGGACTCCAATCATTGCTTACACGTTCTTCTTCTTCTTGAAGCAGTTGCAAAAAATCAGCATCACAAAGTTCAAGTCCATTTTGAATTTCAAAAAGAACGTGTGAATAGGCTCTATCAGCTGGATGACGAAGAATAGCAATTAATTTAGCATCAGGTATGTAATGTTTGATACGTTCAACCGCTTTGGGAATGTAAAGGTATAGTTGACTGGCTTCTCCAATGGCAGTTTCGTTTGAAACTCCTTTGAACAACTCACGATAAGTTTCAATCTTCCTGATACCAGGCAACCTCGCCAAACCACCTGGACCTAGAAGAGAATCAGTGTAAAGTTCATTTTCTCCTTCTACCGCAAAAAAGTTTGGTTCCTTGTACGGACTCATATACACCTGTGGATGCTGTTCTAAGTAACGATAGAGGGATGTCGTTCCTGATTTCATTGCACCTATAATGAAAAAATTAGGCATTGTCATTTGGTATATACCTTATGTTATTTAATTTTGAATGACAATTTTCAGGTATTTTGTAGCCCACCTAAGAAGGTCAATGCCATTGACTATCGGGCCGACACGCAGGTTTGCCCCTACGAAATTCCTTATATTTCATGGCTGTAGGGGCGAACATAAGTGTTCGCCATGGATTAAGTCAATGGCTGTGACCTAAGAAGGTGGGCAAAAAAAAGCTCTTGCCCACTACAAAAATTCATAATACCTGAAAATTCAAATTTATGGTTCAGTACTTAACTTTTCAATCAGGTTTTATCATAACATTTATACTTTCACGATTGTAAACAATCGTATTATCCTCTTTAAGACGATATCCAAAGAAAAATCTTAGTAAGCCCGGCGGTATACCATTGACGAGACCAGAATAAGTTCGTGGCCGTTCACAACCTAAGAGGACTGTTTCAAGTTCATTATCCCGGAAAGCACTCAAAGTGACCGGAAAGATTTGCACCCGCCGCTCTGGCATCAAGACAATGTTTCGTTTAAATCGTTTATGACTTTCATCGTCACTGCTGAAAACGAGATCAGTTTCCTGATATGCTACTAAATTTGCTATATTTTTATCCCACTGGAGAATAAAACCATCCTTGTTAAACATGAAAAATGATTCTTCCTCAACCGAGTCAGGTGTATAGCCGACCACAACTAGAATTTCAGCCTCTTTATCAACATGGTTACTGTCAACAGTTATAACACCACGAATATCCATTTGGTCAGAAGAACTGACTATGACAGTACCACCATTAACTGAAATGCCCCGAGAAAATGTGGCATCAGTATTCACCAGTTCACCTTTAGAATCCATAGCAAAACCTATTGGATTATTATCAATAGGAAACTCTGGAGAAGGTTTACTAGTAGCCGCGTAAGCTTGGAAATTATCAAAGAAGATACCTATCTCAGGTTGATGAACAAACCGATAGGTAGCAAAGTAAACACCCATAGCCTGCACATCTTTGAAAGTGTGTTCAACAAAGTCCGCCGTTTCTTTATTGAACTCCATGTCACAGCCCAATGGCGTATAAATTGCCCAACGTGATTCTAATGGATTGAGTTTTGCAAAAAAAGCGGCTGGCTTATCTATAACACCATAAGCGTACTCACTGATCCATAATTGGCTACCATCTTGCACTATGAACCGACCTTCCTCGGCTTTGCGAAAACGGCTTATATCAACAGAAAGCCTGCTTGTCTGGTCAAAAGTAATCGTTTCTGCTTCGGCACCACCATTGACAAAATCTTCTTTTTTCCAGATGGAGACAAAGGTAAAATTTTGGTTAATGTCTTCATTTTTTTCCAAGATACTATGCATTGTTTGACTAAGAACTGCGAAAGTTATATCTGCCCATCCCAATCCCCAGCGTAATCTATTTCCAATCCCGTTGGCCATACGGCTAATATTATGAGGATATTTAGCATTGTATAAACTGGGTTTAGCACATTCAACTGGTTGAACCGTAGCTTGCCCGGTTTTTCTAAAAAGGGGAATTTGTTCGCCTCGATAATCCTCAGTAATGTGTGAAACGTTGGTATAACGACCAACCAATCCACCGTAAAACGGTGCACTAGGTCTATCTATACGATACTTATGGCCTTTTAAGGATTCTGGCAGACACCCATAATGAGGGTTGAAGAAATCGGTCAGACTAAATTCCTTACAAACTAACGCATCATTGTACACCCCATCGCCATCAACGTCTTGATATTGTTGCGATTGAGTTTTTATGGAATAACCCATAGAAGCATTCGACTCAAACTTCTGAGGCAAATACTCATCCCACCACTGAACTAATTTTACCGATTCGGCATAACTCAAAGGGATCTGTCCCAAAATCATTGCAGAAAAGATATAGAATAAAACGTGTTTCATTGCATTAAACATAGTTATTATCCTTGCTATTTAAATGGCAAAAAACTCTCATTCCGGCCAGAATTATGGCATCAATGAGTAAAAACGATAAGGGCGATAACGAATGTTCGCCCTATATGGTTTCATGGTTTTGTAGGGGTTGAGCTGCGTCTCAATCATTTAGCGGTTTTGAAATTAATTTACCTGAAAAGGGCGGCAACAGTGTCGTAGTGAAATATGATTAACAGTTTAAGTTGCCCATGTTGCCCAAATCGGATTTTTAACGGGAACCAATCAGAAATACGATTTTTTCAAAAATACTCTTTCTTGACCAGACTGATAACGAATTTATTAATTAATATAATCCCACATAAAAAACTATCTATTAAGAAAGCGACTGTTTATAACAATCTTGTATCGTTCTGATGATAAAAACTATAGTATCTAAGTTTTTTGCATCTTTGGCTTGTCTGAATGTGATAATTCCCTCCGTTTCCAACGTTCAATAGCCGTAAATAATGCTTGCTCGAAAAGTTGAGTTGCATCATCCCAAGTATATTGAGTAGCTGTCGCATAGGCAGCATCAGACATAGTTCGCCATTCGCTATCTCCAAAGTTACATACCCGCTCTATTGCTTTTGCCATATCCTCCGCATCCTTTATAAGGATTCCACCACCATTAGCCAAGAGTTCGGGAGCAGCACCGGCTGCCGTAGCAATAACTGGTGTTCGACAAGTCATTGCCTCCAGAATGGGAAGACCAAAACCCTCCAATGAGCTGCTACCAAAAAGCCAAACATCACATTTAGCGTAAATATCCTTGATAATGTTTTGCTTCGGTTGACAAACGTAATTTGTGCCGGGAGGTAGTGGCAAATCTCGCGTTGGTTTTTCTGAACCAAAGGCAATTAAACGTAAGTTGGGAATCTTTTCAATCGCTAGGAAAAACGCCTTGAGGCTAACATCGCAACCTTTCCAGTAGATTGTCGAATACATCATACCAACTGTCGGGATAACTTGTTTACTACGAGGTGGCACATTAAACTGTTTAGTATCTATACTATTTGGAACCAATGATATATTACCATTGCCATAGCGGCTTTTATGCCAGTCAACTAATTGCTTTGATATGGTGATTTTGTGCATTTGTAATGCATAAGTTGCCTCTACTTGTTCTTTGAGTAAATATTCAAATTTTGCCGCATAGCCTTGAATAAAGTAAACTTTTGCCCCTTTTGCTTCAGATAAATTCGCTACCCATTTTGCGGTTTCCCACCAAGTTGCGACCACAACATCAGCATCAGGGACATCAGAGTCAATGATTGGGCGATGACGTTCTATGACTTTGAGTGGCACATCTATGTTATCAAAGTGGGAGACCCCCTTTGCAGCAAGAGAAATCCAACCCTTAGCCCGTAGCAGTGAATGCACTTGTTGACGTAAACCGGGTGGACGTTTTGGGGTAGAGACTACCAATACCTCATGCCCAAGTTTTTTCAAGTGCTTTGCATAGATTGCAACTACCCGAATTCCACCAGCAAGATTAGGCGTGGGAATGACAAATGTGATTTTCATATTAATACTTATCCTAAGGACAATATCTTCGCCAATTTAAAAATTGAGCCAATCTAAAAAATACTGATTTTTATTTTTAGTTAAATCAATAACTTACAAATTTACTGATGCTTGAAATTGACGATTTTTACAATTTTGCGAAGGTATTGTAAGGAATGAGAATTAAATAATATCCGAAATTAAACCTGACAGGTTTTTAAAAGCTGTCAGGTTTGGCTTAATAAAAGTTTCGGAAGTTATTAAAACTTCATTCCTAAGTAACCGTTGAACATATTATTCTTAAATGACTATGCGTCTGGTATATGAAGATTTCGCTAATAGCATGGTTAATAATAAAGAAAGTAAATATAAACCCACTGATAAACTAACGGGATATATTAGTTGCCAAAGACTATCTGAGAAATACATCTTCAATTTATAGATAACTTTATATAACAAAACGTGTAAAACCAGCATATGCGAAACATATATCCCAAGAGTAAATTTACCCAAATAAGGAAAAGGAGTATTTTGACCTAAATCAGGTTTTGCTAATGCTAAAAACATAACACCAGTACCAAAAAAAACGGTACCTATCAAGTAAGGCTGATTAAACGATATATTGAACAAATAATTAAGTATGCTCGCCTCAACTATTATACATAAGAATCCGCCAATAATAGCTAACCATGCAAGCACAGGAGTTGGTTTATAATCAGATTGAGCAAGCCACCAACCAATCGCAATGAATAATGTGCTGACAAATGGGCCTTCGTATGATTGAAATTCAACTTCTATACCGACAGGGGTAATAGCATAGGCACCAGCAAGCAAACTAAAAATATATAGAGGAATGGCAATCAAAAATATTTTATTTTGCTGGTTCCAAATAGCCAACAGAGACAGAATACTAATGGCCATTATTAATGAAATGACAAACCAAAGATGACCCCCTTTGGCAGGTAAACCGCCTCGCAATAAAAAAATGATTGGATGGTCAAATATCCAAGTCATCTTATCATAAAAATTCCAATATAACACCGATAATATACTATTTTCAAAGAAAATACTTATAGGAACAAAAGGTACAAATAAGTAAATCAGTACCCAGGCAAATAAAATCAATGCCAATCTTTTAGTGTAGCGAACCATTAATTCACCCACTAAAGAAGTTGATTGTATTTTTTTTGAAAAAAAGTACCCATTCACAATAAAAAAATTAAGGTACTGCGAAACTTGCACTAAGGTTAATTAACCAAAACAATTCTGGAAAAGGGTGGGAGTGTATACAAATAACGGCGAATATTGCTAACACTCGTAAAGAATCAATACTTGCAATCCGCATATTAGAATGCAATCGAAATTTTAATTTCATTGAATTTAAACAAATTTTCCTTCATCAAAAAGTCCCAATACCTTCTTCTGTATTTTGGGTACAGTCATACGCAATCTTTCAGCCGTTTCACGACGAGAATTGTACATCTCCTGCGTACGCGCTAAAACCTGTGCTTCATTTTTCGTTCTTAAATCGACTACTGAATCACCTATACCGACAGAGTCAAAAACGCCCATAAATTTTTTGCTGTAGGCAATACCCAGTGTTGGCACATATTGTGATATAGCGGCTATACAGGAATGCATACGTGATCCCATAAAAAAATCACTTAAGCCAATAAGATATTTGATTTGTTTGTGATCGAACCTATCTTCTACCAGGAAAATTTTGCCAGGATAGAGGGAAGACATTTGTTGATGCATAGCATAGCATGCATCTGGATCACTTTCAATCCGTCCTGGTTGAGCATACACATGTGGCACTAAAACAACTATGATATTGGGGTGCGTCATGAACGATTTAATGATTTCACCTACGAGTTTTCGGTAATCGCTTTTAAGATCAAATCGGCTTTTAATTGAATAGTCATCATTATAAAGAAGTCCACTGATATTAAGACCAACAATAACATGCCCCTTTGCCTTAAGATTTTCCAGTTGCTCTATTATAATACTTTTTGGTTTTTCGGGATCAAGTACAAAGGCAACATCTGGGATAAACTGTAGAATTTTTTTATTAGCCCCCAGCAAATTTTTGACAGTTTCTAGCCCTTCCTTATCTCTGGAATAAATAGCGGTGCTACGTGCCAATAAATATCGTGCTACTATTTTAGAAATGCGACTTTTAAATGGACCATAAGTTTGTGGTAGCATCACCAATTTTTTACCGCATAAGATAAATAGCCATTTCATTAAAGAATGCATCCTAAATACACGCATACCATAAATGTCGCTAAAACTATCACCGGCGGTAATATCGACAATCAAATCGGCTTCCATGATGTCCTTAAAATAGGAATTATGTGTGGAAAGCTTGTTTTTAAGCCAATAGCTCGGTATGATTTTTAGGAGTAGGGCGTACCCTAATAGCGTATATGCGTTTTGAGTTTTGAATATATTGCGACGGAACCCTATACTTTTCTTTTCAACGTTAAATTTTTGACCATTGAAAGTAAATGTCAGTGGTACGCCATCTTCACGAGTTCGCAAAGTGACGTTTGCATGGGGCCAATGGGTGAAGATACATTTAATGCTTGATTCAGCTAATGCATTGACTCCCATGTTTGAAGTATCATAAGATGCACCTAGTACCCATATTTTTGGAAAGTTTTCTTTCATTCAGTTATCAGTTATCCGTTGTTTTAGGTGGTTTATTATCAATAATCTACCTGAATATCAAGCATGTTAGAAATACCTGTATATTCTTTTAAAGAAATTACATTAATCATTAATCATTAATCATTAGACATTATACAAATTTAATGTAACCCATTGATTTACTTAAAATTCCATTTTTGGTAAAACTAATGAAATCAAGTTAAGTTAAATCGGTATAATGTTTATTATACATACATTATATTATCAATACCTTCGCCAATTTAAAATTTGAGCCATTTTCAAAAAAATAATGATTTTTATTTTTAGTAAAATCAATAACTTACAAATTTACGGGTGCTCGAAATTGACGATTTTTACAATTTGGCGAAGGTATTGATTATTATACATTATATTATTATAATATGTCTACTTTATCAATAGAAACTGCAAAACGTCGTACTTTTGCTATTATATCTCACCCTGATGCGGGTAAAACCACCGTGACGGAAAAACTTTTACTATTTGGTGGTGCCATTGCCCTAGCTGGCACCGTTAAAGGGCGAAAGGCGGCACGTCATGCTACCTCAGATTGGATGGAACTGGAAAAACAACGTGGAATTTCAGTCACCTCATCTGTCATGCAATTCCCTTATCAAAATATTATTATTAATTTATTAGATACTCCTGGTCATGAGGATTTTTCTGAGGACACCTATCGTACCCTGACTGCCGTTGATTCAGCCCTGATGATCATTGATTCAGCAAAGGGGGTTGAAGGACGTACTATTAAATTAATGGAAGTGTGCAGGATGCGTGATACACCGATTTTAACTTTTATTAATAAATTGGATCGGGAAGGACAAGAGCCGATTGATTTATTGGATGAAATTGAAGATATTTTGAAAATCCGATGTGCGCCGATTACTTGGCCCATCGGCATGGGCAAACGTTTTAAGGGCATTTATCATTTTTTAGATCACAATGTCACTTTGTTTGAGCCTAGCAAAAACCACATCGCTAGTGAGGGAAAACAGTATGCTACTTTAGATGATTCACAATTAGTGGAAGAATTAGGGCAGTCCATGGTTGATGAGCTTAAAGAAGAAATTGAATTAGTCCAAGGTGCTAGTCATGCTTTTGATTTAGAAGATTTTTTGGCGGGTGAATTGACACCTGTTTTTTTTGGTTCTGCACTGAATAATTTCGGCATCAAAGCCCTGTTAGACAGTTTTATTCATTATGCACCGCCCCCACAGCCGCGCCAGGCGAATACTCGTCGCGTTGCGCAGAATGAAGAAAAATTTTCAGGTTTTGTGTTTAAAATTCAAGCTAATATGGATCCCGCTCATCGTGATCGTATTGCTTTTTTGCGGATTTGTTCAGGTCAATATAGTAAGGGCATGAAAATGCGTCATGTTCGTATCAGTCGGGATGTACAAATTGCTAACGCGCTCACTTTTTTGGCTGGGGAACGCGAACATACGGAAAAAGCATGGCCAGGGGATATTATCGGTTTGCATAATCATGGTACCATTCAAATTGGTGATACTTTTAGTCAAGGTGAAAATTTGAAATTTACGGGTATTCCCCATTTTGCGCCGGAAATTTTTCGCCGCGCCCAACTACGCGATCCTTTGCGAATGAAGGCTTTGTTAAAAGGCTTACAGCAATTGAGTGAAGAAGGTGCAACCCAGTTATTTCGCCCTTTAAGTCATAATGATTTAATTTTAGGGGCAGTGGGAATCCTACAATTTGATGTGGTCATTTGGCGGTTAAAAAATGAGTACGGGGTGGCGTGTCATTTTGAACCGGTGCAGGTAGCTACGGCGCGTTGGGTTCGCTGTGATGATGAAAAAATGTTGGAAGATTTTCAGCGTAAAGCGTTTAATCACCTAGCTTTAGATGGAGCAAATCATTTAACCTATATTGCCCCGACGAAAGTCAATTTATCATTGATAGAAGAACGCTTCCCCAATATACAGTTTTTGGCAACGCGGGAACATTAAGAAAAAATAGTTAGGCCATTTACAAAAAAAAGCAGACGCAGGTCTGTCCCTATAATGAAATATTTGACGTAGGGCAAGACTTTTGTTATCGCCCTCGTGCGTATGAAGTTATTTTTCTGAACATCTATAGTGTCCATCTGGAAACACTGAAAAAGCGAAAGTTTTGAACTCCAATGCCCATTATTTTGAGTCATCAGCTTCAGCTTTGGGAAAGCCGTTTCCGGATGGACACTATTTTCCGACTCCCAAACTTTAACTGTCAAAAAATATAATGAACGATAAACAACAATCACTCATTTTGATCGTGGATGATAATCCACTGAACCTTCAAGTATTAGAACATATGCTGAAAAGAGGTGGTTATAAAACGGTGCAGCTACATAATGGTCAGCAAGCAATGGATTATTTTGTACAACCGAAAACATATATGAAAGGTGAATATCAAACGGCGCGGGCACAAAATAGTCAACCATCAATGGATTTTGTACAAAAGAAACAACCTGATCTGATTCTACTGGATATTATGATGCCCGGTATAGATGGGATAGAGGTTTGTCGGCAATTTAAAAAAAAAGAAAGTACCAGGAATATACCTGTTATATTTATTACAGCTTTATCAGGGACAGATGATAAATTAAAAGCTTTTGAGGCTGGAGGTGTTGATTATATGACTAAGCCGTTTATACCGGAGGAAGTGCTTGCCAGGATAAATATCCATATCGAATTAAAAAGGGCTATGGAGCAATTAAAAAAAATGTCAGTAACGGATGAAATGACGGGTGTTTTTAATCGAAGATGGGCTTATGAAATTTTAGTCAAACAAATTGAAATAGCTAAAAGGGAAGGTTCTAGTTTTATTGTTTGTTATGTAGATATAGATCATTTAAAGATAATTAATGATACTTATGGTCATGCGGAGGGCGATATACTCATTAATACAGTAGTCAATTCCTTTAAAGAGGTTATTAGAACATCAGATTATATTTTTCGTATGGGAGGTGATGAATTTTTGCTCCTTTTTCCACAAGCGAAACTCCAAGAATCTGATAACCTAATTAAAAGACTGAGGAACAAATTGTGTCAACAAAAAATAAATGGTTTCCCTATTGATTTTAGTTTTGGATTTTCTCAGTTTCGTGTTGGGGATACATTATCCCCAGATGAATTAATAAAAATGGCTGATTCAGATATGTACGATGCAAAAACGAAAAAAAAAGCGATATTAACCTGACAGTTTTTAAAACCTGTCAGGTTTGTAACAACTTGAACGCTTCCTAATCAAAGGGATGTCGCTTTATAACAGTATCATTGCGTTCCGCACCGGTAGAAATAATATCTATCGGTGTTTCAAGCAAACTTTCGAGTTTTTCTAAATAAGCGCGAGCATTAACCGGTAAATCTTCATAGCGGCGCACCCCAGCTGTCTGATCATTCCACCCTGGCATATCAATATAAATCGGTTGACAACTAGTTAAAGCCTCCATCGGTGGCGTTTTCAACTCTTGCCCATCACAATTATAACCAACACAGATACGCACAGTTTCTAAACCATCAAGCACATCCAATTTAGTGATACAAATGCCTGTCAAACTATTGATAGTACAGGCACGTTGCAAAGCAACAATATCAATCCAACCACAGCGGCGAGGGCGACCGGTTGTGGCACCAAATTCATGCCCTTTGCTAGATAAATGTTTACCAACCTCGTCAAATAGTTCCGTTGGAAAAGGACCAGAACCTACCCGCGTGGTATAGGCTTTGGTAATGCCTAAAATATAGTCTAAATTGCATGGTCCAACACCGCTACCTGTAGCCGCACCGCCTGCTGTCGTATTAGATGAAGTGACAAAAGGATAGGTGCCTTGATCAATATCTAATAGGGTACCCTGCGCTCCTTCAAATAGCACATTTTTACCTGTCGCATATAATTGAGCTAGTAAATGTGGAATATCTGACACCATCGGTATTAAGCTATCAGCCATGCTGAGTGTTTCATCTAATACTTGTTGAAAATCAACCGTTTGGGCTTTGAAATAATGCTGTAAGCTGAAATTATGATAATCCAGCACTTCCCGGAGTTTAGCACTAAATGAATCTGGATTAGATAAGTCACTTATTCGTAAACCGCGTCTAGCGACTTTATCTTCATAAGCCGGACCAATTCCCCGCCCGGTGGTACCGATTTTTGCTTTACCCCGTGCTTGCTCACGCGCTTGATCGAGGGCAATGTGATAGGGCAAGAGTAAAGGGCAAGCGCTACTTATAAGTAAACGCTCCCGTACCGGTACCCCCTTGGTTTCAAGCATTTTGATTTCTGTAAGCATTGCACTGGGCGACAACACAACGCCATTACCAATAAGACATTGCACCTCTTCACGTAAAATACCGGAAGGAATCAGATGTAAAATGGTTTGTTTACCATCAATAACAAGCGTATGTCCGGCATTATGTCCACCCTGAAAGCGCGTTACAGCAGCGGCGCGTTCAGTTAATAAATCGACTACTTTGCCTTTGCCCTCATCGCCCCATTGTGTTCCGATGACTACAACATTTTTAGCCATGATTTTTTCTCTGTGTTTAGATATAACTTATTGAATATTAATGTATTTTTGAAATAGAAAACTATTTCTAACATGTTAAGACATTTTATTCTACCATCCAAGGTAAATTTTGTAATTTGTCTTTAGACACAACTTTAGGATGTGCATCAAAATGAAATGTTAATTTTCCCTCAATGATCTGCATGTCGTTTAAGTCTTCTTCATAAATCTATCACTTTGATCTAAATTTTCATCTAAAATGACTAAATCATCTAAGCCTTCATAAAAAGATAACATTTCTTTAGTTGGAATAAATAAACTATCCTCTTACTGAAAAACGCCAAAACCACAAAATTCGGCTTTGGTTATGTCTAGGGGGTAAGCTCCCCGGGGTGATAAAATTTCTATCACCTTGGTTAAAAACCGAATCAAAATATTTCTAGCACCATGTATATCTCGATTCACTCTCTTACCTTGGAAAAGAATTGAAGCTTTCCCACCCAAGTTTTTGAGAATTGAACCATTCCACATAGTTTTAGAAGTATAAGATTCATTAACATCCACTACAGTTTTACCATATTTCTTAGCCATCCACTTTAAAGTTTGTTTAAATTTATAGTGAGCTAAACCTAACATGCCCCTTACAGTTTTACGCCTAATGAATCGTTTCCGAGTCTCGTCACTTTTTTTTACCATAGATAATTTTTTAGTTGCTACTTGTTGTATTGGTTGAATAAATTTAACATTTGCAAACCATTGGCCGTTGGTATAAGTAACAATTACGGTCTTACCAATCGCATCTTCTGGGACTTTTTCAGTCCAAGTGCAACCCTTTAATATATTTGGGAAAATTTGTTTTTTAGCTGATAATCTTGGTGCAACAAAATATTGATGAGGAGCCATTCTTGACATAAATGATAACTCAGCTTTTTCACCGTTAACTCTTTTTTTGATAACAGTAGTACGAGTGTCACAAGCTTTACGATAAGCCGCTTGAATCAAATTGCAATTGAATGTAACGTCATTATCTTCACATTCTATTCTGCACCAATCACAGATTTGAGTTCTAAATTCAATTGTCAAGTTATAAGCTCGACGATATAAATTAAGAGAATCAAACCATAAAGTTTCATATTTTGGGTAAATTCTTATTTTTTTGCTTGTTATTACGTTTACTTGCGCTTCGCTTTCCATAGTGGGAGTTGATGAAGCTTGTAATGAAAGCAATAAGGGTTTTGGTGTCAAATTGTTCGGAATTATCTGCTTCTTCCAAAAGTTCGACACTTCCACCCGGTAATTCAATGATCGAGGATAAAGTTTTTCCAACGGAAAAACTTTATCCTCGATCCCATTTGATGAGTTGAAAGCCGGTTCTGGTAATTCTATCTGATGTGGTTGCCACAAGATGTTGTGGATTACCGTTGATAGTGGACTCCAAAATGGTTTTATAACCTCGTCTACTTTGGTTGAAGCCGGAGGCAATGTCAGAGATAAACGTTGCTTCTGGATATTTGTTTTTGAGTAATTGTTCTTGTCTTGCCAGAGAAGTTTTTTGTTTGGCACTTGAGACTCTTGCATACAGAATAGTGACAATTGGTTCTTCAATCCATACCCGGTAATGCCCTCCTTTTGTCTTCTTGATTTTGTCAAATTTACCCTCCTTTATCCAATTTTGGATAGTTTCATTTGTGACGGAATATTCTTTTGCTAAAAAACCAGTTGACTTATACATCGAATAACCTTTTTGATCGTTTTTGTTATTTTAGGGGTTTTGGTTTGTAATGTCAACTGTTTAATGAATCTCGCTGGTACATCATTCTTGTTAATATTGACTTGAATTTTAGTTTTTTGGGTAAAATTAAACTTGATGTTGTATTTAGTCAAGTTAATTTTTATATGACACTTGTCTTGCCCATTTTGAATTAAATGCGCTAATTTTTCAGTTTTGAAAATATCAATTAATTTTTGTGGAATAGACTTTTGTAACAAGTACCTTTTATTATCAGCTTTTTCTAGGATAACGAAATTATTACTTTCAATTAAAGAATATAATAATCTGAGTAGGTGGCTTTTGCCAGTATCATTTTCACCGATAATGATATTCAAACCACTCGAAAAATTTAAGTTTTCCTTTTCAAAAAGCGTAAAATTTTCTATATTCAAGCTTTTGACTACAAGATTTTTAGCCATAATTTTTTCTCTCATCGGCGTTTTTATTCTTCCAACAATAACTACAAGGATTGTATATAAGAAGGGATTTAAAAGAAGGGATTTATTATAAATTTGGTGTTCTAATTTTTAAAGTCAAACAATATTTGTGAAATTATTTATCTGAACAACTATAAAAGCAAAAAAAAATAATATACCTGTAAAAAACCAAGTTTTTCCAAAAAACGTCTGTGAATAAAATGTAAAAAACGGTAACTACTCAGGGCTTGAGCAAGGGATTGCTTGCACTGAAGATTGCCCTGAGTCGTTATAAAAAAACTTTTGTGTCTCTACTTATTTTCTTTAAAATGAAATATGCTATCAGCATAAGTAGAACGATTTTTTTCTGTGCGATTTAAGACTGGCTTTTTGTATTGGTTAACCATTTTCATCCCCGCTAATTCTGCAATTTGAGGATAAATATCATACTTATCATTGGCAACCAAAAAAACATCATAGTCATCTTGCATAAATTGCTTGCTATTTAATAATACCTGAGCAATGCCTTTTATATAAGATTTCCTGGCTTCAATACCTTGTCCTTTGTATAAAGGACCAATTTCCAACTCATCTTTTCTCTCAAAGTGAAATAAATCGTAGGCGTAAGCATGTTGTTCATGATAATTAATCAATCCAACATAAGGCGGGCTAGAAAAAATACCTCTGATTTTGTTTTTTCTTGCTAAAGCACCAAATTCTGGATATTTTTTATCCAGTTCTGAAAACACATTAATATTTCTACTATCACCCGTTAAACACATTTGAAAGGTATCCGTTTTTAGCTCTTGAAACTGAAGCAATCTTTTTAATGTGTCTTTGCTATACCTTTCCCACCAACTTGAAATGGAAAAAATGGGTTTACAAATTTTGCCATGTTTCTTGCAATAATAAGTCGCGGTAATGGGTTCTTTTAATGAGGCTAAATCCGCATGAGTGGTTGCCCGACAAGAGCGAATGGTTCGACTTAAAATAACCGCCAAAATATTTTTTGTATTTTGGTTATTAACCTGTTTAAACATTTCTAAAACAAAATCAATTTCATCTCGAACCGACTGTAAAAACCACTTATCAAGAAATGAGTCTTTAGATTGTTGTTTTAATCTGATTTGATAAGTCTTGATCAAATCATCATAAATCCGCAAAAACTCGGTTTCTTTTTCACAACCATATTCGTTTTCGTCTATTTTTCCTTGACGAACCTGATATCTAAAATCGGCGGTTGGAAAAAAACGCTCATTAAATGTTTGGAGTTCAGAAAGTAGTTTTTCTTCAAACTCTACTATACTGTGTTTTTGAGTTGTTACAAACCCTTTTAATTCGTTTGTGATGGTTACAAGATGCCGCTGAATATCATTGATGTCATGATGATCAATTTTTGCATGACTCAAGAGCGCGTTAAAGGTGGAAATATCCACACCTATTGCATTGATAGCCAATTCATTGCTCTGCACCAATGTTGTGCCACTGCCACAAAAGGGATCGAAAACAATATCATTTGGCTTAAAAAACACTTCTTTTTTGAAGTGATCAGTATGCTCATCTAAAAAATATTCAACCAATTGGGGGATAAATTTTCCTTTATAAGGATGTAAGCGATGAACATGCTTTGTTGTTTGTGATTCATTATATTGCGAAAAAGATAAATCCCAATTCAAGCCTTCGCCTAACTGTTTTTTCAAGAGGGTTTCTTTTTTCAGATGTGAACTATAATATCTTCTTAAATCGGTTTTATTGAGCAGAATATTACCGTTCTTATCTATTTTTGGAATTCTTCCATATTGAACCAGGTAATAAATATTAGAAATGGTTATTTCCCTATTCAAATATTTTGAAGCCCATAAGCTTGCCTCTTTGAGTGAAAGTTGTTTTTGCATTTTTTAAAAGTACAATGGATTGAGGAACGAATTTTTCAAAATGTTAGGATGAACTATGATGGGGACATTGCCTAGCTTACTATCCATTTATCAAGCGTTATTTCAGCTTTATAACAATATAAACAGCTTGCTTTTTTATGTATAGTTTTTCACATCAATAACTTCACAAAACCTGCCATGTTTCCAAAACATGGCAGGTAAGAAATTATTTTTCTGAACATCTATATATTACTAATGGTAAATTTTTTTAAAATTGGGTGGGCAAAAATTTGCCCACCCTACATAAAAGTCAAAGCTTTAACTGTTTAAGCTACATCAAATAAACCAGTCAAAGATAGATACCAATATTCCAATATTAATGTACCAAATATAATACTATCACACCCAATATCATGCTTGAGAAGCCAATAATGCGTAATGTTTTATCATCCATTTCGCTCACTTGTCGCAAAGTCTTACGCCAACCAGTCGGATTAAGAAAAGGCATAACACCCTCAATCACCAATATCAGGGCAAAAGCAATCCAAAGTTCTTCCCACATAATGTTAGCCTAATCTTTTACTCAGCTTTATTTTCTTCCAGAAGCTTATCCTGATGAGGGTTATTTTCCGGTTCAGGCAATATCTCATTGCTTTGAGAAAGAGCAGTTTCACTCGGTTCAATCGAAGGTGCCTCTTTTTCCTCAGAAATAATGACTTCATCATCAGAAGTGACTTCCCCCTTTTGAGAAAAGGGCTCAACCATCGGGGATCGGAACTGATTGCCATTTAAGTTATTGAAATAACGAAAGAAATCAGAATTCGGTTGAATCAGCAAAATATCGCTGCGACTATTAAAGGTTTGCTTGTAAGCATTAAGACTGCGATATAAAGCATAAAACTCAGGATTTTGGTTATAAGCCTTAGCATAAGTATCAGCCGCAGTAGCATCCCCTTCACCTCGAATTTGTGAGGCATCCCGCTCTGCGGAAGAAACTAATACAACGCTTTCGCGATCAGCATTGGCACGAATACGCACGGCTTCTGCTTCACCTTGCGAACGTAATTGTTTCGCATCCCGTTCACGTTCTGCCTCCATGCGACTATATACGGAACTACTCACTTCTGTGGGTAATTCAATTCGTTTGATACGCACATCAATAATTTTAATGCCAAACTGTTTAGCACGTGCATTCGCATGTTCAGTGATGATATCCATAATTTTGGCGCGATCACCAGACACCACTTCTTTAATAGTGCGTTTACCAAATTCGCTGCGTAGCCCATCAGCAATAGTAACAGACAAACGACTGTTGGCAATTTTTGAGCTACCTCCAACAGCGATGTAGTAATTGATTACATCAACAATTTTCCATTTAATGAAAGAATCAACAATCAAGTTCTTCTTTTCACTGGTTAAAAATTGTTCCGCAGGCGCGTCAAGCGTTTGAATACGCCTATCGAATTTACGAATCGTATGATAAACGGGGAGCTTAAAGTGCAATCCCGGACCAAACTCCCCACTAACGACTTTTCCGAAACGCAACTTTAAAGCCAGCTCCGTTTCCTTAACCGTGAAAAGACACATTAAGCCGGCGAAAAAGATAATCACTGTGATTAACAAAACGATCATTTTATTAGCAGCCATTATTAGCGTCCTCCCCTAGTGCGTAAATCATCGCCTCTATCTGCTGATCTCAAACGTGAAGCAGATTGTAAAGCAGATGGCGATTGATTAGGTGCAGTTTGTTCCAGATTCGTCGTTTGACCTAATAGTCGGTCAAGTGGTAACACCATCAAATTATTGCCTCCTTGGATATCAACCATAACTTTGCTTGTGTTGGAGAGTACCGTTTCAATACTTTCCAAATATAAACGCTGGCGCGTAATCGCCGGGGCTTTTTCATATTCTTTTAATACACTTAAAAAGCGTTTAGTTTCACCTTCAGATCGTGCAGTGACTTGGGCTTTATAAGCTAAAGCTTCTAGTCGCAGCCTATCTGATGTACCTTTTGCCCTTTCCACAATTTGGTTAGAATAAGCATCCGCTTGGTTTTTACTCCGTTCTTCATCTTCACGTGCCTTAATAACATCAGCAAATGCGGCTTGTACCGCATCAGGCGGTTGCGCGTTTTGCATGTTCACACTGGTAACCATCAAGCCGGTTTGATAGCGGTCCACAATGTCTTGAATCAAGACTTTAGTCTCTAAAGCGACACGAGTCCGTTCACTGGTTAAAACACCATCCATATTGCTGGTACCAACCACTTCACGTAAAGCACTTTCGGTCGCTTGATGTAATGTGTTGTCGGGGTCTAGCACCTTGAATAGGTAATTTTTTGCATCTTTAACCAGATATTGCACCTCTAATTCAATAACAACGATGTTTTCATCTTGGGTCAACATCAAGGCACGGTGCGTGAGGGATCGCACATGTTCAACATTGACCTTTTGAACTTGTTCAATGGGAGAAGGCAAATGCCAGTTTAAACCTTGCTCTGTTGTACTATTGTATTCTCCAAAGCGTGTAACGACACCCAGTTCGGCGGGTTGGATAATATAAAACCCGAAAGCGAACCATATTGCTAAAAGAAGAATAATAATCAGGCTGATTCCGGACCAACTGATGCCTTCATTGCCATTATTATTGCTACTATCGCTTCCACCACGATTATCACCACCGCCGCGTTTATCATTGCTAGCATTGCCGCCAAATATTTTTCCCAATTTATCCCCCATTTTTTGGACAAGTTCATCTATATCCGGGGGACCGCCTTGTTCTTTTTTACGGTTACCCCATGGGTCTTGATTCCCACTGCTACCTGGTTCATTCCAAGCCATGTGTGCTCCTGTTGTTAATTGTTAATTGTTAATTGCGCTAGAAATACCCTTTTTTGAAAAAATGGTATTTCTTTGATTGCGCTAGTCTTTATCTAAAATTCATTCTTCAATTATTTCTAATCTGGAATCACTTTTAGCCAACTTATTAAAATAGGGTGCCGGCATTTGTATTTCAATCAAGCTATCACCATTTTCCCTATATTTTTCTTGTAAAACGACTGCTTCTGCAAACAGGCGGGCGCGTAAATCTCCCGCGAGTACCGGCACACCTACCCAGCATTGTACCTTTTCCAGACTTAATTGTTCAATTAAAACATTATAAAGTAAATCAATACCGGCACCGCTTTTTGCCGATAGCCAAATTTGAGTCACTCGCCCGGTTTCATCGCGTTCACAACGGGGGGTAGCATTTTTTAATTGATCTATCTTATTATAAACGATAATCTGCGGTACATCGGCTGCCCCAATATCATTTAATACTTGATTCACTTGATGAATGTGCTGTTGTCGTTGTGAAGTATCACTGGCATCAACGACAAGCAATAATAAAGTGGCTAAACGTGTTTCATCTAAAGTGGCACGAAATGCGGCAACTAAGTCGTATGGCAATTGTTGGATAAAACCCACGGTGTCAGCCAAAATCAGCACCGTTTTATCCGGTAAAGTGACACGGCGCAAGGTAGCATCCAAGGTAGCAAATAATTGATTGGCTGTAAAAACGCCAGCATGGGTAAGACGATTAAATAAGGTAGATTTACCCGCATTTGTATAGCCTACCAGTGATACCATTGGTAATTGTGCACGTTGTCGCGCTTTTCGACTTAAATGGCGTTGTTGGATGACTTTTTCCAAACGCTTATTAATAGATTTAATACGTTCACCAATCAAGCGGCGATCAGTTTCTAACTGAGTTTCACCAGGACCACGTAAACCAATACCACCTTTTTGCCGTTCTAAATGAGTCCAACCCCGCACTAGGCGCGTACTTAGGTGTTTGAGCTGTGCTAATTCGACTTGTAACTTTCCTTCAAAGGAGAGAGCACGTTTTGCAAAAATATCTAAAATAACACCTGTGCGGTCCACCACCCTGCATTGTAAAACACGTTCCAAGTTACGTTCTTGTCCAGGCGTGAGTGCATGATTAAACAATACGACTTCTGCGCCATATTCCTGGACTAATGTTTCCATTTCTGAAAGTTTACCCCGTCCAACAAAGGTATGGGGATCAGGGGTGTCGCGTGTTCCGGTCAGCGTCGCCCCAATCATCACGCCTGCAGAACGCGCTAATTCCGCAAATTCATCTAACGATGCCGGATCGATTAGGCGATTTATTGTTATAGAAACTAAAATAGCACATTCGCCAGCTTGTGGTCGTTCAAACATTAGTGTGATCTTTTTTATTTTTTTAAAAACAGGGTTTCTAAACTATTTATTTGCCGCGGGTGTGTCATTGGGTGGTGCTATTTCAGGAATTGTGACCAAACGGGTTGGTACAATAGTAGAAATAGCATGTTTATACACCATTTGGTTGACAGAATTTTTGAGTAGTATCACGAATTGATCAAATGAATCAATTTGTCCTTGTAGCTTAATACCATTGACTAAATAAATTGAAACCGGTACATGTTCTTTGCGTAATGCATTCAAAAAAGGGTCTTGTAGTGATTGCCCTTTATTCATAAATTATTATCCTATTTGTTATCAGTAGTTAGTTATCAATTCACAATTAAAACAGTTTATGAATTTTTGCAAGGAATTTCAACACCGATTGTGTCATATTGGGTTTAAGACTATCAAACCAATGTGCGTCCATTTGGGTACGCAACCAAGTCATTTGTCGTTTTGCCAATTGTCGGGTGGCAATGATAGCCTTTTCCGATAAACTCGCATTATCTAGTTCACCCGCTAAATAGCTCCAAACTTGACGATACCCCACACAACGCATTGAAGGCAAATCGGAATTAAGATCGCCGCGTTCAAATAAACCACGAACTTCTTCAATTAATCCTTGTTCAAGCATAACATGAAAACGCTGTGCTATTTTAACATGTAAAACGCTTCGCTCTGCCGGAGCTATCACTAATTTAATGGTTGGAAAGGACCAGGGTTGTGTAGGAGATTTAGCGTACCAAGCTGTCATAGTCTCACCCGATACTTCATAAACTTCAAGTGCCCGTTGAATGCGCTGGGCATCGTTAGGATGAATACGTTGTGCTGTTTGTGGATCAATTTGAGTCAAGCGTTGATGCATGGCTGCCCAACCCACTTGTTCCGCTTCATTATTTAAATGTTGCCGTATTTGATGGTTAGCCGGCGGTAATTTTGATAAGCCTTGTTGTAAACTATGAAAATAGAGCATCGTACCACCTACTAATAATGGAATACGACCGGTAGCCTGGATTTTTTCGATTTCAGTTATTGCATCGGTGCAAAATTGCCCCACCGAATAAATTTCAGCTGGATCACGAATATTGATCAAATGGTGGGGTGCTTGAGCTAATATATCAGCATTGGGTTTAGCGGTGCCTATATCCATCCCTTGATATACCATAGCAGAATCTACGCTAATGATGTCACAAGGTAAATGTTTAACAAGGGCTATTGCCAAATCAGTTTTACCAGAAGCTGTGGGACCCATTAAAAAAATGCAAGGCTGTGTCATTGTTATGAAACTCGAAGTGGCAAGAAATCCGATTTTTTTCAAAAATCGGATTTCTACTGATTTTATTTTTTTATCCGAAAATAAACTCTATTTTTTTCAAAAATTGGATTTCTACTAATTCTATATATGTTTTTAATAAAAAAGCTGTGCTTCATATTATGTTTATTCAATATTTTTCCCGTATTTGCCACACCGATTACAACACTTTTTGAACAAACACAGGCGGAATATGAACGAGGGCATTTTGAATTAGCTATACATGGTTGGGAAGCGTTATTAGAAATTAACCATTTAAAAGTTCCTCAAACGATTGAAATCCTAATACCGTTAGCAAGAGCTTATCAAGCGTTAGGTTTATCTCAACAAGCATTGGATACATTATTGCGAGCTGAATCTCTTGCTAATTCGTTATCAATGGAATATCAGATTTCAAATCATACTTTGATATGGGTTAAATTATTTTTATCTTTAAGCGATATTTTCCTAGTTAGGCGGGAAGATATCAAAGCGCGTTTTTATGCAAATAAAAGCTTAAAGATATTACCCCCAAATGCGCCTATCTTAATTCGTGCGACAGTGTTCAATAATTTAGGTAATGTCTTGACAGTCGAAGCTTATTATACTAAGGCGGTGAAAGCTTATGCCCGTTGTGTGGAATTGGCAAAATCAGCAGGTGATGCTATTCTTGGTGGGCGTGCATTTATCAATATGGCACACGCTCATTTGAAACAGGGGCAAGGATTGGCAGCAGTGGAGGCATTATCAGGCGCACAGCAACAATTTGAGTCGCTGGATTTAAGTTATGCTAAAGCCTTTGGATTGATCAGTCTTGGCGAATTAGCACAACGTTTATTCACTATCAAACCTGACAGGTTTTTTCCAGAAAATTTAGAAAAAATATCCGCAACCCTTCAAAATCTTGCCTATCAAAGCCTCAATAAGGCACTTAATATAGCAAAAGCTATAGATAATCCCCGGTTAATTTCTTATGCTTATGGATTTTTAGGGCATTTATATGAAACGAGACAACGTTATTCCGATGCTTTGCCATTAACGCGACGAGCCATTTTTTATGCCAAACTTGATACAGACTCCTTTTTTACTGAGCAAAATCAAGCTTCAGAAATTCTTTATCGTTGGCAATGGCAATTAGGGCGATTATTCAAAGCTTTACATCATAAAGATAAAGCCATTGAAGCTTATCAAACCGCCGTGAAAAGTTTACAACCCGTTCGTCAAGAAATCGCTATTGGCTATCGCAATACTTCACAATCTTTTCGTGAACAAGTCGGTCCCGTTTATTTTGAATTAGCGGATTTATTATTACAACCAACGGCAAACTTTAATGAAGGCAATTTAAAGGAAGCAATTAATACGATAGAACGTTTTAAAACGGCTGAATTACAAGATTATTTTCAAGATGACTGTGTGACACAATTTAAACGAACGCTATTACACCAAGGTGTCGCACCCCATACTGCGGTAGTCTATCCCATTATATTGCCTGATCGCATAGAAATATTATTAAATCTATCCCAGGGTATACAACGATTTACGGTACCTATTAGAGCAACTGAATTGACAGATGAGGTTAATGAATTTCGTTTTGAGCTAGAAGCCAAATATAAGAATGAATTTTTGCCTTATGCAAAACGCTTATATCGTTGGCTTATAGCACCCCTACTGGGTGTACTTCACACAGTTGATACATTGATTATTGTTCCCGATGGTGTATTACGCACTATTCCCTTTGCGGCTTTACATGATGGCAAACAATTTCTGATTTCTCAATATGCGCTCGTTACTATGCCAGGCTTAACCTTTACCGAATTTAATAACCATTCACTGCGCGAAAGCAAAATTTTGTTAAGTGGATTATCAGAAAGTGTGCAAGGGCATTCCGCTTTGTATCATGTACCCGATGAAATGGAAGGCATTGCTAAATCATATCATCAGGTAACCCAATTATTAGATCAAGATTTTACGGTTGAACACTTTGCTGATGCTTTAAAACAAACTCTTTATTCTATAGTCCATATTGCCTCACATAGTCAGTTTGAAAGCAATCTCGAAAAAACTTTTTTATTGACTTATGATGGAAAACTCACTATGAATCATTTGGAAGCATTAATTAGGCTGAGTGAACGTCGTCAAGAACCCCTGACATTATTAACTTTAAGTGCTTGCCAAACGGCAGTCGGTGATGATAAAGCCGCACTGGGAATAGCAGGTATTGCTCTCAAAGCGGGTGCAAGAAGTGCGTTGGCAAGCTTATGGTTTATTGATGATAAAGCAACAAGCCATTTAATGAAAAAATTTTACCAACAATGGCAAAAAAATGCCCTATCTAAAGCAAAGGCTTTGCAAGCTGCCCAACAATATTTGCTAAAACAGCCTCGCTACCAACATCCCGCATATTGGGCATCATTTTTGCTGATAGGGGATTGGAGGTAAAAATTGAATTTTTATTTGAATTTAGAAATGCAGCACTTAGAAATACTATTTTTATAAATAAATCATCAATGAGTTTCCCAAAATGCCACATTTCCCCGTAATGTTTATAAATATCCAGAATAATCGGATAGATCACATTTTCACAACGAGCCGCTTCCGATGAAAAAACATCAATATTTTTGCGGCTAAAATAATACTCTTCCAAAAAGGCTTTGGAAGGGCTTATTTCATCAAATTCAATCTAGTTTTTTTCTGCATATCTGATATTGAATGCTTTTTGTACTTGTTGGATAGATTTAAAGTCTGTAAATGCCATTTAATTACCTTGTTAAATTTATTCAGAGCTTGCGCGTGGGGTTGCCCTACAATCTCCAATAATCAGAGGTTTTTGCAAAACTCTAAATCTATTCGATATGAACGACAGGAATTCTGAGCAATAATATCATTATAATATCATCTCTGGTGTTAATCAAAAAAATTGTGAAACAGGTTTCAGCATTGTTGAAATAATTGGGTAACAGTTTGCAACCCATCACGTTTTAAAAAATATGAAAACAAGCCCAATCAAAAAACTTTTCCCACTCATTGCCCTATTATTGCCCCTTTACGCGCTTCATTCCCAAGCTGAAGTCGTACTTGATGGAACTTTAGGTGCGGCGGTTGCCCTAGAGGGTCCCCATTTTGACATTAATGCGGAACTGGGGCTGCAATATGGTGGTAATCTATTTCACAGTTTTAAATGGTTCAATTTGAATAAAGAAGAAACCGCGACTTTTTCAGGTTTCCAAGGTATCGAAAATATCATTACTCGTATCACAGGCGGTGAACATTCAATCATTGATGGTCAATTAATTTCTAATATCCCCCGGGCCAATTTATATCTTTTAAATCCAGACGGCTTTATTTTTGGACCCAATGCCAAACTTGATCTTCAAGGCTCCTTATATATCAGCACCGCCACCCAACTCCATTTAGGTGATGCTGGCACCTTTGAAACACGTTATCTCCAAAACAGTCTATTGCTCAGTGCGCCGCCTTCTGCCTATGGATTTTTAGATAAACCGGCTTCGATTGAAATCAAAGGTAGCCAATTGGCAACGCGAGACTATCAAACTTTATCAATCTTAGGGGGTGAAATTCATATCAATAGTGGACATTTAATAGCCACTTCCGGACGCATTAACCTAGCTGCGATAACGAAAGCGGAGCATTTGAGAAGTACAGTAACCGGTTTAGAACTGGATGCCAACGCCCAACTGGGCAAAATTGTTTTAGAAAATAATAGTAGCATTGATGTTGGTAAACTAGGTGCTGGTGATATTTATATCCAAGGGGGACAATTTTTCTTGGACTCAAGCAGCATTATCGCCAGCACGGAAATTGATAAAAATAGCGGTGTCATTGGCATTGATGTCAATGAACTGCATCTGAACGATGCCAATATAGATAGCCGCGCATTTGGACCAGGACAAGGTGGTCAAATCAACATTTCCGTGGCAGGAAAAACAACGTTAGAAGGCGGGAGTAATATTCAAACCACTTCAATGAGTAGTGATCCAGAAGCAGGTGATGCCGGCAATATCTTCATCACGAGCCAATATTTAGAGTTACTCAATAGCAATATTAGTACGGTGACTTTAGGAGCTGGACACGGCGGAAACATCACTCTTGAAGTTGAGTATCACCTCAATCTGATTGGTTCAAGCGATTTTCCGGCAGCGATTGCCGCTAGTTCAAAACCTAAAATAGAGCATATTGATGCAGGCGATGCGGGACGCATTTTTATCCGTGCGCGAAATTTAAGCTTAACCAACACTGCCAGTATTGATAATAGTACTACCGGCACTGGACAAGGCGGCAGTATAACCCTTGATATTCGTGACCATTTATACTTAAATAATAATACTTCCATTTCAGCCGACAGTTTGGGATTAGGCAATGCTGGTAATATTTATGTAAATACCACTACTTTAAGCATGGATCGGGGAACCATTTCCACTGCAACTGATAACGCTGATGGTGGAAATATTATTATCAATGCCCACACTCGCTTTTTGATGAACAATAGCTTTTTGAGTGCAACCGTCCAAGGTGGCATCGGAAATGGTGGAAATCTAGCTATAGGCAGTCCCCGTTTTTTTCGCTTGACTGATAGCAAAGTGATTGCCAATGCCATTGGTGGGCAAGGTGGCAATATTTTAATTATCACGGGTACCCCCAAAGATTTACAGGGTAGTTTAATAACCGCCTCATCAGATACCGGTTTGGAAGGAAAAGTTCAAATCAACAATATTTACAATGTTGATCTCAATACCTTACCCATCAGTTTTCTGGATGCCAACACGATAATTAAAAAACACTGTACAGCGCAAACAAACACACCCTCTAGCAGTTTTTTCATTAAAGGACGGGGTGGTTTACCCAATGCGCCTGATGACTTACAAACTTATCTCCCTCATGGCAAATAGAACTATGGGCGCGTTCCCATTTTCACGGTAATTTAGAAAAAGAGCGTATTTCTATTTTGCCGCTATAGTTTTTCAGGAAAATAAAAGTTATCAGACCTGCCAGGTTTTAAAAACCTGGCAGGTCTTAAAACCAAAATATTTATCTTAATATCTATATCAAAAACAAAGAACTACAAGGTATATTGGAGTTCTTCACTATAGCGTCAGAATTTTTAAAACAATTTCATGATGAACACAACCTAGAAAAACATGAATCCAGTTAATATATAATATTTTTGTACAGGGCATTTTTTTAAACTCAATGTTCAAGTTTTTATTTTGACAATAATATAGCATTTCCCGTTTGAATAAACGACATAACAAACCGTGAAGCGTTTTGGAAACCTTCCGTAAAGCATTTTGGAAACGCTATAACGGTTCAATTATTTTTCTGAATATACGACTAATGGGTCATTTTTGGACTTTTTTTTGAAACGCTGGTGAGCAAAGATGAAAGCACACCCGACATAAAATTCCAAATTTCAGCTGTTTGAAGTACATCTATAGATATTAGGTATGCAAATTGAAAAAAATAATTTTGGTGCTATTGATTTTTCCTATTCATCTCTATGCGGTAGATAGAAATCCCATAGAATTTGCTAATGCTGAACAAGAAAAACGTTTTTCTGAACTGATTGAAGAATTGCGTTGCGTTGTTTGTCAAAATCAATCGGTCGCTGATTCTAATGCCGAATTAGCTCAAGATGTACGTGATATAGTTCGCAATAAGATTCACGAAGGTCAAACAGATGAAGAAATCACCGATTTTATGGTAGAGCGTTATGGTGATTTTGTTTTGTATAATCCGCCGTTGAAACCAAAAACTTATGTATTATGGTTAGGACCCTTGGTGCTGGTGTTAATAGGTTTAATCGTACTGGTGTACTTTATCCGCCGCCATGCGCAAATCACCTCTACGCCGCCATCTTTAACTGAAGAAGAACGTCATAAAATCAAGCAAATGCTTGATAAGGAAAATTAAGAACATGATGATATTTTTGAGCATCGCCGCTGGGCTAATTGTACTTGCCCTTGCCTTTGTCGTGCCAACCCTGTGGCAAAAAAATTCAAAGGTAGGCGATATTGATCCTAACCGGATGAATATTGCTATTTACAAAGAACGTTTGGCTGAATTAGAGCAAGACAATCTGACTCCTGAACAACGGACACAGGCTCAGCAAGAGTTAGATAAAACGCTTGCACAAGATTTAGATGATACGACAAAACCGAGTATTCAGCCACCTGTACGTTGGGCAAGTATCGTTGTGGCAATTTGTCTTCCCGCTTTAACGATTGGATGGTATTGGAAATTAGGTACTTGGCACTTACTCGCGCCTGGACAATCCAGTGAAGCTCCCCAGGTAGCCCATCAACAAAAAGTGCCTTCTGATTTTGATGAAATGGTGAAAAAATTAGTCGTCCGTTTACAAGAACAGCCGGATGATGATAAAGGCTGGCGCATGTTAGCTCGTTCATACACTTTTCTTAAACGCTATAGTGATGCGGTGCATGCTTATAACAAATTGTTAGCCATAGTTGGCGAACAGGAGCCACAATTGCTAACCGATTTGGCATCCGTATTAGTTTTATCAAATGACGGTCAATTTTCAGGGCAACCTACGATCTTGCTAAAAAGGGTTTTAGAGTTAGAGCCTGATCATCAAGAAGCCCTCTGGTTATCAGGTTTAGCCGCCGTGCAAAAAGAAGAATATAATGCTGCTATTAGGCATTGGCAACGTCTTTTGCCACAAATTCCTTCAAGCGAACTTGAAACCCGGGAAATGTTAGAAACGCATATTGCAGAAGCGCGTCGGCAATTAGCTCAAAATGATATTGCAGCACAAGTTGTAGAACCAGCCCCGGCAATTATGCCGATTGATAAAAATGACGCTTCGTCTCCTTCCAATGTTACCCAAATTGAGGTGCATGTCAGTTTAGCACCAGCTTTACAAAAGCAAGTTAAATCTGGGGATAGCTTATTTATTTATGCGCGTGCAATAACAGGTTCGGCTATGCCATTAGCGATTATTAAAAAATCGGCTAGCGAATTACCCATCACAGTGGTGCTTGACGATAGTATGGCTATGATACCTTCTATGAAACTATCGCATTTTGAAGAAGTGATGATATTTGCCAGAATATCCAGTAGTGGTGCTGCTATGGTACAATCTGGCGATTTACAAGGGCAAATCAATTCTGTTATTTTTGCTCAACAGGATAAGGTAGCGGTAACAATTAATCAGGTTGTGCCGTAATTTTTATTGTATACTGCGTGTCCATCATACAATCCTGAAACAACTAAATCAGCTGATATTCTTCAGCGTGTCAAGGACCAAGGGCTTCATGCTGAGTTGATAGGTTTATAATTTTTTTAACTTAGGGCTCTGAGGTTTTAAAAACATCAGAGCTCTAAACCAAGCTAAACCCTAATTTTTTTGGGTATTATATTAACCAAAATTAAAAAATTATGCTCTTGACTGACGACATAAGTTATAGAGCAATTTGACTAAAATTATCTTTTGAAGATTTTCAAAGGGTAATCAGGCCATTGTTTTTTCAGCTTTTGGAAAATTTGTTTAACCTGTTCAGGATTTTTATAGCTTATGCCCTTGCCCTTTCTAGACCATCCTTTTCCAGACCATTCTTGGGGTGATTTTGGATTAAACACTAAACAAATGACATAGCTATGCTTCACTGTATTTGATGCGTTTGTCAGTTCTGGCTGTACTGAGGGGACGGTATTATCTAGATGTTCAGACAGCTTTTGGGATTGAGGGTTATTCTTGGCATCGTGCGTATCTATAACGTATTCTTCATCTATGTGTGCTAATCTTTTTTCGAGTTTTTCGGTTTCTTTCAAATCGCGCAGTTTACTGAAGTTTACTTCTTGATGTTGTTTGACTTCATAGTTATCTATTTTGGCTAAGACGGCTTCAAGTTTGCGAATTTCTTCACCAAAATCATTCAGTTCATCTAATGCCACATTCTGAGTTGTTTGTTCTATTTCCAGATTTTTCAAACGCTGTTCTAGGCTAATCTCTGTCATTATAATCATCCTATTGGGGATACGTCATTTTTATATTAAGTGTTGTTAATAATCACTTATTGTACAGTATAGTAGGGCCAATGCCATTAAGTTAAGCAGGGCGATAACAAAGGTTCGCCCCTACAACTTTTAAAAAACGGTGTTTCTGAATGTCATAAATTTCAAGTGCGTTCAGTATATATATAGACGTTCAGAAAAATAATTTCACAATGAGGGCGAACACGAGGGTGGGTTATTTTTGCTGCCCACTAGATCAAACAAGAAAGAAAACCCCCTTGCCCGCCCTACAAAAAAAACTCATTTAAAAAGTTAAATTTATGGTCACGCTGAGTATACCAGACAGATTTTTGGAAATTGTGTAGTGATCAGATTGATGTTGAACATAATGTAGGGTGGTATCAGCGACAGCGTATCCAGCTTCGATCAATTTATTTCAAAGCTAAAATTGTCAAATAAATAATATAAAAAGTGCAGACACACAGGTTTGCCCTTATGTTATATACTGTTGTATTATGGTTGCCCTCTTACTGAAAAATCAGGCTTAACTGAAGATAACGAATTTCTTTCCAAAACTTGAAAAGGGTAATTAGGCCACCGTTCTTGAAGTTGTTGCAGACATTGATAAGCTTGTTCATGATCATGATAACATTTACCCTTACCAGGTATATGCCATTCTTTTCCGGACCATTCCGGTGGTGACTGTGGATTAAACATTAAGCAAACTACATACCCATAAATATCATACCCATAGATATCAGATATACCTTTATTAAGTTTCGACACACAGTCTAAATGCTTGTTAGTTGTTTCCTTATCTTTTTTGTGGTTAGCTATTTCCTCATTATTTTTCAATACCAATGGGATTGTTATATTATCCATAGGTAATTTTGCATTGAGTTTGTGGATTTTTACATCCAATTCTTCCACATCATTGAGTACTTGGTTAAGACGATTTTGCTCAATTTCTAGTTCTTCTAAACGTTGTTTCAGTTCATGGTCTTGACTTTTCATTAAAAACCTCCTTTTATGCAGTCTTAGTGGCAATTTCCTGAAAGGGGAAAGCACTCATAAGGGAGTATTTTATGATTTGGTTAATCAAATGAGTAAAAACAATACCACATTATTATATACTACTAAGGAATGAGATTTTAAGAACTGAAAAAACTTTCAAGCCAAACCTGCCAGGTTTAAAAAACCTGGCAGGTTTAGTATTCGAGGTGGTAACTAAGTATTATTTTATCCACTCAAAAAAATTATTTAATGAAATGAATTTATTAAAAAACATTGAACACTTGCGTGATCTAGGAATTTTTACTGATATAGACATACATTTTGCTAAATTGATGCTTTCCCTATCAAATGATCTTGATGAAGCATCATTGCTAGGGGCGGTACTAGCTAGTTATTTCACGAATCTTGGCTCTTCTTGTGTGGATTTAAGTATATTAGCTAACCGTTCATTTCCATTACAAAGTGAACCCGGTATAAATAAGCTACCCTGTCCTACTTTATCTAATTGGCAAAGTTCATTACGAAATTGTCACATTGTTGGTTCACCTGGAGATTATACGCCATTAATTCTTGATACACACCGTTTATATCTCTATCGCTACTTTTATTATGAACAACAATTGGCTATACAAATTCGTTTACGCAGTAGCCAGCTATGTCGTGATGTCAACCATGATATCTTGGAAGAAGGCTTATCACGCTTGTTTCCTAGCCAGTCTGGTATCTCAATGGATCAACAAAAATATGCGGCGCAAACCGCAGTACAACGCCATTTTTGTATCATTTCAGGAGGTCCAGGCTCCGGTAAAACTTCTACCGTTATTAAAATTTTAGCATTATTACTTTCACAAGACCCAGATTTAAATATTGCTTTGGCTGCACCTACTGGCAAAGCGGCGATACGCTTACAGGAATCAATAATACAAACTTTGCCTCATTTAAATTGTACCCAAAAAATTAAATCGGCTATTCCACAAGAAACTTATACAATACACCGTCTACTGGGTAGCCGAACGAATTCACCCTATTTTCGCAGCCATGCGGGTAATCTTTTAGCATATCAGGTAGTAGTAGTAGATGAAGCTTCAATGGTTGATTTAGCCTTAATGACTAAATTAGCGCAAGCAATACCCAAATCCGCCCGTTGGATTTTATTAGGTGACAAAGATCAATTAGCTTCAGTAGAAGCAGGCACGGTGCTAGGTGATATTTGTGAGGCTAGTTTCTTGGATAAATATAAAGGACAAATCGAAAATAATAATGAACCTAACGAAGTTTCCCAATTCACAATGAAGCTAGCGGGAACGAAGTTTCCCAATCCCCTTCAAGATAACATCGCATTACTTGATAAAAGTTACCGATTTGGGGAAGATAGTGGGATATGGAAATTAGCACAAGCTGTAAAGCAAGGGCAAAGTGAAAAGGTTTTGCGTATTCTTAATTCTAAAAATTATCCTGATGTGAATTGGCATCATTTAGGACTTTCAGAAAACTTGCCCTCAGTATTGATAGAGCAAATTATGATTAATTTTTCTCGTTGTTTAGCAGAAAAATTACCTGTAAAAATACTACAACTATTTGAACAGTTTAAAGTTTTATGCGCTACTCGTCGGGGTCCTTATGGTGTAGAAGCTATCAATCGCCAAATAGAAGACGAATTAAACAAGAAAGGAATAGTACGAGCTATTAGTCGTTGGTATCATGGACAGCCAATTATGATTACTCGCAATGATTACACCTTGAAACTATTTAATGGTGACATTGGCATCATACTCAGAAACCCAGTCAATCGTAATGAATTGCAAGCCTTTTTTCCATCACTAGAAGGGGAAATCCGCATATTTTGGCCCCATCGTTTACCTAAACATGAAACAGTTTATGCCATGACTATTCATAAAAGTCAAGGTTCAGAATTTGATAAAGTTTTGATCTTATTACCCCAGCAATTTTCCACATTATTGACTCGTGAGTTAGTCTATACAGGCATTACCCGTGCCAAACAGCGCGTGGATATATGGGGAAGTGAGCAAGTATTTTCTTCTGCAATATCACAAAAAATCAATCGTTCATCCGGTTTGTGTGAGCAGTTAATGCCAAAAATGAAAACAGAAGATGAAAATGCTGAAGACTTGTCCGAAAATAAGCCTTTGAATTTATTTTCGGACAAATCTCCCAGTAACACAGTTGCGGATTAGAAAAGAGTATAGCTTATAAAAATACGTCAACGAGCCGAACACATAATAAAATTGTTATTATGGTTTAAATTTTGCATGTCAAAAATTTAATCTCGTTTATCATTTTTTTATAGTTTTATAAAAATAAAACGTGACAAATGGGTATGTCTATATAAATAGGTATATACTTCAAGTTATAGTCCGAGCAGTCATATACACATTCGTTTTTTAACTTTGCAGAATTTCAATGCATAATCAAAGGAGAATTTTGATGAATAAATTAAAAATACTTCTGAGTGCCTACTTTCTTACCACCCTGTTGGGAACTAGCATTGTTATAGCTGGTGATACCCAATCTGTCAATATTAAAAGCGG
>Ga0190284_1000046_pt1 | contig 107856 bp, 78 predicted proteins | sample 48691812_MG_FD_161668 | JGI IMG/M metagenome (GOLD analysis project Ga0190284, IMG submission 161668) | Hydrothermal vent microbial mat bacterial communities from Southern Trench, Guaymas Basin, Mexico - 4869-18-1-2_MG | ecosystem: Environmental > Aquatic > Marine > Hydrothermal vents >... | reverse complement strand
GGAATTTCCACGACGCGAATGATTCGAGCGAGTGGTCCTGTGCCTGAATCGCAAGGTTTCTCCCAGTACGGACCGTCTTTGAGCTAAGAGCCAGTCGCGGAAATTATCTCGCAGCCAGGGATGCGATTGGTGCGTATGCGCCCTAATCAGAGGCGTTCTCGCTATATCGTGTCCGGGGCTCTGAATTTAGGCGAGGCGCTAAAATAACCTTTCAAATACCTTCCTAGTTCTTCCAACTACGGCTTGACGCGACATCTCAAAGCAACAGCCCTAAATCCTGAAAGCAAGGCGGAATGGGGCTGTTTTGACGTTTTCAAAAAAGTATTGGTATTGGCCTTGGCATCGGTGACGGTGAAAGTTCCGATCTGTCCGGCGACGAGCGGATTGGGATTGACGTCGAGCGTCGGAGCAGAATCGACCGCAGTGCCTCCAAACACTGCGATGTCATCTCCGTAGCCACCGTGTGTGGAATAACCGGTGTCGTCGACAAGCAGGTTGTGAATGGTTTCCGGAAGTCCACGCACGATGACGAGCACTCTGTTGTGCCCGGAGTCGTACATATCGAGCGTTGCATACAGAATTCGGTCCACAAACAAGTCGCACTTGCCGTCGTTCGAATCTCCCTCCAGGTTGAAGGTAACACCGGATCCTTGTCGACGAAGCGCGCAAAAGAACCGCCTCGAAACGAGGCAAGGGTTCGACACCGCTCTCCCTCGACGACGTCGAACACGCGGTCCGTTCAGCCAAACTCCCGGCCGCGACCACGCTCGACGACCTGATTGAGCTCGATTCGGCCCTCGACGAGCTCGAAGAACAACCCAGGCTCTGCGGCGTTGTGGAACTGCACGTCTTCGTGGGATTCACCTTCCAGGAAATCGCGAGCACCCTCGGCGTTTCCAAGGAGACGGTCAAGCGGGATTGGAGTTTCGCCAAACTCTGGCTGCGGCGGACCTTGACAAAGGGGATCAATCATGCCGGGTGAGCTCGTGGAACGGGTCGAAGCCATCTTCCATGAAGCTTTGGAGCAGGAATCCGGGCTGCGGACGGCGTTCGTAAGAGGCGCCTGCGGCCGGGACGAGGGATTGCGGCGCCATGTGGAATCCCTGCTCGCGCTGCACATGGAGAGGTCGGATTGGCAGGATCCGTTTCTGGAGAAACCTGCATGGACGCTCTTTCTGGGCGACAACGACGAGAGAAAGGCTTCTCTCGCAAAACAGGAGGCGGATCCCGATCTGCCTTTCGAGCGGTTGGGCGAGTTCAGTCTGATCCGCAAACTCGCAGGCGGCGGCATGGGAACGGTCTATCTCGCTCTGCAGGAATCGCTCTACCGGCAGGTGGCGCTCAAGGTGATTCACAAGGAGCACCTCGGCTCGATGGAGCTGGCGCTGCGCTTCGAGCGCGAGATCGACGCACGCACGGATATCTACGCGCTGGGAGTAATCCTCTATGAGGCTCTCACCGATGAGGTCCCCTTCAAGGGCACGAAGACCGAGCAGATCTTCCATCAAATACTGGAAACGGAGCCCTCGCCGCCGCGACGGATCAATCCGTCGCTGGCGCGTGACGTCGAGATCGTCGTGCTCAAAGCCATGGAAAAGAGCCCGACGACCGTTATCATAGCATGGATGATTTCGCCGAGGACCTCAGGCGACTGCGCAGCGGCGAGATGATCCTGGCCAAACCTCCAGGTTGGGAAACGCGTGCCTGAAAGCAGATCAGAAAGCGACCGGCGTTGAGCATCGCCACGACCGCCGCGCTCGTTGCGGTCTTTTCATGGATTATCTTCGGGCCCTGGCTCTCTACCTCAACATGATCGAGGAACGCTACAACGCCCAGGATGCCTACGAGGAGATCATCCGGCTGGCCGACGTGAGACGGCTTTCCGAGCTGGAGGCGGACGCCGACATCCTCTGGCCGGCTCACCCCGAGAACATCGCTGGTTGTCGATCCTGGCTGTCGCGGGCGAACGAACTCGTTGATCGCCCGGAGAGCCACCGTGCCGCCCTTGGGAACCTGAGGCAGAGCGCCCCGCCCTACACCGAAGACGCAAAGCTTGGCGACGCCGACGCGCAGATCGCTTCGCTGGAAGCCGCCGTGACGGAGTGCCGCACCTGGGAGTTTCCGGACGTCGCGGACCAGTGGCGCCACGACACGTTGGCCGCACTCGTTGCTGGGATCGAACGGCTGTCGGGTGACGACGATGGGCCTTGCAGAGCATCCACGAGCGGCTGGTGTTCGCAACCACGATCGAAGAGCGGAGCATCAGCGCGCATCGAGGGGAATGGGATGCGGCGATTGCATCGATCACCAACGAGAATGAGTGCCCGCAATACCGCGGCCTCGTCATCGAGCCGCAGATCGGTATCGTCCCCATCGGCCAAGATCCCCGAACGCAATTCTGGGAGTTCGCCCATCTCCAGACCGGAGCGCTGGCGAAGCGCGGCCTCGAAGGAGAGATCCTCTTCACAGAAGAGACCGGGATCGTCTTCGTGCTCCTACCGGGCGGCTGCTTTCCGACGGGAAATGCCGATCCCGCAGCCGATGATCGGGAAAAACCGGTCCACGAGGTGACGGTACCGCCGTTTTTCATATCCAAGCACGAGATGACCCAGGGACAGTGGCTGCGATTCACCGCCGAGAATCCGAGCCGATATGGACCGCGCGTTACAATCAGCGGGCACTATCAACACTCATTATTGCACCCCGTAGAATCGGTGAGCTGGAACGACTGCGCTAAAACCCTCTCATGGCTCGGCTTGAGGCTCCCCAGTGAAGCCGAATGGGAATACGCGGCGCGCGGCGGCACCACTTCGAAGTGGTGGACCGGTGCCAAAATAGAATCCGTGCGCGACGCAGCCAATTTTTGCGATCGGTTCTGCCGGCAGAACTGGGGTAGTGAAAAATGGTCTTTCGATGATTGGCTCGACGAAGGTTTCGCCATTCATGCCCCGGTCGACAGTTATCGGCCGAATCTCTTCGGCTTGCACAATGCGATGGGCAACCTCAGAGAGTGGTGCCGGGACAGATACCACGTGGACTATGACGGTGCCCCCCGCGATGGATCTGCGCGGGAAGATGGGAACGATAAACGCCGCATTCAGCGCGGCGGAAGCTGGCAGGACCTCGTAGAGGATTCCTACGTGGTGATGCGATCCCGCGACGATCCCGCCGCACGGTACTACACGCAGGGAGTCCGCCCGACGCGCTCGATAGAAACGCTCTCCACAGAGCACGAATAGAGAGGCCACATTCACCGCACTCCCATCAATACCTTTTGATGTTATCTATCCCGCCGTTGGCGTAGATGTTGCCCTGAAAGTAGATGGGAATGAAGTTCCAGTTGCGTCCTGATCCGGATCCTTCTCCACGAGCTCGAAGGCATAGTCCCAGTCATCCTGCCCCGGACCGCCATCCTTTTCCTGTATGTATCCGAAGGACCAATAAAAGAGAGCCACCGGTTTCACCGCTTCATCGAGCCACCTCGCGAAAGGATCTTGTGAAGGCAGCCATCCCCGTCCGATGCTGAAACCATCGTTCCTACCAGCGCCCCCTTTGGAATCGTTGATGTACTCCGGCGGTATCCGCAGCATCACTTCATAGAGTTCGTTGAAACTCTCGATGGCGTTTTGAAGACCTGCAGAGTACGCGGAGTTGTCATAGCCACCGATCGCATGCACGCCGAAATAGCTGTTCCAGTCGTAGAAACCGCCCTCCGGACCGGGTAAATCGGGTGTCCAGTAGTTGAACTGGCTGGAGAGATGGTTGTAAACCATGAAGCCGCGGTCATCGTGCGATGTCAATCCGGTAAGAGTGGTGATACCGGAATCGACGATCCAAAGCTGGTCTTCGACGTCTGGGTGGTCTATTTCGTTGAACACCCAGATCGTGAGCACGAGCTGTCCCCTGAAGATGATCTCGAACTTGTTGTAGTCAGCAGATTCCTTGACGACGAGTTGTTCGATGTTGTGCAGCAGATACTGGAACTTCCCGGGATAGGCGAAACCGTTGATCTCATAGGTATTGCTGTGCATGACATAGGTACCACTGGAAAAACCTTGTATAGGCGGCAGATACAGAGCAGCCTGCCACTCATCGGTCGTCGTTACGCTTCCATCGATTACGACCATGTCAGGATCGGTCAAACCAGAGATGTAGTCTCCGGGATCATCAGCACCAAGATCGCTCGGGAACAGCAAAAAAGATGAGAAGAAATAAAAGAGGCTAAGCAGCCCGAAGACGCAGAATGTCTTCATTTCGTCCTCCCGCTTCCTGTAGAGATGTCAAGACCAACCACCTGGACGAAGAAAGTACACCCCTTCAAGCGAGCTCCAGAATCATCGAGGGTCGATAAAAATATTTTTAAATGTTGATCGTCACCCCGAGCCTCCGCCCTTTGCCGTGCCTTTCTCGCTCGAGCCCGCTGTTCTCGGTGGGCTTGCCGCGCCCACCTTCCGAAGCAATTCCGGATTTCCTCGGCCCCCTTCCTTCCCACCAGCGGCTATCGCGTTTTACGGTTCCACGAAGCTGGACAAGATTGCGACCGCGCCTTCCACCGCGCGGCCTGTCGCAAGATAAGGACAGGGAGAACTCCAGAAACGTGCCTTTGCGTAGGGTGCGTCATTTTTCACACTATTTTTATTGGTTTTATAGTGGTTGGACACACACAACCTTGCGGCAGTCGAAACCATCGCACAGTGATCAGTAGTATCACGCACTTTCCGGCTGGCGGACAGGGGCGATCCCGCCGACTGTTGTTTTTATGCTTGCATTGGTCATCCCCCCCAATACAATCGTTCGAAAGAATTCATGATTTTTCGTTGTTTCTTCATGAGTGATATCCCGGACATGAGGAGCACTCCTTACAAGCCAACATTTCTCGGTATTTTCTTGATCGTGTTTATTGCGGTCGCGGGTATTGGTTCGATCCACCAGACCATTCACTGTGACGCCGAGAAGGATCATCCTCAGCATGATTCACTGACATGTCCCCAGTGTCAGATGTTGAAGAGCCTCGGTGCGGAAGCGTCACTCTCCGTCGATGTCAATTCTTGCCTCATCCTCGAGCCGCAGATCATATCGATTCTTTCGGACTCCATCCTCTCTGAACGCCCCATAGCTACCGCGGATTCGATCCGCGCTCCGCCAGCCGTGCGCCCTCCGACAATCTGAACACTTTTCCGACATTCCTGAAACCATCGACACTGTCACCGTCAACGTGGACTGCTGAAATGGCGTGACAAGTTTCTCTTCGTACGCAAGCCGTTCCACGATCCACGTATGCACGAGAACTGGAGACCACGGATGCCGCGAGCATTGCTAATCACCACGTTGTCGATCCTACTCGTCATGATCGCATCTCGAGCCTCGTTCGCCGCCGGTCGAGCGGATAACGACCAGCAGCCACCGAAAAAGAACAGTCTGCAAGACGAGATCGAGAGCCTCAGAGAAGCGATCCAAGACCTCGAGAAAAGGAGCCTGGACAAAATCCGATCGTTGGAAGCGGAGATCGAGCGCCTTCGGGAGCGCCAAGCGAGCACCGAGGCCGGCAAGCCGGACGACGAGCTCGACGACGAGCCGATCGAGGAGGACCTCGACGCGCTTCTGGAGGGTCTGGACGCCGAGGGTGCCGGGGAAGACGACCTCGACTCCCTGCTTGGAAGCCTGACGGATGGACCAGCCGCGGGTTTGTCGGGAGACGAGCCGACATTCTCGCACTCCTCGGTTGGCGCCGTCCAGAGCATGAATCCGGACATCAGCGCGATCGGTAACTTCATCGGCCACTACACCACGAGCGAGGGTTCCGACTTCGATGACGAGTTCCGCTTCGACGAGTTGGAGCTCGGCCTCTCGGCGGCGATCGATCCATTCGCCAGAGCAGACTTCTACATCGCCCTCAGCCAGGATAACGCAGGCGATTGGGAGATCAGCCTCGAAGAAGGCTACGCTACCTTCCTAACCTGCCCCTATGACATCCAGCCCCGGATCGGAAAGTTCCGGTCCACCTTCGGCAAAGCCAATTCCCAGCACCTGCATGCGCTGCCCTGGGTGGAATACCCGCTGGTCATAGAAAACTACTTCGGCACCGACGGGCTGGATGGCAACGGTGCCGGTATCAACTGGCTCGTTCCCAATCCGTGGGACAACTACATCGAGCTGACTTACGAAATCACCAACAACGACAACGACACCCTCTTTGGCGGCGACGAGTCGGACGACTTCATGCAAATCACCCACCTCAAGAACTTCTTCGATCTCACCGACGCCACGACCCTGGAAGCGGGATTCAGCTTCGCCACGGCCCCCTCCGACGACGGTCATGGTTCGAACCGAACTAATGTAGAGGGTTTCGACCTAACCTACAAATGGCGGCCCCCCGAGTCCGGGCTCTACCGATCCTTGCTCTGGCAGACCGAGCTCATGGCGGCTCAAGCGGACTTCGACGGCGACGACGAGTCCTCGTGGGGTATGTACAGCGCGGCGGACTACCAGTTCGCACGGCGCTGGACCACCGGTGTACGCTACGACTACTCCGAGCAGCCGTTCGATTCCGCGCTCCGGGAAAACGCCTATTCGGTCTTTCTCACGTTCATTCAGAGCGAGTTCCTCTTCTGGCGTATCGCCTATCGATATACCGACCGTAATTTCCATTTCGACGGCGAGCGGAACGGGCAGGAGGTCTTCTTGCAGCTCAACTTCGGTATCGGTCCCCATCGCGCCCACAAGTACTAATATCATCGGAGCAACAACCATGTCTCGATCGAAAAGCTCATTGCTCACGTTCTTGATCGTTGCAATCATCCAACTTGCAACTCCAGCAGCGGTTGGTGCGGACAAACTGAGCGTCGTCACCACGACGACCGACCTGGCGCACATCGCACGCTACATCGGCGGCGACGAGGTCGAGGTGATGTCGATTGCCACCGGCCAGGAGGACCCCCACCATATCGCGGCCAAGCCGAGCTACATGATGGCCGTCCGCAAGGCGGATCTGTGGATCCGCACCGGTATGGAACTGGAGATCGGCTACGAGCCCTTGATCCTCGATGGCTCCCGCAATAGCAACATCCGCATCGGAACCACAGGGCATCTCGACGCTTCACAGGGCGTCCTCCGTCTCGAGGTTCCCACCGGCAAGGTGGATCGTTCCATGGGCGATATCCACCCCCAGGGCAATCCCCACTATCTCCTCGATCCCCTGAACGGCCGCATCGCGGCGAAAACCATCGCACAGCGCATGGCCCGGCTCAGGCCCGAGCTCGCGCCTCATTTCACCGAACGACTCAAGAATTTCCGGGACGAATTGGACTCACGCATGTTCGGCAAGGATCTGGTGGACACAATCGGCGGCGGCAAGCTGTGGGCTCTGCTCCTCAAAAACCGGCTGAACGAACTGCTCGAAAAGAAAAACTCGCTCTCCCTGGGTGGTTGGTTGGGCGCCATGAAACCCCACCAAGGCCGCAAGATCCTGCCTTACCACCGCAACTGGTCCTACTTCCTCCATCGGTTCGGGTTGAAAGCGCCCACGGAGATCGAAGCCAAACCGGGAATCCCACCGAGCCCGGGGCGTTTTACGGAAGTCATTCAGCAGGTGAAAGCCGAGGATATCGAGGTGCTCCTCATGGCCGACTACTTCTCCAAGCAGCCGGCCGAAATGGTCGCATCCAAGACCGGAATCTCCGTGGTGGCATGCTCCATGTTTCCCGGAGCCGAACCTGAATACGACTATTTTTCCGTGTTCGATTCTTTGGTCGAGCGGCTCTCATCGGCCTATGAGAGCCGGCTCTAAGAAAGGCATCAACGAACCATGGACCACTTGATCGATTCCATTCCGGTTCTGATCGTCCCCTTCGTCACGTGTCTCGTGATCGCGGCGCTGCACTGCTACATGGGGCTCCATGTGCTCAGGCGCGGCGTGATCTTCGTGGACCTGGCGCTGGCGCAGTGCGCGGCGTTGGGCGCGGCCTTCGCCCTCTTCCTGGTGCCCATGATCTGGCCGGAGTCTCTCCAGGCTCCCGAAGAGGTCGTACTCTCGATGGCCTCGGAACAGACTCTGGCAGATCAGTTCGAACTGGAAGACAACGAGATCCTGCTCGGGGCGCAAGCACCTACCACTGCGCCGGCCGACGCGAGTCACCACGTTTTCTCTGAGGATCACCATGAACACGAAATCGATCACGAGCACGCCGAGTTCACCTATGGTATGTCGCTCCTCTTTGCGCTGATCGGCGCGGTGTTGCTCTCCCTCATGCGGTTCAAGGACGAGCGCGTGCCTCACGAAGCGATGATCGGTATCATTTTTGTCGTGTGCGCCGCTCTCAGCGTTCTGATCCTGAGCAAGGCTCCGCACGGCCACGACAAGATGGAAGCCATGCTGATCGGCAGCATTCTCTTCGTGAGCTGGCCGCAGGTCATCAAAATGGCCCTGCTCTACCTCGTACTGGGGATCATTCATATCCTGATGAGCAGGAAGTTCGTGGCTATTTCGAATAACATCGCCGCCGCCGAGGATCGTGGAATCAATGTCAAGCTCTGGGACTGCTTCTTTTTCGCAACCTTCGCGTTGATGGTGACCCAATCGGTCACGATCGCCGGTGTGTTCGTTGTCTTCAGCTATCTCATCATTCCCGCGGCGTGCGGTTCGCTCTTCGGCAAAAGCTTCGGTTCGCGTCTCGTCATCGCCTGGATTATCGCTGTGTTGACTACCGTGCTCGGTTTACTGATTTCCGCCGTGTGGGACATGCCCACCGGCTCATCCCTGGTAAGCTGCTTCGGAGCCATGCTGGTCGTGTGCGTCCTCATCCGGATGCTGATCGACAAGCGCGTCGTCTCAAATGCCGCTTCTTGACGAAACTCCTCACTCCTCGCCCTCGAAGGCGATTCGAAAGGAGAAATGATCATGTTGCGTCTCTTCAAAGGACCGGGAGCGTTTTTGGGCCTGTTCTTTCTGGTCATCGTCGTCTCGGGTTGTTTGTCCAGCCGTACCGATCTCGTCAAACAGGATTTCGTCCGTCTCATCACCGACGACGCCAAGTTCGTCTTTATCTCCAGTGTGTTCGTCTACAACGAAAACAACGGGACCGCGATCGAAGGACGCGTCAGACGCCGCCTTTGTTGCCCCGGACACATTCAACGCGGGCATCTGGTCGTCGACATCGTCAGTCCCGACGATCATCTCATCGAGAGTCTCGTGGCTCTGCCCTATCCCCAGGATATACCGTGTAAAGGGTCCAGAACCTCCTCTTTCGGCGTCAAAACAAAAGCTCCGGTAGCCAAGAACTCCCTGGTGAGCATTCGATACAAGCACGGCTGCCCGGGTAAGACCGCGGCCGATGGATCGTGTCTCTGTGATTGACATGCTGCGGTAAACCTGAAACGAGTGCCCCTCGATCAACTGCAGTTCCGCAGGTCGAGGGGCCATTTGTCGCCGAGAATTTCTTCAGATGAATAATCCGGATGTCTAGGGCTTCTGCTGCGCCTGCTGGTTCGAGTAGGCGTCCAGCAGAGATTTCGCGAAGAAGACGCGTCCGTGGACATCCCAAACCTGGCCCTCCGTATCGCAGTCTTCCCGGGTGATGGCGATTTGCAGCTCACCCAACGGCGTCACGAGCAGGTCTAGCGCGGGCCTGCGTTGACCACTAGAGACGATGGTCGATCCGTTGTAAACCCAAACAGGTGCGGGAGCTGGTTCTTCATCGAAGCGGCGTAGACTCATGTAGACACCGAATTCGCCTGCGTCGTCCGGCCCTGTCGAATCTTCGAGGTCGCTGCTATTCGAGTCTTGTGAAACCTCCTCCTCGGAGGATTCCTGCGAGCCCGATGAATCGTCATCGGGATCGATCAACGATGCGGTGTCGTAGATCAAACTATAGGACCAGGTTATAACAAAGATTTCATGACATCCTCCCCGGGGCTTACGGCGAAATAAATTCACAATTTCCACCTCATCTGTAGCCCTTCTTCGGTCTTTCCAAGATCGCCGAGCCATAGACGTAGGATTGCTATGTCGAAGATTCTGCGGGTTCGCAACGGCCGAATTCGAAACTAGCATCCGCGGAGAAACTGCTAGCTGATTTCACCGCGAACACACACTGAAAAAGGCGTGCTAAAATCTACTCGATACCTGACCACTCAATATTTCAAGCGCATAAAAGCATCAAAGTGAAAGAATTTTTAACAAATTTTTATTTCATCTAATATTGTACATATATTCATAGTGCTCCGTCTAGGATCAATCGAATGCAACATCCGTTCGAATGAACGGATCGATAGAGGACAATTATTCGTATAATTCAAACCCCATTTTGTGCAAAATAGTACTTATTTCAATCAATATGGAGTTTGTTTCGATATGATTGCACAGGCTGAATACCAGGCTGGACGATGGAGAATGCGCGTTAATTGTGGACTACTTGGTTTACTTGAAAGACGTGATGTTTTTCGCGAAATAGCAGCGACCGAAGATATCCCAGTCCGACCGGGACTTCGAGGTCGATGGATCGTCTTCTTCCCAGATCATGACGAGTTGCAGCTCTCCTATCGGACTCAGAATCAGATCGATCGCAGGTCGCTGCTGATTCCGAGACCGTGACGTCAAACTGTGATGAACGTACACGGGAAGCCCCGACCAAAGACGGTTTCCAGGTGTCTCGTTGATCGTGAAGAGACGGAAATAGATGTCGTCACCGCGTTCATCCGAATCATACCATTGATGGGTCCAGGCCACCAAAAACCGGCTCTCGTCCACGAAGCGTATGATCGATCGATGATCCCTGACACCAGGCATCCTCTGTCCTTGGATTTTATGGGGACAGATTTTTTCGGACCATTTGATCCATGGTGTGACTCCGGACTTGCGAAAGCCGTGGACAAAGTAGACCTCCCCAGATTCTCCCATGTTGTTGCGATCGCTCAATTCCCGGCTCTCGGTCCAGGTCACCAGGATCTGATCATCATTGCCGAGGTCGACCATGGGACGTCGCTGGTGCCGCTCGGGAAGGGGGTCCTTGATCCATCCGGAGATGCTGGAAGCTTGAATCGGATCGGAAGCATCAAAAAAGCGGAAGAAAATCTCGAGGAATCCACTCGTTTCTCCGAACTGTTCCCAGACCGCGACAACCCGATCGTTGTCGTTGCAGTCGACGTCAGGCAGCCCGATGAAATCTTCTTTTTTGCCCATCAAAGAAGCCGGTTTGTCGTTGAGCTGAAAAGGTTGCGCGTAAACCGCATCACCCGAGGAATCGTAGAGCATGGCGCGGAAGTTCTGATCATCTCCGCTCACCTCGCTCCAGACGACCATGAAGCGGCCGTCATCGAACATCGTAACATCCGGCCAGGGCATCGTTTCGGAGTTGACGCGGCTGACTTTATGGGAGCGTAGCGGTTTCTCTTGGCCGGTCTTGTAGAGATTCACGTAGACGTTGAATTCTCCCCTGATCGCGGATGAGGGAGCGTTGAAAACCGGTGCGGAAGATTCGAGAGAGTCGATCCGAGTCACACCTGACGGATAGGACAGACCGATATCGTCGTTTTGAGCACCCGGTTCGGATTTTTGCCACCCATAAGCCCAGGTGATGACGAAGAGCCCATCGCCGAAAGGTCTATACGCCGCGATGTCCGGTGCACGGCTGTCATAGTCCGAAAGTCCTTGATTGACCAGGAATGGACCGCCGATCGGACTGCCCGTGCGATCGTAGAGGGCATAGTAGACATCGGCGTGGCGATCGCTGGCTCTTTTCATCCACGAGTGCCAGGTGACGGCGATCGCGCCATCATCGAAGAGTGCAACGGTGGCGTGATCCTGTTTTTCCGGTCCTTCTGCTACGACGAATTCAGCGAGATTATTCCCCCGGGATTGCTGACCCTGAGCTATCGGGATCGTGATATAGAGTAAAAGTAAAACGACAATGAGAAGACGAAGAAAAATCTCCATATCATTTACTTCTTCCAAAAGTAGCCCAAAAACAACGAGACACTCGAGTATCGAGCTAGGGGAAGCGCGCTGTTGTCGTGCGTCACGTTGATCTATCTGGCTGTATTTTCTCTTCTGTCAATCCAATTGTCTCATATAGGCGCAAAGACACCAATAGACATCATAAAATCCCGCGTTGATGCGATAATGCGAGCAATACGTCTTGCCACGCTTAGTGTTTCTGAAAATGAATCCAGCTATTTTGTTTAGAGATAATAACTTCGGCAATTCCGGCTCTCTGGGAATACATTTTCCGGAAAAAACAAAAAAAACGCTATCCGAGCGATCCACAAAAGCAGGAAGGGAGTTGTGCTGACCGATCCTGCGATATCATAATGGCTTTGGCTGATATATGTTGTTTTCGTAAGTGCGCTCGAGGACAGGTCTGGAGGTGTTGCATCGAGGGCAGGAGGCGCGCCTGTGTTGTCAGACTCGAACCTCCGTCGGCGCCATTCTCGGGAGGTCATCGATGAGCGACGCAAAGGAACGTATCTCAGATTCCTGTGGTGCTACTTGCGCTCTGCAGGCCTGGGTTGTGATTGGCTTGTTTTTTTCGTTCGCATTGGCCGGATGCAACCGTGGAGGTGAAATGATGGAAACCGTCGAGCTGACCACCGCCGACGGCGTCACGATCGAGGGCGATCTCGCAGGTTCCGGTACGTTGGGGATCGTCTTGGCTCATGGACTCAAGTACATCGACGGCAAGGACTCGTTCCGCGATCAGCTCGAGTGCCTCGGCGAACTTGGATTCACTGCCTTGTCGATCAGCTTCCGTGGCTACCCCGCTCGAGAGATCCCTCCCACGGTGGGCGGGCGGGATCTCGACCTGCTGGCGGCGGTCGCTTATCTCGCTGAGCGCGGCTGTTCCAAGGTCTTCGTGCTGGGCAGCAGCATGGGTGGATGGGTGGCCCTGGCAGCGGTGGATCGGTTGGTGCAGATGCCGGCCTTCGGCGGCCTGATCCTGCTCTCGGCCGGCGATCCAGGCGCCGCCGACGCGATCGAGCACCCCAAGCTGTTCCTCGTCGCCGAGGACGATCCCAGGATCCTCGAGCGCGTCCGCACCATGCACGACACCGCCGCGAAACCCAAGGAGCTGAAGGTCTTCCCTTCCGGCGGCCACGGCCAGGCGCTCTTCGAAACGAGGGGGGACGAGGTTCTGGCGGCGATCGAGAGTTTCGTGACGACATGGCGCTAGAGCACCGGCAGACCGTTGGGTCCGCGGTGCGAGCGGTGAGTGATCGCGGTTGACTGCGCCAATGCCGGCGTGAAAGCGTGGTCCGAACGATCGGAAGGTTCGCCCGGGCACGAGCGCAAGGTATCGATGATGGTTTCCGAGTCAGCGGGTGACACTATGGATGAGCTCGAGAGATCGAAAGTTCAGGCGAAAAAACCGCACCGTCTGCCGTTGAAATCCTGGCGCGTGGCGGCGCTCGTCGTCTTCGTGTGTTTCGCTGTGGTCATCCTGCTCGGCGGCTGCACCTCAACAATCCACCCACCGAAGAATCCCGAAAACCCCTGCCGCGTCTACCTCGTGAAGGAAGCCCTTCACCGGGGCCTCATCCTGCCCGTCTCCGGCGGCGGGGAGCGGGATGGAGGGCGTCGAGATTACGTGGAGTACGGCTACGGCGACTGGGACTGGTACGCCCGCAACCGCAACAGTTGGTACCACGTCTTCGACACGGTTCTCTGGCCGACGCAGGGCACGCTGGGCTGCCGCTGGTGGACGCCGCAGCAGATCGAATGGCTGGAAGATCAGGGGCGGGCAACGGCGATCACAGTGCCGACCGCCGCGGCCCAGAGCCTGCGCGCCGATCTGGAAGAGAGCTTCCGGCAGGGCGCGACCGCAGCGCTGCACAATTCCCTGAACGGCATGACCTTCGTGAAACACCCCCATCGATTCTGGTGCTTTCACAACTGCAACGATGGTGTCGTCGATTGGCTACGCTCCCTCGATTGCCGCGTCTCGTGGATCCTGATCAGGCTCGATCTCGACGTTCGATAGCCTCGAGGAGCCAGCAATAGCTCGTCACACTGATGTTGGCCGCTGTTGATTGGATTGACAGGCCGACGAAGGTTCCCCATCCCGATTTCTGCTCCAATGGAAACGGCAATTGAGCTCCTGGAAGGTCGCTTTCCCCACCCTCCCCCCCCCGCCGACACTCTAATCCCGCGTTTTGAGGCCGCGATCGTGGAGCATGCGTTTCAGTTCGGGGATCATCGGCTCGTCGACCGGTTCCAGTCTCCCGGTATCCTTCAGAGATTCGAGGATTGTCAGCGCCCTTTCCAGATGAACCACGCCTGAAGGATCGTCTCCGCTGCCGACTTTCACGAGAGACACCGAGAGGTCGCGCTGGTAGTCCGCTCGATCCGGCTCGGCCTGCGCAAGACGCTCATAGCGTGCCAGTAGTCTCGTGTAGCGCCGCTGAGCACTGTCTGTGTTTCCAAGCGCTAAATGCGCCTGGGCTTCCTGGTCTGCCAGAGGTGCAAAGCCAGGATGGGTCTCCGGCAGAATCTCCAACACTTCCGAGGTAAAAGCCGCGATCGTCATCAACTTCTGAAAACGGTCGAGAACCGCGACGCAATCCCCCGCTCCGGCGACGGCTGCGTCATAGTCCCCGCCAACCAGGAAATTCCGCACCGACTCCACCGCGTCTTCGAGCGCGTGGCTTTCATGCCGACACCGCCACCGCCGGTAGCAGCCGGCACGCACGCAACGCTTGCGGTGAACATCTTCATCGAGGCACGCCAGGCCTTCCGCCGTCCAGCGATGAACCCAGGCGGATCCGTTCGGGAACCGATGGACCAGGGATAGGTCTGCGAGGCGGGCGAGGGCACGCTCCGCAGATCCCTCGTCTCCGGAGTCGTCGGAGTCAGCGGAGTTAAAAACGAGCATGCGGGCGAGGCCCGCCGGCGTCACCGGGAGGTTCGAGGTTGCCGCCTGGAGCAAAGCCTCGTCGATCCCATCACTGCAGGTCAGGTCGAGCAGCTCATCGAGCAGGATATCACGCATGCCGATGATCAACGCGGCGTGCAGACTCTCCTCGAGCCGATCACCGGCGGTCTCCAAGTCGAGGCCGTGCTCGGCAACGAGGTTCCTCAGTTTCAGCGTCACGTGGGAGAGGCGCCCCTCTCCGCCACGCAGGAGCGCGTCGAGAAACTCTAACATGCGGGGGTGGCCGCCGACGACCCGCATGATCTTGGCCTCCGAGCCGGCCTCATTGAGACTATCCCGCAGTGCCGAAAGACGCAGCAGCAGCTTCCGGCCTTCAGCCGGGCTGAGCGGACCAACTGGGACGCGGTGGAGCAGACTCTCCACGCCGGGAACGGGGTGGCGACAGGTCACCAGAAGCCGGCCGCGCCGTGCGCTGCCGGCGAGCGCGCACAGGATTGCGCCGCCATCGGGATCGAGAAAGGCGCTCCCCCCGGTCTCCAGGTTCCGCTCGAAATCGTCGAGAACCAGCACAACCGGCTCCTCAGCCAGAACCTGCTCTAAGAGCTGGATCTGGACCTGCTCGTCGAGATCGTTCCCGGTGAGCAGCTTGCCGCGCTTGCGCGATTCCGCCCGACCCGACCCGACCCGCGAAGGACAACACCCACAGCGCGAGCGACGGCTGCCGGATCGAAGCGCCCGACGTGCGCCGCGAGCAGCCAGCCATCCTCCCGCAGGCGCTGCATGGCCCGGCCGGCGATCGTACTCTTGCCCACACCGCCGATCCCGGTGAGCACGACGCCGGCATACCTGCAGGTTTCATCACGCAAGGGGCGCAAGGTTTCACGCAGCTCCTTGCGCCGGCCGATCAGTTCGTCGATGCGCAGTTGCGGGACCGGACCGGCCACCGCGTAGACCGGACGCACACTCAGCGGCCGCTTCTCGAGCGCAAAATCCGCCAGCGGCGTCTCATCACCGGCAACAAAGAGGGTCGCCGTGGCGTACTCGGGCTGCGTCTCGGAAAGCGGGGCGCCGCGCTGCACCGCATCGTGACGGAATTTTTCCAGCTCTTTGCGGGCTTCCGCCAGCGCGCGGCTGGCCAACAGGATCCCGCGGCGTGCCAGATGCGCATAAAAGGCGCGCGCAAGATGCGTGGCGTAGAAATCGCTCACCGATGTCTGCATCGCCAGCACCGCCGGGATACCTGCGCGGAGCAGCGCCTCGGCAAAGCTCGCCGTCCGGCCGTCGTGCACACCGCCGTGGCAGGCGTTCAGCAACACCAGCGGCAGCGGCCGCCCTTTCTGCTTGATCGGCTCGAGCAGCTCCTCGGGCGAAGTCGGAACCGCGCGGCCATCCTCGTCCTCCAGCTCGAGAATGCCCGGCCCGCCGTGACAGGAGAGGTGCAACACATGATAGGCGTCAGCCTCGAGCGCCGCGCCGATCACTTCAGGATGGCCCACCTCGAGAATACGCACCTCGGCGTTCTCATGGCGTTGCGCCGGAGCAACGGCGTCGAGGATGTTCTGAAGCTCGCGCTCTTGATCCAGAACCGCCGAGCCGGTGTAATCCTCATCCGGTGCTCCCACAGCGACGAGAATCTTGAGGGGGCCGGCGAGAGGCCGGGTCTCACGAGCCACTAGACCTGCCGGGCGTCGCAGCATCACCGTCGACGGCTGTGTCGCCAGCAACCGATCATCGGGCAGGCGCAGGGACTCGAAAGGCAATCCGAGCAGATCCTCGCCCTCGGCTTCGACGCAGACCTCCACCAGGGTTCCCACGGGACAGCCATCGATCAGGTTAGCCACGGCATCGCCGCTGCCACCGGGAAAACAAAGATCGCGCAGCTCCCTGCCCAGGTCCGCCACGATCGACTCGAGAGCAACGCGCTCGGCGGCGACCGGATTGCGGTGCGGGGTCGTGCAGAAGCCACGCAGGAAGCCGTCTCGAGCGCGAAGGAGCGCTCGCGGGAGCGCCGCATGCGAGGCGCTGCCATGGATCTCGTCACCGATGCGCACGTCCCACGAGAGAGATGTGGTTGGTGGGGTTCTTGGCGGCGTTCGTCTGGACGGTGGGTGTTCGGGGAGCAGGCGCCGACGAACCGTTCGACCTGCAACCGGTTCTGGAGCACAACAAGGCCTGGCTGCAACCCGATGTCGGGCACCTCGATAGCGTTGCTTTCGATACGGTGCCGTAGCAATCTGTTCAACTGTGCGGAGAGATCGCACGGTATGAATGGTAGATAAGTGAGACACCTATTTTCCACTGCCGTAAATCTTCTCGAAAAACGTGAAGGTCATCTTCAGAGCGGGCTTCAACGCCATGCTGAGGACTGATCGGATCGAGGTCGATCCTCTCGAGTTTGTGGCCAAGGTCTTGTTGCATGTTCCGGAAAAAAACATGCGAAGGGTGATCGGGTACGGCGTTCACTCGAGTCCTGCTCTTGGCGAGAGCAGAAAACAGGCCCGCGGCGAGGAGTTGGCCGCAGGGATCGGCACGTCGGTCTCCTCTTATGAGCCCCGCGCCTCCGTGAGAGTTGTTTTTCTGGTCCAAAGCGCCGTTCGTTAGGTACATGGCTCACGCATCGGGCCACAACCAGCCGAAGGTTCCCGCGGTGACCAAACCGTAGACCACGCCGTCAAAAATGAACTTGAGCGTTACGATCCACCGCTGTCCTTTCCAGATCGAATTGGAGATGTGGTTGAAGGCGTAACCGAGGATCGCCACCGTTCCGGTCACTCTAAAAACGGTCATGTATTCGGCACCCGCTTTCAACCCGATCGTGGCGATGTAAGCTGCAAAAACACTGATGATCACCGAAAAGAAAAACCACTGGATGAGGCTCTTCGTCATCGTGGGAACACCGCTCGGCAGAACCGTCATCAAACCCACCGGCCCCAGTTTGTACTTTTCGATCATCTCCGGCGAGGACATCTCCTTCATCGAGCCTGTAGAGGGGAACATGTACTCGCCAGGCTGGACTCCCTGAGCGCGCATCGTTCCGAGCACCTTCTCCTCACCGGAGAGCTTTTTGTAGTCGCCCTTGTGGATCGGCAGCAACATATGCAAAATCGAGCTCACCACGAATACGAACACCGCCGAGAGCAGAATCGGGAGCCACAAGTCGATTAAAGCGATCATATCTTTCCTCCAATAATCCAAAATCCAATCAGCGTCTAGCAGGTAGACCGAGCAAATATTCTGGATACATAGCACCGGATTCAGCGCCTGTCAAAACCCGAAAAACCTTCGCAGCCTTGGCTGCTTTCCGCCGTTCGATCGGATCGCTGCAGCAGAAATCGATCTGATGAAAATTACCCGAAAAGACCAGCAGAAATTCAAACAGCCAGGCATCCGAGCCGACTCCCGAGATCTCACGCCGGCCATCAACCACCTTCAGTTCGGATCACTAGGCAGTTCGGATCACTAGGCAGTTCGGATCACTAGGCGTACTCCTCAGAATAATACTAGAAAAAGTAGTTGACATCGAAAGACTATTCATATAGATACAGCCATGAATTAGCTGAATACCGATCAAAAACTCGTTGTACCCTAAAAAGCAAGTTTATTCTTGCCGGTGATAGGAATCAACAGAATTTTCACACCTGACTGGCTCCGATCGGGGTGTGATAGAATCGCGAAGACACCGATTTGAAAGCACAGCCCTGAAGAACGATAGGGCTGCTTTCTAGAATATTCCGCAATTGGATCTGCGATGAAAAATGTTATTTTACCGCACACCAATGGTTACTATTTCGAAAGGAGTTGGATTGTGTCAAACAAACTCTTGAGAGTCCTTATAATATCGTTGTTTCTTTCGCCTCTAGGCTTGACAGAAGTTGTCACCTATCGGGACCGCCCCACAGACGCGGACTCAAAAAAAAGCCATATCCTGAGCTATCGATATCAACGGCACATTTGGAAGGCCTCGGACGGTACGCTGGCAATGATTGTTCAGCAGGCCGGAGCCATACCGCCAGGTCAGTCCACGCAGATTGGTCTCAGCTTATGGACAAGCACCGACAGCGGGTATAGCTGGAATTTCAGCACTGAGATCGAGCACCACAGTAAAGTAATCTGTGATGGTGTGATCGATAACGACAACGACATTCATCTGATTACATCCTGTTACCACCCCGATTATCTAGCACATAGCCCCCAGTACTATCACTTGAAATTTACGAGCGACACGCCCTCAACATGGGTAGTCGATCAAAATTCTCCGGAAACAGTGGCGCCATCGGATCCCACTTCTATCTCCTATTCGATGGCCAGTATCGCATTAGATGACAATGGAGTTCTTTGGGCTGCATGCAGGAAATACACCATAAATGGTGCTACATATCAGTTCGAAATATTCTATTACAATGTAAATCAATTCGTCTCGACAGGACGCCTTTACGGCGAGAACAACACTCATTTTCAGAAAAACCCCAAGCTTTTCGCGTGGGATGATGGTAAAGTTGGAGTGTGTTATCAGGATGCGAATGAATCTCTGCGATCGAAACGTCTAATGTATCGAGAAAAAAACGCAATCCCCACAGCTCCTTGGATTCAAATTGGATCGATCCCCATGATCGATAGTAAAAAACACTCTAATGGATTATATACAGGAGATCAAGTCGGGACTCATTGGTGCATCGTCGACGATCCTGATTGTAATCTTCATCTTGTGTATCAGGACGAAAAGGAGGAAAATGACACATCAACAAGAATGTTCTATCGCAAAATCAGTAAGGAAGGATCGTCTTTTGAAATAGGCGAAATCGTTGAGATCGCCGACAACACACAAGGTCATTATTGCGCGCTGTCAATTAATTCAACACACATGTACATTTTTCTAGATTATTCGGATTACAGCGTTGGGAATTATAATAGAGTGCAATATAGTATTATGAATCTCAGCACCACAAACATGACTCCATGGACGGACATCTCGACAGATGACCGGATTGGAAAGCTTCGCATGAGCTGCCACGAGTACTATGAAGATACTGGTGGAACGATCCCGATGGTCTATTCCTACGAGAAGACTCAAACTCCAAATAAGATCTACAGCATTTTTTCTTGTTTTATTACCGATTAAGCGTCTCCGCTCCTCGGCGGATCTCGGACGACACGTCGAGGATTGCGGATCGGGGGGGGACACAGGGTATGAATTCTGCGTAGGGCTTACTCTCCCGCAGCCTTTTCCTCCCCGTTGGCCTCATTACCGCTCAACAGCGCCCGGTATAGTGCGGCTTCGGCCGGTTTGTCGAGCGAGATAAGCAGGTCGACCAATCCCTGCAACATTTTCTGCGTCACCGGAAGCTCCTGGCCCAGCAGAGCTTCGAACTCGCGGTAGCTCGCGATAAGCCCTGCTTGCGCGCCCCGCCCGCGCGGAGTGCGCGAGCAGGGCTCGACGAGCAGATGGTTGAAATCTTAGATCGCAAGTTTACGGCGGCGCCGGCGGCGCGGCATCACGAAACGGTGGGCGACGCCGGCGAGAGGGTCACTACGACTCCCGAATCTCTCCAGCCTTCCCGGTAGAACCGGACCGTGAGCACCGCAGCGAGCACGAGGATTTCCGCGGTCACACCCATCCAAGCGCCGATCACTCCCATGCCGAGCACGATCCCGAACAGGTAGGTGCACGGCACCAGCACGAACCACGCGGCCCCCACCGACACGTACATCGTGTAGCGCGTGTCGCCCACACCGTTGAGCGCCCCCACCGATACCATGGCGATGGCGTCGATGATCTGGAAGACCGCCGCGATCAGCAGCAGGTCTCGGCCGATGAGCAACACGGCGGGGTCGTTCTGAAAACAGCGCAGCAGCAGCTCCGGCGCCAGCCAGAAGACCAGCCCCAGCCCCCCCATCACCGCAATCGCGACCTTGAGGCCGGAGGTGAAGGAACGCCGCACGCAGGCGACTTTTCTGGCTCCGATGTACTTGCCGGTCAGGATGCAGGTGGCCTCTGATATGGCATATCCCGGCAGAAAGCTCAGCCGAATGATGGTGATCGTGATCTGGTTGGCCGCCAGATCGTTCTCACCCATGTTGGCGATAAAGGCGGTGACCACCGTCCATCCGCCCACCTCGAGGGCGAAACGCACTCCCATCGGTAGGCCGAGCTTGAGGATCGCGACCAGCGCCTCGCTGTGGATCCGCGGCTGGAAGCCTGACTTCCTGATGTACAACACCAGCGTCAATACCATGCCCGCTGCGCAGGCCAGCACCGTCGCCACCGCCGCCCCCTCGACACCCATGACCGGAATCGGACCACATCCGAAGATGAACAGCGGATCGAGCACGATGTTGAGGCCGTTGGCGAAAAGGTTGACCACCATCGGGGTGCGTGTGTCGCCCGTTCCCTGCAGGGCGTTGCAGAGCGCCATGGAGACGTACCACAGTGGTGCGGAATAGACCCGAACGCGGAAGTACTCGCCGGCCAGGGATTGCACCTCCTGCGAGCCACCCATGAGAGCAAAGATGCTCTCATCGAAGAGCCCCAGAATGATGACCACCAGGCCGAAGGGGATCGACAGCCAAACCCCCTGCCAGGCCGCGGCCCGAGCCAGGGCGCGATCCTCGGCACCGGTCGCCTGAGCGCAAACCACCTTGACGCCGTTCAGAACACCGAGAAAGAAGGAGTTCACGAGAAAGATCGCCACGATCGCCAGACCGATGGCTCCCACCTCGATCTTGCCGACCCAGCCGACGAACATGGTGTCGGTGAACCCCATCGCGGTGTACGACAGCATACTGACGACGATCGGCCAGGAGAGGTGGATGATCTCCCTGACTCCGCCCAAGATCCGTTTCTCTTGTGTTGCTTCCATCTCCATCATCCTAGCAGGGAACCGGTCGATGTATCTCAAAAAATCTTGACCAAGACTTTTGGTTCGCGTCCGGTTCACGTTGAATCGCTGCTGCAGCGCACACCGCAACCACCGATCACCTCGCTGGGCTCGAAAACCACCGGCTTTGTTCAGGAAACAGAAAAGGCATGAAAAAAGCCGCGGGGTTTGGTGCCCCGCGGCTCTTGTCGATCTTATGTGTCAGGTCGATAGGAAAACCGCAGGCACGAGGCGCTCAGGAGGCACCACGCCAAAAAAGGGCGTGAGACCACGAGCGGCCCAGGTAATGCTCAGCATGTAACCCTGAATTTTCATACTGCTGCCTGCGTTTTCGTCATCAATAGAAACACGACCATTCAAATTCAAAGATCATCATAGGGCTCAAAGGGAATCTGTCAACCCCTTACGAGAGTTCAATCCCTTTTTTCATTCCGCCGTCCTCCTACCGGTTTTTTTCCAGGATCTCCCTCAGCCTGTCGATGGTCAGCGGCGCCGAGCCCTCGTAGTGGTTGTTCACGTTGACATAGACATCGATCTTGCGGCCGATCGTATCGTTGATCATCGCGGCGACATCCTCCAGCTCAGCCTCTCTCGGTTCCAGGATCTTGTTCCATCGCCCACCGCTCCTCTTTTCGATGTCGGAGCGGCCCGGTCCGTGCAGCCGGATCACGATCGTGTCGTGCAGGTGGGCCGAAAATTTCCTGTATACCTCCACGATGGATGGCATGTAGTACCCCTGCAGGAAGACCGTGCACAATCTCATGTCCTTCAGAAATCTAAAGAAATTCTCGTTCAGGTAATTGGGGTTGCGGATCTCCACACCCAGCGTGTGGCGCCTGTCGATGCGATCCAGGAAAGCAGCGAGCTGTTGCTGAAACCTGCCCTGCGACGGCATCTTCTGGCGGTTCAGATATTCGAACTGGAACATCAAGGGGCCCAACCGGGGCACCAGCGGCTCGATGCTCTCAAGGAATCGCTCGAAGAGCTCCTTCGACAGGAAGTGAGGATTGGGAACCAAAGGGATCTTCGACGAATTGCTATAGTAGTGGGTCAACGTGATACTGTTGGGGATCTTGATCGAGAACCGGAAGCCATCGGGGACCGAGCGGCTGTATTCGTCCACGACTTGCGGCTTCGGCAACGACACCGCCTGCGGGCCGAAGAGCGACCAGAACCACTGATCGATTTCGACCGTATCATACTGGTCTGCGTATTCAGCCAGGTAGTTGGCCGGTTTGGGCCGGGAGTAGACGATGCCGCTCCACGAGTCGTATTTCCAACTGCACGTCCCGATCCTCATCTGTGCCATGATCACGTCTCTCCAACGAGAAGTGCCCCTGTGCCCCGTCCGGCCGGATGCAACCGTGATGCCGCGGCGGCTCGATGCCTCTATTTTAGCACAAACAATCTGCTCGTTTTTGTTCAACCCCGCCGAAGACCGGTTTTCTAGAAACAAGGATTCGGGTAAAAAACCAAATATGAAAGGCACGCAGCAGTCGCAACAAACGAGAGCAGGAGACTAGCGACAATAACAGAACTTCAGAAATTGCTTGGATGCGAGTCAGGTTTGTGAGGTACCATCGCTCGAGCCCGAAGATCCTCGGTGATCGAGTTGATCGACGGTTGTGTTTACCAGGGAGATCGAGGTCATGAGAATCGCATACATGGCTGACAGCCTGCCTCCCACGACCGACGGCGTCAGCAAAACCTTCTGCCACCTCTTCGACACTCTCCGCGCCCGCGACATCGAGTTCATCGCTCTCTCGCCATTTCAGCCGGACAGCTCGATTGCCTGGCACGACCGCGTGATCAAGATACGTTCCTTCGCCTTTCCGCTCTACAACGTCTACCGCATCGCGCTGCCCTATTTTTGCGCAGCCAAAGAGCGGCTCGACGCCTTTCGGCCCGACATCGTCCACGCCTCGAGCCCAACGCTGCTCGGCCTCTTCGGATGCTCTTACGCCCGCAGAAAGGGCATCCCGGTGGTGGCCAGCTATCACACGCATTTCACCTCCTATTTCAAGTACTACCGCTTCGCCAGGCTCGAATGGCTCGGCTGGCGCATCTTGAAGAGGTTCCACAACAGATTCGATGCCACTTTCGCTCCCTCGCTCAGCACGGCGCGGGAACTGGTGGACCAGGCGATCAATGATGTCGAGATCTGGGGCAGGGGTGTCGATCTCACAAAGTTCTCTCCAGGTTATCGATCACACGAGCTGCGGCGCCGGATCGGCGTCTTTGATGATAACACACCGATCCTGCTCTTCGTCGGCCGGCTGGTCAAGGAAAAGGACCTCGACGATCTGGTCGCGGCTCACCAGATCCTCGAATCCTGGGGCAAACGCTTCCAGCTCGTCATAATCGGCGGCGGTCCGATGGAGCAGAAGCTCGAGAACAGGCTCCCTGAAGCTCACTTTACCGGCATGCTCCACGGACGGCAGCTCTCCCAATGGTATGCCTCCGCCGATCTCTTCGTATTCCCCTCAACCACCGAAACCTTCGGCAACGTGATCCAGGAAGCCTATGCTTCGGGCATCCCCGCCATCGGCGTCGACAAGGGCGGCGTTCCCGACCTGATCGTCGACGGTGGCACCGGCTTCATCGCCAGATCCAACGATCCGCTCGATCTGGCGCACAAGACCGCGGCCCTCATCGACGATGCGGCACTGCGGCAAGCGATGGGACGGCGAGGATTCGACTGGGTCGGCGCACGGAGCTGGGACGAGGTGAACGGGTCGCTCATCGCAAGCTACGAACGTCTCATTTCGAACGGTTCCAGCAAACCCGAGTGGCGCGGATCGGATCGAAGCGGTACCATGGGGAATACAAAAGTCTCGACGGCAAACGTTTCCCGATGCTCTTGAAACTCCTGATGCGGAGGCTGCCACGAGCAGAAGCACGACCGATCCCGATCTCACGACCAAGGAACGCTCCGGCGTGCCGCTCGCCAAGGTCTCGCGATACCTCCTGATCCTCTTCCCGCTCGGTGTTCTGGTCACTCTCCTGTTCTCTCTGCTGGCCACCGAGAGAATCGACTTCACCGTTTTCGGCCACCTGTCGCTCGGTTACCTCGCCTTGGCACTCTTCTTCGTGGTCGCTCCCTGGGGTACCCATTTCCTGCGGCTTCTGATCTGGACGCGCTTTCTCGACAGGCGATTCCGCTCCATCGATCTTCTCAAGGCCGTGCTGGGCAACGAGCTGGGCGCCGCGATCAGCCCGACGGCGATCGGCGGGGGACCGGTCAAGGCCGGCATCTTGGCTCACTTGGGCCTCGAGCCGGGCAAGGCGGTCTCGCTCATGCTGCTCACCACCATCGAGGACTGGTCGTTCCTCCTGCTCGCCATGCCGCTGGCGCTGACCGTCTCGTCTGCATGGGGCGTGCCATTCTTCCAGCAGCTTTCGACGCTCCTGCTCCAGCCCTGGGCTCTGGCCGTGATCGTGTTCTCGATCTTCGTTACAGTTGTGATCGTCCGGCGACACCAGCGGGCAATGCCAAAGCCTGGAACGATTGATCCTGCAGGGATCCGACCCGGTTGGCTCTCCCGTTCGAGGAGCCGCATCGCCACGACACTCGGGGAGATCGTCGCCGTCTACAGCCTGGTCATCCGGCGCGGCAAGCTGCGTTTCCTGGCCTGTGCTCTGCTCGCCGCTCTCGGCATGATCTGTCGTTACTCGGTGATCACGGCGCTCGTGGCCGGTTTCGGCATGCCCGTCGACCCGGTTCGCTTCTTCGCCCTCCACTCGCTCGTGTACGTCACAACCCTCTTCTTCCCCTCACCTGGCGCCACGGTCGGTGCCGAGGCGTCCTTCTTCCTGATCTACAGCGAAGTCATCTCCAACGAGGTCATCGCGGCCACGGCCCTTGCCTGGCGGTTCTTGTCCTTCTACTTCATCAACATCCTGGCCGTCTTGCTCTTCTATCTGATCGCGCTGCGTAGCCCCTCGAAGCGGATCCGCAACGGCCTTGCCGGTGCGACCGCGACCGGCTCAAAGGTTTCGACCGATACCTCGAGAGCGGTGTAGATGCATCGCAGCTCTTCGATCGGCGCTTCGAATTACGACGGCCCCCTTCCGTTCACCTCGAGATCGCACGGGCCGCGGCAAATGATGCTTCCCTTTGCCGCGGGAGACGCTATGAACCCCGCTGTCGGCACGCGGTTGACCATTCTTGTCGCTCTCGAGCGTCGCGCCCGTGCCCTTTTCTCGAACAAACCCACTGCCGATGAGCGCCGCGGTAGGCCGTTCTTATCGGTACCGAGAACCGAAAGGAGACCACGATGCGTCGAGCAGGAGAGATTGCCCCTCAACCGGCTGTGAGAGGCGGATCCGAGCGAATCAGCGTCACAGGAGAACCCCTGCGGCTCGATAAGCTGCGCCGGCAGGGGCCGGTTTGCCTCGTCTTCCTGCGTAGCTTCGCCTGACCCTTCTCTCAGAAGCATCTGGTTCAGATGCACGCCGACTATGCGGCTTTTCGAGAGCTCGGCGCCGAGATCGTCGTCGTGGCCCGCGAGGAAGCGGCCGTCATGCGCGAGCGCTTCGAGGCCGACCGGCTGCCCTTCATCGGAGTGCCCGATCCGACCGGCGAGCTGGGTCGCCTCTACAGACAGCAGTGGAAGCTGCTCAAAAAAGGGCGCATGCCGGCGTGCTTCGTCATCGACCGACAGGCACGGCTGGCCTTTGTGCACTACGGACGCAGCATGACCGATATCCCCGAAAACACCTCCATCCTCCAGCTCATCCGCTCCCTCGAGCGGCCGGCCGGCGGGACGCCGCGGGAGTCCGCTCAGGGTGCCTCCTTGACCTGAGAGTGTCGATAACGGCACAATGGAGCCTCGGTGCCGGTTTTCGACGGGGAGGCAGACATGCCATTGACGTATTCGGACTACCTCAAGCTGGACGAGCTCCTGTCCCTGCAGGAACCGCTCTCGAGCGGACCGGAGCACGACGAAACCCTCTTTATCATCATCCACCAGGTCTATGAGCTCTGGTTCAAGGAAATCCTGCACGAAATCGACCATCTCCAGGGCCTGCTGGGTGGCAACGATCCGCCGCTGATCTGCCACACCTTGAAGAGGATCCTCAAGATCCTCAAGATCCTGGTGATCCAGATCGACGTGCTCGAGACCATGACGCCCCTCGAGTTCCTCTCCTTCCGCGACCGGCTGGAGACGGCCAGCGGATTCCAGTCGTACCAGTTCAGAGAGCTGGAGTTCGCGCTCGGCCACAAGCGCGAGGCGGTGATGATGCGCTTTCCCCCGGGAAGCCTTGCCCGCCGTCATCTGGAGGATCGCTATCGCCAGCGCAGCCTGTGGGACGGCTTCCTCGCGTTCCTGGCGTACAACGGCTGTATTCTTTCCGATGCAATCCTGAAGCGCGACGTGACCCGGCCGGTACAGGCCTCGCCCGAGGTGCAGGCCGCTCTGATCCAGGTGTACCGTAGAAAACCGAACCTGAGCCAGATCTGTGAGCTGCTCGTGGACCTCGACGAGGGCCTTCAGGAATGGCGCTACCGCCACGCCAAGATGGTGGAGCGTACGATCGGCACCAAGCAGGGAACCGGGGGATCACCAGGTGTCGACTACCTGAGATCGACCCTGCTCGCGCCCCTCTTTCCCGATCTCTGGATCATCAGGAGCGAGCTCTAGCCATGCCCCTCACAGCCGATGAACTGCTGCGCAGCCCCAATCCCCTGGCGCCCGACTACAGCCGGTTCCGCGTGGCCGAGAGGCTCTTGCTCACCGGCCACTCCCATCAGGCCTGGCCCGATCGCGGCTTCGACGGCCAGGTCCAGGCCTGGCTCGATGCCGCGCGCTGGGTCGACGAGAAGTGGGATCAGGCCTTCTCCCAGGCGGAGCGGGTGCGCCGCGGGTATGCCCGGCTGCTCGGCGACGAGGATCACGACGACTGTGGCGACGGGAAGAACAGGGACGACGGTTCGATCGCCCTGGCTGCGAGCACCCACGATCTGGTGATCCGTTTCCTGTCGGCCCTGCCCCTCGCCAACCGGCCGCGCCTGCTCACCACCGACGGCGAGTATCACACCATCCGCCGGCAGCTCGACCGTCTGTCCGAGGAAGGCGTAGCCGTCGACCGCGTCGCCGCCGATCCGGCCACGACCGTGGCGGAACGGCTCGCAGCGGCTCTCGATGACCGCACCGCCGCGGTGCTCGTCTCGGCGGTCTTCTACCAGAGCGCACGCATCGTGCCCCACCTCGGCGATCTCCTGCAGTCCTGCCTCGCCCGCGACATCCCGCTGCTCGTCGATGCCTATCACGCTCTCAGCGTGATCCCGTTCTCCCTGAAGCGGGAGGGGCTGGCCGAGGCCTACGTCGTCGGCGGCGGCTACAAGTACTGCCAGCTCGGCGAGGGCAACGCTTTTCTGCGCTTCCCCCGGGACTGTGCGATGCGCCCCGTGATCACCGGCTGGTTCAGCGAGTTCGACGCTCTCGCGCAAAGCGCTCCCGGTTCGAGGGTCACCTACGGCGAAGGCCCGGCGCGCTTCGGCGGCGCCACCTATGATCCGAGCAGCCACTACCGCGCCGCGGCGGTCTTCGACTATTTCGAGGAAAAGGGCCTCACCCCGAGCCTGCTGCGCCGCGTCAGCCAGCATCAGGTAGGCCAGCTCATCGAGCTCTTCGACGGGCTCGACGCCGACCCGCACGTCATCTCTCGCGACCGCGACGTGCCCCTCGCAGCGCGCGCCGGCTTCTTCACCCTCCACTCACCCCATGCGGCGTGGCTCTGCGCCCGTCTACGCGAGCGCGACGTGCTCACCGACTACCGCGGCCAAACGCTGCGCCTCGGCCCGGCACCCTACCTCTCGGACGACCAGCTCGGCGGTTCGATGGCGATCCTGGGCGCCATTCTGACCGAGCCCTCCACACCGTTCTGAAGCGCTCTCCCACGGTCTTTGCTTTTTTTGCTATGATGGCCGCAACGTGAGACCTGTCGGATCAGTTCTCCGAGTACCCTCGAGTTCCGTTTACAACGAGGACGTTGCCGATGACCGAGACGGGAGGGCCGCGCTGGCTGCAATGGGCCCGCGAGATCCAGGCCCTGAGCCAGACAGGGCTGGCCTATTGCCAGAACGAGTACGAAAAAATCCGCATCCAACGGCTTCTGGAGATCGCCGCCGAGATCGTCGAGAGCCACACCAAGCTGCGGAACGACGAGCTGATGGAGTCCTTCGAGATCCAGCACGGATACGCAACACCCAAGGTCGATGTTCGGGCTGCCGTCGTACAGAAAGGCAAGGTGTTGCTGGTCCAGGAACGGATCGACGATCGCTGGTGCATGCCCGGCGGCTGGGCCGACGTCGGCGAGCTGCCCTCGAAGATGGTGGCCCGCGAGGCTCTCGAGGAGAGCGGATTCGAAGTGCAGCCGCGCAAGGTGATCGGCGTCTATGACGCCAACCGTGGCGGCACCCCGGTCGATTTCTTCCATGCCTACAAGGTGGTGTTCCTCTGCACGATCAACGGCGGCGAGGCTCGCATCAGCCACGAAACCCAGGCCGTCGACTTCTTCGGCTTCGATGAGCTCCCACCGCTGTCGCCTAACAGAACCAACGAACGCCACCTGGCCGATGTGCAGGCGCACGTCCAGGACCCCAGCTTGCCGACGGTTTTCGACTAGCAGCGCCGGCGCCCGCGCAGCCACCCCACGCCACGTCATCCCCCCGCGCCGGCTGATTCTGGTCTCAGCGGACCACCTCGAGCGCCACGGGCGGTGTGGTTGCGCGCTGCTCCGGCTCGTAGTAGGCGTACACCAGTGCCGGCGGAGCCTGGACACGTGCCGGGAATCCTGGCCGGAGCTGGTACCTGAAGCTCACCGGCCGGCCCCCGTCGAGGGAGCGGAAGTAGAGGACCGCACGTCCGCCCGACAGGGAGAAGCGCTCGATGACACCCTCGGCGACCAGCGCATCGAAGGTACCGGAAACCGCGCTGAATCCCGGCGGAATGCCGAGCTCCACAATCGTCATCGGCGCCTGCCCGGTGCGAGTGTAGGCTAGGTCGACGCGCGCGGTGAGCAGCGCATCCAGCTCGAGCCGGGTGCGATCGTAGCTCACTTCGATGCTCAGGGGTCTTTCATCTCCGGTCTCCGGCTGCAGGTCTTCCCAGGGCAGATAGTGGGTCGCCACGATCTGATACGCCAGGGTTCCCCGGCCTTCCGAACGAAGCTCCACCCTGTTCGTCCCCGCAATGATCACATCGCGCAGGCTGATCAGGCGCACCACGTCGGAGGTCTGCGGCTCGATCTGGATCTCGTGGATCAGCTCGCCCTGCGCCGCGACAGCGACCTGGAGGGGCCGATCGATCGCTCCCGTCAGCTCCGCACCGAGCAGGAGCGCCCGCAGGGCGTGCACCGTAGCCTGCGTGGAGCGCCAGGTGCCGTGTGCATCTTTCTGCGTGATGAGCCACTTCAAGGCTTCGTGAGCCAGGGGCAGGCGCTCCCTGGCTTTCAGGAAAGCATACGCCGCCAAGGCCGTGGTCTCGATGGCGAGCACCTCGCCGCGCGAGTAGGTCACCCCCTGCGTAGTTCCCTCCCAGTGCGCGCCGGCCTCGCCGGAGCGCTGAAATCCGGCCAGCCACTCCAGGACGTCGCGCACCTCGGCGGTGCGCCCGCCGGCTATCAGCGCGTTGGCGCATAGAGCCAGGGTATAGCTGTCCTCGACCGACCGAGCACCTTCGGCGATGGCGTCGAGCGCGCGCTCCAGGCCGCGACGGATGACCTGCGTTCCGCTGGACGACCGCGCCCCGCGCGAGAATCCAGGCTCGGCGGCCAGCGACTCGGCCACCGCCCAGGCGATGTACGCGGTGGTGAGCAGACGCTCTCCCGCAGCGCCGACCACAGCGTCGCGCACGATCCCGCTCCTCCGCGCGCCCCAGAAGCCGTCGTTCTCCTGCTGCTCCATCAGCCAGCGGCGCGTGCGCGCGATGAGCGCGGGATCCACGTCGCAGACCCCGGCCATATCGCAGAACTCCATCAAACCGTAGGCCGTGAGCACCGCGTCGGCCGGCGCGCGACCGAACCACTCGAACCCGCCGCCGTCGATCTCGAAGGTGAGCAGCCGCTGATACCCGGCACGGACGAAGCGCTCGGCCTTCAGCTCCACGGCCGGCATCTCCAGGTCGAGCGCGCGCAGGTAGGCGAGCGCCAGCACGTTGGGGTAGGTCGTCGACGAGGTCTGCTCGAAGCACCCCGAGGGCATGCGAAAGATGTTCTCGAGCCCCTCCACGAGCTGGCTGAAGACCCCTGGATAGATCTTCAACACCAGATCGCTCGCTCCCGGCACTGCGGCCTCGGGAATCGTCAGCTCATGCGCAACTCCCTCCCCGCCCGGCTCGAGCAGCCCGTTCACGGTGGCCTGCACCTGCCGCCCATCGGGCTTCACGCGCACCGCGCGCACCACGGCGTCGGCCAGCAAGCTCCCGGTAGCGGTCACTTCGAGACGCTGCCTGCCCGGCCGGCGAGCCTCGATGGTGAAGAACACGCTGGCCACGTCGCGCGGCGCCAGCACGATCGTCTTCGAGGGATCGTCGCACAGCTCGAACCATTCGGCGTCGCGGAGGCCTACCTGGATGGTCTGCTCGCGATCGAGAAAATTGTACAGCGCCACCGGCACGCTCACGCGGTCGTTCTGGGTCAAATCCTCAGGCAGATCGATATCGATGAAGAAGTCCTGGAACACGGTCAGCGGCAGGCTCGCCGCGCCAAGCTGCCCCTCGCGCGAGAGAGCGCTCAATTCGAGCTGCCAGGTGGTGATCGAATCGGCCAGCGGGATGCAAAGCTCGGCGTGACCTTCATCGTCGGTGATCAGCTCGGGGATCCAGAGCAAGGTCTCGGGAAAATAACGCCGCACCCGTGGCGGGCTGCCCAGCGCCGGCGGCTTCGGTGTCGCAGAAGACGCGGACTCCCTGTCGAGGGAAAGAGAGTGTATGGCGTTCTCGAAGATCATTCCCTCGTCTCCCAGCCACCGCTCCGACTCGACCCCGCTCATCGGCGCCAGGTCGCCGCCGGTGATGTAGAGCTGGCAGAGGAGCAGACCGAGCAACACCAGGAGCGAGGGGAAACCCACGGCCCCCATGGACCCGGCGAAAATACCGAAACGCCAGCATAGGGATCGTCGCCGCACGGCTGTCGCCGCCGCCAGAGTGAAAGCGCCCGCCACGAGCAGCGCCCACAACCACATGCCAACGCAGAGCAGACTGGCCCCTTCCCGATCGATCGCGGTGCCGCGGCTGTACGCCGCGAAGAGGATCGAAGCGCACCCCGCGAGGCCGCAGCAGCAAGCCACCGGCAGGAGCGACACACCCAGCTTGAGCAGCGGCGTCACATCGAGCAGCGCGGCAGCGGTCTTGCCGAGACGCGCGGTGCTGCGCGCCAGACAGACCGTCACCGTCGCACCGGTCGTCACGATCAGACCGGGCAGCAGCCATATGCGCGCCGGCCCGACGTCGAGAATAGCGAGAACGATCCCCAACAGGGCCGGCAAGAAGACCGCCGCCCCCCACCAGAGATCGATCCGCGCGATGAGCCCTACGAGATCGCGCTCGATCCCGTCGCTGCGATCCCCTCCCGACCTGGCGGCAACGTTGCGGCGGCCCAAGCGGCAGACGCCTACGAGGATCACCGGCAGGGTCAGGATGATGAAGAACGCCGCCGGCAGCAGTGCCACGCCAACCCAGAGCTTGCGGAAGTAGTCGCGCTTTTCCGTCAGCAGCCGTCGCTGCCGCTCGCGATAGGTCTCGCCCATGTTCAGATCGACGGCGATCCCAGCGGCGGGACCGGATGCGGCCAGCAGCAGAGACCTGGCATCGTCCAATTCGGGGCGCTCGGCGGCAGACGCCGCGAACGCCGTCGCCGGATCGAGCGGCAGCGGGATCGCCGGCCCCGGCCGAGGCCTGAAAAGCCGCTCGTCGAGGGCCGAAACGAGACCATCGAGGGCGGTGCGCTCAGGTGCCAGGGCCAGCACGGCGGCATCCACGGCGCACAGCCCCAGTGCCGCCGCAATGGGTGCTCCATCCTCGCCTGTCACTGCGAAGCTCACCCGCGCTTCCCCCGCGGGCCGGTAGACATCTTGATCGGCCACGGCGGTGACGGCGAGGCTGTCGGCGCGCAAAACCTGGACGAGCCGCCGGTCGCCTACGACTCCACCGTTACTGTCGACGCGGTAGGCATCGATCGCCAGCGTGCCGAACAGGTCGGGCGGTAGATCGAGCTCCAGCCGTCCCTCGTGGCCCTCGATCGCCACCGAGCGGGTGAGCACGGTGCGACCGTCCTTGACCAGATCGATGAAAATGCGGCCCACCGGTGCGCCGGAGATGACCGCAATCTCCAGGGTCTCGCCCGCGTGGTAGAGCGCGCGCCTCGTGCGCAGCAAAAAAGCCTCCCGGCTGCCGTCCACGTCGAGTCTGTGGGGCAAAACCGCCCGGCGCCCGCTCTCGTCCTCGGCGGTCACGGTGATCTCCTGGCCGTCCGCGATGGGACGCAACATGATCTTGGCGATCCCCAGCGGCGAGGTGCGCAACTCGTGCCCCCCCGGCTCGATCCACAACCGCGTGGCGAGTGGGCGCCCGTCGGGAGTGGAAGTGTAGAGAAAGACCACGTTGTCGACACCCGGCACCAGCGGCCCGCTCTCGCCGACGACGGAGAGGCGGATCGGTTCGGTGGCCACGGGAATCGTAGCCTCGCACGCCTGCCGGAGTCCCGTCCGGTCGGCGACGCTTACCGCCAGGAGCACTTCGGCCTCCCCTGGACTCCTCTTCCGCTGCGGGCGGCGAAGCCCATCCAGATCGGAGCTGTCCCTCAAGGAGATCTCGAACGCGAAGCCGCCGGTTGCATCTGTGCGGCCCCTCAGCTTGGCGAAGGGGCGGGGTGAAGCTCCTGGTACGATCGCCTCGATGCTCACCTCGCCGGCTTCCACAGGTTTGCCGAAGACGTAGCGCGCGCGGACCGTACCCGTGATCGTATCTTGGGGCGCATAGAACCCCCGGTCGGTCTCCACGGCCACCTGGAACCGCGGCAGGGTGTAGCGCTTCACCTCGACAACGCGCTCGGAGCGGTCTTCCCCGAAGAGAGCGGCCACCCTGTAGGTTCCCATGTTGACCTGATCGGCGAGCTCGAAATCGGCCGCGGCGATGCCCCAATCCGAGGTGCTGAGCGATTTCTTGAAGACCTTGTTCCCCTTGGGATCGAGCACTTCGATCGTGATCGGCTCGCGGATTGCGGGATGTCGATCGGCCGCGTGCAGAGCTACGGTGCGGATGTGGATCGTCTGGCCCGGCTGGTAGAGCGGTTTGTCGGTGGTCACGAGCAGCCTGATCCGCCGCTCCACACGCACCTGTTGCACCGCGGTGGTCTCGCCGAAGGGTGTTTGGGCGACGGCCTCGATGATGTAGTCCCCGGCTGGCAGCGCTGCAGGCGCCACGGGCTCGACCTGCGAGATGCCCCTCTCGTCAGTGACGGTCTGGCCGCGCCAGTGCTCGGCACCGTCTGATGCGTGTAGCGACCAGTCGATGCGTGCACCCGCGAAAGGTGCGTCGAAATCGCCGCGCTTCAAGTAGACCCGGAATGTCGTGGGCCGGCCGGGTTGGAGCTGCGAGTGGCCGTAGAGACAGATCTCGTGCGGCAGGGCCTGCAGGGTGCCCACACGCACGGTTTTCACGCCCAGCACAATCAACATGAGGAGCAGGACCGCCGCGGCGGCGGTTCGCAGGGTGCGTCCCTGCAGCCAGCGTAGCACAGCCCCCTGGGCACCCTGCACAGGCCGCGGCGACGCGGTTCCCTCGCTGTGCCCTTCGCCAGGACCTTCGTCGATCCCGGCCATGACGCGTGCCTCAATCCTCTGCGCGAGGGCAGCGCGCACCTGTCGCAGCACGCCATCAGCCAGGTCGAGATCTGCACGCTCGCCGGTGAGCACGCCCTCCTGCTCGAGCAGGGCGAGACAGCGCCGCGCGGCATCGCTGTCGGCAACGGCGACCAGGCTCTCCAGTTCGGCGAGCTCCTCGCCGGTGATCACACCATCCAAGTACCTCAAGGTCAGCTCGTCCACGCGGTTCATGATTGGGCGCTCCTTTCCTCGATGCACTCCCTCAGGACAAGACGGATCCGACCCAGCATCTGGCGCGTGGCGGCCACGGTGCGCCCCAGGATGCCGGCGATCTCCTCGAATCCCCGCGCCTGCATGTAGCGCAGATCGATGGCGCGATGCGCCGCCGGCGAGAGCTTCTGGCGGCACTCCTCGAGCAGGTCGCGCAGGTGATCCTCATGGCGGCCGGCGCGCTCCTGATCGCTCAGGTGCCGCAGCAGACGCTCCCGGTAGAGGCTCAGGTGACGGTTCTGACGAGTACGGGCACGCAGCTCCTGGCGCGCCAGATTGCGCGCGAGAGCCTGGAGCCAGCGCCCGAAGTCACGTCCCGACTCGTAGGTGTGCAGCTTGAAGTAGGCCAACACGAATACCCGCTGCACCAGATCTTCGGTGAGATGCAGGTCGTGAAAGGCGAAGGCCACAATGCGCCAGATCCGCTGTTGATAGCCGCGGACGATCTCGCGGTAGGCTTCGGTATCCCCGGCAACCACGCGCTTCACGATCGCCTCGATCTCTCCGGAAGAAGTCATCTCTCTCTCCTCGTCAACCCGCCTCGCGGAGCGACGCGCCACCCGGTTGCTCACTCAGAGGCGTGCGGTTTCCCTTCCATATGCCGGGACCTCCCATATTCAACAGGAAAAACAAAAACCATCGACGAAAAAAGGGAGGGCGGCCGACCTGGCAGCGTGGTCGGCAGCCCACGCTGTTTTTAGCTTGCAATGGGAACTGTTAGGGAGAAGATCGAAGGCACAGTGATTCGTAAGCGGAGTCAAAGAGCAGGTCACCGGCGCGGAACCAATCGAGGAGCAGAGATGGGTTTGAAAACACTCGTGTCCAAACTGTCCGGAGCGAGCAGAAAAAACAAGGCCGAAAAGGATCACAGCGCTCACGTGATGCAAGGCGTCAACCCCTACTGGCGCAAGCTGACGGCCGGCGAGATCGCCGGCGGCGAGCACCGCACCTTCGTCGGCGGCGAGTGGGAACAGATCGGCAAGCTGCAGTTCGAGTTCTTGAAGGCTGAGGGGCTCGAGCCGCATCACAACCTGGTCGACGTGGCTTGCGGAGCGCTGCGAGGCGGCCTGCACTTCGTGCGCTATCTCGAGAGCGGGCGGTATCACGGCCTCGACATCAACGCCTCGCTGATCGAGGCCGCGCGCGGCGAGCTCGAATCCGCCGGCCTCGCTCACAAAGACGCCAGGCTCATGGTGAACGACAAGTTCGAGCTCTCACGCTTCGAAACCTCCTTCGACTACGGCATCAGCGTCTCGCTCTTCACCCATCTCTACATGAACCACATCGTTCGATGTTTGGCCGGGATGCGCAAGGTCATGACGCAGGAGAGCAGGTTCTATGTGACCTACTTCGAGGCCCCCGAACCGGTGCACCTCGAACCGATCACACATGAACCTGGTGGATACGTCACAACCTATGACGCGAATCCGTTCCACTGCGCCTTTGATGAGATGCAAAGCCTGGCCCGGCAAACAGGCCTCGAGGCGCGGCAAATCGGTGACTGGGGCCACCCGCGCAACCAGAAGATGATCTGTCTCGAACGGCCGTGATCGAGGATCGTCTTCCATCGACCCGATCGACCCGATCGACTTCTCTGACGGAGACACCAGACACGATGGACGCGATGAAGAACTCTTCCGATGCTCTCGGCCGCGAGGTCGAGATCAAGCTCGATCTGGGATCGCTCGAGAACTATCGCAAGCTCCTTCGAGCCTACGATGCCTTTGACGCCGGCGAGCTGCAGTGCAACGGCTTCTTCGACAGCCCCGAGAAGACCTTGTGGCACGCGGGCTGGGCGTTGAGAGTGCGCGCCGAACCGACAGCCGGTCTGGTGACCATCAAGTCACGGATCGCTCGATCGGTCCGTCCGGCGACGATCCGCGAGGAGCTCGAGGCGCGGATCAGCAAGGAAACGGCTCTCGAGGTCCTGGGCGGCCGCAAGGAGATCCTCGAGTTGAACGTGAAACCGCTCTGGTTCATCACGGCCCGCTTCGGGGACCTGAAACTCGGGAAGACGCTCCAATTCGACAACTGGCGCCAGAAGAAAACCGCGATGCTCGGTTCGCGGCGCTCTACGATCGAGATCGACCGGACCGAGTTTCCCGACGGGTCCGTCGACTTCGAGCTGGAAGTGGAGCTCGGCGATCCCGGGGAGACAGCGGTGGTCGAGAAGGCGCTGCGGCGTCTCCTTCGGGATCTCGAGATCCCCTTCCGCGTGCAGACGGCAAGCAAGCTCGAACGCGCCCTGCAGCGTACGGATTTGGTTGATCTCGACGGTGGACTCGTGGATGATAACAATGGCGACGATCGCGCACTACACTGACCCACGGAGCAATCGGAACGTCCTGGAAAAAATGCCGAGCAAACTCAGCAAACTCATCACCCGACGCAGGTTCTTCGCCGCTGTGGCCGGATGTGGCCTCGCGCTCTGCGGTTACACGCGCTTTGTCGAACCCCATTGGATGGCTGTCGATGAGGTGCGTTTCGCCTTTCCCGAAGGAATGCTCACCTCACCGGTTCGCGTCCTGCTCATGTCCGACTTGCACGTCTCGGACAGCGATTCGATCGATTTCACCAACCATGCTTTCACCCTCGGTCTGAGCCTCGAGCCGGACTTGATCTGCTTGGCCGGCGATATCATCGATGCTTGTGGCTATGACAAATTCGCTCTCGTCGAAACGTTAAAGCGCCTTTCACGGGCGGCGCCCACCTTCGCCTGCCTCGGCAACCACGACGGCGGCAACTGGGTTTATGAGCGGCGCGGTGGTCACAAGACCACGGACAACATAATGAGCATCTTGAATGCCAGTCACATCACCTGCCTGCACAACGCCCATCAGGTCGTGCACGTTAAAGGGCAGATGCTGCGCTTCGTGGGTCTCGGTGATCGCTGGGCGAAGCTGATCGATCCGCTCGAGGCTTTCCAGGGCATCGAAGATCCTGAGCGCCAACCCACGATCCTGCTGTGCCACAATCCCGACAGCAAGGATGAGCTGAAGATTCCCCTGGAAGACACCGGCAAAAAACCGTTCTGGCACCTCATGCTTTGCGGGCATACCCACGGTGGGCAGTTCGTGGTCCCCATCCTGGGATCAACGCCGCGCGCCCCGGTGGAAGACAAACGCTACGTGGCCGGGCTGAACCGCTGGAGAAACCGCTGGATCTATACCACCCGCGGTATTGGTAATCTCTACGGCATGCGCTTCAACTGCCGTCCGGAAGTAAGCCTGGTGACGCTCATCTAGCCGCCTCGGGCTCGAATACGTATCACCCGGAGCACCCGGTCTTCGAGACAGCGCGGAGGACGGCTCGACAAGCCGACCGCACAACATGGAAGGAGCGACAGGACGATGAATGCAGGCACGAAGACGTCGCCTTTGAGCGCAAGACGGCTCAAGGACGGTCTGAGCTGCGCCGTGACGCTGGTGGTGCTCATCTGGATCGTGGAGCTGATCAACGTGATCCTGAACTACAAGCTCAACGCATTGGGCATCGTTCCGCGCACGTTCTCCGGGCTTCCAGGCATCGTGCTCTCCCCGCTGCTCCACGCCTCGGCGGCCCACGCCTTCTTCAACACCTTTCCGCTGCTTATCCTGGGCTTTCTGGTGGCTCAACACAGCCCGCGCTCGTTCTTTCCGCTCTCCCTGCTGATCGCGCTGATCGGCGGGGCCGGTGTGTGGCTCATCGGCCGTCACGCCTCCCACGTAGGCGCCAGCGGCCTGATCTTCGGCTACTTCGGGTGCATCCTGGCCCGCGGGCTCTACGGCAAAAGCATCTTCGCAGCGCTGCTGGCCCTTCTCGTGCTGCTGCTCTACGGCAGCATGCTCTGGGGGATCTTGCCGCTCAATCCGCTCAATCCGTTCATGTCCTGGGAAGGGCACCTCTGCGGGTTGATCGCCGGAGTGATCGTGGGACGCTTCCATGCCCGGCGCCCGCGCTAAGCGCTGCATCCCACACGGCGCGTCACGGTCCGCCGGTTATTTCTCCTTCAGTTCGGGCAGGTTCTCGAACTGCGCAAGTGCCTCGGGATTGGCCAGGGCATCCAGGTTGCTCACCGGGCGGCCGTGGATCACCTGGCGCACGGCGAGCTCCACGATCTTGCCCGAGATGGTGCGCGGAATCGCGCTCACCTGGATGATCTTGGCCGGTATGTGATGGGGTGTCTCCTCGCGGCCGATGGCGCGACGCAGGCTCTGCCGCAACTCCTCGTGGAGATCGAGGCCCTCCCGAAGCAACACGAAGAGCACGATGCGCGAATCCCCCTCCCACTCCTGCGCCACCGCCAGGCTCTCGATCACCTCGCCGAAGCGCTCGACGACGCGATAGATCTCGGCCGTGCCGATGCGCACCCCGCCGGGATTGAGCACGGCGTCGCTGCGGCCCAGGATAATCATGCCCCCGTCGTCGTAGAGCTCGGCGTAGTCGCCGTGGCTCCACACGCCGGGGATGCGCTCGAAGTAGGCGCTCTCGTAGCGCGAGCCGTCGGGATCGTTCCAGAAGCCCACCGGCATGGAGGGGAACGGCGCGGTACAGACGAGCTCCCCCTTTTCGCCGGTCACGGCGCGGCCGCGTTCGTCATGGACTTCCACCTTCATGCCCAATCCGCGGCTCTGGATGCGGCCGCGCTTCACCGGCAGGACCGGATTTCCGAGCACGAAGCAGGATACGATGTCAGTGCCGCCCGAGATCGAGCTGAGGCGCAGATCCTTCTTGACGGCGCCGTATACGTAGTCGAAGGACTCCGGCGCCAGGGGCGATCCTGTGGAGTAGATCACCTGCAAGGCCGCCAGGTCGTGAGTCTTGCCCGGTCTCAGCCCGACCTTCTCGATGGCTGCCAGGTACTTGGCGCTCGTGCCGAACTGGGTGATCCGTTCCTCGGCGACGTAGTCCCAGAGCACTTTGGGCGGCGAGATCGGCGAGCCGTCGTAGAGCAGGATCGTGGCCCCGGCGGCCAGGGCCGAAACGAGCCAGTTCCACATCATCCAACCGCAGGTGGTGAAGTAGAACAACCGGTCACGGCGCATCAGGTCGCCGTGCAAGAGGTGCTCCTTGAGGTGCTGGATCAGAGTTCCGCCGGCGGAGTGCACCATGCATTTGGGCAACCCCGTGGTGCCTGAGGAGTACATGATGTAGAGCGGATGGTCGAAGGGTAGCTGCTCGAAGACGATCTCCTGCACCGTGTCGGGCGCCAGGAAACTCTCCAGCATCACAGCGCTGGGCAGCCCGGCCAGATCGGGCTCGGAATCGAGATGGGGCACCACGACGATGCGCTCGATCGAACCGAGCCGGTCGAGCATGCCTCCGATCCGCGCCAGCGAGTCGTGCCGCTTGCCGCGATAGACCATGCCGTCGGCGGTGAAGAGGATCTTGGGAGCGATCTGTCCGAAGCGGTCGAGCACGCCGGCCACGCCGAAATCGGGGGAGCAGCTCGACCAGACCGCCCCGATGCTAGCGGTCGCCAGCATGGCCGCCACGGCCTCCGGGATGTTGGGCAGAAATCCCGCCACACGATCCCCCACACCGACCCCGGCGTCGCGCAGGGCGCGCGCCAGGCGCGCCACCAGACGGTAGAGCGCATCAAAGCTCAGCCTGCGGTCCATCACGCCTTCGCCGCGGAATACGATCGCCTCGCAATCGTCGCGGAAGCGCAGCAGGTTCTCGGCGAAGTTGAGGTGCGCCCCCGGGAACCATCGCGCTCCGGGCATGCGATCACCATCGTCGAGCACCCGGTCCCAAGGCTTCGAGGCTTCGACGCCACAAAAGCGCCAGACCGCCTCCCAGAACGTGGCGCGCTCACCGACCGACCACCGGTAGAGCTCGTCGTAGTCGGCAAGCCCGGCGCCATAGTGCTCGTTGACGAAGCCGCGAAACGCGGTCATGTTCGCCGATCCGACCTGCTGTTCGGTGGGCTGCCAGAGGACCTTGCTCATCTCGTTCTCGCTCCAGAAACGGGGTCACGATAACGACACCATCATTTTCGAAATCAAAATCGAAATCGAAATCGGTCACGTAACCTCGCGCGCCGGCAGGATCAAACCGGTCACCTCGCCGAAGCCGACGCGGCAACCCTCACCTTGCGCCCAGCCGGTGATGGTCACCCGATCGCCGTCATGAATAAAGCAGCGCTCCTCGCCGGCGGCCAGCCGGATCGGCTGCGTCCCCTTCCAGGCCAGCTCGAGCATGCTGCCGGCGCCTCCTGGATGGGGGGAGCTGATCGTACCCGAGCCCATCAAATCGCCAGGCCTCACGTTGCAACCGGTGACGGTATGGTGGGCGAGCTGCTGGCAGACGTTCCAGTAGAGGTGCTTGAAGTTGCTCTCGCAGATGCGCTGTCCCTGCGTCATGCCGACGCCCTGCAGCCAGACCTCGAGTGCGATGTCGTAGGCGAAGTCCCCGGGGGAACGCAGATAGTCGAGCGGCTCCGGATCCTGGGGCGGCCCCGGGCGGCGGAACGGCTCGAGGGCGTCGAGGGTCACCACCCAGGGTGAGATCGAGGTGGCGAAGTTCTTGGCGTTGAAGGGTCCCAGCGGCTGATACTCCCACTTCTGGATGTCCCGAGCGGACCAGTCGTTGACCAGCACGAAGCCGAAGATATGCTCCCGCGCGCGCCTCACCGAAATCGATCGGCCCAGGTCGTTTCCGGGACCGACTAAGAACCCCATCTCGAGCTCGAAGTCGAGCAGACGGCAGGGTGCAAAACGCGGCCGGTCTTCGTCGTCCGCCTTGACCTGGCCCCGGGGCCGGCGGATGTCGGTGCCGCTGAGCACTACCGAGCTGCTCCGTCCGTGGTAGGCCACGGGAAGGTGGACCCAGTTCGGCATGAGCGCGTTGTCCTTACCGCGGAACATGGTGCCCACGTTGCTGGCGTGCTCCTTCGAGGAGTAGAAATCGGTATAGTCTCCGATCTCCACGGGCATCTCCATGGTCACGTCGGCGGCGGGCAGCAACAGCCGGGCGCGCAGGGCGGCGTCGTCGCGCAGCACCGGATCATCGGCGCGCAGGAGAGCGGAGACGCGGGAGCGGGCTTCGCGCCAGGCGGGCCGACCGGCTGCCAGGAAAGGATTGAGCGCCGGCGCGGCGAATACACCGGGGTGCAGGCTGCGGCACCCGGCAAGTATTCCCGCCTCCGCGGCGAGAGCCATGTCGAGTACGAAATCGCCGATCCGCACCCCTACGCGGGGTTTTCCGTTCTCTCGCCGGCGGAACACGCCGAAGGGCAGGTTCTGGATCGGAAAATGCGACTCCCGCGGGACCTCGATGAACGAACGCAAGTTAGGGTCGTTTGTCGGATCTTGTTCCATCCCTTCCACTCCTCGATCTATTGGTTTCATCGTGCACTGTTTATTTGGATCTTTCGGGTTGATCCGCTACGGCGTTGCCGATCAGCACCCGGTCGCTCCCGGCGCCGGGCGGTCGATGAGCCCTAGAGCCATCAGATCGTCGAGGGGCTCAACGAAGGAACAACTGCCAAAGCTGGTCATGAACTCGGCGCGCGAGGTTGCGGCCTGCTCGCGCGTCACTTGGAGATCCTGCCAGACGAAGGCCCTGTCGGAGAAGCTGAAGCTCTTCGGGTTCTGGTCCTCGATGCAGGCCTCGATCGTCTCTTCCGGAATGTTCAGCGCATGGGCCAGGATCCCGGCGCCAAAAACGTTGAAAAAACCGTGCATTGTGACCCCTGAAGCCTCGTCATGGTGCCGGATCGGGTGATGCAGCCCGGCGGTGCACTTCATGGGGACCTGGAGGTTCTGGCAGGTGGCAATCAGCAGGGCGGTCTGTTGGGCCGAAGGAAAGGCCTGCGGCTCGAGCCCGCCCGAACGCAGCTTGAAACCGAGCCGTTTCAGGGAAGAGGGCCCCGGATAGGCGGCGAGATTTTTGTTCATCTGAGCCAGGGCGGCCACGAGCGGTGTCGCGCCGAGGGGGTACCCCGCTGCCGAAGCCGGTATCTCGAGGAAGAGCTCGAGCCCCCGGCGCCGGCGGCCCGTGGTAGGGCCCCAGGTCCGACCGCTCAGCAGGCTTTCGACGGCGCCGCAAAGGCTCTGGACGTAGGCCAGCGCCGCCGAGGAATCGCTGGTGTCGACGGTCTCGAGCGGAAAGCGGGTCTCGAGCACTTCGATCGCCACCTCCGGCGAGGATTCACCGCCCACGGCCTCGATGGCGTCCAGGGCCGACGAGAGCTCAACACCAACGGTATTCAAGGCCTCGTTCTCGGTGGTTCCGACACCTACGATGAGCGCCAGTGGCAGCGGACCGCCTTCTATCCCGGGGCCGGGGCCAGGGCCGGCGAGCGCGGCGAGGGCCGCGAGCAACTCGTCGATCCGCGGCGCCGGGAGGATCAGGCGGCCCAGCATCCAGGCGAAGGATCCGGCGCGATAGCTCAGGAAGTTCTCGAGCGTCGCATCCAGTGTGAGACGCGCCGGGGGAAAGAGCCCGGCGTAGTCGATCAATCCTTTGAGGAAGGTGACGCATGTACTCTTCATGACCCCTCAATCCCCCCCACCTTCGAGCCAGGAGGCGCTGTATCCCCGATCGTCACAACTGAGCGCAGCCTGGGCCACACGGAGCGGCGCAAAGGTATCGATCATCACGGCCAGCTCGCGGGTTTCCTTCTTTCCGATCGATTCCTCGATCTTCCCCGGATGCGGACCGTGAGGCATGCCATCAGGGTGCAGCGTGATCGAGCCGTACTCGATCCCCTTGCGGCTCATGAACTCGCTGTTGCAGTAGTAGAGCACCTCGTCCGATCCCACGTTGGAATGGTTGTAGGGTGCCGGGACCGAATCGGGATGATAGTCGTACATGCGGGGCACAAAGGAACATAGCACCCATCCGTCGCCCTCAAAGGTCTGGTGCACGGGGGGCGGCTGGTGGATGCGGCCGGTGATCGGCTCGAAATCCTCGATGTTGAGGGCCCAGGGATAGTAGAAGCCGTCCCAGCCGACGGTGTCGAAGGGATGGTGATCGAGCACGACGCGATGCAGGGCGTTCTGTTTCTTGACGATGATCGGAAACTCCCCGCGCTCGTCGTGGACCGGGAGCGAGCTCGGCAGCCGCATGTCGCGCTCGCAGAAAGGGCTGTGCTCCAGGAGCTGGCCGTGCCGGTTGCGGTAGCGGCGCGGTGTCTTGACGTATCCACGGCTCTCCACGACCAGCAAGATGGTGTTCTCCGCCATCACATGGTAGCGGTGAAGGATGCCGCGGGGGATCACGATGTAATCACCCGACCGGAAAGGCAGCTCGCCGAACTGCGACTCGAGAACGCCTTCGCCTTCGGTGACGTAAACGATCTCGTCACCCTCGCCGTTGCGGTAGAAAAAATCATCCCGGCCCTGCGCGGGCCTGGCCAGCGAGATCGCCACCTTCTGGTTGAAGAGCAGCGCGCAGCGGTCGATCGTCGGGCTGGACCCTGCCGAGTGCAGGCGATGCGTACGCAGATGGCGCAGGCGCAGCGTGCGGTCCGGATCGGGAACCCAGAGGATTTCCTTGATGCGTTCCTTGGAAATCACCGGAGTCGGCCGGCGCAGGGTGTAGAGCAGCGACTGCATCCCGGTGAAACCCAGGTTCCCCATGAGATGTTCATAGTGGAGGCCGCCGTCTTCGCGACGGAAAGCCGTGTGACGTTTGCGCGGAATCTCTCCGAGCTTGTGATAAATGGGCATACCCTCATCCTCCTTCAGCGCTTAGAGATGGCCCCGCTCGTCCTGTTCACGCTCGATCGATTCGAAGAGCGCCTTGAAATTGCCCTTGCCGAAGCTCTCGCAGCCGTGGCGCTGGATCACCTCGAGGAAGAGCGTCGGCCGGTCCTGGACCGGCTTGGTGAAGAGCTGCAGCAGATAGCCGTGTTCGTCGCGATCGACGAGGATCTGCTGCTCCCGGACGCGTTCGCGATCCTCGTCGATCACCCCCACGCGATCCCAGATCGTGTCGTAGTAGCTGCCCGGTACGAGCAGGAATTCGACACCGTTCTTCCTGAGCCGGCTCACGGTCTCAATGATATCGTCGGAGTAGAGCGCGATGTGCTGGACGCCGGCGGTGAGGTGGAAATCGATGTACTCCTGGATCTGGCTCTTGCGGCGGCCGCGGGCCGGCTCGTTGATCGGGAACTTGACCTTGCGGTCGTGGCTGGCCATGACCTTACTGCGCAAGGCTGTAAATTCCGTGGAGATGTCCTTGTCGTCGTAGGAGACGAACTGGTGGAAGCCGAAGATCCGCGTGTACCACTCGACCCAGCGCTCCATCTGCAGATCTTCCACGTTGCCCACGATGTGATCGATCCTGAGCAATCCCACACTCTCGGCGCTCTTGGGTGCCGCAACGAAACCGGGAAGGAAGATCCCGCTGTAGGTCGTCCTGGACAGGAAGGTATGGATGGTCTCGCCGTAGGTGTGGATCGCCGCCTTGCGCACCAGACCGTGAGAATCTTCGAAATCGGTAGGCTCCATCGCGGAGTCCGCGCCCCGTTCGAGAGCCGTGTTGTAGGCCGCGTCGACATCGTCGACCTCGAAGGCGATGTCGCGGACGCTGTCGCCGTGAATAGTGAGAAAAACATTCATCGGGCTCTCGTGGGTCAAAGGCGATGAGAGAACGAAATAGATGTCGTTCTGCTTCATGACATAGGAGGCACGATCGTGACATCCTGTCTCGGGCCCAAGATAGGCGAACTGTTCGAAACCGAAGGCCTTGCGATAGTAGTAGGCGGCCTGCTTGGCGTTTCCCACGAAGAGCTCGAGATGATGAACCCGATTCAAACCGATTGGACTGGACACCTTTTGACCCTCCTCAAACACCGAACACCATTGGCTTCATGCTCATCACGGCATGTACATTGATGGGACGTGATCGGGCAACCGCAAAGGAATAGCTCGAAATTCCCATGAAACCTCTCTCTCGAGAGGCAGATTAAAAACTTCAGCTATCCCTTCTTCGCTCGAGGGCTGTCCCGATTCCGAACCTCATCATTAGATTTAACATCAAATGGAGAGGTGTCAATCTAATTTGGGCGTAAGAGCGCACGTCAAAAAGACTTCACATTCTTCATCTCGTCTTCAGCCGATCGCCGACACTTCTGAAGAATGCTTGCAGGCTGCTCGAGCTCGTGGCACCCTCGGATGGTCGGCGCGGCCGCAGGCCGACGGCTGGTCGGCGGAATCCAGCGCCAGGAGCTTGCTGTCCCGCGGATTGATTCGAGAGAGGAGACGAGGATGTTCGGCAAGGTCGACGCAACGATCATACAGCAACTCGAGGATATCGTGAACGCGCGCCACGTGCTGACCGCGGAGGATCTCGTCGAGCCCTACACCCGCGACGAATCGGGTGGCCCCCCCGGCAACCCTGAAGTGGTGGTCAAGGTGGGCTCCACGCAGGAGGTCGCGCGGATCTTCGAGCTGGCTCGAAGGCACACGATCCCTCTCACCCCCCGGGGAGCCGGCACCGGCCTGTGCGGCGGCGCCGTACCCTCGAGAGGCGGGATCGTGCTCTCCCTGGAGCGGATGAACCGCATCGTCGAGATCGACGAGCGAAATCTGATGGCCGTCGTCGAGCCCGGAGTGATCACCGGCGAGCTGCATCGAGCGGTGGAAGCGGAGGGGCTCTTCTATCCACCCGATCCCGCCAGCCTCGATTCCTGCACCATCGGAGGCAACGTGGCCACCGGCGCGGGCGGACCGCGGGCCGTGAAGTACGGCGTCACCCGGGATTATGTCTACGGTCTGGAGGCCGTCCTGCCTGACGGCCGCACGTTGCGCTGCGGCGGCAAGCTGGTCAAGGACGAGGCCGGTTTCGATCTGACCCGCCTGCTGGTCGGCTCGGAGGGGATTCTGGCGGTGATCACCAAGATCGTGTTACGCCTCGTTGCGCTGCCGCAGGCGCGAACCGATCTGCTGGTGCCGTTCCGGAATTTCCAGGCGGCAGGTCGATGTGTCTCCCGCATCATCCGCGAACGCATGCTGCCCACGACCATCGAGTTCATGGAAAGGGACAGCATCGAAGCCTGTGGTAAGCTGCTTCAGAAAGAGCTGCCCTATGCCGATGCCGAAGCCCACCTCCTGATTCAGCTCGACGGTCACCGCCGGAAGGCGGTGGACCTGGACTGCGAGCAGGTCGGAGAGATCTGCCTGGATAACGGCGCAATCGATGTGCTCATGGCTTCCGGCACCGAAGAGCGCAACCGCTTGTGGGAAGCGCGGCGCAAGATCCTCGAGGCGCTACGCCTGGAGAGCGATGTGATTCAACTGGAGGATCTCGTCGTACCGCGGGCGGCCATCCCGAAGCTCCTGGACGGTGTTCACCGGATCTCCGAGCATCATGGGGTGAGAACGGTGAGTTACGGTCACGCCGGTGACGGGAACGTCCACGTCAACCTCCTGAAAGAATCAATTCCGGATAGCAAATGGGCTCGATCGCTTCCGGTGATCAGGGAGGAGCTCTACGAGCTGACCCTCAGCCTGGGCGGCTCGATCAGCGGCGAGCACGGCATCGGCACCTCTCGCCGGGCGTACCTCGAGAGAGGGCTGGGTGCGACGAGTGTAGAGCTCATGCGCGGGATCCGCCAGACCTTCGATCCGCAGGGCATCCTGAATCCCGGAACGATGCTCCCGGAGTGAGAGGATCCCCGGAGCCTTTGCCCCCGGCTAAAGAATCACATTTCGTTGATATATGATGATCGATTTAATTCGAATTACTCTTGATCTTTTTGCATCAATCATGTATCTTTTCGCCTGCCGCACAAGTCTTCTCTAAAATAATTCCACCTACACTGCAGTAGCCGCTGTTAGAGCGTAGATGTTTCGGATTTACCCCGATCGCTGCGTATCTAGCACCGAACTCTTGTCATCGAAAACTAGCATGGGCGGTTGTGAGCCGGGGTCTTCACGATAGACAAAGTTTTGACGACATCGCTCTTGTATGCATTGTGCGCGTTGTGTGCATAGTGTGCGATTCACACTAACGAAGGAGGTAATCATGAGATTTAAAATCACATCCTGCGCGATCCTCATCGCTACGCTAGTACTGGTGGTCGGCATGCTGCCGACGGTCAGTGCCGGGGATGCTCGAAAGCCCGAATGCGATCAGATGGACTGGATCTGGGATCTCTGGTCGATCGGTTTCTTCTCCGACGCAGGATTTCGCAAACCGGGTTCCGACGCTGATCTGATCGGCGTCACCTATATTCAGGACCGCCTCACCGAGTTCGGGATTCAGGACGCCACGATAGAACCGGTCTCCGACTGGGACTACTGGGATCCCAACTGGTACAGCCTGACCGTCGAGATCGACTTAGGCTGGGGTTTCGTGATCGATCTACCGCTTCCCTGCAGCTTCAGGCCCTACACCGCCTTCACGGGGCAGGACGGCATCGAGGCCGAGCTGATCTATGTCAATGACGGCATGGACGCCGACGACTACATCGGAGCCGAGGGCAAGATCGCCGTTGTCGATCTCGAGGCTGCCGGCCTGCCTGCGAACCTGCTGATGATGTTCTCTCCCTTCACCTACGATCCGGAAAGCACACTGCCCGGAACGTTGATGGCTGCCAACTGGCCGGTCGACAACGAGGATTCCTACGAAATCGCCCTCGAACACGACTGCGTGGGATTTATCGGGATTCTCAACTTCCTGGCCGATTTCAGGCAGAGTTACTATGCTCCCTACAGAGGCGAGGTGCTGGACTTGACGGGGCTCTACGTGAGCGACTTCATCGGTCAGGTGCTCAAAGACCTGATCGCTGAAGACGACGTCAACGCCACCATCAAGCTCCGCGGCGACGTCGATCCGGGAACCTCCTACAACGTCTGGGGCACGGTCCCCGGGCAGACCGATGACATCATCCTGGTGACCACCCATCACGATGGATGGGCGGCCAATGACGCCTCGGGCATATCGATCGTGCTCGGCCTGGCCCAGCACTACGCCCAGCTCCCGCCACAGTCGCGCCAGAAGACGTTGATGTTCATGTGCCACGGCGGGCACTTCATCGGCGACGTGCCGACGTACAGCTTCATCGAGAACCATCCCGATGTCGTGGATCGCGTTCTGATCGATCTCAACATCGAGCAGATCGGCAAGGATTATCAATGGGACGAAGGTCTCCTGTACGACACAGGATTGGCCGCCGCCAGGGCCATGTTCATATCGGGCCCTCCCTGGAGCGTTGACCCCCAGCTCTTGGGTTTCGCCCAGAATGCGATCACCAACAACGACCTCGACCGCACCATGGTCCTGCCTGCAGCCGGTCCGTTCGGCGCGACACCTCCAGGCCGCGTGGCGGGAGCCTGGTTCGAAGCGGGCAAACCGATCATCCACATGATCACCGCTCCGGCGCACCAGTTCACCCCCGAAGATACGCCTGACAAGGTCATGGATACGGACCTCGGCACGGTGACCGACACCTACATCGAGCTCATCGACCAGCTCGACGTAGAGTTCCCCTAAATACCGTTGGCAGAGTCATCGACGGTTTTCTCCGATATCGAGGCTCATCACCTGCGGTTCGCGTGCCGCGTAACTGAATACCCCGGCTCCGGCACGACGTTATCCAGAGAGATGAAGCCGCCGCGAGGCCCCGTTTGCGAGAGTGATCTCACGAGCGGGGCCTCCTTAGATTTTATGCGACAGGTCTGCGCCGCCGTTCGCTTCCCTCCCGTCAGCCTTCATCGACGACCTTGCACTCGATGAACGCCACGGCGTGCCGGCCTTCCCCCACGGCATGGGCCTTGATCACGACCTTGCGCGTCTCGAGATCGGTGGGGATCTCGAGAAGGCCGCTGAAGCGTCCGCCGACGAGAGAGAACCGTTTGGAGAGCACCACCCGATCGTTGGCGAGGCGGTGATTGCGAGTATAGATCGCTTCGGCTTCAGCATCGCTGGTTTTCGCCTTCGGCTTGCGGATCTTCTTCAGCGTCTCGTTGCGAGGTAGCTCGAGGGTCACCCGGACCTCCCCTGCTTTGATGGCGGCCGTGGTCCCGCTGAGCTCGAGCCTGTCGCCACGCACCGCTCCGCCGGAGGCTTCCAGGGTCATCTCCCGCTCCGGATAGCGGATCCGCATGGCGGGGTCACCGAAGAGGTTGAACTGATTGCGGGCCAGCCCGATGCGCTCCTCGACCGGCACTCCAGATGCCATGATGGTCTCGAGCATGGAGATCAGGGACTGGTGCTCGTCGTTCTGAAACTCGTTGTGGAGATCCATCTTCACCTGGACGAGGAGGTCCCCTACACGTTCCACCCGGTTTTGAAAGAGGGCCTTCAAGGTGCAGATCATCATGAGGAAGTTGCCGGTCTCGTCTACCTCCCCCGAGCCGGCGATGGCCGCGGAAGGCCCCCTGGGATTGATGAACAGGACCTCGGCGAGGCAGCGCTCGCCCAGCTTGCGGGCCAGGGTTCCTGAGAGACAGGTGAGCGAAAAGTAGGGCCCCTGCTCTCCGACGATCGAGACCTTACCGGCGTCGGCGGCATCGAAGGTCGGGTAGCGCCGGTCGCGCCAGGAAAACACGTCGTACCTGGTCACGTTGCCGTGCCCCATGTAGAAGGCGGCGAAGTAGCCCTCGTTGAGCTCGTCGACGACCTTGTCGCGGAAAATAGAGGGCGCATAGAAGTAATCGGATGACGACGCGCTGTAGAGCACGTCGACAGGGTGATACTTCGGGATCCAACGATCGACCATGCCCCGCGCCAGCCGCTCGAGCATGTTCTCGAGCATGGTACCCATCATCTCGTTGCCGCCGGAGGTATCGAAGCGTCCCAGACCTGCTTGGAGAAAAACCCTCAGCGACGGCGCGGCACCTTCGGTTTCGTAGCGATAGATCTTCTGCAGGGCCGCATCGAGCTCATCCACGGTGCGGCAGGGGATGCGCCCCACGGCGATCTCGGGAATGCCGTCGGCGTCGAGATCGCCATAGGGAGTGTCGACCGGAATCGAAGGCCCGCTGCGTCTCATTGGGTTCTCGATAGCACAGGGCGGAAGCAGCCCGAAGGAGTCGAAGCGATCGGCGGGCAGCCGGTAGTAAGGCTCCCGGCCGGCTGTACGCTTCTCCCGCGCGGCTCCGACGAGGAGCAGATAGCGTGGCGGGGTGCCGCTGCCCTGCGCCAAAGCTCTGACATACGCCTCGATCGCCTGCGGATCGGGTTGGCCCTTCGAATAAGCGCCGTAGATATCCTCCAGCGCCACGGAGCACGCCGGTCCCACGTCCCCATCTCGATAGGCGAGGTACGGCACCAGTGTGTTCAGATAGCGGCGCGGTGCGATAGCAAGGTAGTCAGCCCGGATACTTTCGAGCCGCTCCCGCTCCCTGGACGGCGGTGCGGCGAGTGCCACGCGCGTGGGTCTCTGCATGCCCTGCGGCGACGCGATGAACACCTGGCTCTCCTCCTTCTCCACGAGGATTCCCAGCCGGCAGCCGCGCTCGTCGAATCGTTTTTGGGTCCAGAGCAGCCTCTGCGCGTCGATGTCGTAGGCATAGTAGCGGTCCCTCGGGAAACCCTCGAGAAAGATCAGCGCCGGTACTTGATCGATGCTGAGCGGCAGAGCCGAGCGATTGTCTCTTTTGACTCTGGCAAAAACCTCCAGCTCATAACCGCCACACTCCTGCGGCAGATCGATCTTCAGCCACAGCCGGCCCTCTTTGAAGCCGTCCAGAATCTTGTCGTAGGAGAGGACGATCGGACCGGGCTCGCTCACGGTGAGCTGACGCTGCCGGTTGGGTGTTTCGACCATCAGGGACAGCGGGAGTGAGAGCTCGTTGTCCGGCGTGATGGCAAGTTCGATCTGCTCGTCGCCGAGAGCCGGCAACAAAACCGTCACATCGATCTTCGGACCTTTGTTCAAAAAGCGATAGGTCCACAAAGTGAGGGCGCTGGCCAGATCGCCTGCGTCGGCGGAAGAAATCCCGTCAGGCGGCGGCTCTGGATGCCGTAGAATCCGGGCCTCCCGGTTCTGTGGGGCATCCATGACGAGGGTAAAGAGCTGCGAGACCGCGTAGGGACAGCCGGTGTCCTCGGCGAAGAAAACGATGCTGTCGCCGCGATCGAAAGTCCCGTCGTCACCTGCCAGCACCAGCACGGGAACGATCGCACCGCGCAGCTCGAGCACGATCGAGCCGGGATCGATGCCTGCGGGATCGATCACCTGATCGAGGTCCTCATAGAGCACGCGGCAGAACCCGTATCCATCGATCTGGATCGAGAGGCGCTCAGGGTTTGCATCCGGCGCCGTGCGGGCCTCCGCCATGAGCAGAGCGTTGAATGAGAGAATGATCACAGTACCGAGACAACGAAGATTGGAGAGCACACTTCACCTCCCACAAATCACTATAAAAAAAGCAGGGCATCACATAAAGATGCCCTGCTCTCTTGATCACTATTCTGTTCGCAAGATCTACTGGATGCGGTTGGCCACCAGCATCTGGACCAGGTCTTCCGTATCCAGCAGGTTGCTCGCCTTGCCGATCGCACCGGCCGCGGCGAGCCTCAGAGCAGGCTCGTCACCAGCCAGAGCTTCCTGGAGAGAGCTCAAGAGCTCTCCATCGGGAGCGGCTTGACCGGCGGCGAAGATGGCGCCGAGAGCTTTTGCAGCAGCCACTCGCACCTCTGTCGCAACCGATGAATCCATGAAAACCCGGGCCACCGGTTCGAGAGCCGTGCGGTCGCCGACCTTGACGAGAGCGCCCAGCACATTGATGCGCACCTCGTCAGGCTTGTCGAGAGCCTGGATCAGGTCTTCCACGATCGAGTTCAGCATGAGGCCGTTCAGCATGCTCAGGCTCTTCGCGGCAGAGATCGAGAGCTCGATTGCTTTCTGACGCGCCGAGTTCATCTCACCGGAAAACTCCTGCACCACCGGCGCATAAGCGCCGCTCTGCACCTCGGAGTAGGTGAGGAATCCGGCCACCTTGCCGTCCCAGAGCTCCTGAACCTGGTCCATGCCACGGTCGGCAGCGAGGACCACGACCGGAGTCTCGGAGGTCATGCCGCTCTGGATCTCGAAGACGATCTTGTCGAGAGTCATGTCGCTCAAGGTGGCGCTGGCAATCACCAGGTCCTTGGGCGGAAAATTCTTGGCCCGCAAGAGCCCGTCGATACCGTTGGCAGCGCCTACGGCGAAGAATCCCTTGCTGTTGAGGCCGGTGACCAGAGCGTTGAGCGTCTCCGGATTCTCGTCGATCACCAGCACCTGCCTCACGCTCGTTTCTCCGAGAGCGCGGGCCAGGATACCGACCACATTGGAGGTCACCAGGTCGCAGCTCACGGCGGCCGAGGCGGCGGCATAACCGACAAGCTTGTCACCGGAGGAGAACGCCAAGCTGAGAGCGCCATCGGTGAGCGTGTGAGTCTTCTCCATCACCTTGAGAATTTCGACGGCGGCCAGGTTGAGATTGTTCTCGAGGGCGAAAGCCAGCCCGTCCTGCAGCCTGTCGGCGCCAGAGAGAGCCAGGATCGCGTCGGCCTTGGCAATGCTCTCCTTCGCGAACATCAACGCATCCTCGTCGACACCGAAGTCTTCTCCCTCACCCATGGCAGCCATTTCGGCGAGCTGCATGGCATAGACCGCGGTGAGCAGATTCAGGGCCTGGATGTTGCCCGAATCGCACTCGAGAGCGTCGTAGCAGGCGTCTTCGGCCAACTCGAGGTTGCGCAGACCGGGCAGCACGGGAAGCTTGATCAGCTCGCCGTTGCGCCACTGCCAGATCACACGGCTCGGCAACAACGGCTTGGTAGCCTTGGCGTCACCTTTCAGGTAGGCCTCGGCCATCGCCGAATAGAGCTGGGAGGCAGCGTCGAGGCCGCCCATATCCTGGCCGAGGATCACGTTGAGAGCGTGCTCCGCGGCATCGCCCACCGTACTGTCGGTGGAACCGTCGTCGTAGAGTTTCTTGAGCGCGGCAACCGCCCGGCTGTCCTTGATCTTGCCCAGGATGATGGCCGTGTTGCGCTGTACCAGTGGATCTTCGCTCTCGAGAACCTGGACGAGCGGGAGCGTCGCTTCCTCACCCATGCGGAAGAGAGCTGCGATCACATTGACGCGCGCTTCGATATCGTCGTTGTTCAGCTCGCGATAGAGAGACTCGACGGCATATTCACCGTGGTTCGACTGGAGCTCGAGGAGCGCTTCCCGGCGCTGGCGGTGGTCGCCTGAAACGAGCATATCGGTCAACTCGGCGATACGTGCGCTGTCTTCTTCCTTGGCCTTGCGTCCGACCCTGGCTTTTTCGATGAACCGGCGGGCGACCTTTTCGAACTCGCCCTCTCGAATCAGCATGTCGAGGAAGATTTTGTGCCCGGCCTGCTCCCAGAAATAGAACGCCGTCTCGTTGGAGGGATTCTCGGCCAGCAAGGACTGAAAGGTCTGCAGGGCCTCGTCATATTCGCCCCTGTAGAATGCCTCTTTGCCCCGCTCAAAGAGAGCCATCATGTCGTCATCTTGAGCCAAGGCAGAGTCGGGGACTAGAACGGCGAAAAGAGCCGTAACGGACACAATCGCAAGTAATAGGCGACTTCTCCCAGAAATCATTCGAGACTCCTTCTCAGAGAGTAGCAAGGAAGTGAAATGTGATGTTAATCCAAAGGAACTTTTGAAAAAAAGAGTGAAAGTCCGAGTTGATTATCGCCTTCGAAGGCGATAGTAACGGTTTTTTAACTTTTTGCTGTAAAGAACGTTAAGTCAATTCGATTAGGAAAGGTCGAATTCTAACAAAGGCAAAGCACAAGTCAAGCGAAAAAAACACCTTACGCAGAGGATCGGAGGGTTTCTACTCGACGAGATCGGCTTTTCGAAGCGCCACGATCGCGCCGGTCGTGAGCACGAGCATATGGACGATCGGAACCGCCGCTGCCATCAAAAAGAACCCATCAGGAGTGTATTCGGCGATGCCCCGCGCAAGCCGGCTGAGCCGCTCGAAGTGGAGGCTGTTGTAACCGGTCATGATGCAGGCGCCGAGGTCGCCGCCGAAGACGAGCCGCAGCCCCTCGAGAGCGAGCCCGCTCCCCGCGGCCCAGGCGATCGCCGGCGTGGGATGGGCGCAGAGCGTGGAGACGAAGAGCCCCAGGGAAAGGGTGGCGGCGAAGCCCAGGTAGGTCATCAGATAGGCGCGGACCACCTGCCAGATCATCGCCGATGCCGCGAACTGCGGCCCCTGCAAGGCCGGGTCTGCCACGTCGCTAAAGCTCTTGAAGAGCAGCGCATATCCGGTGCCCACCAACCCGTCGGCGAGCAGGATCAGACCACCCACCACGAGGAGTGACGCAGAACGCGAGAGCAGGAAGGCGACCCGGTCCACGGGCCGCGCGAGCAGCATCCTCAGCATGCCACGACTGCGATCTCCGCTCACCGAGGCCGCCGCGAAACAGAGCAACAGGAGCCACCCGAGCTTGAGCGTCATCGAAGCCGACTCGGCGAGATAGATGAAGGCGCTCCCGCCGCGGCCGGCAGCCGCCGACTCCCCGCCTCCTGCCAGCAGGACCACTCCCTTGAAACACAGGATAATCGCCAGCACGAGCAGCGCGGTGCGAGGCCGCCGGGTCATCCGGTAGAGCTCGAGACGGAAGGGGCGGGCGCCGGAACGAGTGCGAACCGTCATGACGGGCCTCCCTTATCGACGAGCTCGAGGAAGAGCTCTTCCAGTGTGGCCGGCCGGGACGAGACCTCGTAGAGATCGATACCGGCTTCCACCAGGAGCCGCACGAGCCCGGGAACCTCGCTGTCGTCGAGTACGAGCTGTACCCGGTGATCGGCGCTCTGCCGCGGCGCCGATCGCGGAAACCGATCGGCGGCCAGGGACATCCCCCGTTCCGGATCGGAGAGGCGCATTACAACCCGCCCGGTGGCTCCCAGCTCGAAGAGAGTGCCCTCGCGCAGCATGCGCCCCGACTCGATGATGCCCACGCGCGTGCAGAGCCGCTCCATCTCACCCAGGATGTGAGAAGAGATCAGGAAGGTAGCGCCGCGCTCCCGGACGAAACGCCGTATGATCTCGCGCACGGCGATGACCCCCGGCGGATCGAGGCCGATGGCGGGCTCGTCGAGTATGATCACTTCCGGATCGCCAAGAAAGGCCTGGGCAAGCCCGAGACGCTGGCGCATGCCGAAGGAGTACCCTTTGACGGGGCGCCTGGCCGCGTCGGCCAGGCCGACGAGATCGAGACACTCTTCGATGTGAGCCCGATCGACGGCACCCTGCAGATAGGCGTGGCAGGTCAGGTTTTCCACCGCGTCGAGCGCCGGGTAGAAAGCCGGGTTTTCCACCAGAAAACCGACCTTGCGGCGCAGCGCCGAAGATCTGGAGTCGACGGAGGCGCCGAGCAGCCGGGCCTCGCCCCCGTCGGCGCGGATCAGCCCGGCCAGGATCCGGATCGTCGTGGATTTACCGGCGCCGTTGCGCCCCAAAAAACCGTAGATATCGCCGCGTTCGACGATCAAATCCAGGCCGCGGAGCGCCTCATCGGCCCCGAAACGACGCCTCAGCCCGCGGGCCTCCACGACCAGGTCAGGGCTTCTCGACGCCATCGATCTCTCCCCCTTCCGGATGTCTGATTCCTGATGCTGCCTTCGCACCTGCCGGTTGTCACTCGATGTCGTAGCTCACCTCGGTGGGTGGTATGACCCGCGGCTCCACATAGAAGATGATCTGGGTCTTCTTTTTCTCGATGTCTTTGCGCTTGAAGAGGAATCCCAGGATCGGGATGTCGCCGAGCAGCGGGATCTTGGAGATCACCTCGATCTCCGAGGTGTCATTCAACCCGGCGAGCATGAAAGCCTGATCCTCCTTGACGTTGACCACGGTGGAGGCGCCGCGCGTGGCGATCACGGGGATCGTCACCGAGCCGCCGCCGCCGGTGGTGAAGTTCTTCTCGCCGGTAATGACCGAGACCTCGGTGGTGAGCTGGATCTGGAGGGTGCCATCCATCAGCAGGATCGGCAGAATCAGCAGGGTGACGCCGACCGGCTCGTAGGTGTACTGGTAAGTGGTCGACGTCGTTCTCACGACCGCCTTGGGAATCGGCCGGTCCGAGACGGTTTCGATGATCGCCTTGTGTCCGTTCAGAATGCGGATCTTGGGCGCCGAGAGCACCTCGGAATTGCTGGTGCGCTGCAGGATCTCCAAAGCCGCCTGGAGCCTGAACTTGTCGTGCACCCCCTCGACGACGAAGAAACCGCCCTGAAAGCCCGGATCGATGTCGCCGCGCGCGGGATCGAACCAGGTGTCGAGGTCGTCGAGGTCGAATCCGCCGGCGGCAATCATCTCCTCGGTGTTGAAATGTGTCGTGAGCTCCTTGAAGAGCGTCTCGCCTCCCGACTCGCGGGTTACTCTGGAGGAGATTCCGTACTCCATATTGTCCTCGAGAACGACCTCGAGGATGCGGACCTTGACCTCGATCAGGGGGACCTCGACGAGGAACTTTTTGATGAACTTCTCCACGTCCACCAGGGTGTCGTTGGTGACCCGCGCCAGGAGCAGGTCGCAGGCGTTGTCGGTCTGGTGCTTGGTTTTCAAAAAGGCGCTCGGCGGTCCCGAGGACGAGGTCTCGCGCTTGTCCTTCACGAAGTTGGGAAACACCGATACCTGGTTGGGCGCCGTGGGAGCTTTGTTGTTGCCCACGAAGGTCAGACCTTTCACCTGTCCCACGAGCAGCGGCGCGAGCTTGGCGCCCACCCCACTCTCCAGATAATAGTGCAGGGTCATCGAGCCGTCGCTGTGGAGATAGGTGTTGTGGGCGTACTTGTGATAGGGTTCGAACAGCTCGCTCGGATCGAGCCGTTCGCCCCGCTGCAAATCGCTGCCGAACAGCGGATCCACGGCGTAGCGGCCGAGGATCGGCTCGAAGCCTAGGGCTTCTTCCTCGGTGTAGAGGGTCACCTTGTCGTGTCCCCAGAGGCTCGGGTTCGCTCTCTGCTCCGTCACGCATCCTGGAGTCGCCAGCAGCAAGCAGCCGAGCGTCAGCCAGAACAGGGGCAACCGCGATAAGGCCGAGCCGGTTGCGCGCTGCGCGCGGGAGTGGGGTCGTTCATCGACGCAGACGCTCATCACTCGTCCTCCACGTTTTCGAGCAGTCCTCCCGGACCGCGCACGACGCGTGGAACGATGTGAAAGAAGATCTCCGACTTGGCCTTGGCCACGCTCTTGTTGCGAAAGAGATATCCCAGGATCGGAATGTCGCCGAGCAGCGGGATCTTGGAAATGGTTTCGATATCGGAGAAGGAGTACAACCCGCCGAGCACGAACTTGCGTCCGTCCTGAACGCGTAGCTTGGTCCCGATGTTGCGCTTCGAGATGATCGGGATCTGGACCGGGCCCCCGCCGAAGTCAATCGTCTGCTGGCCGGTCACCGAGGATACCTCGGCGGTCACCTGGATCTGGATCATGCCCGAAGGGAGCAGATGGGGCACGATCACCAGGTTGATGCCGGTCGTCTTGTACTCATAGGTGAAGGCGAGCTGATCGCCGCTGTAGACCGGTTTGGACAGAGGCGTCTTGTCACCGGTAAAGATCACGGCACGGTGCCCGTTGAGCACGGTGATCTTGGGCGATGCCATGATCTCGGAGTCGGAGATCCGCTGCAGGAACTCGAAGGTGGCGTCGGCACGCTGGCTGTCGTGTTTTCCACCCAGGGTGAGCAGGGCGCCGGGAAAATCGGTGGGATCGGTGATCCGGAACGACTCGGTGTTGAGGTTGGTCAGCCATCCTTTGAGAAAGGGATCGCCGTCGGTGATCTTCTCGATCACGCTGGAGACGCCATACTGCAGGCTGTCGCTCACGGAGAGCTCCGAGACATGCACTTGGATCTCGATCATGGGGATCTCGTTCTGCAGACAGGCCAGGTAAGAGTCGACCTCCTTGAGCTTCTCCGTTTTGGTCTTGATCACGATCAGGTCGGCGGCCTGATTGGCGCTGTGGTTGTACTTGTTAAACGGGGTGTTGACCCCCTGTACTTTGCGCTGGTCAACGAGAAAATCCTTCCAGACGATCACCTCGTTTTCCTGCTGTTTGATCAGGTTCGGTGAGGCCTGAACGGCGTTGTTGGGATCACCGACGAGCGTGAGACCTTCCACCTGGCTGGTGAGCAGCTTGGCGATGTTGGGTCCCGTGCCGCTGTCCACGTAAAAGTGGCGCGTCACCGAGCCGTCATCTCCGTAATAGGTCTGTGCGGAGTAGCGTTTAAAGGGGTCGTAGCGACCCAGGGTGGTGTCGTCGGGGATCGTATAGGCCCGCTCAGCCTCGTCCGACGCGGGGCCGATGCGGTCCTCGCCGAATGGGGGATCGAGGCTGTAGCGCGGCGGAAAACGCGTCATGGCCACGATCTGGTCGTTGGCGGCGATCGAGACCTGATCGGGCAGAGTGGAAGCGGTGGGCCATTCCACCTCGGTTACGCAGCCGACGTTGAGGACGGCAAGCAGAGAGATCCAGAAAACCGTTCCACGTCTGATCATCGTTTGCGTTGTACCCCTCGTCGCGTGGACTCCAACATCGTGCCTCGAGCATCCCAGTGTAGGAAAAAAAACAGAGAGACGAAAGAGATCAAATTCCGAAAGAGCCCGAGGGAACTGGAACCAGAAAACAGAACGGGCTCAAATAGAAAAGGCTTGCCGGCAACAGTGCGCGACAAGCCTGTGGTTTTTCAATATATTCCTTCCCGATTTGACATCGAGTTTCTTTCGGACGTCTCCTACCCCGAGCTGCCCGAGCTATCCCGAGCTGGCGGCGGAAGCTCAAAGGACCGATGTGGAGGAGTCGGGAACGGCTTTGATGACCTTCTTGGTGATATTGGGGATGCGGGATCCGTCGCTCGCCTTGATGCCTCCCTTTTCCACCACCAGGTCATAGCCTTTCTCATCGGCCACCTCTTCGACGACCTCCCGGAAGACCTTGTTCGCCTTCTCCAGCAAAGACACGTAGCGCGGAGAATCCTTTTTCAGCTTTTCGCGCCGAATGGTCTTGACCTCCGGGATCTCATCGAAAACCTTGCTGCGCGACAAGACCGCCGGAGTGTTGAACGATTCCTGGTCGCCATAGTAGACGTCACCTTCGATGAGGTAGGTGATTTCGTCGAGCACCGCCGCGAACGCCGAGCTCGTGACCGAGGCGACCGGCCCTCCCAGAAAAAGCAAGAACAGGACCAGTGCCGCTGATCCAACGTGATACCCTTTGCACCGCATTTTTCAACTCCCGTGAAAACCCTCGTAAGATCCTCGCCGTACAAAATCCTTTTCGGTCATCGGGGCGCTATTTCTTGACCACCCAAGCTCAACAGCGGATGTCGACCGGCGGAACGAACAGAAACGTGTGAGAAAAACTCGCTGGCGCCATACCTAATACTACTTACGACTCGATGGCTTCACGGTTCTATTCGTTTTTTTTCAATTTTTCTGACCATAAGAATTTAGAACAAAAGCGGGGCCAATAGAACCTCAGAAATTCACAATCCAACAATTTATTTCTACATATACATTATTTCATAATTGATAATGAGTTACGTTTTCCAAACCGCAATATACCGCGTGGTGCACTGAGCACGTCGCACCCCAAAAAAAGTTTAATTTGGTCAATGAGCGCCAAATCTGGCGGAATTACGCGGCCTGTGTCTGTTTCGTTCGGTTGATGTTTGGTCTCGAAAGTCGACTTGGCGCAGCGCGTGCACCGGTTCCGCCGGTGCCGACTCTCGACGTGCCGAGGTAGTTCACGTGAACAGTCGTTCAGGGTTCGGGGTTCAGGGAAGAAAAGACAACGGACGGTTTCTGCGACGAGCCACGAACGATATCTCACACAATCACCTTGCTTTTCCGATCGTCCCATCTGTAGCCCGACAGTGATGGAGGGCGGGATGACCTGGCGAAGGTGATCACCGTTCGATTGCTCCACCCTCCCTCTGAGCCTGAATGGGCGAGCAATCGGCCGGCGGATCGACTCATCATCGCACCGCGCCGCCCTCCCTCACCATCAAGAATCGGGTCGGTCGTAGCCATCGCACGACCACCACACGTTCATTATCTGACCGTCCATCCCGGTCGGGCTACGGTTGGGTGATAGCGATCGCAAGGCCAACTCCACACGTCCGCCGATCTCGACATCCATGACAGCCGGGCTAGGGAGAGCCGTGACGTACGAGTCAGGTAGAATCAGCCTTCCTGACGCGAACACCGGTTACTCCAGCAACTAACATTCGATTCAAGCTTTTTCTCGCCAAGACGCCAAGATCGCCAAGGAATGTTCGGGGTGTGGAGGCTTTTCTCAAGACACGAGGATCGCAGCACCAACGACCGCTTTAGCTATCTCTTTATTGTCTTAGTCTTTGCGCTCTTTGCGTCTTTGCGAGAGTTCTTTCTTACAGTGTCGAGCGCAGTGAATTAGGTCAAAGCCAATCACGGACGATCGATCTCCTCATTTCAACTGATACACCGCCGCCCGCCGCGATCCTCTGCGCACGATCAGGTCGAGCTTGATCAGCTCCTGAAGATCCCGCAGGCCGGTACGCGCCGAGATCCCCATCATCTCGATGTACTGGCGATTGGTGATGGAGGCGTGTCTCTGTAGATGAGCGAGCAGCCGGGTCTGGCGCTCGTTCAGCTTGGCGCCGCCTCCCACGGCGAGCTCTGCTTGCGATGGTGCGCCCGGTGCCGGGGAAGAAATCTGGGAGGGCGCCGCTTCGAAGATCAAATCGACCGGCTCGATCTGATCGCTCTCGGCGAGCAGCATGGCCCGGTTCAGCACGTTTTTGAGCTCCCGCACGTTACCTGGCCACGAATATCGGTAGCATTTGTCCAGAGCCGCCGGGGAGAGCTGGGTGACGTGGCGGCGGTTCTGGCTGTTGAAATCGTCGATGAACCGCCGCACCAGGTGCGGGATCTCGGCTTTGCGCTCGCGCAGCGGTGGAATCGTAAACACGATCAGCTTGAGACGGAAATAGAGGTCCGGCCGGAACGTGCCGCGCTCGATCTCTCGCGAGAGATCGCGGTTGGTGGCGGCAACGATGCGCACGTCCACCGTCCGCGGATGGCCGCTGCTGCCGAGCGGTTCAAAGGTCTTGTCCTGGAGCACGCGCAGCAGCTTGGCTTGGGTGCGGAGCGACAGGTCGGCCACCTCGTCGAGAAAGAGCGTTCCCTCGTGAGCCACCTCGAAATGCCCGGCTTTACGCCGCTCGGCGCCGGTAAAGGCCCCCTTTTCGTGCCCGAAGAGCTCGCTCTCGAGGATCGACTCGGCAAGGGCCGAGCAGTTGAGGCGGACGAGAAGGAAACCGGCGCGCTGCGATCGGCGATGAATGATCTCGGCCGCCACCTCCTTGCCGACCCCCGTTTCACCGAGGAGCAGCACCGACGCCGAGGAGTCGGCGATACGTTCGATATCGGAGAGGATCGCGAGCATCTTGGGAGATTGGAAGACGAACCCGGCCTGCTCGATCACCGCAGGAAAACTCGGCGCACCGCTGCGCGGTCCCGCTCCTCCAGCTTCCCGCTCGGCGCGGCGCATCTCGATCGAAAGCTTAAGAGCATCGAAGAGAAACTCCATGCTCGTGGCGTCCTCTGGGCAGCACGCCACACCGCTGTCGAGCCGGATCGAGCTCTCGAGAGCCGTGGGGATCGCAGCCGCGGTCTGCTCTACGAGAGCGCGCTCGAGCTGCAACGCCACGGAGCTATCTGCATCGGGAAGCAAGATATCGAAGCTGCCCGCCTGGCCGTGCCCCACGATATACATGTCCCGGCAGATCTGCCGGATCACACCGACCATGGCGGCGATCACCTCGTCGGCCGAGGTGGGCGCTTCCTGTTTCAACCGATCGACGCCGTCACAGGACAGACGGAGCAGGGCCAGCCGACCCTGATTGTGCACAGTCCTATCCAGCTCTTCGGCCAGGCGGTGCCGGAAGAAGGCGCGCAGGTAGAAGCCGGTGTCCGGGTCCTGGATGGCCAACTGGTAGAGCCGGGCGTTTTCGAGAGCCACGGCGATCTGGTGCGCCATGCTGCTCAGATAATCGAGGTTGAGACAGAGCCGATTCTCCCCTTTCGCGGGCAACACCACGAGGATCGTGCCCTGGATGGCCTGCCCCAGGGGCAGGGGGAGCAGTACGAGCGGTTGCTCCGGCGCCACGACGGTCCGCTCGGCCTGATTGATCTCTTCGAAGAGTGGCGTCACCTGTACGCGATGGAAGACCTGAGGTTCCCGGCAGCGCAGGCTCTCCTTCAAAAAACCGCCGCCCGGTACGATCGGCTCCGGCGAAAGCCGATCCCTGTCGTCGGTGTCCCCGGCCGCGTTGAACCGCCCCATCTGACGGTCGTAGAGGAAAAGCACGGCGCGCTCGCCGTTCAGATCGCGCAGCAGCATCGCGAGAGCGCTCTCGATCTTCGCCGGAAGATCCAGGCCGGCAGAAAGCTCCTTCGTGTTCCGCGTCAGACGGCGCAGCACCTCCAGACGCTGATCCAGCTCGCCGGTCATCGAGTTGAAGACCCCGGCGAGCCGCCCCAGCTCGTCACCACTCTCCTCGTTCAGACGGTAGCGCAGATCACCGCGGCTGACCGCGGCGGCCCCCTTCTTCAGCTCCTCGATCGGATTGGTGATGCTCTCGGTCACCACACTCCCGATGAAAATGGCGCAGGCCAGGATGATGGCGCCGAAGATGAGAAACAGGTCGTTCACATCGAGCTGCGCCCTCAAGAAAGCCACCGGCAACAGAATCCCTTCGCGCACCTTCTGGGCTTCCACCACGACCCGTTCGCCGCGCACCGCTAGAAAGTCGCAACTGACCAGGATGCCGCCGCTCGCCTCGCCGACATAGGGCTCCTTGCGCTCCTCGATCCACGCCGCGATCGAGCGCACCAGGAGCCGATGATCGGTGGCGGAAGCCGGCAGGCCGGCGTCGGCGGCGGGGTATCCCGTGGCGAGGTCGCGGATCACGAGCCCTTCGCAGCCCAACTGCCCGCAGAGTGTCTTCAGGTACGCGGGAGAGAGCCGGCCCGCGATGGAGAGCCGCAGCCTGGGAAACTCGTCGCGTCCGGCGGTTCCCATGAAATAGACGCCGCCCCAGCGGAAGTAGAGCCCGCTCTCGGTGTCGTCGAAGAGATAACTGTGCACATGCCCCCGCCCGGAATAGCAGAGGCGTCGCTCACCGCTCACCAGCTCGATCTCCAGCCGCGCCGCCCGCTCGAGACCGTCGTCGGGAGCCCTCTCGGTAATCCAGCGCCGCAAGGTCGCCGAAATCGCCTGCTCGTCGAGCTGATCGGCGTTCACCAGGCTCAAGAGCTCGGAGGAAGCCAGCAGAGACCGCCCCGTAGCCCGGGCCTCGTCGACCAGGCCGGCCAGCCGCTCCTTGGCGATCTCCACGGTTCCGAGGAGGTGCTCCTTGTTGCGCTCGTCCTGCAGGCGGCTCAGGGAGTCGAACATGAGCAGTGAGAGGATCACGATCGGTACCACCGAGGTGAGGATGAAGAGCGAGGTGAGCTTGAGGCGGATGATCTGCAGCCGTCCCAGAAGATCGACGAAAAACATGATGAAAAAGGGGAGAAAGAGGATCACCGCGAGGGTGGTCAGGGTGTTCTGCACCGCGGCGAAGGTGGTCAGGGGTTCGATCTCCACGGCGCCGCGCACCAGCAGCCGCTCTCCGTCGTGCCCGGGCAGCGCGATGAGCAGGCCCAGAAACCGCGTTCCTCCGGCCTGGAACGGAAAAGCCGGCGAAGGCACGAAGTCTAAGGAGGGCGCAAGCGCGCGGACCTCGTCGGCGATCGAGGTCCCCAGGAGGCGCTCGGTGATCTGCGGCTCGTGGCTCGACGCCTGGGCCACGCCCCGGTGGAACACGGTCCAATCGAGCCGGCGCGTGCGATCGGAGAGCGACGGCTCGAGAAAGAGCGCATCCCCCTCCTCGCGGAGCAGTCCCGTTCCGAGCGGCTCGCGCTCGACACGGTATCCCACGGTGGCGGCGCAGAGAACCAAGGAGGTGCCGTCCGCGTCGGTGTTCACCAGCGACACGCTCTCGAGCGGGTTCGCGCGGTCCAGATCGATGCGCAGCACATCGAGATGGCGGGTCCCGCCGGCCACGCTCCACCGGTAGGCTACATCACTCTCCATGTCCTCCGGATGATCGCGCGTCCAGTGGTCGAGATGCACGCCGGCCAGAATCGACCGGCTGAGCTCCGTCCCGTCCTGGAGCCGCAGGATCACGCGCGCCACCTCGGCGCCGTACTTGTCCTTCTCGAAGAGCGTGACGTCCCTCGAGGTGTAGACCAGAAAGAGCGCGTCAGGCGCGCCGGGCACGTTCAGCGCCAGGGCTTTGGCCTTCTTGGTCTCCCACGTCCCTTCAATGCTCTCGATCGGTCGCTCGCTGCCGGGAGGCATGAATCCGTCGCGCAGCCACGTGGGAACACCGGTGAGCGTACGGTTGCCGAGGTAGAAAAACGTGGGTGCCCCGGGGGGTGAAACGTCGGGGATCGCGCCGGAGGCGGTTCCCAGGCCGGTCGCCCCTGCCAGTCGTACGTCCACGTTGGGATTGACCAGCGTCAGTGTCAGGGCGGCCACGTCGTCGCGAAGCACGCACTCAGGCAGCACGACCCTGTACTCGTGCCAGGTCTCGCCGTCGACGCTCCATGCCGGCGCGCAGAGCTCCGGAAGCCGCGCGGGATCACCGGCGCTGCCGTCGATCAGATCGAGGATGGCGACCGGCTGACGCATACCCTCCGCGGAGACGATCTCCACCGCGAGCGCTTTCCGGATCACACCATCCGGCGCGACCCCCTCGGCGAATGGCTCCCGAAAGTCGGCGTGCAGCGCCACCGCGATCACCTCGATAGCCCCATCCCCGCCGCAGTCGAGCTCGCAGTGTTTTCCGGGGTCGAGGGCGACATCGTAGGGCAGGAAGGGCGTACCAGCCGCGGAGCGCTTCTCCGCCTGGGGCGAGGAGAGGTCGAGAATGGTGTAGTGGAAGTCCTCGGCGATCGGCACCCGGCCGCCGGAGAGCAGGCCGGTGAGTGTGGCGGGCGTTCTGATCCCGCCGCGGCCCGTCTCCACCCCCGGGCTGCAAAGCTGCCGCATGAAGGCGTCCACGTCCCGCGAACCGGTCTCGAGAAGCGACTCCAGCGACTGCAGGCGCCAGCGCACCACCAGGGGCGGCACGGTCACAATGACAAACATGAAGAAAAAGAAGAGCCCCACGCCGTAGCCGCGCCAGCGGGGAAAGTGCTTCTGCGCCGCGTTGTAGATCTTGACCGAAAAGAGCGTGACGACAACGATGGCCAGGATCACGATGAGGAGCGACAGCACGATCCCGAAGGTCTGGGAACCCGACGCGATCCCTCTCCCGGCCCACGGCTCGCCGCGCAGCTCGAGGCGGCACATGTTCCAGGGCTCTCGAAAGATGTTCTTCTGGCCGTTGATCGTGATGTAGTTCCGGCGCTGCTCTCCTTCAGGCAGGAGATCGTAATCGGAGATGGCCAGGTTGAATCCCAGCACTTTGCGTGCCCCATCGTAGTGGGAGAAGTTCACCAGCGGGAGCACCGCTTCGAAGACATAGCCGCCTACGAAGGGTTGATGGACCACCTGGACGCCGACGAAGCGATCGTCACCGAGAACGCTCCGCTGCCCGTGGAATCCGACGCCCCACGAGCGGCCCGGGTTGTGGGGCATGAGAAAGATCTGGAAGTCATCGTCGCTGAAGACGTTCTCGCCGCGGTCCCCTGCGAGGTCGGTGTCGAGAAAAACCTCGACCGCATCACCCAGCCACCAGTGAACGTCATGAAACCTGAGATCGTCATCGAAAACCCAACCACCGAGATAGAGGGCTTGGGCCGAGTGCCGAATAAATATCTCAGCGGAGATATCTTCCCCGCCGCCCCAGCGATCGCTCAGGCCGGCCCACTTGTTGAGCTGCTCGGACCGGTCCAGCGCCACCGGCTGCTCGCGGCTCCACTCGACGAGATCTCCGTCGATGATCACCGGAGAGTCGATCGGCAGCGCCACGAGAGTGAGCTGTTTTGGCGGAGATTCGTCGCCCGCCTCGCCGGTGACCGGAAAGGATGCCAACAGGAAAAACAGAACCAGCAGACGGAGTACCATAGTTCCCGCATAGTAACGGATCGGGACTCCGCTTGAAAAGCCACGTCCCCTCGGGACCTCGATGAAGCCGCCGCGGAACACAAAAAAAAGGACCCTGCTCCGAGAGCAGAGTCCCTGTTCGAGCGATCGGCTCGATGAATTTATGAGGTGGCGGGAACTAGTCCCTGAAGCGACCGGAACGTCGCTCGGGGCGCCGGTCGGGACGCTGCTCGGACGGCCCGTCGCCGGTCCGCTTGGCCTGTTTAAGGCTCAGCTTGATCCGGCCGGCGTCATCGATATTGATGACCTTCACGTCGTAGACCTCGCCGAACTTGACCACGTCGGATACGTTTTTGACGAAGCCCTCGGAGAGCTCGGACACGTGGCAGAGCCCCTCCTGGCCGGGCAGGATCTCCATGAACACGCCGAAATCCTTGATCGACACGACCTTCCCCTTGTAGACCTTGCCGACCTCCACGTCTTCGGTAACGGCCTCGACCATGGCCAGGCCCTTATGGACCGCATCCTCGTCCTGGCTGCTGATGAAGACCTCGCCGGTGTCGTCCACGTCGATCTTCACGTTCGCCTCTTCCTGGATCTTCTTGATCATGCGGCCGCCGGGGCCGATGAGCACACCGATCTTCTCAGGGTTGATCACCTTACGCAGCATCTTGGGTGCGAAGGGCGACAGTCTGCCGCGGGGACGGCTGATGGCGTCCATCATGCACTGCAAAATGTGCTTGCGCCCGTCCTTCGCCTGCTGCAGGGCCTCGCGCAGGAGGTCCACGGTGATCCCTTTGATCTTGATGTCCATCTGCAAAGCGGTGATCCCCGTACCTGAACCGACGACTTTGAAATCCATGTCGCCGTGGTGATCTTCCGATCCGAGGATGTCGGAGAGGATGCGCACCTCGTCGCCGTCCTTGATCAGCCCCATGGCGATCCCTGCGACGGGACGTTTGATCGGCACGCCGGCGTCCATGAGCGCCATCGTACCTCCGCAAACCGAGGCCATCGAGGAGGATCCGTTGGACTCCAGGATGTCGGATATGATCCGCATGGTGTAGTAGAAATCGTTAGGATCGGGCAGGACCGGCAGGATGCCGCGCTCCGCCAGAGCGCCGTGGCCGATCTCACGCCGGCCGGGCCCTCGGATAGGCCTGACTTCACCCACGGAGAAGGGCGGAAAATTGTAGTGGAGCATGAACTTCTGATAGTACTCCTCGTCGAGCCCTTCGATGAGCTGCGCGTCGGAGGAGGTACCGAGCGTGACCGAGACGATCGCTTGAGTTTCCCCGCGCGTGAAGAGGGCCGAGCCATGGGTCCGCGGGAGCAGACCCACCTCGATGTCGATCGGTCGGATATCGGTCAGACCACGGCCGTCGGCGCGGAGCCGCTCTTCGAGGATCAGTTGGCGCTCGCGGTGGGCGGAGAATTCTCTGAGTGCACTCTTGACCAGCCGGCTCTTCTCGTCCTTTTCGTCGTCATCGGCGAGATCGCCGGTCTTGGCTTCGATGAGCTCGGCGGTGAGGTCTTCGAGCGCCTTCTTTTTGCTGTGCTTGCCCTGGGCGAGAAGGCAATCACGTACCCGCCCGGCGTAGCTGGCTTCGAGCTCCCGATAGATCTCCTCTTGATCAGGATCCTTCTGCGGCGGCTCGACCTCGATCTTCGGTCTTCCCGCCTTCTCCTGAAGCTCCTCGATCATCGAGGTGATCTGTTTGATGACCTCGTGCCCCTCGCGCAGCGCCTCGAGCATGATCTCCTCGTCGAGCTCACGCGAGCCGGCCTCGACCATGCAGATCGACTCCTGAGTCCCGGCGACCACCAGATCGAGCTGGGAGGTTTCCCTCGTCTCTGCGGTGGGATTGGCCGCGAACTTGCCGTCCACATATCCCACACGGACCGCGCCGGTGGGTCCTATAAATGGGATCTGGGAGACGGAGAGCGCCGCCGACGTGCCGATCATGGCCAGAATGTCGGGATCGCTCTGCATGTCCGCCGAGAGGACCAGATTCATCACCTGAACCTCGTCGCAATAGCCGTCGGGGAAGAGGGGACGGATGTGTCTGTCGATCAGACGCATCGTGAGGATTTCTTTTTGGGTGGGACGGCCTTCACGCTTGAAGAACCCGCCGGGAAACTTCCCCGCAGCGGCGGTTTTTTCCCGGTAGTCCACGGTGAGGGGGAAGAAATCGATCCCCTTTCGTGGTTCGGCGGAGGTCACGGCGGTGAGCACCACGGTCTCTCCCACGGTGACGAGAACGGCGCCGTCCGCCTGTTTGGCCATTTTACCGGTTTCGATCGTCCATTTTTGGCCGTTGATCTCTCGCTCGACCTTACAGTAAACCACTCCTGGCCTCCTTAACGTTAGCGACGGATATTCAGCTTGGTGATGAGGGCTTTGTAGCGGGGGAAGTCTTTTTCCTTCAGGTACCGCAGCAAACGAGCCCGCCGGCCAACCATGGTCAGGAGTCCCCGGCGGGATGCATGATCCTTCTTGTGGACCTTGAAATGCTCGGTGAGTTGCTTGATCCTGGCGGTCAGCAGCGCGATCTGCACATCTGGCGATCCCGTATCCGTGTCGTGTACGCGGAACTCATCGATGATTTCGTTCTTGCTCTTGTTGGCAATATCATTGGCTATATCAGTCGTCATTTCACGATCTCCCATGATAGGGATGAAACAAAAATATCCTCCGACCCAGAAAAGGGTATACTCCCGAATCCGAGTCGCAGGGCCACATCTTCCCCTCCCAGAATCAATCCGGGTCATCCTACGAAACAGGAGTCGATCACGTCAAGGCCAATAAAAAACCAAACAACAATCTGAGCGTGCAAGATCGGCGTAGCCGTCCCGCCGCGGTCCGACGGGCGGCTCCACGGCCCTGCAATCACTCCACGCGCGCGCGACGCGGCTTGTTCGGCAGCGCCGAGAGCAGCTCGTCGGTAAAGGAAGCGATCGCTTTGGAGACGAATCGTTCGCGGCCCTGCACATCGGAGGGGAAAACCTTGCGGCGGGTGTAGTGCTGGTAGAGGATCGTCATCGTCGACGCGTCGCAGAGCGCTACTTTGCCCCAGATCTCGAATCCCGGACCTTCGGGCATGGCCGGCTCCCGAAAGCACTCGATCGAGATCATCAGCACGCCGTCGCTGAAAAAGAGCCCTTTGAAGGGTGCCGTGTTCCAGGTCGATCTGGTGCTGAGATGAGTGTTGGTACGTCCCTGGTCGTTCAGGAGGTCGTCGACATAATCGAGCGCCACCGGGGCATAGCCCTTGCGTATGAGGCTCTGGTAGCAGATCAGACGGAACTCTTTGCGCGCCGGTCCATCGACGGTCTCGACGGCCTCCACGGGCAAGATCGCCACATCGACGGGCGCCAGCAGATCGAAGTCCTGACAGAGCTCCATATAATCCGCCGTGTTCAAGCGATCGCCCGTCTGCTGGCATGCAGGCGGCGTTGCCAAGGCCATCAACACCATCAAAGCCGCACCGATCGAGAGAACCGTTTTCATTCCATCTCCTCCTGTCTGTGCGCCTAGTTGGAACTCCGCCTGTGCCGGCTGCAAGACCAACCTGTCGCTGCTAACACGAAACGGGACACAGCCGCAAGGCTGTGTTCGAAGCCAAGCGGTGGACTAGGGAAAGTCCGCTTCCGGTTATTTCGCTTCTACCTAACAAGCTTGGCATCCTCTAACTTCGAACTCTTCGTGCACTGCGTGGTTGATCCGATTTTTGATTGCACCACGAAGACCACGAAGGAACACGAAGATTGAAGTAAAGTGGAATATACGTGCTTTCACTCTGACAAGCTTCGCTCAAGAGGTGCCGAAAAAGCGCTCGAATACTCCGTTTTGATCCAGAGCGCGCTTGAGTCTGAGGCACGAGGAGCAGCGCCAGCAGTGCTCGGTCTCCGAGCTGTAGCAGGACCACACCAGCTCTAGAGGCGCCTTCAGCGCGAGCCCCAGCTCCACGATGCCGCTCTTGTCGAGATCGAGAGTGGGCGCTTCCACCTCGACGCCGTTGCGGGTGGACATCGACAACGCCTGCGTGGCCGCGGCGAGATAGTCCCGGCTGTTGTCGGGAAAAGTCGCCGCTTCTTCGGCATTGAACCCCACCACCACCCGCCGCGCCTCGAGGTGCTCGGCGTAACAGGCGGCGAGGTTGATCAAGAATCCGTTGCGGTTGGGAATCCAGACCTGCCGCGCCAGCGCCAGGGACGCCGCCTCGTCGTCGAGGTCTTTCTCTGCCGGCTCGGGCAACGCCGCCGATTCGTCGCAGAGCGCGGCGGGGCTGAGCCCTCCGAGAAAGGGAACCTCCACCACGCGATGCCGTACGCCGAACCTGCTCGTGATCAGCCGAGCGGCATCGACCTCCCGGCGCCTGGCACGCTGGCCGTAGTCGACGGTGACGGCCAGATCGAGCCCGCCGTGAGCGACGGCATGTGCCGCAGCCACCATCGAGTCGAGCCCCCCAGAGAGCAACGCTACTCCACCCATGTTGCCTCACTCCCTTCCGCGATCAGCGCTCAATAATTCATCGGAATCTCAACGATCAGAACACGGTCACCGTCAACGACTGGAGGTTGCTGCGCCAACGGGTCAACCAGTCCCTTTCGATGGTCGACAGGAAAGCCTCGTGAAGATCGAATCCCAGCACCTCGAAGGCTTCCACCTCGAAGAGGTATGCACCGGGCAGGGCGAAATCGGTCAAGCTGTTGGCCGGTGTGTACCCTGCGGGCAGGCTGGCCGCCGAAAGATCGGGGAATCTGATCGTCTTGGTACTGTCGGTGTAGGCCTGATTGGGCACACTCACCGTCCAGTGACGGGTTTGCGTGGCCGTGCGGTAAGCCATCCGATACACACCCTGCGATGCGATTTCGGTGAGCACCGGCTCGAAGGAAACCTCCAGCGGATGAACCGCCGGGGTACTGACGTCGGCCAGGAGCTCGATCGCCCCCCCGGCATCGGCCGGAAAGGCCACGGTGCGCGGCGCGGTCAGGCCGGCCTCCACGAAGGGGATCCGCTTGGTGATGCTCCAGTTGGCGTCGGTGGCCTTCTCACGCTCCTCGATCTCGAAGCTGAGCGCGCCCTCGAGCAACGACAGGTCGGGAGCGGCGCTGTAGGTGACCGGTCCCAGGGCGGGCTCGATGACGAGCTCGTAAGGCGGATCGAAGGCGGCCACGTCGACAGTGGCGCTGACCTTCTCGTCCACAAAGAGCGACGGCGGCAAGGGAACCGTAAACGTGAGCTGATCGCCCCCGATCGACTGCCCGAAGCGATCGAGCCCCAGCGGCAGGGTACCTGTCACCCCGTTGAGCCGGGCCACGAGCCGGGCCTGGACCTCCTGGTAGCTCGAGCTCAGCGAGGTGGTTTCGAGCTCCTGCGTAGTGAGCTGGCTGGTGCTCATCAGGCTGTCGCTAAAAAGCAAGGCCTGAATGGCCGTCTCGGTCTCCGCCAGGAAGGGGTTGGACCAGGCCCACTGATAGAGATCCTCAGGTATACCGCTCGCCACGCCGAGCCCCTCGAAGAACTGGAGCTTCCCTCGGGAGATCGCCAGCAGAGTGGGGTTCAAAGGATCGGTGGGATCGTCACCGGCATCGAAGAGGACCTCGTTCGTCGCGCTGATCAGGCGATTGCCGCCGACATACACCCGCGGCAGCGGGTTTCCCCGGGACTCGGAGATGAAGAGCGTGACCGCCGACATGTCGTTGTCCTCTGAGAGCAGCGGCAGGGACACATAAAGCCCGCTGCCGGCCACCGGCTTGTCGAGCCCCAGAATCGAAGCCAACCGGTAGCCATCCTTGACGGCGGTGATCGTAACGGCAGCTTCGGGCAGCAAAACCGACAAGTTGTCAAAAGCCGCCACCCCGTCGGTGCCGGTCTGAGCTGCGAGCCGATCGTTCGAATGGCTGCCGTAGTCCGCGGAGTGCTGATCGATGATCACGTCGGCGGTGCTGATCGGCAACAAGGTCACGGCGTCGTAGCAGAACACCTCGAGCTCGTGGGTCGCCACCGCGAGGCTGTCGACGAAGCCGCGGTAGTCCACCGAGGTGTCCGCCGGACTGGAGATGGTCGTGCTGTTCCCCGCGAGGTCGGTCAGCACCATCGCGGTCACGGCGAAGGGCGCCGAACCGTGCGCCAGATCGACATCGACACCGGTCAGCGGCGGCGTGATGAACAGGTTGTCCAGCCCCCTGGTCACTTCTTGCGAATAGATCCCGGAATTCTCGGGATACTCCATCGAAAAGAAAACGAGCCCTTCCACCGACTGGGGCGTCCCCCCCACGTCCACCGTGAGCTCCACCGAGCTGAGAGCCTCGGATGCGCGGCCGTGAACCCCCGCGCTGGGCACCTCCAGGAGGAGCTCGCCGCGGTTCAAACCGCTCCCCGTGGGCGGGCCGAGCGACACCAGCCCAGGTGCCACCAGATCCTTGAGCAGCGCCGGGAGCCCGGCGGCGGGAGCCACGGGGCTGTTGACGTTGCCGTCCGAGGTGAAGGCGCCCACCACGATCGTTCCGTCCTGGAGGGCATCGAGATCCCCAGGTTTGAGGTCGATGGTGTATTTGTAGGTCCCCTTTTTCTTCTTGGCTTCATCGACGACGGTGATCACCTTGGATTGGCTGTCCCAAAAGAGGAGTACGATGCCGTTCGTCCGGCCCGCTCCGTCGAGGATGAGCGTCACCTCGAGGGCATGTTGGTTCGACTCCACGACGCGCCCTGTATAGACGCTGGCCGGGAGCGCCACGAGCGGGTCTTCGGCGGCGATCGTCAAGCTCGTAACGTGCGGGATATTGAGGGTCGAGAAAAACAACGTCTTCTGCTGTCCCAGCGTTTCGTCGAGCGCGGCATTCCGAATGTTCTGCCCGAAGGTCACGGTGATCCGGTTGGCGGCCGGCATGTTCGCGGTGGGTGTGAAGAGCAGCAGGCGATCGTCATAGTCGGTGGGAAAGGACACTGTCCCCGTAATCGCCTTGTTCTTCTGGTCCTTGATGGTGAAGCCGGCCTCGGCACTGGTGCGGTCCACGGCCTCGGAAAAAAAGGCCAGCACCGGTGTGCGTTCCGAGAGCTGGGTCGCATCGTCCCGGGGAAGCAGTAGCGCGTCGATCAGCTCGAAGTCGACGTCCGCTCCGACATTGCCGGTCTTGAAAGTGCTGACCGTTCCCGCCGCGGAGATGGCGTTGCCCTGGATGTCGAGGAGTGCCGGTGTCAAGGTCACCTCGTACTCGGTCTGGGCATCGAGAGGATCGGTGGGCTCGAACACCACCAGCCGGTGCGCCGAACCCTCGACGAACGAGTAGCTGCCGACGACCGGAAGATCGGGAGCAGCCTTGGCCTCCACCTGAAAACCGGTGGCCAGCGAAGCCAGGCTGGAGCTGAGCGACTCGCTGATCCGCAGGATCACCAACGTGTCCACCGGTACGTTCTGTGTGCCGTCGTCGGGGTAGACCGCACCGAGCTCGGGAGCTCCCTCGACGATTCTGCTTCCCGCTTCGAGCCCCAGGAGCCCATAGGCCCCGTTGGGATCGGGCTGGCCGAATCCGAAATCGGCAGGATCGCCCTCGATGATCCCGCGCTCCGCATAGAGATCGCCGAGGTTGTTCTTGGAGCAGGCTCCCATGCAGAGCAGGGTGGAGAGCAGAACGAGACAAACAAATGAGCCGGGCGAAAGCTTCAACAGGATCCCCTTTGCTCAAGAGACACGGGAACAGACCTCGACTTACCGGTGACGAGGCTCTTTCAAGTCTTCGATATCGAATATGGCATTATATTCCGACAGACCTCGAAAGAAGCCAAATTCCTCGTTTTTCTCACCCCCGGTGATCCGCCGGTGCGACAGCGAGCCTCCCATTCGGTCTCTGCGGCTGACATGTTGCCTGCTATACGTTATGATGGCATCAAGGATTACTTTTTTTGGAGCTTCGATGAGATGAAACAGCGACTCCTTTCCAGAACCGGTGGCCTTGCGCTCTGTCTCGTTTTTGCGGTGATCTCCCCCGAGAGACTGGCGGAAGGAACCGCGACGCAGGATGATACGGCCCGGGAGGCGAAGCAGTTGCTGCGCAGCGGCATCCAGGCACTCGACGAGGGCCGCCTCGACGATGCGCACGTCGCGCTCAAACGTGCCATGGAGCTCGAGCCCGAGGCTCCTGAGATGACCTTCCAGATGGGCCGGTGCTTCCTGGCCATGGCCGAGGAGTTCGCGGCCGATCCCGAGTTGGGCGGCGATCCGGGATCCACTTTTTTCGACGCCGCCCAGTTCTTCAGCACCACGCTCGAGCGCGAGCCCGGCCACTCCCGGGCCGGACTCCTGCTGGCCAAGGCGCTCTACCTGAACGGCGACCTGGAGGGCGCCAGGGAGAGTATTGAAGCCTTCGTGGCCCGTTTTCCTCGACAGAGCGAAGGGCTGGTCGAGGCCGGGCGCATCGCCCTCTCGATCTACACCGCCATGGGGCAGGCCGAGGGAGCGTCGCTCGCGGCGGCCGAAACCTACCTGCAGCGCGCCATCGAGGTCGATCCGGCCGGGACTGAGGCCCACCGCCTGCTCGGCGACTGTCGGCTCCACGGCGGCAACACCACGGGAGCACTCGATGCCTATCAGGAAGGGATCGCACGGCGTCCCGGCGATGCCGAGCTGCATCAGCGGCTCGTGACCTGTTTTCAGGGGAGCGAGGCCTTCAGCGCCGCCGAAGCCGTAGGTTTCTACCAGGCGCTGCTGAAGGGCCGCGACCTTTCGAAAGCCGATGAAGCCACGCTCTGGTGGTACCAGGGAACCTGGCACGACATCGGTGGATCGTCGGCCTTCGGCGCGGAGCGCTTCGAGCAAGCTCTCGAGGAGTATGCGGCGAGCGCAGCCAGCTACCGGCGCTGTGGCGAGGTGCACCCGATCTACGAGGAGAGCGCCCGCAGTCAGGAGGCGCAGGCCTTCGCCAACATGGGATGGGCGGCCCTCAGAGCGGAGGAGTACGACCTGTCCGAAGCCAAGTTCGGCCGCGCGCTCTATCTCGAGACGGGCCTGGAGAACGCCGTGCTCGGCATCGACTACCTCGGTGATGCCCTCATCCGGGCGCAGGGGCTGGCTGCCGGTCGCGACCTCTTCGGCCGGGCCGCTCGAGCCAATCCCTGGAACGCCCGCTGGTGGAACAACTACGCCCTCTTCGGCCGCGAGACGGGCTATTTCGAATCGGCCTACACCTCGTACGTCAAGGCCGCCGCGCTGGAGCCTGGCGACACGCGCTACATCAACGATTGCGGCATGATGCTGCTCTATTATCTCCATCGAGAGCCCGAGAAGGCCGAGGCCTATTTCCGCGAGGCTTGGCGGGTGGGCGAGGAGACCTGCAGCAGTCCTTTCATCACCGAGGCCGAGCACAAACACCACTTCGAGGCCTATTGCGACGCCATGCTGAATCTCGGCCGCCTCCTGCTGCTGCAGGGCGAGGTCGAGCGGTGCGAGCCGATCGCCAGAGCCCTTCGGGAGAAGGCGCCGCGCCGGCCCGACGTGATCCAGTTACAGTTGGCCCTCAAAAAAACTAAAGAAGGTCAGCCTTACATGTTGCCGGAGTAGCACACCGGAGATAGATCTTTCTAACCTCTTTACAAACGTCAGCTCGAACTCCACGGTACCGGCTGGGAGGAGGTCTCCTGCCGCCGGCATCCACGGACTCGATCACGAACAAGACTTGGATGTTTGCCACCTATGAAAAACGCCCTGAACCCCTTGCCCGTCGTGCTTTACGTCGCTTTAACTCTATTCTTCGGCAGCACCCTCGCCATCGCCCGGGAAACTCCATCACCGGACCCAGCACCTCAGGAAACCCCCAAGGCTGACGGCTGGAAGCTGCTCGACCAGGGTCACGCCGACGAGGCATTGGCTGCCTTTCAACTGATCCTCGAATCCGATCCAGGCCGCAGCGACCTGCTCCTCGGCGCCGGCCGGGCAACCCTGCACCTCGGCGACTATAGCCGGGCCATACGCTTTCTGAGCCGAGCCATCGAGCTGGCTCCCGAGATGTACGACGCGCACTTCCACCGCGCACTGGCCTTCGCCGCCCAGGGGCGTGAGCTCTTCTATGGCGGCGAGGTAAACGACGGCGGCATGATGATGGAAGACGCGGCCAACATGTTCAGCGTTGCCGCCGAACTGAAGGCCGGCACCGCCGCGCCCCTCGTGGAGCGGGCGGAGATTCTCATGGAGCTCGGTGATGTGGAGGGCGCCGATGCCGCCGCCGAGCAGGCTCTGAAGCGGGATGCACGCTCCTTGCGCGCCCTGCTCGTGCGCGGCGACGCGGCATTCATGCAGTTCCAGTTCGAAGGCTCCCAGGGTGCAGCTGCGGGCGAGGTCAAGCTCGTCTGGCGCCGGGCATTAGAGCACTATGAAGCGGCCAACGTGATCAATACCGGCGCAACGGGACCCTACCTGGGTATGGCCGCGCTCTACGAGGCGGACAAGAAGTGGAACGAAGCCTCCGAGGTTCTCATGAAAGCTCTCGTGCTGGATCCCGAGCTCCTCCAGGGCTACAACCGGCTGATCATGCTCCTGGGCAACGCCGAGGGACGCGAGAAGCTGGTGTCCCTCCTGGAGACCCTCGTCGAGGAGATCGAGAATCGGTTCCCTGGCGACAATATGCGCAAGGCCACGCCCTACTACTACGCCGGCTTCGCCTACTTTCTCAACTTCGAGTACGAGGCGAGCATCGAGGCCTACACCGCCTCGTTCAAATGCAACCAGGACTTCACCACAGGAGCTGTTTACCACATCGCCAGGTCGCACTTCGCGCTCAACGATCACGAAGAAGCCGCGCGCGACTTCTTCCGCATCATCAACAGCGATCCTGACGGCTTCTCCTACTTTCTGACCAACGATCGCGACTGGCAGAACGTGTGCGTGGCCCTGGCCTTCCTCTCCAATCACAGCTACGACAAGGGCAGCCTCCACATGGCCCGCGATCTGATCGGCGGAATCCTCCTGGTACAGAAGAACAGTCCCATCTACTACAACAACTTTGCGTTCCTCTGCCGTGAGACCTCCATGTACGAGGAGGCCTACGCCGCCTATCGTGAAGCCCTCTCCCTGGAGCCGAACAATCCACGCACCCTGAACGACACGGCCTTGATCCTGCACTACCACCTGCACCGCGAGCTGGACTACGCCAGGGAGCTCTACAAACGGGCCATCGAGGAAGCCCAGGCGATCCTGCAGAGCGATGAATCCAGCCAGTCAGTCAAGGAAGACGCCCGTGTGGCGCTGCAGGATGCCACCACAAACCTGAGACGGCTCAGACGCGGCGAGCACCGCGGCGGCTGAGAACCGCTATCTCAGCGTCTCGTGCCGGCATGCATCGCTGCTGCGACACGATCCGATCAACCGGTCTTCAGAAAGAGCAAAGCGCCGCCGCCCACGGCCAGGAACGCACCGAGGATCGCCCGCGGGCTGACCGACTCGCGGTAAAAGAGGAACGTGCAGGGGAGGATGAAGACCGGCGGCAACGAGCAGAGGGTTTGTGCGATCCCCAGAGGAGCGCGGTCGGAGGCCACGAGCGACATCCAGACCCCCAGAAAGGGTCCCACGGTGGCGCCTGCGGCGGCAAAGGCGAAACCGCCTGCACGGGTACCCTGTCGCCGCGAGGCCCCCGAGGGCGCCGCTCCCGCACGCCGGCTGCTGCGCAGGCCGTGCCAGAGCAGGATCGGAAGCACACCCAGACCGGCGAATACCATGCGCACGTAGGTCGCCGCCTGGGGGTCGATATGCTCGCTCTGCGGCAGCCATCCGTGCCCGATGCCCTGCTTGCTGAGCAGGAGCCCGCCGGCCTGACAGGCCGCGCCGACAAAGGCCAGAACGATACCCCGGTACCTGAGCGCGGCGGGAAAGACCTCCTGGCTGCTCTTCGGCTGCTCGAGCACCACCCAGGCCACGCCGCCGATGGTCACGGCCATCCCCACGCAGGCCACACCGGAGAGAACCTCGCCGAGCGCGATCCAGCCAAAAAGCGCGGCGAAGATCGGCGAGGTCGCCATGATCAGCATGGAGAGCCGCGGCCCGATGTCGACGAAGGCCGTAAAGAGCGCCTGATCGCCGATGGCCAGGCCCACGATCCCCGAGAGCGCCAGAAAAACCACCTGTCCCGCTACGAGATCAGGAATCCATGAGCCCGCGAGCAGCCGGTGGGTGATACCGAGCAGCACGATGGCCAAGCCGATCCGGGTTCCGTTGACCACTGTCGGGCCGAGCCGCCGGCCGGCGGCCGTGAAGAGCAGCGACGTGGCGGTCCAGAGCAGGGATGTGGCCACGCCCGCGGCGGGACCGATGTAGTTCTCATTGGTCGACAACATGAGGACGCATCATAGACCAAGCGCGTAGGTCTTTAAAGCACACGTCGAGTCCTGTCTCGTCCCCCCCCATCGCACTGCCGAAAACCATCGCGCCCAGTTTGCGCGCAACCCGGACGGATCAGAGGCCGTTCACGGAGAGGGTCTCGCCCCTGCGCGGGACAACCACCGCGTACCCCTCGTTCTCCAGCTTCCTGGCAAGCGCCAGCGACTGATCCTCTTCGCCGTGAACGAGCGCGATCTTTTTGATCTGCAGGTTCGACCGACGCAGGAAATCGAGCATCTCATCGCCGTCGGCATGGGCGCTGAATCCGCCCAGCTCCACCACTTTCGCTCGCAACGGGTATTCCTTGCCGAGAAACCTCAGCGAAATCTCCTCTTTGTTGCGACCCCGTCTTTCATTGCTGGACCGTCCCGCCTCGATGAGGCGTCGTCCCAGGGTATGGGCAGCCATGTACCCCACCGTGAGGATCGTGTTGCGCTCGTTGTGGATCTTGTAGCGCAGGTGATGAACGACCCGGCCTCCCTCGCACATGCCGGAGCCGGCGATCACGATGTGCGGGTCCTTCTTCTCCATCAACGCCATCGAGTCCTTGGTGCTCGACACGAACCGGATCTGTTTGAACGCGAAGGGATTCTTGCCGCGCTCCAGAAAATCGTTGTGCGCCTCGCTATCGTAGACCTCGGGGTGCTCGCCGAAGACCTTGGTCAGCTTGACCGCCAGGGGGCTGTCGACAAAGACCGGAACGTGGGGCACGACGTTCTCGTCGTAGAGCTGGTGCAGAAAGTAGAGGATCTCCTGGGTGCGGCCAAAGGCAAAGGAGGGGATGACCAGACAGCCGCCCCTCGCGACGGTTTCGCTCACCACCTGGCCCAGTTTCGATCTGAGCTCCTTTACCGGTTCATGCTTGCGGCCGCCGTACGTGGACTCCATGATCAAAAGATCGACTTCACGGTCCTCGGGATCGAAATCCAGCGTGGGATCCTCGATGATCGGTTTGTTGAATCGTCCCATGTCACCGGTGAAGAACACCGTTTGCCGGCGACCGTTTCCACCGGCCCGCACGACGACAAATGCCGATCCAAGGATGTGACCGGCGTCATAGAGGGTGCAGGTCAGGTTTTTGCCCACGGTGAAGGGATGCCGGTAGGGAACCCCGTCGAAGATTCCGATGGCCTTCTCGACATCTTCATGGGTATACAGTGGTGTGACCCGCTGGAGGTCGTATTTGTTCTGAACCGCCTCGATCGCATCGACATCGATCTCGTACTTGTTTTTCTTCAACAGGTCCTTGATCGACTTGATCTCGCGATTCGTGATATTGCGCTTTTTGGCGTTTTGTATCTCCGTCAGAAAGCGGCGCACCGATTTGTAGTTGAGGTAGCGTGCGTCGATCTCCTGGATGTGCGCGCTGTCCTCGAGAAGATAGGCACAGGCATCGGCTGTCGGACGGGTGGCGAGAATCCTCCCGGGGAAACCGGACCGCGCGAGAACGGGGAGCTTGCCCGAATGATCGATGTGCGCATGCGACAGAACGACGTTGGAGATCAGGCCGGGATCGTAGGGCAGCGTCCGGTTCTTGATCTCGCTCTCCCTGCGCCGCCCCTGGAAGAGGCCGCAGTCCAAAAGAATCTTGTCCGACGGCCCGCTAACCAGGTGGGTTGATCCGGTCACTTCCCGCGTGGCACCCATGAAGGTAACGTGCATTTGAACTCCCTTCGGCCTTCTCTCGGTAAATCGTCAGATGTAGCGATCGACAAGCTCGGTGATAAAGATCTCGACAGCCTCATCGCCGCCGCGAGCCCGAAGGCCGCTGACGACCTCCTCGATCTTACGATAGGTAGCGGGATCCCGTCTCAGATCATCGACCGAGGAGAACGCGCCGCCCCGCCGGCCGACCCTGTAGATGACGCGGTCCTCGTCGCAGAGATTCTGATAGTCCACGATCACACGACGCATCTTATCCTTGTCCTCGGGTAGGGTGCCGGTCAGATCTTCGAGGAGATTCATGAAGTGATCACTCGTCACGTGGCTGGTGATGCCGTTGAGGTGATCGATCAACAGCAGGATCTCCGCGGCGATTTTGTCATCGCTCTGCATGCTGAAGCTGCCGTCGGCGATCTTTTTGTAGAGCGGAACACGCCTGGGTACCCGAAGGCTCCGCAGGCGTATGAAATGGGGATCGATCGCGTTGAGCACACGAGCAGTGTCGATGGCGTGCTCGCGCCACATCTTGCGGCCTCCCAGGCCGGGCATGATGTATTCAGACAGCTCGAGCCCAGCCTCGCGCACCTTGAGACCGGCTTCGATGTGCTGTGCGGCGGTGACGCCTTTCTCCACCAGCTCGAGCAGCGGATCGTGGCCGGTCTCGAGTCCGATGTGGATCCTGTCCAGGCCGGCCTCGCGGATGCGCACCAGGTCGGCCGCACTCTTGGTCACCAGAGTGCGTGACCGTGCGTACGTCGTAACGCGCGTGATCTCGGGAAAGGTGGCCCTCAAGGTCTCGAGCGCTTCGACCAGGTGTTCTGTCTTCAAAACGAGGTTGTCGGCGTCCTGCAGGAAGCAGGCACCGGTCCCGAAATAGAGCCAGACCGCCACCGATCGGAAGCTCTCGCCGAACCTGGTCTGCGAGAAGACCTCGCTCATGACCTTCTCGGTGACTGCGCCGCCGGCGCCGAGCCTTCGGGAGAGGGCCAGGATCTCATCGGCCATCAGGCGTGCGCTGTGGATATCTTCCTGGATTTCGTGCACCTTACGGGGCGCGAACTTCTTGTGCTTGTAGACCGGGCAGAACTGGCACCGGTTCCAGGGGCAGTTCCGGGTGAAGCGCAGCAGGAGGCTGTGAGCCTCGTTGGGGGGACGGATGGGACCCTGTTCGAAGGCGGTCTTTTGCTGTTCCATGCTTGTCGGTTCTCAGGTGTCGAAGCGGCCCGATCCCGGCGGCTCTGGGCCACCCCGGACGAGCCGGCAGGTCAGCAGGGGGTTTGCCAAGTCGATCGCCGCTATCGCGAGCCGCGCATCGGCGGCTCCGGATCAATCGAGACAACGACCACCCACTCAGCGGGCCGACAAGGCGCGGTCTATGGAGAGGAAGCCGCCCCCTCGAAGCACGAGCGCCAGGGCGATTCCCACCGCCAGGATGTGGTACTCGAATCCCTCGCCGCTCTTGGTGCCGAGCCAGTTCATGAAAAAACCGTCGTCCAGGTGCACCAGGTAGACGGCGGCGACCATCACGCCCCCGATTCCCAGCGCAGCGATGCGGGTGAGAAAGCCGAAGATCAACGCGAGGGCTCCTACGGATTCGGCCATGATCGCCAGGAAGCCCAGAATCCAGGGCAGGCCGTGGGTCCCCGTGAAGTAGCCCATCGAGTCCTGGAAGCCGGGGCCCTCGAACATGCCGAGGGCCTTCTGAGCCCCGTGAGGCAACATCACGATACCCAGTGCCAAACGGAGCAGAAGCCCGGCGATATGATTGTCCGTTCTCAAGAGAAAGCGCACGCCACTGTCCTCCTTCGGGCTCACACCCGCATCGCTCGGCGACGAGCAATGAGGGCCGGGAGCCCACTCTACAACCGTACCGATCGCGGTCTCGAACCGGTTACACCCTCTCGACGGACAGGGGGATCGCACGGCGCCGTCGCACTTCGAAACTCAACCGACCTGACCGTCTCGCCTTCATGACTACCGATCGAGGGCGGGGAAATCAATCTCCGTTTCAGCGATGTGGTTGAAATAGTTCGTGAAAATGCTCAAAGATACGTTGGCGACGATCTCGACGATCTCCCCGTCTCCGTATCCGACCTCGCGCAGGCTGCTCACGTCGCCGTCGGTCACGTTGCCGCGTTTCTCCACGATCTCGAGGGCAAACCGCAGCGCAGCGGCGACCTTGCCGTCCGCGGAATGTCCGGCACGGCTGTCCCCGATCTGCTGGCTGTTCAGCCCGGCCATCTTCCCGATCGCGGCATGGGCTGCCACGCAGTATCCACAGCCGTTGGCTTCTCCCACGGCGAGGGCGATCTGCTCGCGCAGCTCCGGCGAGAGGCTGCCGCCGGCGAGGGCACCGCTGAATCCGAGATAGGCTTCCAGCACGGCTGGAGAGCCTGCCATGGTGCGCAGGATGTTGGGCGTACGCCCCATCTTGGCCTGGACAGCCTCGAGCAGCTCGGCGGCTTTGCCGGTGGCTTCGTCCTTGGGAATCGCTTTCAGTCTCGGCATGAAATGTCTCCTTCAGGCTGGGTTGAGATCGGTCTCACTCGGTTATGCAGTAATATCCCTGTCAATGAAGCTTTACGAAACATTAGTAGCACGGAAAAATCAACGATGGATCGAGAAAGGAAAAAGAGAGCCCGGTGTGGATTTGTGACGGGTTATCTGAAGCGCAGCCTCTTCGGAATCGCAGGGCTATCCTCCTGGATGGAGTAGGTTTCGATGACCCATGCTTCCCACTCCGCCTGAAACGCGGGGATACTGTAGTTGAAAGCGTTCCTGAAAGCCTCGCGGGGGTGTTTCTTCAGCTTGATCACGTAGTAGAACTGCATCACCTTGGCGGGATCTTTATGCATCATGAAATCGATGTAGGACCAGGCGAAGGGGTGAAGACCGGTCTTGAGAGAGGTGCCTGGAATCGTGAGGATCTCGGCGAGGCTGGGATGCTGGCCTGCGAGAACGGCCTTCTTGACGACAGCCTGCCATTTCTTCGATACCCAGCCTGATTCGCTGTCACTCTCCACGAAACAGCGTGTGCCGGCCCGTTTAGTGTAATAGATCTCCCACCAGTGCGATCCGCCCTCGTAGGCGATGCCGCATTCGTGGAGCCACCAGGAGTTCTTGTAGACCGCGGTGAAGAGGTGGTTGACGTTGTGCAGCAGCTCCATGTAGAAATCCTCGTCGGTGGGCCGCTTGTTGCGGTCGTACCAGGTAACATACACCGAGGGCGTGCCCTGGCGCGATGCCCTGCCGTTGGGAGTCGGCATGAAGGCATACTCGCGGCAAGCCACCGTCCCGTGCCGCTGGCGCTCCAGGAAAAAGAGCTGGTGCAGGTTGTGGATGTTGTCGGCGTCGGTGATCTTGTGCACGCGCTGAAAGTCGCTGTGGAACTTCTCCATCCGATCGGCATAGAGGTGGAGGCCCTCGTGGGGTTTGTAGTACTTCTTGTCCTTGGCCTTGAAACCGGGCACGCTCCAGGCCCACACGAAGTGTTTCGTTTGGAGATGCAGCAGCGGCTCGTCGACGTCGAGCTTGGCATCGATCTTGCGGCGCTCAGCGAGCCAGGCCTTGAGCTCGGCCGCTTTGGCGTCGAACTCGACCTGCGCCTTGGCCTTGAGCGCCTTGTTGCGGCAGCGCTTGCAGACGAGCCAGGGGAGGCCGAGGCCGTTCTTGTCCTTCTCGATGCAGTAAGAGCAGTAAAGGACGTTCTCCTCGAGGTCGTGTACCTTTTCGTAGAAGGGATTGGGCAGCTTGCCGGTGGTCTTGCAGTGGGGACAGAGGGGCCCTTCAATCTTGGTCGGCGGCGCTGGCTTGTCGAGTTGATCTCCGTCTTGCGCGCCCTCGAGGGGCGCTGCCATCACTTGCAGAGCGGCCAGGCACGAGAGGACCGTCACGGCCGACAACAGGCTTCGAAGCCCAACTCCGCCACGGAGCGTCCTCCGATCGATTTGTTCACTCAGTTGTCTTCGCATCGAACCTGGTCCTCTCAACAAAGCCGCTCCTGTTCCGCTGGTAAAGGCGCCGAGCCCTTCACCCTATCCAATAGCCGTCTCCGGTCTCCTGTAAACCACACACCCGTTCTTGACCACTAACTTTACCGGATTCCACCCCACGCGGTAACCGAGAAAGAGGTGCGAGGGACAATCGAGCACGACGATGTCGGCCTGGTATCCAGGCTGGAGGGATCCGATCTGCCGGCCCCGTCCGAGCGACCAGGCGGCGTTGACCGTGGCCGCGTTGATCGCCTCGGCGACGGTCATCCTCAGGCTGCAGCAGGCGATACTGATCACCGCCGGCATCGACTGCACAAACGAGGTTCCAGGGTTGAAATCGGTGGCCAGGGCCACGGGCAGTCCTTTTTCGATCATCTCGCGCACCCGCGGCTTCTGCGGCAGGTTGAGGCTGAACACGGTGCCGGGCAGGATCACCGGCGCCACACCCTCGCGGGCCATCGCCTCGATCCCGGCGTCGGACACCATGACCAGATGATCGGCGCTGGCGGCGCCCAGTTCGGCAGCCAGCTCGGCTCCGCCGATCGGGGCCAGCTCGTCGGCGTGAAATCGAAGGCCGAAACCGAGCGCTTTGGCGGCGCTCATGACGCGGCGCGACTCCTCGATCTCATACACACCCTCTTCACAGAAGATATCGCAGTACTCGGCCAGATTGCGCTCACGGATGGCGGGCATGATCTCCTCGGTGAGCTTCCTGATGTACTCCTCGCGCCGGGCCTCGTACTCCTCGGGCATCTGATGGGCGCCCAGAAAAGTGGGCACCAGATCGAGGCGGTGCTCCGCGTTCATCGCTGCGATGATCTCGAGGGAGCGCAGCTCATCGTCGAGGTTCAGCCCGTACCCGCTCTTGGCCTCGATAGTGGTGGTGCCCAAGGCTATGAACCGGTCCAGCCGCTGGCGCAGGAGCGCCTTCAGATCGCTCGTGGCCGTCTCCCTCAGGGATCGTACGGAGGAAAAGATCCCTCCACCCGCCGCGGTGATCTCGATATAGCTCTTGCCCCTGAGGCGCATGTCGAACTCCCGCTCGCGGGTGGCGCCGAAGACGGGATGCGTGTGGGGATCCACGAATCCCGGCAAAACCACCTGGCCGGCGGCATCGATCGATTCGCGGCCCCGGTAACGGCTCTCGAGCCGATCGGAGGGGCCTACCTCCACGATACGCCCCTCATCGACGGCCACGGCGCCTGCGACGATTTTCTCCAACCGGTCGAGCTCGGCACCTTTCTTGGGAGCTGTGTTTTCGAGAGTCAAGAGCTCTGAGGCGTTGGAAATGAGCAAGTCTATTGTTTCCATGGGTTTTCCTTCGGTTTTCCTACGTCTTGGTCGATCGTCTCCAAGGAGAGATAATTCTATTGAACCGGTTCCGACCACCCTGGTATTCTTTGCTCGATCACTCCCCGGGCACAAGAATTATCCGGGAACGGAACCCTTTTTGGAGGCCTCCAGACTTGGACGACCCCTTACCAGGCTCGTGCCTGGCGTCTCTCGAATTGTCGTGGAACCTGGGCATTCTGCTCGCCATTGCCGCTCTCGCCTCGATGTTCTTCTCCTACATCTACTTCCTGCTGAACAACTTTTCCGGGGCCAAGCTCCTTCAGCTCTGCAACAACCACGGCAGCCGCAAGCACGCACGCATGGAGAGCTACCTCGAGCACCTTCCCAGAACGTTCAACACCGTGGTGACCATCGAGATCACCGCCAAGATCATCTTCATCCTCGCCACCTATTCCGTTCTGCTGCGGTCAGGTGAGTCTGCAGAAAAGGCTATCGAGTTTACGCCATTGCTTTGGACCTTTCTGATCGGTGCCGTATGGTTCATCTTCTTCTGCCGCGCCATCCCCGCCGAGCTCGGCTCCCATAGGGAGGAGGCGATCCTCAAGCGCCTGCTACCCGTACTCAATGCCATCGGTCTGCTGTTTTTGCCGGTTCACGCCCTCCTGGGTCCCTTCCAGAACACGGTTGCGAGGACCTTCTCACCCGCCGATCCCGAGGCCGAGACCGACCAGTACACCGAGGAGATCATCGAGGCTCTCGAAGAGGGCGAGCGGGAGGGCGTCATCCGCGAGGAAGTCGCCGACATGATCGAAAACATCATCGAGCTGCGCGACGTGGACGTGGCCGACATCATGACACCGCGTACCGACATGAAAGCCGCGCAGACCGGGCTCTCGCTCAAAGAGGCCGTCAAGATCGCCATGGACGAGGGACACTCGCGGATTCCCGTGTTCAAGGAAGACCACGACCACATCGTTGGCATCCTCTACCTCAAGGACGTGCTGAAGCTCTGGCTCGACGATCCCACCGCCGCGGTTCCGCTCGAATCGATAGCGCGCAAGCCCTACTTTATCCCTGAAACCAAAAAGGTCTCCGAGCTGCTGCGCGAGTTCCGCGAGGAGAAGATCCATATCGCCATCGTGCTCGACGAGTACGGCGGCACCGCCGGTCTGGCCACCAACGAGGACATCCTGGAAGAAATCGTCGGAGAGATCGTCGACGAGTACGACCGGGAGGAAGAGATCGAGATTCGGGAGATCGAGGAGCGGATCCTCGACGTCTCGGGCAAGGTCCACGTCTCCGAGATCAACAAGGAATGGGGCACGGTCATCCCCGAGAGCAACGACTTCGAGACGCTCGGCGGCTTCATCTTCGCCCATCTGGGCCGGGTTCCGCGGCAAGGCGAAACCGTGGAGGTAGGGAACTCGCGGCTCACCGTCACCGACGTCGGTGAGCGGCGCATCAACCGCATCACCGTAGAGCTCCTGGAAGAGGACTAGTCGGCCACGCCTTCGTGTTCTTCCATGTTCCTTGTGAAAAAAATCCGCAGTCCGCAGCCTATAAATCTAAGATCACAGATATTCGTCATCCAACCGCTCCACGATGGCTTTGACCTTCTCCGCGTCCTCTTTGCGGCAGACGAGGGTGGCGTCGGGTGTATGTACGATGATCAGGTCTTTGACTCCGATCGCTGCGACGATCCCCCCGCGGGCGGAAACGATCAGGTCGCTGGCCTCGTGCCCCACGAAACCGCCTCGAACGCGGTTACCCTCACCGTCGGCCTCGAGATGTCTCCCAAGAGCGCGCCACGAACCGAGATCGTCCCAGCGATAGGAGACCGCCGCCACGGCGCAATGCTCGGCCTTCTCCATGACACCGAAGTCGATGGAGATCTTGGGCAGCGTGGGGTAGATCTCGGCAAGATACTCATCGAAGCCCACATCACCGGCTTTCTCGGCCAGCATACCGAGCTTGACGTGCAGCTTCGGGAGGAACCGCTCGATCTGCTCCAGGATCGCGGCGGCACGCCAGACGAAAATCCCGGCGTTCCACAGATAGCCGCCCTCCTCGAGGAACCCCTCGGCCACGTCGAGACGGGGCTTCTCGTGGAACTTCCGCGCCCTGAAAAAGGTTACACCAGGGCTCTGGAAGACCTCGTCCCCGCGCTGGATATAGCCGTACCCGGTCGCTGGCATGGTCGGTTCGATGCCGAAGGTCACCAGCATCTCGGGATGGCGGCTGACACACTCCGATGCGGCCTCGAGGGATTGACAAAAGAGCTCTTGCGGATCGATGAGATGATCGGAGGGCATGACCGCCATGACGGCGCCGGCATCGCGCTTGACGAGCAGCGCCGCGGCCAGCCCGATGCAGGCCGCCGTGTCCCGGCTCGCCGGCTCGCCGATGATGTTCTCCTCCGGCACCTCGCTGAGGAGCTGCCGCACCACCTCGAGGTATTCGGCGTTGGTCAAAACCAGGATGCGCTCCGGCGGGATCAACGGGGCGATGCGATCGAGGGTTTCCTCCACCATGGGGCGGCGCCGGCCCAGGGACAACAACTGCTTGGGGCGGCTGGCGCGGCTCTCGGGCCAGAATCGTTTTCCCATTCCTCCTGCCATGATCACGGCGTAGAGCATAACGCTTGCTCCTCCAAATGATCCGGAACGAATTGAATAACTGAATTTCCCGGTGCCCAGCCCGGGAAAATTCAAGTTCATTACCCGATGCCGATCCCGACCAAAAATCACAGCTCCAACGGTGCGCTACGGCTAACCGTACGGTTCTCGTCCGGCGCGCCTCAGAACCGGCCCTTGGCTTCGATCTTTCGGCGCGGCGGATAGCGCACCGGAATGATCACATCCGGGCTGCCGAAGGGGCTGGTCAAGATCGAGTCGTAGCTCACATCCATATTGTCATAAGGCCCGATCATGCGTAGATTAAAAATCCCGCGCTTGATCAGATTGGTGATCGGAGCGATCACGTCGCTCAAAATCGGAATCCGCGGCCCGAGGGCGAACTGCACCCGGACATTGGCGCTGTCGACCGTCAGGTCACCGTCCCCGTTGAGGGTCAGGAGCGGAGAATCCAACACCGCATCATCGAGGGTCACGATCCCTTGATGCCAGACGAACCGAGCGCTGCCTTTCTCGAAGACCGGCAGGTCGGCAAACCCGATCAGTGTGCCGATCACCTCGAGCAGGCTGGAGAAGACGGGCAGCTTCCAGAGACGTCCGTCCTCCACCTTGATCCGCCCCTGCGCTCTGACCGTCTTGATGTCGGTCAGCCGGCCCCCGATGCCCATCGACCCCTCGAGAACTCCGGAGATGTCGCGAAAGGCATAACCGTTGCGGACGAGCAAGCGCCTCAGGTCGGCGCCTTCCAGCGCCAGATGCCCCTCGAACGGCAGCTCGGGGGAGATCCGCATCCGGAAGGTATCGTCACCTCCGGTCAACAAGCCTCCATAGAAGCTGCTCTCCAGCCGGCTCACCTCCAGCTCGTCGTTCTCGATCTGAAATCGGAGCCGCATGTCGCGCAGATCATACCCGGCGAAGGCGAGGTTGATCCGCCGGCCCTCGCCCTTCATCTCGAGGGCTGGCCCGGTCAGGCCGGGCTTGGAAAAATCGAGAGAGAAGCGACCGTAGAGCTCTGCGAGATCGACTCCCGAATAAACCGCGCCGTCGCTGATCTCGAGCTCCATGCGCCCTGTGACGTTCCGCAGCCTCCCGTCGTCGCCGTTGACGATCTGCAGGTGCATCTCCTCGATATCCACGCTGCCGTCGGCATCGGGCAGGCCGACGAAGCCGAAATGAGGGCTCGTCAGGAGCGGGATGAGGTCCTTTTGCAGGTGCAGGTCGCGCCCCCGGCCCTGGAGCCGCAAGATCCGGCCACCGTCGACAAAGGCCAGCTCTCCCTGGTCGAGCTCGAGAACCCCTTCCGGCAGCCCCAGAACCAGACCGTCCCAGGCCAGCCGCCTCTCGGTATCGTTCCAGGTCAAGCATCCTTGCATCCGTCTCAGAGGGAATGGCAGTGCCGGGCTCTCCAGCTCGGCGAGACGGGGATCGAGGGTTAGCCGCAGGCCCGTGGAATCGACGAGCAGATCGAAACCGATCGATCCCTGGACCGTCACACCGTCGAGATGCTGGGATAGATCGTCATCGAGGATGCTGAGCGCTGCGAGGAGCTCGCCGGTGATCTTTTGGTCACGCCCTTTGAGCTCGTACCAGCTCCAGTCGCCGTCGCGCCAGAGGCCGGATGCGCATAGCGTGCTCCCTCGATGGCTGCATCTCAGATCGACGAGCTTGATGCATTCCACGCGGGTGTCGGCGACCTCGACCACCACGCGGCCCTCGAGCCTCTCGAGCTGTACGGGACAACCAACGGGATGCGCACTGCAACCTCCGAGATCGACGGTGATGAGCATGCGCCGCGTAGAGTGGTCCGAGGCATCGGACGCCCCTCCGAAGGAACGCTCGTACTCGAAGCGGACCGAGAGCTCGTCCCCCGAGATGCGGAACGACTCGATCAGATCCGCCATCGGTGCGTAAGCCTCGCGCAGAACCAGGAGGAGCTCTCCGTCCAGCTCCACATGGTCGGCGTCGATGGCAAGAGACAACCCGTTCCGATCGACTCTGCCGGCGCCCCGAAGCTGGGTGCGCTTCCATGTTCCCCGCAGATTCTCGAATGTACAGCGTCGATCGTGAAAGTGTACGGTTCCGTCGATCTGCTCCACGGGCAGCGGAAAATCGCGAGGACGAACGCCGGCGTTCTCGAGCTGGGCTTCGATCGTGACCGATCTGCGTGCCGGCTGTTCCTGCCCGGTAATACGGCGCAGAAAATCGAGGCTCACCACGCCGCTCGCTCTGCCGTGCGCCTCCAGCCACCTGAGCGCCTCCGAGACCTCGGGCGCGTGCCGTTCGATCGCTTCGATGAGTGCCTCGTCGAGCCCGGCGCTGAAGGCTTGGACATCGATTTTGCGCGCGCGCTGCTCGACAGTCGTGACCACGGTGCCCGAGATGTCCACCCGCCCGGCTCCCGGTAAACGGCCGGTGAGGTGCTCGATCTCCACCTGCCCCGGCACACGGACACTGATCAAACCGGCAAGCTGGCTTGCTGAAATCGGAAAACCGTCGTTGATCACACCGGTCTCCCGATCGGGATAGCCCATATAGACGGCGCTGCCGCCGCGCGGAATCAACTGCAGGCGACCGCTGATTCTGGGTGTGCGACAGACGTCGCTCTCGAAGACGAAATCGACGGCACCCTCCGGCTGGAAAGCCTGGTAGTCGCGGATGACTCCGATCTCCTCGAGAAGCGGCTCCAGCTCTTCTCCGCAGATTATCCCCCATCCCTCGACTTTTACCTGGAACGTCAGGTTCTCGCTCGCCTTCTGCAGGCAGCCCTGCACCGCGACGGTTCCTTGCGCGAAGGAGCCGCGCAGCTCCTCGAGCTCGACGGTCTGTTCACCACCGGTACAGCGCAAAACTCCCTGGATACCCTCGATGACCGTGCCGGTCCCGTGCATGGCGAAGAGCCCTTCCGTCCAGCGCACCTCCGTATCGGGCCAGGCCGAGGGCTGCTTTCCGTCGGTATCGAAAGATACGAAGCTGGAGAGCGGCTCGCACTCCTTCGGCAGGAAGACCCTGGGACCGTCGATCAGGACCTCCCGGGGCGCGGGAACCCCTGCGACGAGTCGTGTGAGGTCGAAGACGAGCGTGATCGCGTCGATCTGCACGAGGGGACGGGCACAGGTAGCCGGCTGCCATTCGAAGCCTTCGATGGTCAGCCCCTTGAGCGGCTCGATCCGGACCGCGCCCACCGCGACGCGGCCGCTGAGATGCGAGTGCGCCTGCTCGGCGAGAATCCGCTCGAGAACCCCTCCGGCCGAGAGCGCCCAGAGCGCAAGGATCAGGTGGAGGATCAAGATCAGGACGATCACCACCAGCGATGTGATTTTCTGCAACAGCAAGGCGAGACTTCCAGCTCCTACCTGACAACTTCTCTTCGAGACCAGAAAAATAAACTCTCGCAAAACCGCAAAGGAGGTAAAGAATGAAAAAAAACCGAAGCGAGGTCGGTATTACGGCGATTCTCGCGTTTTGTGAACAGCACTTCCAACTCGAAGACTCCTTGGCGACTTCTGTTAGCTTGGCGAGAGGAAATCAAGATTCCAGCTTTAGTTCTGGGTGCAACTGGTCCTCGCGCCAGGCGGACCACAGAACTCGAGTTGATGCGATCCCTATCGGGTTCGTGACAAGAGTGGTCGAAGGCGGGATTTGATCTCTCCCGCTCCACGACCGGGATCTAGGTTTCGGGAACCGACCGTTCCGGTTCGGGGACTACTTCTTGCCTCTTTCGTGACGCTTCATCACGCGGGATCTTTCCCGCAACCCGTCTGACCCGCTTACCGATCGAGCAGGTAATCTCGTAGGGAATCGTCTCGGCGATCCGCGCCAGCTCTTCCACCGTGATGCGCCGGTCGCCGTCACGTCCGATCACGGTGACCCGTTCGCCGACTTCCACTCCCGGGATGTGGCCGATATCGACCATCGTGTAGTCCATCGATACGGCGCCCACAACCGGCGCGGACTGTCCCCGGATCAGAACGCGTCCCTTGGAGGAGAGCCGGTAGGAGTACCCATCGTTGTACCCGATGGGGATCGTGGCGATGCGCGTCGCCTTGGGTGTGACGTAGGTACGGTTGTAACCCACCGGCGTACCGGCGGCGACGTCTTTCATGAAAACCACCTGCGTTCGCAACGATAGCACCGGCTTCAGCCGGTCCCGAGCTTCCGCGATATGGCAGGCGCCGATCCCATAAAGCGAGATGCCCGGGCGCACCACATTGAAGTGCTGAGGCAGGTCGGAGAAAACCGCTGTCGAGTTGGAGGCGTGGCGAACGGCGACTTCGATTCCCTCCCGGTCGAGATCGCCGGCGACCTTCTTGAATCGCTCCAACTGAAAGAGGGTGAAGAGATCGCCGGTATTGTTCGTCGAGGCGTAGTGGGTCGCCAAGCCTGCGAACTCCAGCCCTGGAGCAACGGCAATCCCGCGGGCCACCTGGATCGCCCGTTCCGGCGATACGCCGAGACGCCCCATCCCCGTATCCACCATGAGATGGACCTTGAGCCGCCGGTTATGTCGCATCGCCTCCCTATCGAGCCGGGCCACCCGTTTCGAGGAATGCACACAGACCGAAATATCGTTGTCCAGCACGCTTCCGATCTCGTCCTCGATGATCGCACCGAGGATCAGGATCGGCGCGCTGATCTTGCCGTTGCGCAGCTCGAGAGCCTCGTGCGAATCGCCGACCCCGAACCCCCAGAGCCCCTCCTCGCCCTGCAGATGGCGTGCCACGGCCAGCGCGCCGTGACCGTAGGCATCGGCCTTGACGACCGCCATGATCTCCGTTCCGGCAGGCAGCCAAGCCCGGATCTGACACAGATTGTGAGAGAGAGCCTCGAGATCGATATCAGCCCAGGCGCGGTGATAGTACATCCCTGTCTAGCGTCCCTTCCGGTGCCCTTTCTGGCGCCGCTGCCAGTTGATCTCGGCGCTCGATTTCCTCAGGTAGAGCGGTTTGATCCCCTCCACCGGTGTGGCCCCGCGCTGCTCGAAGAGGATCCGGCCCAGTTCCAGAAGCGGACCGGCCCGGGGAACCGATGGATCGCGGATCTCGAGCTCCCGGCCGGAGGACTCCACGAGACGCGGGGCATCCTCGCCGGTGACGATCCAGCCTTCCGCGAGCCGTCCGGCAGCCTCCCGCCAGGTTGCGATTCCGTGGGGCACGATCTCCTCGACCCCGAGCTCGTTGACCTGGAAAGCGGCGTAGGTGCACATCTCACCCCGGCCGCCCCCTGCCACAAAGAGGGTTTCACCAGGTTTTCCAGCTTCAAAAGCCTTGGCTGCGAAGGAGGAGGCGCCCACGAGCCGGCAGCCGGAGGCGAGAGCGAATCCGAGCGCCGTGGCCGCGGCGACCCTGACCCCCGTGTAGGAGCCGGGACCGAGCCCGACCACCAGCAGTTCCACGTCGAGAGGATCGAGCCCTTCTTGGCGCAGCATTTGCCTGATCGTCGGGGTCAGCTCCCGGCCGTGAGCCAAATCCGGGCCGAGAGCCTTCGAGAGCAGGCGCCCCTTGGGCGTGAGCAGCGCCACCGATCCGGCACGCGCCGATGTATCGATCGCCAAACACACATCTGAACCGGTCATCCGATCTCGGCCCGCACCGCATCGGCGATCGTCTCGGCGAGGCTCCGCACCAGCTCCTCGGTGGGCCCCTCGGTCATGACACGCATCTTCTTCTCCGTTCCGGAATAGCGCAGCAAAACCCGACCCTCGGCGCCGAGAGTCTGCTCCGCCCGCTCCACGCAGGAGTTGACCGCGGTCAGCTCTTCCACGGGAGGCTTGCTTTTCACCGGTACGTTGATCAGCACCTGGGGGAAGCGCTTCATCGGCGCCACGAGCTCCCGGAGAGGCCGGCCCGCCGCCACGAGCGCCTGAAAGAGCTTGAGCGCCGAAAAGATCCCGTCGCCGGTGTAGCTGTTCTCGGAGCCGAAGATGAGATGCCCCGACTGCTCGCCGCCGAGGGAGTAGCCGCCGCGCCTGAGGCACTCGGTGACGTGGCGGTCCCCCACGGGGGTGCGGATCATGGTGATCCCCTCGCGGCGCAGCGCGATCTCCAGCCCGATGTTGCTCATCACCGTGGTGACCACGGTGTCGTGGGCCAGCCGGCCCTGTTTCTTCAACCAAGGTCCCATGAACGCCATGAATCCGTCGCCGTCCACCTCGCCACCGGCGGCATCGACGAACATGCTGCGGTCGCCGTCACCGTCGAGGGCTACCGCCACGTCACACCCCTCGGCTTGCACGAACTCCTGCAAAGCCTCGAGGTGAACCGAGCCGCAGCCATCGTTGATGTTGATGCCGTTCGGGGCGTTGGCCATGACCTGTACCTTGGCCCCCAGCCGGGTCAGGATCGCCGGGGCGGCTTTCCAGGCCGCCCCGTTGGCACAGTCCACGGCGACCTTCAACCCTTTGAGCTGGCCTGCGCCAAAGCGGTCGACCATCGAACCCAGATAGTCATCAAAGCCGGTACCGTCGAAGCAGAGCCTTCCCAGCCTCCCACCGGTGGGCAGATCCTCATCGACTGCGGTGCTTTCCATCAGCCGCTCTACCAGCTCCTCCTGGACGTCGGAGAGCTTGAAACCATCGGACTGGAAGATTTTGATCCCGTTGTCCGCCATCGGATTGTGCGAGGCGGAGATCATGATCCCCAGGCTGAGTCGACGCTTGCGGGTCAACTCGGCAAGCGCCGGCGTTGGCAGAACCCCGAAATCGACCACGTCCACTCCGAGCGCGGTGAGGCCGGCGGTCAGGGCGGAAAGGATCATGGAACCCGAGATCCGGGTGTCCGCGCCGATACCGACCTTGAGCGCCGCCGACGGCGTGGCCCCCTCCCGCAGCATTCTGCCCAGGCTCTGAGCGGTCTTGACGATCCGCGATGGGGTCAGGAGCCCGGCGTTGGCCACGTCCCGAATGCCATCGGTTCCGAAGTACTTGTTACCCAAAGTGCCTCCCTTCGCTTGCGCCGAATACGCAGCGGACTGGAAATCACGGCTCTTCCGAACTGTTCGCGCCGCCCGCAGTGTTCGGGGCCGGCGGCTCCTCGTACTCGACGACCATCTTCGAATCGCCCTGAATGCCGGCGCGGATGCGATCGGGTAGATCGATGCTGCGCATCAGTTTGATCTCGTAGAGGTCGGACACGCGGCGCGACTGGAGATCGATGACCGGCATGAACATCCCTCTGAGCTGCTCGTCGGTAAACTCCAAAAAGGCCGCCCGTGTTCCTGAGAGGACCAGATCGACGGTTTTCGAATCGGGTTTCATCGATCTGCTCGCCAGGTCATCGAGCGGCTGTCCGTTGTCCAGCAGGAGAACGGACAGGCCCTTCAGCTCGTGGATGCCGGCGACGTCCTGGATGTGCAGGTTGATGCGCACCGAGTTGTCCCGCGTCATGAGCGAGATCTTCTTCTGTTGCATCTCCTGCGAGGGGCGCAGATCGAGGGCGCTGTCCTTCAACACATTGGCGAAATCGACCACCTCGAGACGGAAGAGCGACCGATTCTTGATGATCTTGTCGATCTCCGGTGTAGGCCCCGAGATCTTCACCGGGTTGGGATCGAAGGTCACCAGTAGTGGATCGAAGCTGAGCTCGAGCTCGGCCTTCAGCTCGCCGCGGGTGGTCAGATTGTTCAGACCTGTGAGCACGATCTCGTGCTCCTTGCGCCGCGTGAGCTTGATATCGATGCGCGGCGGATCGAAGGTGGCCCGAATTCCGCGGGACTGATCGAGATCCTTGAAGTGATCCTCGTGGATGTTGACCGGCACCACCCGCGTGTCCTGGTTCTGCATGTGCACGTGGGAGAGGATCACCTTGCGCCCGATGAGCTTCGATGGCAGGCGCTCGCGGGGGCCGGAGAGCGTGACCGTGAGCTGCATGTCCTCGATCAGCGTGGTTCCCTCCTCGGTTCCGCTGATATCCATCAGGTTCTCCGGCAGCACGATGAAGAAGCCCTCGTCCACCCGGGCCGATTCCTCGTTGAAGGCGTCCAGACCGGTGACGAAGCGGATGTTGAGCCGATGGATCTCGCTGTTCACCACCTTCTGAGCCACGTAGATCCAGACGAGCACCGCCAGAAAGAGCGCCATGAGCTTGCGGCCGACATCCTTGCGGAAGACAAAGTAGGCCACGCGATAGACTTTTTTCGAGAAGGGTTCGGTCGTCAAAGCGGGTTGTCCTCCGCCGACTCGGCATAAATGACTTCGCTCAGCATGTCCTCGAGCTCGTAACCGTCCTGCGGCTCCTGGAAGCGGCCTCGAAAGGCGATTCTGATCTTGCCGGTCTCCTCGGAGACCACGATGGCGATGGCATCGCTCTCCTCGGTGATCCCCAGCGCCGCGCGATGGCGCGTTCCCATCTCGGTGGCCAGCCGGGTCTGTTCGCTCAGGGGCAGGAGACATCCCGCCGCTACGATGCGGTTGCCCCGGATCAAAACCGCGCCGTCGTGCAGCGGAGAGAGGGTGCAGAAGATCGATTCGAGCAGAGGGACGCTGATCTCGGTGTTGAGCTTCTCCGATACTTCGGTGAGCGACGCGAGACCGACTGTCCTTTCGATCACGATGATCGCCCCGATCTTCTTGCGTGCCAAGCGCACCGCGGCCTGCACCACGGGGCTCAGGGAGAGATCGGGCCGGTTGAAAAAACCGACCTCGCCGAGACGCGTGAGCCCGCGCCTGATCTCGGGCTGAAAAACGACGACCAGGGCGAGGATCGTAGCGGTCAGAAAGGTGTCAGCCACCAGCCGGATGCGGGGCAGGGTAAAGCTGCCGGCCCCCTCGCCATGCCACTGAAAGATCGAGAGCGCCAGGAGGATCACGGCCACCAGGCCGAGAACTCCCTTCATGATCCTGAGCCCCCGTGTTCCGTGAAGGAAGCGCAGGATGAGGTAGAAGATGATGGTGAAGATGACGATCTCGAGGGTCGCCTCGAAAATCTCGAGCCAGGTCATCTCGAGCAAATCGGTCAGGTTCGGCATCTCGGTCTCGATCCTCTCGTACGATCCATGACTCCCCAACACGGCCAGGCGGCAACCGTGCATCTCCTCAGGTCGGGGCACCGCGCTAAGCGCGTGATTATGGGTGCTTCCAGCAGCGGAGTCAACCTGGATTGTGCCGGCGTCGACATGTGGCTCAGCGCCGCACCTCGAAGAGCGAGGTGATCACGTCGAGCGCTCGGCGATTCTCGGCCACGTCGTGAACGCGCACGAGATGACAGCCGCAGAGCGCGGCGACGACCGACGTGGCCAGGGTTTCGGGAAGACGGTCGCTGGCGACCTTCACCCCTCCGGCTCCGAGAAAGGATTTCCGCGAGCAGCCCAGGAGCAGGGGGTAACCGAGGGTGTCGAGCGCCTCGAGATGCGCCAATATCCTCAGATTATCTGCGGCCGCCTTGGCGAAACCGATCCCCGGATCGACCACGATCTGGCCGCTGCCAACCCCTGCATCGAGGAGCTTTGCCACCTTCCGACCCAGCTCTCGGCACACCTCGACCACGGTATCGGCGTAGCTTGGATTCTGCTGCATCGTCCTGGGAATCCCACGCATGTGCATGACCACCGCGCCGGCCCGGGTTGCGGCGGCCAGCCCCGCCATGCGGGGATCGAAGGAGAATCCCGAGATGTCGTTGATGATCGCCGCACCGGCCTTCAGCGCTGCTTTGGCCACCTCGTACTTGGTGGTATCGATGGAAATGGGAGATTCGGTCCGGGCCGCCAGTTCGGACACCACCGGAATCGTACGTTCCAGCTCATCGTCGAGCGACACCGGGTCGGCGCCGGGGCGTGAGGATTCCCCGCCTACATCGATGATCGCAGCGCCCTGCTGCGCCATCTCCAGGCCGCGATCCACTGCGCGCTGCGTGTCGAGAAAGTGTCCGCCATCGGAAAAGGAATCGGGGGTCACGTTGAGGATCCCCATGATCTTGGTGCACCCACCCAGAGCCAGGCTGCGCCCCTCTGAGAGCTGCCAGAGGCATTTCCGGGGCGGCATTGCGCATACGCAGGAGGGGATGGGGCCGGGATCGATTGTCATGTCACCGCTCTCCATGGCGAGGGCCACCGGACGGGGCTGGCGTAAAACCCGGGCTGGCGTGAGAAAGCCTCCGCCCCCCCGGGGCCGTGTTCCACGGCCCCGAAGGTGCGGTCCCTCCGCCACGCCCGTGATCATGAATGATCAGACGCCCACGTTGCGCCGGGTTTCGAAGGGCCACATGGCGACACCGCCCTCCATGACCTGGACCGCTTCGAACCCCGCCGATTCGAGAATCAGCGCGGCCTCGTATCCACGTAGCGACAACGCGCAGAAAGTAATCACCGGCTTGTCGCGCGGCACCGCCTCGAGCGAGGTTCTGAGCTTGCCCAGAGGAATATTGACAGCCCCGGGAAGCGCCGCTTCCTGAACCTCTCCCGGGCTTCTGACATCGAGCAGGAAAAACGGCTCGTCACCGTCGAGCATGGCCTTCACATCGGTGTTGTAGATGCCCTTCATGGTGCCGGCCATCTTGTTCTTGAGCACGTTGGCCGCGGTGATCAGCACATCCATGGCCGAGGAAAAGGGCGGTGCGTAGCAGAGATCGAGCTTGGAGATATGATCCACCGTCAAACCGGCTATAAGGGCTGCCACCACCGAGTCGACGCGCTTCGACACGTCGCCCGGGCCCACGGCCTGCACACCGAGCAGCCGACCGGTCTTGCTGTCGGCCACGAGTTTGAGAAGCACACCCGCAGCGCCGGGGTAGTAGTGAGCGCGGTCCTCGGCGGGAACATGGATCGAGACGGTCTCGAAGCCGGCTTTTGCGGCTTCCTTCTCCGAGAGCCCGGTGCGCGCCACGCCGATGTCGCAGACCTTGACCACCGTGCTGCCCACGACCCCGGGGAAGGCCTCGTCGCCTCCGCAGAGGTTGATCGCCGCCACGCGTCCCTGCTTGTTGGCTGTCGAACCGAGCGGCACGAATCCAGGCTGTCCCGAGATGATGTTGAGCACCTCGACGCAGTCGCCGGCGGCGTAGATGTCGGGATCGGAGGTACGCATGTGGTCGTCCACTTTGATGCCCTTGAACGGTCCCAGCTCGAGGCCGGCCTCGGCCGCCAGCTTCGCCTCGGGCCTGACACCGATGGCCAGGATCACGATGTCGGCCTCCAGCTCCAGGTCGTCGCAGACCACGGCCTGCACCTTGCCGTCACCCTTGAACGCGGTCACGCACTTGCCCGCGTAGACGTCGATCCCCTGATCGTCGAGGTGCTTCTCGACCAGGAGCGCCATCTCGTCATCGATCATCGGCAGGATCCTGGGCAGCATCTCGACGATGGAGACTTCCAGCGCACAGTCGGCGAGACACTCGGCCATCTCCACACCGATCAGCCCCCCACCGACGACGACCGCCTTGCGCAGCTCTCCGGCCTCGACGACCGCCTTGATGCGGTCCGAGTCGGCCACGCTCTTGACTGTGAAGATGTTGGCCTGATCGATGCCCTCGATCGGCGGCCGCACCGGGCTGGCGCCGGTGGCCAGAACCAGCTTGTCGTAGGGCCGAGACTCCTCGCCGCCGCCGTCGAGACCTTGGATGCGGACCAGCTTCTGCTGGCGATCGATCTCCAGCGCCTCGGTGCGGTTGAGAACCTTTACGTTCTTCACGTTCTTGAAAAACGCTGCATCGCGGGCCACGCCGATCGGCGTGCTGTAGAGATCTTCGCGCTTCGACACCACCCCCGAGATGTAGTAGGGAAGCCCGCAGCCCGCGTAGGACAGGATCTCGTCCCGCTCGATCACGGTCACATCGGCGTCGGGACGGAGGCGCATCGTCTTGCACGCCGCTTTCATCCCCGCCGCTACACCTCCTACCACGACAACCCTGAGCTGAGACGCCATCGCAAACCTCCTTCTCTCTCATTTCAAAACGCCCATCCACCGCCCGCCGGATTCGTACGGCTCGACGCTCCACCACCACCGAACCGATCGCGGCGGAGCTGGCATTCGAACGGGTTCGCCGGCCCTAAACCCGAGCATACTCTCTCGGATCAGCCGGTTCAATCCTCTGCCGTCATGAGGTTTGAGCCCTGTTGGTTCCTACTTCCATTGCAGGAAATCGAGCGCCGCACTCCTCCAGAGCTCGGGATCGATGTTCGTCAAAGTAAGCCGATAGCGATTGTCGTAGAAAGGGATGCGTTTGTTCTTGCGGATGATGTGACCGCTTTCGAACTGCAGCTCCACGTAGCGATCGCTCTCGCAGAGCACGACCTCGCAGCTCTGCGCCTCCACCGCAGAGGCCCGCCGGGATCCGGCTTCGAAGCGTTCCAACGCCACGTCGTGGAGCCCACTCTCGCTCACGGAACCGATCGCGGTGAAGCGGAACTGGCGCCCGCGCTCCTGCGACAGGACGGAGTTGATCCTCTCCAGTAACCCCGTCTCGGCGCCGACGTCGTTCTCCGCGGTCGACTCGGGAGCGGTAGCCAGCGGCTCCAATCCCAGGTAGGCGCGCAGCCGGGGGTGCCGAATTTCGTCGGGCCCGGGTAAAGCGATCCGGATCGACCAGGCGCCTTCGGGCAGTGTTTGCGAGGTTCCCCCGAGGGGAGTGAAGGATCCCGCTCCCCGGTTCTGCAGCCGAAGCCCGTTTCCCTCGGCGACGATCTCGACCAGCTCGGGGAGCAAGATCGCCGTCTGTGCCCCTTGGAAGCCTGACACACTCACCTTGGGCTTGACGAGCCCCAAATCGCTGACAGCGTCGCATTCGGCAATCTTGATCCCTCCCAGATCGGAGCTGTCAAAGATCCGGTTCAGCTCCCGCAGGAGGCTCGCGAGATCGCTTGCAGGGTCGGACGGCTGCTCCTCCTCGTGCGCCGCTCCCGCCGGCTCGGTGCGATCCTCGGCGTCGACCGCTTTCGGATTTAGGTCCTCATCGCTGGACCCGTTCTCTGCGACGGCCGGCGATTGGGCCGCCCCCCCTGACAGCCCGACGAGCTCTTCCACCATGGCCTGCGCCTGTTCGAGCTCCTCCCGGCGGGTATCGAGGAGACGCTGGTAGTCACGCTCCTTCTTGCGCAGGATGTGAATCTCCCTCTCGCTGGTTGCCAGATCGCCACGGAGCTCTTTGTTGGTGCGCTCCAGCGAGGCGATTTCTTCTTGCAGCTCCATTCCCTGCTCGAGCTCCTTGCGCAGAATGACGCCGAGCTCACGACCGAAACCGGGAAGCCCTTCGGCGAGAGAGGATTCCATGTTCTTGCGCGAGCTCTCCAGATAGAGCACGAAATAGACCATGAGACCGACAAACACCGCCAGCACCAGGCTGATCCCCCAGAACGCAAAACTCCTGAGCCGCCCGCTATCGCGCTGCAGTTCCCCGAGACGCACGAGGACCTCCTGCCGGGAAGCCTCCTCGTGCGGGTTCTCCCCAGGCGGCACGCCGTGCGGGCTCGAATCTCTCTCATTGGCCATGATGATTCTCCTACTCACTCCAACTTGGCCGGGGCGGACCCGATATCGAGGGCCTGGAGCGCGGCGCGGCTCGGATGGTCGATGAATGCGGTCCACTCGCCGCGGGGCAGCCGCCTGAAGGGCAGCCGCCGCTCCCGACCGGGGATCGTGCAGTTGAGCGCGGGGCTGCGCTCCTTCGCTGCGGAGGCGCGGTAACCCATGAGCACCCGGGTCCAGCTCTGCGCCGGTAGGGCGTCCTTCGGATAGGCGCGCCGAAGCAGCTCGAGGGTCTTCGAAGGCGGCTGATCACCGAAAGATCCAAGCGGACCGAGCGGACTCGAGCCCTCCGCGGATTCGATGGCGAGGTAGGTGGCCACATCCATGAGGTCGCCAGGTGTGTCGGCGAAGTTGTAGATTCTCAGATAGGCATGATAGAGTTCGTCCCCTACAGAGCGCTGCAGTGGCTCGCGGAGCGAGGAGGCGGCGCCAGGAGTCAGCTCGACGCAGACGATACAGCCGGAAGAGAGCTCGAGGATCGCCACGTCGACGTAGGCCGGCGAGCCGGTATCGGGATGGTGCTCCGGCACCTCCTGCTCACCGCGGGAGCAGGTGTTCATGAAAAGGGAGATTCCCAGCAAGAGAAGCACCAACGACTTGCTCTTGCCCGTCGCGGCGGCATCGGGGGGCGAAGGAGATTCTCCAGGGTGTTTTTTCACGTCGCAGAGGTCCTCGTCAGGCCGGGAACAATTATTGAGGGACTGTCTCATCTTGCGACGTACGCTCCGCTGGACTCGAAACCGGACGACGAGGCGACGGGTCAGGGGATAGCTGGGGACGGCCACGACGAGGGCGATGATCACCGAACCCAGCCACATGGGACCGAACACTTCGTAGCTGAAGAGCCGAAAAACACCCATGAATCCGGACTCGTCTCTGACGAAGATCATGTCGTTCATCTTCCGCGAAAAGCTGACGAAGGTCCAAAGATCGGTGCCCAGAATCCAGGCTCCCAGGAGATAGAACAGATAGTACAGGGGAAGGAAGGTCAGAGGATTCGAGATCCAGCAGAGAACCAGGGCGATGATCCGGTTGGCGCCGATGAGGGTGCCGATCACCACCACCAGCAGCATCTGGATACCCACCGTCGGCGTGAGTCCGATGAACAGTCCCAGCGCCACACCGAGGGCCAGCGAGTGGGGAGAATTCCTGATAAGAAGGACGGTTCGTATCAGCTTTTTGATCGGTTGGGTTAGCACGCTTCTGATGATTCAATCATCGCATGATCGCACGTCCACTGCGCCTACCAGCGAGGTTTGTTCTTGTTGTTGTTGTACCATCTCTCCCATTCGACCGGCGATTCGATGCTCTGCAGCGTCAAAGCGCGCAGGGTTTCGTTGAATGGGACCTCGACCCTGATCAGTTTTTCGCGGTAATCGGGTCGTTTCGGATTGGCGACAGAGAGGGAATTGATGTTGACGTAGACCTTGACGAGCTCTTTCACAATCGGCTTGCGCTCTTTCAGGGGGAGCTTTTTATAGCAGGCCAAGGCCTTGCAGGTGGCGATGATAATCTCCGCGGAATCGTCCCACAGAAGCTTGCAGAGCTCCTTGAGCGATGAAGGGTGTTTATTGAAACCGATCGCCTCGATGATGAAGGTCTGGATCTCCATTTTCTTGCGCAATTCGACGTCGTCGTTCTTGTTCTTGACCTTGAGGTTTTTGTGCCGTAGGCCGTAGAAGAGAGCGTCACGGCCCATCTTGTCCATGCCCGACAGGAGCCCGGCCGCAGCGGCGTAGAGCGATGCCGTCGGCATGGGACGGATGAACTCGTAGACCTTACGGACGGTCTTGGCCATTTTTTTCTGCTCGGACTTGGTAGCCTTTTTAAACCGGCCGTCGAGCATCTGATAGAGCGCCAGGATCGAGTCCTCGTCCAGGTTGCGCTTGTCCTTGTAGAGCTTATCCAGCTTTTTACAGATCTCGGTGATGTCCGGCAGCTCCTCGGTCTCCTCCTCCTGAGCAAGGACGTCGGCTCCCGTCATCCAGAGGAAGGCGGCGCAGAAAAGGATCAAAAGCCATCCGGTTTTTCTGTCCTTCATGGTAATCTCCAATTCGTTCAGATCCGAGAAGCGCAGGCTCATCGCGGCGTATCATAAATGGGGCGGAGCGACAGGCCGGATCAGCATCCTTGCTGATCAATAGACAGATTGAGGCCCATGGTATCACTCCCACCCCGGCTGTCAAGGAAACCGGCAGGAGTTCGATGGTCTTAGAAAACCCCCAGAACACCCTCTCTCACGCGGTCGAACTCTTCCTGGGCTACATCGCCCAAGAGCGCAACCTTTCCGGTCATACGGTCAGCAGCTATTCATCCGACCTGCAGCAGCTCCTCGAGTTTCTTGCGCAGCGCCGCATCATAGCCCCGCAGGAGATCACCCATCTGGTGATCCGCGAGTTCTTGGCTGAGCTCCGTCACGGCGGCGACGGCGGGTCCAAACGTCAGAATACCACAATCGCGCGCAAGATCTCGGCGCTGCGCAGCTTTTTCCGTTTTCTCGTGCTCGAGCGGATCGTGAGCACCGATCCGGTGGGCCTGGTCCGCTCCCCCCGTCAGGGGCGCCGACTTCCTACGTTTCTCACCGAAGACCAGGTGGATTCTCTGCTGCAGGCCGTTCCGGAGCAAGGCTTCATCGGCCTTCGGGACAAGGCGCTGCTGGAGGTGCTCTACTCCTCCGGAATCCGCGTGGGTGAGGCCGTGGGCATCGATCTGTCCGCTGTGCACCGGCAGGCTGGCTTCCTCAAGGTCAGGGGCAAGGGACGCCGCGAGCGCCTGGCGATGCTCGGATCACATGCATCGTCGGCCCTCAAGAGCTACCTGCCCGAGAGGAGCCGCCTCTTGAGGCTGCGGCGGGCAGCCGCGACGGAGGCGCTCTTCCTCAATGAACGCACCGCCAAGCGCCTCACCGACCGCAGCGTGCGCCGTTCGCTCAAAAACTATCTGCTCCACGCAGGGCTCAGCCTGGAGATCTCTCCGCACGCCTTGCGCCATTCCTTCGCAACGCACCTCCTCAACCGGGGCGCCAATCTGAGGGAGGTCCAGGAGCTGCTGGGACACAAGCGGATCTCGAGCACCCAAATCTACACACACGTGAGCACCGACGAGCTGCGCGAGGCCTACCGCAAAGCCCACCCGTTGAGCCGGTGATCGATCGCGGCTCTCAACTGCGCATCTGCCGCACCGCCTCGGAGGGGCCCAGGATGAGGATGTTGTCGCCGAGCCGGATGACGTAGTCCGGTTTGGGAACGAGCTGGAGGTTGTCCGCCAGCGCCTGTCCGTCGCGCAGCGGGTTGATCATCAGCACCTGGATCCCCCGCTTCCTCCTCAGGTTGAGCTGGGCCAGAGTTCTACCGACCATCCAGCCGGGCGCCTCCACCTCGGCGATGGCGATATCGCCGCTGAAGAGCACCGGCTCGCCCTCCACGGCGGTGCTGATCCCGCCGAGGACCTCGCTGACGGCATCCCGTTTCAGGATTTCACGGTTGTAAGAGCTGATCACCGCCTGGCGGGTGGCAACGCCCTCGAGCTTACGGTGTCCGCAGCCGGAAATGACGGGGAGTTCTTCCCACCGGGAGGTGCCGAAGTAGCGCATGACCTGGTCCAAGGTCTCAGATCTGTACAAAAGGGGGACATCCTCGATCATGACGTCCCTGGCGATCACCAGACTGTCGAGAATCTCGCCGTCGAGGATCACTTGGCGCAGGTCGTCAACGGGAACCACCCCTCGAAAGCCGCCGTGTTCGTCGATCACGTAGAAGTAGGTGTTCGAATGCTTGATCATGAGCTGCAACATGGCACCGAGGTGCGTATGCTCGGCGATGGTGAGATAATCGGGCGAGATGATGGTCTCCACCTTGAGCGAGTTGAGGACATTGACGTCGCGACCGCGATGAATGTTCAGGCCTCGCCGGACGAGCTTCATGGTGTAGATCGAGTCGCGGTGCAGTCCGGAGGAGAGCGCATTGGCGATGATGCAGGCAAACATCAGGGGTAGGATGATCTTGTAGTCGTTGGTCATCTCGAAGATGATCATGATCGACGTCAGCGGCGCGTGGGTCGTGGCGGATACGAAGGCGCCCATACCGACGAGAGCGTAGGCACCCGATTCCGCCGTGAGACCGGGCAGGATCTGGTGGTAGAGGTGCCCCAGGCCGCCACCGAGAACGGCTCCCAAAAAGAGTGATGGTGCGAAAATGCCGCCCGAGCCGCCCGAGCCCAGGGTGATGCTCGTGGCCACCATCTTGACCCCTAAGAGCAGAAAAAGCATGGTCCAGGCCACCTCGGCATTGAGCGCCATTTCGATCGTCTCGTATCCGACTCCGAAGACATGCGGGTATCGCAGGCCGATGGCGCCGATCAGCAGGCCCCCGAGCACCGGCTGCGCCAGCGCCGGAATCCGGCTGCGCTCGAAGAGATCCTCCGAGGCGTAGATCAGGCGCGAGAAGGCCAGCCCGCCGAGCCCCGCCACGGCACCGAGCAGTGAGTATGGGACGAGCTCCAGGAAGCTCACCATGGTGTATTCCGCGGTGATATCAAAGGCCAGCACGTCGCCGACGCAGTAGTGCGACGTCGCAGTGGCGATCACCGAGGAGACCACGATGGGGGTGAAGCGGCGCACACCGAAATCACCCAAGATCACCTCAAGGGAGAAGAGCACGCCTGCCAGCGGGGCGTTGAAGGTGGCGGCGATGCCCGCGGCAGCGCCGCAGCCCACCATGGTGCGCAGCTTGGACCGGGAGACGCGCAAAATCTGGCCCAGCGTCGATCCGATGGCCGAACCGATCTGAACGATCGGCCCCTCGCGCCCCACCGAGCCGCCGGTGCCGATGCAGATCGCTGAAGCCAGGGTTTTGGCCACCACGATCCGCTTGCGGATCACACCCTGCTTGAGCGCCACGGCCTCCATGACCTCCGGGACGCCGTGCCCCTTGGCCTCTCTTGCGAAGTAGTGCACGATGGGAGCCAGCAGCAAGCCCCCCACGGCGGGCACCAGGACGATGTGCCACCACTCCAGCGCGTCGAAGAGGCTCAGGCCGTACTCCTGCATGCCGTACGCGACGTACTGGACGCCTTCGATCAGGAACCGGAAGAGGATCGCTCCCAGCCCACCGAGGACACCGATCGCGGCGGCGATGAGCATCATGAAGCTGTATTCGGAGTTTCTCAAGCGCCGGCGAAGTGTCTCCAAGCGAGCAACAAACATCTCCCACCCCGATGGCTGGACTCGTCAACTGCGAGCCTGCAAAAGAAGGCGGACATTCTACAGCGCTGGCATTGCGTTCAAAACGTTTTTTTTGACCTGGAAATGTCGGTTCCGGTTGCGAGCCGCTCACCACGCAGCAGCCCGACCGTCAGGGAGGGCGACGAGATGCGATCAGACGTCGATGCGCATGCCGATTGCTCTCCCGGCCTGGCTCCAAGGTTGGGTCGAGCAATCCACAGGTCATCACGAATGTCGGCTGGTCCCGCCCTCCCTAAATCGCGGTCGGGCTACGGTTGGGACCATCGGGAAGAGGGGGGGATTCTAAGAGCAACCTCCCCCGGCCCATCCCGCAGCATGGGGCACTGCCTTGCCGCACCTATTAGCAGCAGCAGCTCCCTTCGCGGCAGTGCGGCGGCAGTATCC